>Ga0316191_10000055_pt1 | contig 52756 bp, 51 predicted proteins | sample Eddworburr2cm_MG_FD_204928 | JGI IMG/M metagenome (GOLD analysis project Ga0316191, IMG submission 204928) | Coastal sediment microbial communities from Maine, United States - Eddy worm burrow 2 cm | ecosystem: Environmental > Aquatic > Marine > Coastal > Sediment | place: USA: Maine...
AGCTCTTCGAACAGGAAGTGCCTGAAATCCAGGATGGTTTAATCGCCATTCAGGCGATTGCTCGTGACCCGGGTTCACGCAGTAAGATTGCAGTAATCTCAACCGATCCGAGCGTGGATCCTGTTGGCGCATGTGTAGGCATGCGTGGTGCTCGTGTTCAGGCCGTGGTGAACGAACTGCATGGCGAGAAGATTGATATTATCGAGTGGACTGAAGATCCGGCTGCGTTTGTTGTGAATGCGCTGGCCCCCGCTGAGATTGAACGCGTTATGGTTGATGAGGAGCGTGCTACGATCGAAGTGGCATGTAACGAAGACAACCTAGCGATTGCGATTGGTCGCCGTGGTCAGAACGTACGTCTGGCGTCTGAGCTTTCCGGCTGGAATGTTGAGATTATGACGATTGCTGATGAGCAGCAGAAGCGTACTGAAGAAGTGGCAACCGCCAAGGTTGATTTCCAGGCAGGGCTTGATGTCGATGAAGATTTTGCATCACTGCTGGTTGCTGAAGGTTTCGTATCACTGGACGACCTGGCTTATTGTGCAGTGGAAGATATTGCTGCGATTGAAGGTCTGGACGCTGAGCTTGCTCAGGAGATTCAGAAACGTGCGCGTAACACCCTGCTGGATAAGGCGCTTCAGGGTGCAGAGGAAGAGAGTGAGTCCAAGATCTCTCTGCTGGATCTGACAGGCATGACCCGTGAGATCGCTGAACAGCTTACTGCGCGGGACATGATCACTGTAGAAGCTTTGGCCGATGCGGCAATTGATGAAATTGAAGACATTGAAGGCTTGAGTCGTGATGAAGCGGAAGCTTTGATTCTGGCAGCACGCGAGGCCAGCGGCTGGTTTGAGTAACGAGTCAGACTCTCTTGTTGATGAGTCTCCCGGCTCTCCTGCCGAGAGAAAGAGGGGGCTGCATCAACGCCAGTGCTTGATTTGCAGGCACAGGGCTGAGAAAAGAGAGATGTTGCGTCTTGTGGTGGACGATGCGGGAGAAGTTTGGCCCGATCTGTTCCAGAAGGCACCGGGGCGGGGTAGTTATCTCTGTATGGAGAGCGCCTGTCTTGAGCAGCTGACAGATAAACGACTCGGAGCTCTGCGTCGAAACTTTGAGGTGAAGTTGCCTCAATGCGACAGATTGATGCAGCGCTTGATTGAGGCGTTAGAGCAGCAGTTAAGGCGACTCTTTTCGCAACACCGGGCAGTTGTGGTGTTGGGAAGGGATGCGGTAATGCATCAAATGTGGAAGAGTGGCCCCTTGCTGGTGTTATTGGCTAGTGATGGTGGCGATGCTCTGCTGCGGCAGGTAACAGATGCTGTTGCGAAAAGGGCGGATTCAGGATCGGAAACATTGCTGATGCAACGTTTTTCATCACTGTTTCTCGCTGATGTTGTTGGGCGGGAGAAAGTCTCGGTGGCAGCAGTAGATATATCGGCCGTTTCGGCAAAGCTCTACCCATTTTGTGTATGGTATGAGCGGCTTGCTGACAGGGCTCATTAAAGATTTGAATTGTAGTTAGAGATCAGGGTAAAGGTACGACATGGCGAACAAACGCATCCTCGAATTGGCTAAGGAACTGGGAGTGACAGTTGCAGAAGTGCAACGCGCTGCAGTCGATAGTAGTGTGGCGGTCACTGGACCGACCAGTCTTCTTAACGATGACGACACTGCAAAAATCAAAAAGGCCTTGAAGAGTGGCGACAAAGGGGCTGCTCCTGGCGGCAAAACCCTAACCCTGAACCGCCCAATGGTTGCAGGGCAGAGTCGCCCTGGAGGCAACAGTGTAGAAGGCCGAGGTCGTAGCGTTCAGGTGGAAGTTCGCCGTCGCCGCAAGCCGGGTCAGACCGGAGGCGCGCCTACAGAGGCTCCTGTCGAAGCGGCTCCTGTTGTAAAAGAACCTGTCGTTCAGGCGAAGGCGCCAGAAGCGGCTGCCAAGCCAGTAGCCAAGCCAACAACTAAACCAGCTGAAAAGCCTGTCACCAAGACAGTGGTTACCAAGGTGGCTGCTAAACTCTCACCAGCTCAGCGTGCATCACAGGCCGTTGAAACCCATAAAACAGAAGTGAAGCGGACAACAACAGCCAGCAGAAACGAGCCTCGCCGAGATAGTAGGCCTGCTCGTCCCGCTGCCGATGCGCGACCTGCTCGTCCTGCTTCTGATGCAAGACGCGGACCGGGCGGTGATGTTCGGCGTGCTCCCGGAAATGATCCGAGACGTGGACTGGGTGGCGATGTTCGTCGCGGCCCTGGAAATGATCCAAGGCGTGGTCCGGGCGGTGCTCCTGGTGGTGCTAGATCGACAACCAATTCGGGCCCACGTACCACGATTCGTCGTGGTCTTACGCCAGCACAGATTGCTGCATCGAAAGCGCCACGTTCCTCGATTAAACAGATTGAAGCCAATATCAGCACCGAACGTGCAGAGCGTCGCAAAGAGCGAAGCAATCAGGATAACCGTGGTGCTAGACCTGGTGCATCTGCATCAGCTTCAGGACCAAGGCGTACCCCTTCCGTAGCTGTTTCTCCAGCACAGCCAGGTGAATTTCCATCAGATGCTCAGAAACGCCGTCCGCCTATGGGTGGTGGTGGCCCTGGCGGTCGTCATCAGAAGAGAAGGCTGTCGCCAGCCGAAAAGGCAGCTAAACGTGATTACGCCTCTAAACGTAATGTAGTAATGACCCCTGAACAGCTCGATCGTCAGGCGCGTCTTGCCCGTGGCGGCCGTGGCCGTAACAAGATGACCATCACCAAGGACGATGCTGATTTCGTGACACGTGAAGTGGAGATCACTGATCCAATCGTGATTTCCGAGCTTGCCAGCCGTATGGCGATCAAAGGCAGCGAAGTGGTTAAGAAGCTCTTTGAAATGGGTTCAGCTGTGACAGTCAATGAGAGCGTTGATGCTGAGACTGCTGTATTGATTGTTGAAGAGTTTGGCCATAAACCAAAGGTGATCAATGAGGCTGCTGTGGAAGATGTGCTCGTTGAAGCGATCGAAGAGGATGATGCCGATCTTTCGCCTCGTCCGCCTGTCGTGGTGGTGATGGGCCATGTGGATCATGGTAAGACTTCCATTCTCGATGCTTTGCGTAAGGCTCATGTGGCCGACGGTGAAGCAGGTGGAATTACCCAGCATATCGGTGCCTATATGGTGAAACTCGACAGTGGTGAACGTGTGGTCTTTGTTGATACACCGGGTCATGAAGCATTTACCGGACTGCGGGCTCGTGGCGCCAAGCTGACCGATGTGGCTGTACTGGTTGTTGCTGCTGATGATGGCGTGATGCCGCAGACAGTGGAAGCGCTGAATCATGCGCGTGCTGCCGGTGTGCCGATCATTGTGGCGGTTAATAAGATGGATAAAGAGGGTGCTGATCCGGACAAGGTGATGCGTCAGCTCTCCGAACATGAACTTGTCTCTGAAGATTGGGGCGGCGATACCATTTTTGTTCCAGTCTCTGCGAAGACAGGACTTGGCCTTGATGATCTGCTTGAAATGTTGGCACTGCAGACCGAAATTCTAGAATTGAAAGCTAATCCTGAGCGTCGTGGTCAGGGTGTTGTCATTGAGTCTCGACTCGATAAAGGACGAGGACCTGTGGCAACTGTACTTGTTCAGAATGGTACCTTTAATCAGGGCGATACGGTTGTGGTTGGCACTGTCATGGGTCGTATCCGTGCCATTGTCGATGAAAACGCTGTACAGCATAAGACGGCAGGGCCATCGATCCCATTCGAACTGATCGGTCTGGAAGAGGTTCCAGAAGCAGGTCAGGAGATCGTCTATGTGGAGAACGAGCGACAAGCGCGTGATATTATCTCTTACCGTAAAGAGAAAATTCGCCAGCACGGTGAAGCCACCCACATCAAAGCGAGCTTTGATGATCTATTCGCCTCTGTTCAGAGCGGTATGGCTGAAGTTCCGGTGCTGATCAAGGGTGACGTGACAGGCTCCGTTGAAGCGATGGCTGAATCACTGGTTAAAGCCGGAACAGAAGAAGTTGAAGTGAAGGTGATTCATAAGGGTATCGGTGGCATTACCGAGTCTGATGTGATGCTGGCATCAGCTGCCAACGCCATCATCATCGGCTTTAACGTTCGCCCTGAAGCTAAGGGTAAGAAGCTGGCTGAGGCCGAAGGTGTTGATGTTCGTTTCTATAAGGTGATCTACGATGCCATTGATGACATCAAGGCAGCGATGGCTGGTAAACTCTCTCCTGATGAAGTTGAGAAGGTAACCGGTAGTGCCGAGGTTCGTGATGTCTTCCAGGTGCCGAAGGTTGGCGCCATTGCGGGTTGCTACATGACCGATGGCTATGCAGTGCGTAATTCTCACGTTCGGGTACTGCGCGATGGCGTGCTGATCTATGATGGTGTGCTCGAATCACTCAAGCGTTTCAAAGATGACGTGAAAGAGGTTAAGACCGGTTACGAGTGCGGTATGAGCATTGAGAAGTTCAACGATGTGAAGGTAGGTGACAGCTTCGAGTTTTACATCATTGAGGAAGTTGCTGCGACGCTCTAGTGAGTACGCGTAGACCCTCATCCTCTGGCAAAGGTCGTCTGCAGACGGATATTCACCGCCTGCTGACGACATTGATGCAACGTGAAATCGATGATCCCAAATTATTTGGCGTGACCATTACCCGCATTGAGCCATCAAAGGCTAAGCAGGGGATGAGCATCTATGTTCATCGTATGGAAGACGCTGATCCGAAGGATATTGTAGATCGCCTCAACAAGATGCTTCCTCGCTTTGAACATGAGCTGCGACGTGCGCTGCCTAAAAAACGTTTTCCATCACTGCGATTCCGTTGGGATGAAGCCTTTGATAAGAGTAGCTCTGTTCTTGAAGTCCTCAACCGGCTGGAGCGCTCTTGAAGCCTTTGATTGTTTCAACGAACTGGTTACCGGTTGTTAATGCTCTAAATGATGCCAATGGCATTGTTCTTATTACCCATAAAAATCCGGATTCGGATGGTATCGGTTCACAGCTGGCGCTATTCCATGCGCTCAAGCGCATGGGTAAGCAGGTGTGGATTCATAATCTTCATCCTGTCCCTCGCATCTGTCGCTATCTTGAAGGTTCTGATGAAGCGGCTTTCGGGGATGTGTTTGAACACTCTGATCAGGTTGATACCATCATTTCGCTTGATTGCGGAGCCAAGTCGCGACTGGGCATGTCCGATTCTTTTTATGAAGGAAAAACCCTGATCAATATTGACCACCACGCCAGCAATATCGGATTTGGCGCAATCAATATTGTTGATGCCGATTATTGTGCAACGGGAGCCATGGTCTATGACCTGCTGATTGATCTTGATATCAAGCTCAATGCTGCCATGGCATCAGCTCTTTATGTCGCACTTCTAACAGATACAGCAAGTTTCAGGCTTTCGACCGTCAGCGCGGATGTCTTTCGTATGGCTGCAGAACTTGTTGAGGCAGGAGCTGCCCCCGCAGCGGCTTCAAAGGCTGTATATGGCAGCAACAGTCATGCACGTGTCGAGCTTTTGAAACTATCGCTCGATACACTGGAACTTCACGATGATAAGCGCTCGGCATGGCTCTATGTCGACGAAGCGATGTATCAAAAAACATCTGCTGACAGTGAAGATACAGAAGGTTTTATCGATTATGGCCGAGCGATTGAAGGCGTGATGATTACCGTTTTCATTCGTCAGGAAACAGATACGCAATGGAAGCTTAGTTTCCGTGGTGTCAGTGGCATTGATGTGGGTGCTCTTTCAACCAAGCTGGGCGGTGGCGGTCATCGCTATGCTGCTGGCTGTACCCTCATTGGCACACTGGAAGAGGTGCAGGCGCAGGTGCGTCCTCTGGTGAAAGAGTTCTTAGCCAACTAAACATGCTCTCTGGCATTCTTTTTCTTGATAAGCCGCTTGGCTGGACCTCTCGTCGTGCAGTCAATGAGGTGATTCGACTCTTTACCCCAAGTGGTTCAAAAAAGATCAAAGCTGGTCATGCAGGTACACTCGATCCACTCGCTACAGGCATGCTGCCGATTCTGTTGGGTGATGCGACCCGTTTTGCCGAGCTGGGTCTTAATGCTGAAAAGATGTATCAGTTTACGCTCGATCTGAGCTATCAGACCGACTCACTTGATTGTGAGGGTGAAGTCATCGGAAGGTTCGACAGATCTGTTGATGAAGAAGCACTACTTAAGATCATTGAAAGCTTCATCGGTGAACAGGAGCAGATGCCGCCGATCTACTCAGCCATTCGCGTGGATGGAAAGAGGGCACATGCGTTGGCTCGTAGGGGTGAGGAAGTGACGTTGAAAGCCAGACCCGTCACGATTCATCAACTGGAACTTATTCACTTCGATTTTCCAAAGGCCACGCTGAGAGTCTCATGTTCCAAGGGAACCTATGTGCGCTCACTTGCTAGGGATATTGGTGAGAAGCTGGCTATGGGTGGCTGTGTTACAGAGCTTCGCCGTCTCTCTACAGGCGGTTGGCCGGAAGCGATGATGGTCTCTATCGCAGATGCAGCAGAGAAGAAAGAGGTATCGCTGCTGCCGTTATCAATCTGGTTAAGAGAGTTTCCTGATCTGAATCTCTCACATGATGAGGGTCGGAGGTTCCTGCAAGGCCAGCGCATACAGGTCAGTGACACACGCGCAGGCTCTGTTAAGGTTTTTGCAGATGATGAGCTGCTTGGCACCGCAGAGCTGAAGCCAGGTATAAAGTGTATGGTTTTGCACCCATCAAAAATTTTACCGTCGGCGCAGGAGAAGTTACTGTGAAATTTCAAACGGTGACGCTTTCGCTTCTTTCGGTTGTCCTTTTTATGATGCCCGCATGCAGTGATGCAGGCTATGTTGATTCTAAAACTGTGGAGAAGAGAATGAGTAAAGCACCAAAAAATCCCCCTTCAGCGAGTGATAAGGATATTCCCGAAGGAAACCATGTTTTGATTGAGACAGACTTGGGCTCGATCAAAATAGAGCTTCTGCCCGATGTGGCACCAAATACTGTGGCTAATTTTAAGGTTTTGACCGGTAATGGTTACTACGATGGTATTATTTTTCATCGCGTGATTCCCGGCTTTATGGCTCAGGGTGGTGATCCGACAGGTACCGGTACCGGTGGCCCAGGTTACAAGATTGATGCTGAGTTTAATGCTACCAAGCATGTGCGCGGTACTGTAGCAATGGCACGTACGGCAGATCCGAACTCAGCTGGTTCACAGTTCTATATCTGCTTTGGTCCGCAGCCGCATCTGGATCGACAGTACACGGTATTCGGCCAGGTGGTTGAAGGTATGGATGTGGTTGATCAGGTGAAGAATGGCACGGTGATGAACAAGGTGACGCTTCAGCCATAAACTGTTTTATATCTGCATTAAAAAAGGGCGCCATCTAAATTAGAAGGGCGCCCTTTTTGTCTTAGCTCTTCGCACTCTTGGAGCGCTTACGTTCGTTCTCTTGCAAGAAGCGTTTGCGAAGTCGAATTGACTTCGGTGTAATTTCTACCAGTTCATCATCTTCAATGAACTCGATAGCGCGTTCCAGAGAGAGGTTGAGTGGTGGTACCAGATCAATGGAGTCATCCTTACCGGATGCGCGTACGTTGGTCAGCTTCTTCTCTTTGGTGGCGTTGACGACCATATCATCATCACGGCTGTTCATGCCGATGATCATGCCTTCGTAGATCTTCACACCTGAGGTGATGAACATCTTGCCGCGCTCTTGCAGCTTCCACAGTGCAAAGGCAACAGATTCGCCAGCAGCCATCGATACCAGTACACCATTGTTACGACCGGGAAGAGTGCCAACAAACGGACCGTAAGCGTGGAAAACATGATGCATAACACCGGTGCCGCGGGTGTCGGTCATGAACTCAGAGGTGTAGCCGATCAGGCCACGTGTTGGGCACATGAACTCGACACGTGTGGAACCATCTGAGTTGGTCTGCATGTGGGTCATCTCAGCACCACGTTTGCCTAGTTTTTCAATCACCGCACCCTGATATTCAGAATCAACATCGACGGTCACGTGCTCATAAGGCTCCTGTTTCGTACCATCGATTTCACGAACAATCACGGTTGGGCGCGAAACAGCCATCTCGAAACCTTCGCGACGCATGTTCTCCAGCAGAATTCCGATATGCAGTTCACCACGGCCGGAGATCTTGTAGATGTCAGCTGAAGAGGTCTCTTCGACCTTCATCGCCACATTGGTACGGATCTCCTTGAAGAGCCGATCACGAATCTGACGCGTGGTGATGAACTTGCCTTCGGTTCCGGCAAGCGGTGAGTTGTTAACATGCAGCTCCATAGAGAGCGTTGGTTCATCTACCTTGATAACCGGTAGAGCGACTGGGTTGTTGCGATCGGCAATGGTTTCACCGATATGGATGGTTTCGATACCGGCAACGGCAACGATGTCTCCAGCCTGAGCAGATTCAATCTCAACGCGATGCAGGCCTTTAAAGCCGAGAATTTTTGTCGCTTTGAATTTCGATTGCGTGGCATCGGCATGGATTACAGTAATATCCTGTCCTGCTTTAATGGTGCCATTAGCAATACGGCCAATAACGATACGGCCGATGTAGTCATCCCAGTCAAGTGTAGTTGCAAGCATCTGTAGAGGGGCAGTGGGATCGCCACCAGGCTCCTTGACGTGTTTCAATACAGTATCAAAAAGGCAGAGCAGGTTGTCGCTCTCTTCATTGATATCAAGCATAGCGTAGCCGTTCTTGGCTGAGGCATAGACCACAGGGAAATCGAGCTGATCATCGGTAGCGCCGAGAGAGGCAAAGAGGTCGAAGGTTTTATCAACCACAGCATCCGGATCCGAGCCTTCGCGGTCAATCTTGTTGATCACTACAATCGGCTTCAGGCCGAGTCCGAGCGCCTTAGAGGTTACAAACTTAGTCTGCGGCATTGGGCCTTCACGGGCATCAACAAGCAGTACCACACCATCAACCATATTCAGAATACGTTCCACTTCGCCGCCGAAGTCGGAATGTCCAGGGGTATCAATAATGTTGATCAACGTGTCGCCATACTGAATGGCGGTGTTTTTTGCGAGAATGGTAATGCCGCGTTCACGTTCGATATCGTTGGAGTCCATAGCACGTTCGCTGATCTCTTCACGTGCTTCTAGCGTGTTGGACTGCCTAAGCATGCAGTCGACCAGTGTGGTCTTGCCATGGTCAACGTGAGCGATGATGGCGATGTTACGAAGTTTGCGAGACATAGGTTTCCTCAGGGCCCTCTAGGGGCTAAAAATGGAGGCGCATCTTAACAGTCTTCCTTTGAATAGAAAGGATAATGGTGATTTAAAGAGTTTTCTGAATGTATGCCATGGTGCTGGATATCTTTTCGGCAGCGCTATTGATCAGTCTGTTCTTAACCTTTGGGTTGTCGCTCATGACATCACTGAACAGTTCGGCGGGAATCTGAAGAATGGCTGAGTCATTGACTGTAATCATATCTGCCATGATCGATTCCTCACGAAGCGCTGCAATATCAGCAATAGCATCACCCGGTTTGATCGGTTCGAGCAGATGGCTGTGTCCTTTTCTGTCTTCAGCAACGATCCGGATGAGGCCGGAAATCATAATGCCCATCCATGGCAGATTTTTCTGCGAACGGGATACCACCGTGAAAGGGGGGTAGTGGATGGTTTTGGCTTGGGAAGCCAATAGATCTTTGGCTTTGTCAGGAAGTGTGGCGAGTATTTGGTTACCGTTGATCGCCGTCAGATTTTTTCGGATTTGGCTTTCGTGTCGCAGCACATCGCCAACCTCGGGGTATTTTAGCAAGCATTGGAGAACCCGTTTCGGGGCAAGCTTCAGAACACTTGCCTTCGAATTGGCTACGACACTGGCGCTGCGTGCTCGACCTTCAAGAAAGGCCATTTCGCCAACGATTTCGCCCTCTTTAAGTATGTGGATCATGGTCGAACTCTTCTGTTTCCGATAGTGAACCATCACTGCGAGTTCGCCATCGAGTACGATATACATGCCGTCATCGGTATCGCCCTGCTTGATGAGTGACTGCCCTTCCTGAAGATGAATTCTTTCCGCTTTTCCCATCAATATGTTGAGCGCTTCGGGTTTGATGTTGGATAGGAATGGATTCAGCGTGGCATTCAGGTCTTCGGTCGTGCCAGTGACACTCTGCCGTAGCTCCTTGAGTGACTTGGCAACATCTTTGAGCCCGTGTTTCAGGTAGATCTTTTCAAGATGGCGCATCTTCTCAACGGCTTCCGGCTCTTTATTGAGCTGAAGGAGAAGTTCAATCAGTCGTTGCAGATACTTGGGCTCGGATGGATAGAGGTCGACCATTTGCCGATAGAGTACCTCCTTATGTTCCAGCTCCTTGAGTTGAGCATCATCCACGTGGCTTCTCCTTGGGTTTGTCGATTTCAGAAGCATAGCGAAACTTGTTGTGACTGTCTTGATGGGTAGTCGATTAATCGAAGCCAAAACATCAAGGCGTGACTATGCTTCGCCCCATGCAGTTCAAGTTGAATGGAGAGTTTAGTCCCAAGGGAGATCAGCCGCAGGCGATTGAGGCGCTGGTTGCAGGTATTGAGGGCGGTGATCGACATCAGACGCTGTTGGGTGTCACTGGATCAGGTAAAACCTTTACCATGGCCTGTGTCATTGAGCGTACGCAGAAGCCGACCTTGATCATGGCTCCGAATAAAACGTTGGCAGCCCAGCTCTATGGTGAGTTCAAACAATTCTTTCCCGATAATGCTGTCGAGTATTTTGTCTCCTACTACGACTACTACCAACCGGAAGCCTATGTGCCCTCATCGGACACGTTCATCGATAAGGACTCCTCCATTAATGAGCATATCGACCGCATGCGTCATGCCGCCACCCGTGCGCTGCTTGAGCGGGAGGATGTTATTATTGTCGCGTCAGTATCCTGTATCTATGGCTTAGGTAGCCCCGAAGCCTATGCCAATATGTTGCAATACTTTGAAGTGGGACGGGAACAGGACCAGCGAGCAGCCGTCAATAAGCTGGTTGAGTTGCAGTATGAGCGTAATGATATGGACTTTCATCGCGGTACGTTTCGTGTGCGTGGTGATGTGATTGAGCTCTTTCCAGCCCATGCCGAGGACTTTGCCATCCGAGTCGAATTCTTCGGTGATGAGGTCGATGCTGTCTCAAGTTTTGATCCGCTGACAGGCAAGCGTATTGAACCTTTGCACAAGTTCACTGTTTTCCCCAAGAGCCACTTTGTCACCCCAAGAGGGCAGATGGTCAAGGCGATGGAGGCGATCAAGACAGAGCTGGCTGAGCGGTTGGCAGAACTGCATGATCAGAATAAGTTGGTTGAGGCACAGCGTCTGGAGCAACGCACCATGTTCGATCTGGAGATGATTCAGGAGGTGGGGTATTGCTCGGGTGTAGAGAACTACTCGCGTCATCTTACGGGCAGAGCTCCCGGTGAAGCGCCACCAACGCTGCTTGATTATCTGCCCAATAATGCACTGGTCATGCTTGATGAGTCGCATGTCACGGTGCCTCAGATCGGAGGCATGTACAAAGGTGACAGGTCTCGTAAACAGACGCTTGTCGATTACGGTTTTCGGTTGCCGTCGGCTCTGGATAACCGACCACTTCAGTTTCCTGAGTTTGAGGCCATTGTACCTCAATCGATCTATGTCTCGGCCACACCCGGCAACTACGAGCTTGAAAAAGCAGGGGGTGTTTTTGCCGAGCAGGTGATTCGACCGACTGGACTGCTGGACCCTGAAGTGGAAATTCGTCCGGCCGTGACGCAGGTGGATGACTTTGTTAGTACCGTAGGCGATGTGATCAGCAAAGGTTTTCGGGTGCTTGCAACCTGTCTGACCAAACGCATGGCTGAAGATCTGACTGAATACCTGACTGATCTAGGTTTGAGGGTTCGATATCTTCACTCTGATATCGATACAGTGGAGCGCATGGAGATTCTACGAGATCTTCGTCTGGGTGAGTTCGATATCCTGGTTGGCATCAATCTGTTGCGAGAGGGGCTGGATCTTCCCGAAGTAGCTTTGGTGACGATTTTTGATGCTGATAAAGAGGGCTTCCTGCGCTCATTCCGTTCACTGATTCAGACCATTGGCCGCGCGGCTCGAAATGTCGAAGGTCGCGTCATCCTCTATGCTGATAGGGTGACCGACTCGATGAAGGCTGCCATGGATGAGACGGAGCGTCGTCGTACCAAACAGATTGCTTACAACGAGAAACATGGCATTACGCCTGAAACAGTGAAGAAAGAGATCAGGGATATCCTCGGCTCGGTTTATGAGATGGATTATGGGCATATCCCTGAAGTGGCTGAGTCTGAAAACCTCTACCAGACAGCTGCATCGAAGAAGGCAAGAATCGCCGAGCTTGAACGGTTGATGACAGAGGCGGCCGCTGATCTTCGTTTTGAGGATGCGGCCAAGCATCGCGATGAGATTGGAAAGTTAAAAGGCTAAAGCGTTCAGCACTGTCTGTTATGTGATTCGGTGATAGATAAGCAGGCCCGCCACATAGGTGCCGATAGCTGAGCCGAGCGATGAGAAGATGAAAACAAGAATGGTTCGTGAAATTCTGTTCTGCCACCAACCTTTAAAGTAGGCGGTATCATGACGCAGATTATCAAAATCGCGCATCTGGGGTTTACGCACCCATAGCTCTGTGGCTGATGTGACCACACCTGCACCGATCATCGGGTTAAGTGAGGTGATGGGAGCGGCGAGAAAGGCAGTGATAATGGTGATTGGATGAGCTGCTGCGAGCATGGCCCCGATAGCGCAAAGCCCTCCATTAATCAGTACCCAGCTCTGTACCAGATCCCAACCGAGTGAAGGGTTTTTGGAGAATCCTATGGCAAAGCCCGAGAGAATAAGTGCAGTGATGAACCAGGAAACAAACTTCCCGATCTTTTTCTTCTCTGGCAATTGTTTAAGTTCGGACAGGGCTTCATCAAGTTGTTCATCGCTGTAGTCGCAATAGGTTTCTAGGTAGCGCTTGATGCCTTTCATATGGCCAGCACCAACAACAGCAATAATATGGTGATGGGTGGCTCGATTGGTCTCCTGAATAAGCCTTAAAGCCATGTAACGATCCCGCTCATCAATCAGTGGGGTATATAACTCACTATCTTTTTTGGCAAATTGTGAAAATGCGGATTCGAGGATGTCTCCCTCTTTAAGCTGTTCTACCTCCTCTTCACTAATTTTTTCTCTAGAGAGAACGCTCTGGATGAGCCCTGTAAGCAGCACCATGCGACGCTTAAAGCGTACACTCCGGTAGATACGTTGCATGGTGATACTAATGTCGCGATCGATGAGTGAAATGGGGAGCTCGGCTCTGTCTGCCTCTTCGAGTGCTGCATTAAGCTCCGCACCGGGTTCGATGTCGACCTGCTCTGCCATGCGTTGCTGAAATGCGCCGATGGCAAGATTAGCCCAGATCATCGGTCCTTTTCCCTGTTTGATGGCAGCAAATAGGTCGAGCTCTGCAAGGGTGTCCGGGCTTGTCATCTTTTGGTGTCGCCCCTCACACAGTTCCACGGCGACTGCATCGTACTTCTCGGACGAGAGAAGCTCGCGAACCTTGTCTGCACTGGCTTTTGAGATGTGGGCTGTTCCCAGTACCGTTATGAACTGTTCACCATGCTCGAAAGTGAAGATGGGGTGGTTGGGCATGTGATTCTTACTGCTCCTTGAGTCGACTTTGGGATAGTTTAAACCACTGCCTGATAGTGGTCGAGTTCTCTATAATTAGATGAAAAAAAAGCCCCGAATGATCGGGGCTTTTTAAGAATATTAATTAATATACTTCGTTAAATCAGGACGCTGAGAACGTCGCTAGGCCTACGAAGAAGGCAATAGTTACAGCTCCTACAAGTGTGATCTCTGCATCGTCTATAAGTAGTTTTTTGAGTTTCTTTGTCATGGTGGTGACCTCCTGCGATTATCGCTATGTGTATTTCTAGAGTAACCTAGGAAATAAGTCAAGTATTAATTTTGTCGTATGTGCATTTTCAAGTTGATCTGTAGGATGCGCGGATGGACAAAGATATATACAAAGAAACGTCTGAAAAGATTGCCCATTCAGGGTTTAGATGCGGTTTAGTCGCACTGCTAGGGCGCCCCAATGTGGGCAAGTCGACATTGATGAACAGAATTGTCGGAACCAAGGTGGCTATTGTCACACCCAAGCCGCAAACAACTCGACATCGGATACTCGGCATCTATACCGATGATGAGCGTCAGCTCATCTTTGTGGACACCCCCGGCATTCATAAGGGGACAAAGCAGCTCAACAGAAACATGGTGCGCATCGCCTATTCGGCGGCTCAAGAGGCTGATGTGCTGGTGATCATGCAGGATGTCACCAAGGCGCTCGACAGCGGCACACGTAATCTCATTGAGCGCTTTGCGGATGGTTCGTTGAATCAGCCCAGAATTCATGTGCTGAATAAGGTGGATAAGATCAAGAAAGAGGATCTTCTTCCTCGATTGCTGGAGCTGCAGAGGCTTGATCCGGGGGCACAGGCCTACGTGCCAGTTTCAGCCACCAAAGGCATTCAAATTGACAGTCTCATTGAGACCTTGAGCGGTTTGCTGCCGGAGTCTGAACCGGTCTATGATCCGGAGTGGTTCACCGATCAGAGTCAGCGTCAGATGGCCTCCGAGTATGTGCGGGAGCAGGTCTTTCTTGCCATGCATCAGGAGATTCCATTCCAGACCGCTGTCGATATTGAAGCGTTTACCGAGACTGAAAAAGGCGTCGAAATTGAAGCGGTGATTCTGGTGGGTAATGAGCGTCATAAACCGATGCTGATCGGTAAGGGCGGCGAGCGGATGAAGATGATTGGTATCAAAACCCGTGAAGGACTAGAAGAACTCCTTGGCTGCAAAGTGAATCTCAAGCTCTGGGTGAAGGTGCAGACAGATTGGTTTGATAATCCAGGTCAGCTCACCGAACTGGGTTTGAATGGCTGAACTTCAGGATGATGCCCTGCTGCTGAGGCGGATTCCCTATAGTGACACCTCACTGATCTGCCACTTCCTGACTCGGGAACATGGCCGGGTCTCGCTGATGGCTCGTGGAGCACGTCGTGCCAAGAGTCCTTTTAGGGCGGCACTCACTCCACTGCATCGTTTAAGCATCAGTTGGCGCCCCGGTAGAACAGGGATGGGAAATCTGGTCGATATCGATCGTGGTGAAGAACTGGTGGATGAGAGTCGTTCGCTCGATGGGCTTGAGCTCTGTGCTGTTGCCTCCGGCCTGTTTCAGGATGGTGACTCGCAAGGTTACGAAGAGTTGCTTGAGGCGATAACGATGATGCAGAAGCGGCCTCAGGAGTCGGCTCTCTATATTGCACTTTGGCAATTGTTGTTGTTAAGTGGCTGGGTAGGTGATGTTCACCACTGTTGGGAGTGTGGTGAGGCTGTTGATGAAGCCTCTGCAATGGGTTGGGATGGAGGTCAGCTTCTCTGCCGCAGTTGCGGTAGTGGCATGGCGGTGAGTGCAGGTATGCGCAAGGCTCTTGCAGCTCAGTTAGTTCAGTCTAATGTACGAATAAGCCATCACGATCTATTGTGTTGGCAAAGGATGATTCAGGATGTGTTGCGTCAGCATGGTGTTAGGCCTCCATCCTCAATAGTTCAGGAGAGACGATGAATCTAGGTGTAAATATTGATCATGTAGCCACACTCCGGCAGGCGCGGTTGACCCCGTATCCTGATCCGGTTGAGGCTGCTAAAATTTGTCTGGCTGCAGGTGCGGGTAGTATCACTGCACATCTTCGCGAAGACCGCCGCCATATTCAGGATCGTGATATGGAGCTGCTTGCAGCCATGGATATCCATCTCAATATGGAGATGGCCGCTGAGAACGAGATGGTATTGATTTGTGAGCGTTTGAAACCGCTGGCTTGCTGTCTGGTGCCTGAGAAGCGGGAAGAGCTGACGACTGAGGGTGGGCTTGATGTGGCCTCGCATGTAGCTCGTCTTCAATCGGTGGTTGGCCGCCTGACCGATGCCGGTATTCGTGTTTCAATGTTTATCGACCCGGTCAGAGAGCAGATTGAGGCATCCAAGGCCATTGGCGCACCCGTTGTTGAACTCCATACAGGCCATTACGCCAATCTGACAGGTCAGGCTCAGGCTGATGAGTTGGCACAGATTCGTGATGGAGCCAAGCTGGCTGCCGATATCGGTCTGATCGTTCATGCCGGCCACGGACTTACCGTTGAGAATACACCGGCGATTGTTGCTATTCCGGAAGTTGAAGAGCTGAATATAGGTCACGCTATTGTCGCTGATGCGCTTTTTAAGGGACTTAAACAGGCAGTCATCGATTTCAAGACAGTGATGCAGCGCTGATGGCCATAGCAGGTGTTGGCGTTGATCGCATACTCATCTCGAGAGTAGCTCGTAGTTATGAGCGCTTTGGTGAGCGCTTTATTGATCGCGTCTATACCGACAGTGAACATGAGCAGGCCTTAAACAAGGGAAACACCGCTCGTAGACTGGCGATGCTCTTTGCTGCCAAGGAGGCGGTTTCCAAGGCGTTGGGCACAGGCTTTCATCAGGGCGTTTCGCCTAAGCTGATTGAGACCATCCACCTCCCTTCAGGTAAGCCGGAAATTAACCTCTATGGCACAGCACAACAAAAAGCCGAAGCACTCGGCATCTCTCAGGTGCATATCTCTCTAACCGATGATGATGGCGTGGCGCTTGCCTTTGCTATCGCTGAGAAGGGGTAGCGGATCAGCTTATGGGAGAGTTTCAGCTGATCAGTGAAACATTCCGTGGTGGGATTCCGATTGTTGATTCAGGAACCGTTGTGGGCAACGGCGATGATGCTTCGGTTCACCAGTTGCCTAAGGGTGATGAATTGGTTGTTAGTACCGATATGGCTGTGGAAGGGATTCACTGGCCGTACGGGTTTCCACTGCAGTTGGCAGCTGATAAGGCGGTCTGTGCCGCACTCTCTGATCTCGCCGCCATGGGTGCGGAAGCGCGCTGGGTCTGGCTGGCTGTGGCATGTGATGATCAGGAAAAGTTCAAGGCGATCGGTGAGGGTGCCAATGCTGCGCTGAAACGCCACTGGGTAGAGCTTGCCGGAGGCGATACGGTTCGGGCGAGTCAAACCTCTATAACTGTCACCGTCGGCGGTTCAGTTCCCAAGGGCAAGTCGATGCGTCGTAATCAGGCACGAAAGGGTGATGACATCTGGATTGTCGGTAAGGCCGGATTTGCATCGCTTGGATTGAAACAGTGGCAGGCCGAGATGGAAGAGGGTTACTTCAAACGCTATTTTGAAGAGGTGAAACCAAAGCTTGAGCAGGGTGTGAAGCTGCGCGACCTCGGTGTGAAGTGCTGCATCGATATAAGCGATGGCGTGCTGCAAGACGCTTCGCACGTGGTGCTGGATTCAAGTGTCGGCATGATACTGGAGCTCTCAAAGTTTCCCGGTTGGGATATTCTCTGCCATAAAGTGGGTGAGAAGAGTGCCATCAACGCTGTGGTATCCGGTGGAGAGGACTATGCACTGCTCTTCACTGCGCCCGCAGGGATGGGGTGGTTGGACTCCTTTGCCACCAAAGTGGGTGTTTGTACCGACGGTATTGATGTCGAAATCCAATTAAATGGAACCACGCTCGAAGGTTTGCACTCAGGTTATGACCACTTCGGATAAATCACTTCACTTCATTGCTGCCGGCTTCGGCAGTGGCTGGCTGCCCAAGGCTCCGGGCACATGGGGAAGTCTGGCAGCCCTCATTCCTGCCTGGCTGATGATGGAGCAGTGGGGCATCGAATCACTGTTTATAGCCACAGGTGTGGTGACGCTGCTCGGTTGCTGGGTCTGTTATTATGTTTTGCCATCACTGAGCTCCGATGATCCGGGCTGGATTGTCATTGATGAGTGGGCAGGGCAGTGGCTGGCAACCGCACTTATAGGCACCTTTACCACACTCGCTTTTCCAACTGTTCTTATCTCCTCATTCATCCTTTTTCGTCTCTTTGATGTATTGAAGCCTTGGCCGATCTCATGGCTTGAGCGCATAGGCCCCAAGTGGTGGTCGATTATAGCTGATGATATTGGGGCAGGTCTGATCGGTGGCCTGCTCGGGGTGCTACTGCTTCCAACGTTGGTAGGCTTACTATGATTAGGTCTCATCTTGTTATCAGCGAATCAGGCCGCGCTTCACTGGCCGCTGCTGGCATCTCCACAGGTTGGCTAAGCCTCTGGATCAAATCTTCCGGCGCTGAGCATGTTGAAGTGCACTCGCTCAATGATGTTGACTGGGAAGTTGTGAAGGGTTGGATCGTGGTTATCGCCGATGATGTGGATCTGATGCGTGTAGCGCTCGCTCATGGCAAGCGTATTTCAGCCGACAGGGATGGGAAGCGAACCATTCTTGGCAGTGAAATCTTTTCACTGATCAATCCTGAGCGTACCTGCTGGTTCTATAAGCATGATGGCTCACGCGTGCTGCTGATGCCAACTGGCGATGTGGCTTATCAACGCTTTGCATGGCTTGAGACGCTGAATGAGGGACAGCCACTGCAACCGGCCCTGGTTTCTATCAATGATCACGCTGGTGATCTGCTCGAGCCATCGCTCTATGGCATGGTAGTGACAAGTAACCTGAAACATCATACCGATTTAATCCTCAATGATTCTGGCTATCTGCCTGAAGAGCAGTTGGTGATGCTGCTCAGAAAATACCGCATGAAACTGCGCTCCGCCGAATCCTGTACGGCAGGGGGGGTAGCAGCGCGCATTAGCCGCTTACCAGGTGCATCCGATGTGCTGGAGCAGGGTTGGGTCACCTATAGCAATCTCTCTAAGCAGAAGGCGCTGAATGTCTCAGATAAGCTACTCGAGAAGCATGGTGCGGTGAGTAAACAGGTAGTCGAGGCGATGGCCAAAGGTTGTGGTAAAGATGCCGCTGCTATTGCTATCAGCGGTATTGCCGGACCGGATGGTGGATCAGATGAGAAACCTGTTGGTACAGTCTGGATTGCGGTAGCGCTACCCTGTGAAAAGCCTCAATCCAAATGTTTTCAGTTCAAGGGTTCCCGTACCGACATTCAATCGGCAGCCTCAGTGAGCGCCATATCCATGCTGATCGAGATGGTTGACAATAGTTAGGTATTTCAATCGTTTAAGAGGGTTTCTTCATTTTATTCTGTAATTTCCGATAGTATAAGTGTACGGTAATCGATGGATGGTTTAACCGAATGGATTAATCGATTCAGAAGGAGGTGACTCCATGTTGGTATGCAGCAACCATGTCCGCTTAAGTGATCGCGACAAAGAGCTCCTCACCTGGGCCTCTCAAGGCCAGTCTGTCGATGACATCAAAACCGTCGACCAACTCGCCGAATTCATCCACACCACACAACAGCTCTACCCCGGCTACTCAGCCGATGAGCGCCGTATCAGAATCCTACTAGAGCGCTTTATCCCCGATGAGACAGTAGAAGAGATCGAAGGCAATGTGATTCGCCTAAGGCGAATCTAAAGCAAATTGATGAGTATCTGTTTTTGGCCGTTGGGAGACTAATTATAGAAGTGAAAGAGCATCGGGTAGGTCAGCTACCGAAGGGATGATCATATCGGCTTTGATGCCTTGTTGTTTGCCAACCTGTTTAACGAATTCGGCGCGATACTTACCTGTCTGAACCAATACGGTTTTCAGGCCTGCCTGCTTAGCACCACCTATGTCTGATTCGATGTCGTCACCGACCATGAGCGTATGTTCTGGGGCTACTTCCAATGCTTTACAGATGCCGTGGAAGAAGTCGGTGGATGGTTTGCCGAGAATGGTTGCCTCTTTGCCGGTGGCGTAGTCGATGGCGGCGACGAAGACTCCTAGATCGAGATGCAGCCCGTCCGCTTTCTGCCAGAAGCGGTTTTTGTGCAGGGCCAGTACTTTTGCGCCGTTCATCACATGTTCAAAAATAGTTCGCAGCAGTTCAGGGGGATAGCCCTCACCGCCGATATCACCCATAACGATGAAGTCAGGGTTGTCGGAATCCTCTCTGACCCCTTCGAAATCCTCGCGCAGCGCATCACGAATGAAGAATGCGGCACTTTTGTTGCCAATACGCTGTGAGGCAAGGGCAGCGGGGGTGTAGATGGCTGATTCGGGGATTGGGATATCCATTCCCTGTAGTTTTTCGGCGATGGCTCGTTTTGGCTGTGTGGTGGTATTGGTGATGCCAGCGATTCGGTGACCGAATTGGGTTAGTTGTGCCACTGTTTGTGCAGCGCCTTCGATGCTGTGGTCGCCGATGTAGAGTACCCCATCAAGATCGAAGAGGATAGCTTGAATGTCACTTTTCTGTTTAGAGCTCATAAGCGTGATTATAGATCAGTCTGAATGTTTAGTGGAAGGTTTAGCCCGAGGGGGGAAACTGTTACACTCGCCCGAATTATTTTTTCGGCTATCTTGGGCCATACAAACAAAGGAAACATTCAATGAACGAACAGGAAATTATGACCATGTACGAAGATGCAGGTGCGCTGCTTAATGGCCACTTTGTGCTCTCTTCAGGTCGTCACTCATCACGCTATCTTCAGTCGGCTCTGGTGCTGATGAATATCGATAACGCTACGGCTCTGGCCGGTAAGTTGATCGGCAAGGTTAATGCCGATGATTACGACATGGTCGTGGCACCCGCTATCGGTGGGTTGGTGATTGGTCAGGAGGTTGCACGCCTGTTGAAGAAGCCATTCATCTTTACTGAGCGTAAAGAGGGTGAAATGCAGATGCGTCGTGGCTTCACCATTCCTAAAGGCGCACGCCTGCTGGTGGTTGAGGATGTGATTACTACGGGTGGTTCGGTCAATGAGTGTATCGCCGTGGTGCGAGAGCATGGTGGTAACCCGACCAAGGTGTTGGCCGTAGTGGATCGAGCTCCAGATAGTGAAGGCCGCTTTGATGTGCCGCATGCAACGGCGATTTCGTTGAGTGTGGAGACCTTTGCTGCAGATGATTGCCCTCTCTGTAGAGAAGGTACGCTTCCTCCGGTCAAACCCGGAAGCCGTGGCGCTGCCTAATGAGTGATACCTCTATCCGCTGCTACCCATTTGGTGGGGTAGGTGAATTCGGCAAAAACATGATGATCTATGCCATGGGTCAGGATGCAGTGATTGTCGATTGCGGTATGGGTTTCCCCAATCCGGGTCAGCATGGTGTTGATCTGGTCATTCCGGATATCTCAGCTCTGGAATCATTAAATTTGAATCTGCATGGCATTCTTCTGACGCACGGACATGAAGATCATATCGGTGCACTACCGTTCTTGCTTCCCCAGCTGAATCTGCCGGTCTACGGATCGCCTGTCACACTGGCACTGGTGGCCGGAAAGCTGGAAGAGCGCCAATATAAAGGCGATTTAAGGCCGCTGCCTGAGGAAGATCGTATTCAGGTCGGTCCGTTTGAGGTGGAAGCAGTTCCTGTAACGCACTCCATCATGGATGCGGTCTCCATTGTGATACATACGCCGCTGGGCGCGATCATTCATACAGGCGATTTCAAGTTTGATCCGGCTCCGATTGATGGCCGGGCAACGGCGCTGCATCGTTTTTCAAGACTGGGTGATCAGGGTGTGCTTCTTCTGGCCTCAGATTCCACCAATGCGACACGCTCAGGCAGTACACCAAGCGAAAGAAGCGTGGGTTCAGGTCTGAAACTTGGGATTTCGCAATGCACCGGCAAAGTGGTGGTGACCACCTTCTCTTCCAACATGTTCCGTATTCAGCAGATTATCGATGCTGCCGTGGCCTGTGGCCGAAGGGTGGCATTGGCTGGGCGAAGTCTGGAGAAGAATGTTGGAATTACTCAGGAGTTGGAGCGTCTTTCGATTCCGGCAGGTACACTGGTTGATATCAAACAGACCGAGCATATTCCGGCTCGTGAGCTTCTGATTATCGCAACAGGTTCGCAAGGGGAGTGGCGCGCAGCGCTTGCCCGTATTGCACAGGATCGTTTTAGAGGCGTTCAGATAGGTGTCGGTGACCTTGTCATCTTCTCATCTTCCAACATTCCAGGGAATGAGCGGGTGATTGCAGGGCTCTATAACCATATCTATCGCCGTGGCGCACGGGTGTTGCACTCCGGCAAAGCACATTTGCATGTTTCAGGGCATGCGCAAGCGCATGAACTTAAAACCATGATGCAGTTGACCCGACCTAAATATCTCTATCCTGTTCATGGTGAATACCGCAATTTGATTGAGCATCAGGATCTTGGTGTTTCAACCGGCATCCCCCATCAAAACACGATTATTGCCGAGAACGGTCAGGCTGTGGTAGTTGCTGAAGCGGGGATTACTTTGGGAGAGAGCTTCCATGCCGGTGCCGTGTTTGTCGATGGCACAGGCCGTGATGAAGTGGATGATATGGTGCTTCGTGATCGTCGCGTACTTGCCGACGATGGCATGATCTCAGTGACTGTGCTGATCAGTCAGCATGAAGGTTCATTGTTGGGAACACCTGAACTGGTTGCTCGTGGTTTCCTGCATCAGGAGGTGAGTGAATCTGTACTGGCGGATGCTGCCAAGGATATGCACCTCCACCTCGAGGGTATGAGTCAGGAGATGCTGGCCAATATTGAGGAGACCAAAGAAGAGGTGCGTGTCTGGTTGCGCCGCTGGTGCAAGAAACGGATGGGCCGCAGACCGATGGTGCTGCCCGTGGTGCTGGAAGTCTGATTGAAATGAATACGCGTTCCATTCTTCGTGAGGCGCTCGCCTTTATCATGCTGGCCATGGTGGTGGTTACCACGATTTCGCTCTACAGCTTTTCGAAGAGGGATCCATCCTTCAACCATGAAACGGGTGCTGAGCCTCTGAATCAGGCGGGTATTGTTGGCGCGTACCTATCAGACTTTATCTATCAGCTCTTTGGTTATGCGGGATGGATTATTGTTGCGTTGGGGCTTCTCCTGACTGTCCGTATTGCCATCGGCAGAAAACCCTATGCAGGTGGCTGGACTTCACTCTTCTGGCTTCCATTTATGCTGGCTGTTGCGGCGATTTTTGGGGCCTACGCAAGCCTGCTGCCGGAAATGTTGCAGGGTCTGCTGCCGAAAGGGGTGGGTGCCGGCGGTGTTCTGGGGCAGATGCTGGCGGGGGGATTGGTTGCACCGTTACATGAACTGGGCCGCGATCTTGTATTGATTACGCTGCTGCTGAGTAGCTTTATTGCCGCCTCTCACATCTCTCTGGTGGCTTTGATGGAGCGGATTCTCCTCGGCGTTAAGATGGTCACGCTCTTTGTCTTTGCTCTGTTTGAGCGCTGGCGCGGTAAAATCGATGTGCGCCGCGATCGCATGGAGGGTCGTGAAAAACGTCGCGAGAAGAAGGCAGAACGCCCTGTTCATATCGCCGAATCCGAGCCCGAAGTAATGCAGCCGCCGAAAGTGAAAGTTTCACGTCAGGCCAAAGAGCAGCAACAGGGTGAACTATTACTGGCTACTCCATCAAACTCCGGCTTTAAGCTTCCGGGACTCTCTCTCTTTACAGCGACCCGTGAAGATAGCCATACCTATAGTGCTGAAGCGCTGCAGGCGATGGCCAGACTGCTGGAGAAGAAGATGCTCGATTACCGTATCGAGGGACAGGTAGTGGCCGTACAACCAGGTCCTGTGGTGATTCAGTTTGAGTTCGAACCAGCACCGGGAACCAAGGCCAACCGCATTATTGCCCTGCAGGATGATCTGGCCCGCTCCATGGCCGTTGTCAGTGTACGCGTGGCGGGAAATGTGCCGGGCAAGAATGTGATCGGCATCGAGATTCCGAATGAAGAGCGTGAGATGGTGTTGATGCACGAGATTCTTGCCAGTAAAGCCTTTGCCGATAAGAAGAAGAAACTGCCGCTGGCGCTCGGTGTCGATATTGCAGGACAGCCTGTGGTGGCCGATCTGGCCAAGATGCCACATCTTTTAGTGGCTGGTACTACCGGTGCGGGTAAATCTGTCTCCATCAACACCATGATCTGCTCTATGTTGATGACCTACTCACCGAAAGATCTGCGTCTGATCATGGTCGATCCGAAGATGCTTGAACTCTCCATGTATGACGATATTCCGCATCTTTTGGTACCTGTGGTAACCAATCCACATAAAGCGGCCAAGGCACTGGCATGGGCTGTTTATGAGATGGAGCGCCGCTATCAGTTGATGAGTGAAGCCAAGGTGCGAAATCTTGAGGGCTATAATCAGGCTGCCGATGCCGATAAGAGTGGCGAGATGGAACGCCTGCCATTCATTGTCATTGTCATTGATGAGTTGGCTGATCTGATGATGGTGGCCGGTAAAGAGGTGGAGCAGGCAATTTGTAGAATTGCGCAAAAGGCACGTGCCGCAGGTTTGCATCTGATTCTGGCAACCCAGCGTCCGAGTGTTGACGTGATCACAGGCCTGATCAAAGCCAATCTTCCTAGCCGTCTATCCTTCCAGGTCTCATCGAAGATCGATTCCCGTACCATTCTTGATCAGATGGGAGCGGAGCAGCTGTTGGGGCAGGGTGACTCGCTCTTCCTGAGTGGTGGTCGTGACCTGATTCGTGTGCATGGTGCCTATGTCTCCGATGGTGAGGTGCTCGGTATTGTGGAACATCTGAAGGCACAGGGTGAGCCAGAGTACCGTCATGAGGTGTTCGAGGTGAAGAGCCCGGATGAACAGCTTCAGGGTGCGGGTGATGATGAGAAGGACTCCAAGTACGATGAGGCGGCTGATCTGGTCATTGAAAAAGGGCAGTGCTCCGTCTCTATGGTGCAGCGCTATCTACGTATCGGTTACAACCGTGCCAGCCGCATTGTTGAGCAGATGGAGCAGGATGGATTGGTGACACCACCGGGTTCCGGCGGCATGCGCAAGGTGCTTGCCCGTTCTGAGTCTGATGGTGGCGGAGTGATTGAGTGATCTGTCGTCTTACCTTGCTGTTGATGCTGAGCTTATTGGGCGCATCCTATGCCAGCGCAGGTTCTGTTATTGAGGTGGGCTCTGCCGACAGGCTGGAGAAGGCACTTTCCAAGCTTACCAAGTCCGGCGGTTTCTCCTGTCAGTTCCGGCAGGTGGTCTATTTCGCAGAGGGCGGCGAACAGCACTATACCGGCAAACTTGCGATTAAGCGGCCAGGCCACTTCCTCTGGCAATACTCAACTCCCTATGAGCAGCTCTACGTCAGCAGTGGCGATTTGATCTGGCATTATGAGGCGGACCTCATGCAGGCTGAACGGATGAGGAGCCTCGATATGGTTGATCCGGTGGCCATGAAGCTGCTGGATGGTCGGGTAGGGATAAAAGATATAAAGTTACTCGCTACTGAAAAGCTCAGATTTGGTGGTATCAGTTATCGTATTCAGATCGATCAGGGCCCGGAGTTGCTGTTGGCCTTTTCAGTCGCTGACGATCTGCGTTGGCTGGAAAGTGAAGATATGCTGGGCAATCGCAACAGGATGATTCTTTCAAGCGTGAACAGGGAGGTTCCATCTGATGGTGTGTTTCAATTTGTGCCACCAGAGGGTGTAGAAATCATTGATGTGAGTGGTTATGAAAGTAGCCAGCAACCAGAAGTTATAAAAGTTCAATAACGGAGAAAAAGCGTGATGAAAAAAATAGGTTTCGTGCTGCTAAGCTGCATGTGTATATCAACAGCTCAGGCAGCCGGTTTTGCCACAGGTTCCGGTTACTCTGCATCAGGAATAGGTGTGGCGAATGCTGTGGTTGCGGGTGCTGAAGATGTTTCTGCTGCTGCATATAATCCGGCTGGACTTGCCTGGCAGGATGATATGCAAGTGATGCTTGGGTTTATCATGCAATATCGGAATAGCTCTGTTGACTTGGGCCCGAATTCAGCTGTTGTCTCTAACTCGGGCAGTGCTCCTAATTTAAGTCATTTTTATTATTCATGGATACCTCGTGAGAGCAATCTCGGTTTATCAGTCGCGTTTAACCGGCCTTATGAGATGGACAATGGTTGGTCCAATGCTTTTCCTGGCACTGCAGGTAGCAGTACGTTGAAAATGGATCGCCTTTCACTCGATGCTATCTATAGACTCAATAGTACAATGGCCTTCTCGGTAGGTGGAGATTGGTATCTGAGTACGGCTGCGATGAGTCAGGGGGCACAAACGTTTTCCGGCAAAGGTAAAACATCTTTCGGAGGTCATGCCTCCATGAAGTGGAAGCCTGCACCGACTTGGTCGGTGGGTGCATTGGTACGCTTGGGCTCAAGCGTCAAGCTCTCCGGGGGCGTTGATCAGAGTATGAAAATCAAACTGCCTGACGAGCTAACGGTCGGTATCGCCCATGATATGGCCGACACATTTCGACTTGAACTCGATGCCAACTGGAGTCGCTGGTCGAAGTTAAAAAATCTAAACGTGTTAACTGGCACAGCAGTCACTCAATCGAATGTGCTGGATTTGAAAGATTCTCTCTCTCTGATGGCCGGGCTGACATGGTTCTGGCGCGAAAATAGTCAGTTTAGATTTGGTTATGCCTATGAAAAGGGTGCGAATAGTGATGCTTTGTTCCACCCTGCAATTGCCGACCAGACAGGGCACAAGTTGAGTCTTGGTGCTGGCGGTTCAATGTTTGGTGCACATTTTGATCTGGCCTATGCCTACACCTTCTATCCAAAGAGTACGGTAACGGGTCCGTTCGCGGGTATTTATCGTGATCGTCGAATGTCACTGGCACTCTCTGTGTCAAAGGGCTTCTGATTCTGCCTACGCTGCAACTGTTTGATGCAGCGCCCCAGGCCAACGGTATGGCACCGCTGGCCTGGCGTTTAAGGCCGACAACACTGGCCGATGTGGCAGGTCAACATGAACTGACCGCTTCCGGTTCCTGGTTTGCCGCTACGCTGAATGAGGGTAGGGCCGTCTCTGCCATCTTCTGGGGGCCACCGGGTACAGGCAAGACCACCTTGGCCCGAATCATGGCCAACTCTGCCAATATGCCATTTGAGCAACTCTCTGCAGTATCGGCTGGCAAGAAAGAGGTTCAGGCGGTGGTCGACAAGGCCAAAGCCGAAGGGCGTAGCTACCTGCTCTTTCTCGATGAAATCCACCGCTTCAACAAGGCACAGCAGGATGTTCTATTACCCTATATCGAAGAGGGAACACTTGTTCTTGTCGGAGCAACCACTGAAAACCCATCCTTTTCGTTGAACAACGCACTGCTCTCAAGATGTCGTGTTATCGTGCTCAAGGCGCTGGATAAGGTGTCGATCGAACAGATTCTTAAGCGCGGTATTACTTTGCTTCAGGATGAATCATCAAGCTTTTCGGTTACCGATGAGGCGATGGCTTGGCTGGCCAAAGCGTGTGATGGTGATGCTCGCTATGCCCTTAATGCCTTGCAGAGCCTCTTTGAAGCCGGTTCTAAGCGGGAGTGGGATGAAGAGGCTACGGCTCAACAGTGGACGCGCAGGCAGGGGCAGTATGATCGCGATGGTGATGGTCACTATGATCTGATCTCCGCACTACACAAGTCGATTCGAGATTCCGATGCCGATGCTGCCTGCTACTGGCTTGCTCGCATGTTGGAGTCGGGCGAAGAGCCTCTCTATCTGGCGAGACGCATGATCCGCATGGCCACCGAAGATGTCGGTCTGGCCGATCCCAAGGCGTTGACGCTGGCACTTGATGCACAGCGGATGTACCAGATTCTTGGCTCACCGGAAGGGGAGCAGGGTCTCTTTGAAACGGCCATTTACCTAGCTCTTGCGCCAAAAAGTAATGCCGCCTACATGGCCGAGAAAGCAGCCAGAAGGCTGGCAAAAGATAGCCGGAACCTCGATGTGCCCACACATCTTAAAAATGCACCAACCAAGCTTATGAAGGAACTGGGGCATGGGAAAGGGTATAAGTATGCCCACGATTCTGAGGACGGGGTTGTGGCACAATCGCACTTCCCTGATGAGATGGAGGCCGTTTCCCTCTATCATCCCACCTCACGCGGCTTTGAGAAGACGCTGGGTGAACGTATCAACTGGCTCAAAGCACGACGGGAGGAGAAAAAGAGGGATGGCTGATATTCATGGTTAAACAGCTTGCAGCCGTGGCGATTGGTGGTGCAGCAGGCGCAGTGATGCGCTGGCTGATGGCTGGTGCGGTGCAAAGATGGGCCGGAAGCGCCTTCCCGTGGGGAACCTTTGCCGTTAACGCGCTCGGTAGTTTTCTTCTCGGGTTCCTCTTTGTCTGGCTGATCGAGCGCTCGACCGCCAGTGAACTGGTTCGTCTGGCTCTTACTGTCGGTATGCTCGGTGCTTTCACCACCTTCTCCACCTATTCACTTGAATCGATCCGCCTGTTGCAGGAGGGAGCTCTTGGTATGGCCGCTGCCAATGTCATGGGTCAGGTGGTTGTCTGTCTTGTTCTTACCTGGTTGGGAATACAGTTAGCTCGAGCAATATAGCAGCCTAAGTGATGCTGACGTTATTGATCGTCTGTCGTATTCTGGCTGGGTTTGTAATCGATTCCTTTGATGCCTTGGCCATAATCGGTTTCGTTGGTGTGAGTGATGTTGCCGAGAAGTTTTAGCCGTTCGGCAGTTTCATAGATAAGCTTATCGATCTCTTCGATTGAATCATCCGTAAGCTGCTTCTCCTCTTTCGCTTCCGAGACAAAGTATACCATGGCATTGAGAAAGTTGTTGTTGATGTCATGAACGGTGTTCATGGTCGCTTTCAATGCTTTAAGACGTTCCTCATCGATAAGATGTTGCTTACGTTGCTTTTCGTTAAGCAGATCGATGAGCAGGCCTACTAGAATCGGAATACCTATTAGTAGAAGCTCATCAAGGTCGTACTCCTCGTACTGATGGACAAAAGCGACGGCCATTTCAAAGATGTCGAGTTCAAAGTAGATATTAATGGCGATGAGAATGCTGCCAACCAACAGCATATAGAGGCTGTTTTTGAAGCGAAACTGATCGAATGGCATGAAAGCGTTTTGTCTACTTTGTCTCTAGTGGGCGAAGCTGCTTGGCCAGCTTATCAAGAACGCCGTTGATAAAGCCACGTGCTGATTCATCAGCATAGGCACGAGTAAGTTCCAGTGCTTCATTGATAATGACACGGTAGGGGATCTCCAGCCGGTTTTTCATCTCCCATGCCGCCAGACGTAACACATTGATCTCAACACTGGCTACACTGGCAATGCTGCGACTGACAACCGGCTTAAGTAGGTCATCAAGCTCATTCTTCTGCTCGGTAACACCGTAGACCATTTCGCGCAGGTAGTTCTCATCCTGAGTACCGCGCTCCTCCTCCTGAATACGACCGGCTAACAGATGGGGGAGGTCAGCATTGTCACCACCGCCACTGTGCCAAGCGTAGAGTGTTTCGATGGCCGATTCACGTGCCTGATGACGGTTTGGGCCCTTCGGCGAACTTTTTGTCTTTTTGTTGCTCAAAATCAGTTCCTCAGTTCCCTTAATAGGGTAGCAATTTCAATTGCTGTCAGTGCTGCTTCAGCACCCTTGTGACCGTGGGCGCCGCCAACGCGGTCCAGTGCCTGCTCGAGTGTATCGACGGTGAGAACACCATTGGCAATGGCGATGGTACCACGTTCGGCAATAGCACCGATACTATCCATGGCAACACGGCAGACATGATCGAAATGGGCTGTACCACCCTTGATGACACAGCCGAGACAGACCAGTGCATCGTAGCGGCCCGAATCGGTCATGGCAGCGGCCAGTGTAGGAATCTCCAGTGCGCCGGGCACGTGGATGATATCGATATCACCATCGCTGCTTCCGTGCTCTTTCAGGGCTTCCACAGCACCGTCACGCAGGGCGGAGGTGATGTTTTCGTTGAAGCGACTGACAATGATGCCAACCTTCATGCCGGTGGCATCAACCGTTCCACTCAGGTGAGGAGCGTCCAGACTCATTCTGCCTCTCCTTTCATGTTGAGCATATGACCCATTTTATCCCTTTTTGTGTTCAGATAAGTGATGTTCTCTTCATGTGGCGTGGTTTGAAGTTGAACCCGCTCCACCACTTCAAGACCATAACCATCAAGTGCGATGATCTTCTTCGGATTGTTGGTCAGTAATTTCAGTTTGCGCAGGCCGATATCGCGCAGGATCTGGGCGCCAATGCCGTAATCGCGGAGATCGGCCTTGAAGCCCAGCTTCTGATTGGCTTCAACGGTGTCATGGCCGGCATCCTGGAGTTCGTAGGCACGCAGCTTATTGAGTAGGCCAATGCCACGTCCTTCCTGACGCAGATAGAGGATCACGCCTTCACCCGCTTCAGCCACTTGTCGCATGGCAGCGTGTAGTTGTGAACCACAGTCGCAACGACGTGATGTGAAGACATCACCGGTCAGGCACTCGGAGTGTACGCGAATCAGGCAGGGGCGTTCAGGATCAGGGCTTCCTAACACCAGCGCAACGTGCTCAGCTTTATCCACCGCATTACTGTAGCCATACATCTGAAAGTCACCAAACTCGGTTGGCATGCGTACTTCCACTTCGCGTTTGACCAGCGAGTCGTGTTTGAGTTGGTATCTGATGACATCGGCAATGGTGCCGACCTTCAGGTTGTGTTTTTTAGCAAACTTTTTCAGCTCGGGCATGCGGGACATGGAGCCGTCATCGTTCATGATTTCGCAGATCACACCTGCAGCTTTAAGGCCTGCCATACGGGCAAGGTCAATACTGGCTTCGGTATGACCAGCACGAACCAATAGACCACCATCACGTCCAACAAGCGGGAAGACATGCCCCGGCGTATGGATATCAGATGGTTGGGCATTCTCATTGATGGCGGCGCGAATGGTATGCGCACGATCGTAGGCAGAGATGCCGGTGGTAACACCTTCGGCAGCTTCAATAGAGACGGTAAAGTTGGTTTTGAACTTTGAATTGGTGTTGGAGACCATCAGTGGCAGATTGAGTTTGTCAGTCTGCTCCTGTGTCAGGGCAAGGCAGATCAGGCCTCGACCATGCGTGGCCATGAAGTTGACCGCTTCAGGAGTGATCCACTCAGCAGCCATGACCAGATCACCTTCGTTTTCGCGATCTTCGTCATCGGCCAGAATAATCATCCGTCCGGCGCGCAGCTCTTCAATCAGTTCTTCGCAACTGGCTAGGCTCATGCAGTCTCCTGTTGGGTTTGTTCAATCATGCGGGGTCTTGAAAGCTCATGATACGTTCAACATAACGACCAAGCATATCACTTTCAAAGTTGACCCGGTTGCCTACGGATAGGGCACCGAGATTTGTGTGGGACAATGTATGGGGAATCAGGTTGACGGTAAAGCTGCAGTTATCCACCTCATTAACCGTCAGGCTGGTGCCGTTGATAGCTACCGAACCCTTCTTTACCACATATTTGGCAAGTTCACGCGGTACCGAGAAAGTAAAACACTTATGCTCGCCGATATCTGTGATCGATTCAACCGTTGCCAGACCATCTACATGGCCGGTGACGATATGACCACCAAGTGGGTCACCCACACACAAGGCTGGCTCTAGATTGACCGAATCGCCGACCTTGATATCGGAGTGGCGTGTGAGGTTCAGTGTCTCCTGTGACAGTGTGGCGGAAAAGGTGCCCAGAGTTGGGAAAGCGGTGATAGTCAGGCAGCAGCCATCAACGGCTACCGAGTCACCCAAACCCCATTTGGATGTGTCGAGTGCAGTGGAAAACTGCATGTGCGTCTGCTCTGGCTCTTTGTCGATCGCCGCAACATGGCCCACATCCATGATAATGCCTGTAAACATGGGCGAACTATAACCAGTAAAGTTGCGCAATTCACTGAAAGCTTTCATCGTTACCCGATGTTTGAACTGCATCCACGCCTCAATGAAGACTGCATCACCATTGGCAACTTTCCGCTCTGCCGACTATTGCTGATGAATGATGCCAACTATCCGTGGTTCATCCTCGTACCGAAGCGGCAAGGGATTAAAGAAATTTTCGAGCTTAGTGAGGCTGATCAGCAGCAGTTTCTGCATGAATCATCCATGCTCTCCAAGGCGATTGCCGAGCATTTTCATGCCGATAAAATTAATGTAGCTGCCCTTGGTAACATGGTGCCGCAGTTACATATTCACCATATCGTTCGATTTATTGACGACCCTGCATGGCCTTCCCCTGTATGGGGATATGCAGCGGCTAAACCCTATTCGGATGAGGATACCACAACGTTGGTTAAAGCAATAAGAGACGTGTTTCAGGATGATTTAAGCAGTGCCTATTAAGTGGGGTATTTTTCACTGACCATCAATGTCGGTCATGATACGCTTGTTAAGATGAAATTCCCTCAAGGAGACCATAATGTCAGATAGAAAAACCAGTGTTGATGATATTTTTGCCAGGCGCCAGCGCTGGGGAAAGATACTCCTTGGGATTACAGCTGTTCTCCTTTTGATCCTCTCTTTAATTCCTGTGGGTATACGCATGGGGGCAACCTCCTGGCTTGAAGATCATGGAGTGAAACAGGCGGAGATCGATAATGTTGATCTCAATCTCTTTAACGGAACCTTTGCTATTGAAGGTTTGGTTGCAGACGATGGCCTGAAGGTCGGACGACTGTTTGTTGATGTCGACTGGTGGCCTCTATTTTCACACAAGGCATTTATTCGTTCTGTTGTGATTAAAGGTGTCGAGGCTGATCTGCATCAAGGAAACGACGGTGTCTGGCAGCTATCCACGATTCAGTTAGATCAGACAACTGAAGAACCCTCAAAGCAAGTCGAAGAGAATGGAGAGCCGTGGCAGGTCGTTCTCAACCAGATCGATATTGCTGATGTAAAGCTACATGCGGAAGGAATGCATGATAACAAGCCATTCGATCTCTCTCTTCCACTTGATGCTCTGAATATAACACTGCTGAAGGCAGAAGAGGGTGGTGCACAATCACTGAAGCACAGTTTGAAATTGGGAGAAGTTACATTCAATGGCCTGGGCTATCAGCTTCAGCTTCGTCAATTGAAGCTTGATCACACTCATTATCTACCAGCCATGGGAACAGATATTGTTGCAGGCCATAAGATTGATGCCATAAACCTCGGTCTCTCTGATATTCTGATTGTGGATAAGAAGCATGGGGTTGATCTGGCTGCGGTGGGCAACTTTCAGCTAAAAAACGCTTCGGTGGCAGGGGCAAGCAGAGCGCTATTTGATCAGCTTTTGATCGAGAAGATCAAATTACCAACAGCCGGAGGTGTATCACTTGGAGATATTGGTGATGTAAGCCTAAAGGGTGGCGATTTCGACTTTTCAGGGAGCTATCACCTTCAGGAGCTTGCCATTAACGATCTGCAGGCGTCCATAAAGAAGCTTAAGAGCGGTAAGATAAGCGTGTTGGAAAAGCTTAGTGGTGAAGCGACTGGCAAAGAGCAGTCATCAACTACTAAAGGCGAAGAGAAGGCTGCCGATCCGGAAACTATAGAGAAAAGCAAGGCTTCTACCGCTGAGGCGACAACGGCAAAGGCACCCGTGGTCTATATCGATCGCTTCCTGGTGGGCAAGGGGAGTTCGATTTCCTATAGAGATGAATCTCTCTTTCCTCTATTTGATACTAAAATGGAGGTGCAACAGTTCAGTTTTATGCCAGTTGATCTGTCAGGCACGGAGACGGGCAAGCTCGATATGCTTTTGAACCTTAATAAAAATGGATCTCTAGCGGTAAATGGTGATATCACTCTTAAGCCTGACAATCCTGGTTCAGATCTGAAGTTGTTTTTGAAGAATTTCGATATGCCGGGGCTGACCGGTTTTGTAGAGGGTGATTTCGGCCAATCGATTAAAACCGGTCAGTTTGATCTGGACAGCGATATCAAGATCGCCGACAAGAAGATCGATGCCAAGAACAAACTCATAATTCGAAAGCTTGCACTGGAGAAAGCCAAGCAGCCGGGCAAGGCAGAACAAAGTCTTGGTATGCCAGTGGATATGGCACTCGACATGCTTCGTGATGATCGTGGAGACATCACCATGGATGTGCCGATCACTGGCCGTCTGGATGATCCGAACATCAATGTGAGTGATGTGATCAACAAAGCTTTGTTATCGTCCATGAGTGCCGGTGCAATGACCTATGCCAAGCTGCTACTGCAGCCATATGGGGCGATTCTGATGGCTGCCGAGTATGCGGTAGGTGCCGCTCAAGATGCTTCGAAGCCAAAACTGACACCGATTCATTTTATTTCACGTTCAACTGAGTTAGACGCAGAGATGACAGATTATGCATCTAAAATTGCTGTCTTGATGAAGAGTAAAGAGTTCCGCCTTGAAATCTGTGGTGTAGCCACACGCCTGGAAGGTGCAGTTCTGGAGCAAGGTGATGGGCAGAAGCGGTTTAAGACGGCTGAGGATCTCCAACCCATGACTGATGAAGCTCTGATGAAGCTGGCTGAGTCACGTTCAGATGTGGTCATGAAAGCTATACAGGATCAGGGAATTACCGCAGAGCGCCTGTTTAATTGCCGTCCGAATATTGATGAAAAGAAAACAAAAGCTGTGCCGCGAGTGGATTTGATTCTTGATTAAATAAAAGAAGTGTTGGCAGCCAAATTGTGATCTGCATCCCAGATCATTGGTTGAGAAGTTATATCATTCAAGAGTTCGAATGACCTATTTCTCAAGGAGGAGATATGATTGCAAGGCGCTTGGCAGAGTCAGTTCTATTTCTTGAAGCCCGGAACCGTACCGATGCGGATCGGGAGTATACCGATGCAATCAGACGGGTCATTGAGGAGCATGCGCTACTTCGGGAGACGCTTGAATCCATTAGCAATGAACGAAATATCAAGAATATTACCCAGATGGCCTCATCTGCACTTCGTCAAACCGCCGGAAACAGAATTGATGATGATGTGGCCATGCGAGAAACACTCGATAAACTGGCCAAGCTTCTTCCTGATGATGAAGAACTGCATGATATGATGCTGGCCAGATCATTGATCCGGAAAATGCTCGATTAACACGCCATTTGATGATGATCGGCGCTGGAAAGCTGGCGCTGCATAGGTCACACTGCCGCCATGCTTCAAGTGCAGGATTTATCACTTACAGTTCCACTTCAAGGGAAACATCTAACAGCTGTTGAGGGCGTTTCATTATCGCTGCAGCCGGGACGTGTATTGGGTCTGGTCGGCGAATCAGGATGTGGCAAATCAATTACAGCACAAGCTATTCTGAGATTGGGAGAGCATCAGGGTGTTGACCGCACTGCTGGTGATATTCTTCTTGATGATACAAGTCTCTTCTCTATGAATGAATTTCAACTGCGCAAGGTGCGTGGCGGTCGTATTGCTATGGTCTTCCAAGAGCCGATGACAGCGCTTAATCCGGTCTTTTCAATTGGTAGTCAGATTACAGAAGTGATTAATCTTCATCTTGGCCTTGATGGTGACAAAGCCCGAGCGCGTGCCATTGATCTGATTCAGGATGTTGGCATGCAGGACGCGGAGAGTCTGCTGGACCAGTATCCAGACGCACTCTCAGGTGGTATGCGTCAACGTGTATTGATCGCTATGGCGATGGCAGGTGAACCTGAATATATCATTGCTGATGAACCGACAACGGCACTGGATGTGTCGGTGCAGAAGCGGATTATCCAGCTGCTTCGCGCACTACAGCAGCAGAAGGGACTGGGCATGCTTCTGGTGACGCACGATTTCGGTCTGGTGGCAGAGCTAGCGGATGATGTGGCGGTGATGTATGCAGGCCAGATCGTCGAGTCAGGCACGGTTCATCAGGTCTTTGATCATCCTGCCCATCCTTATACCCGCGCCCTTATGGGATGCCGGCCGGAAGTTAGCCTGCCGGGTTCGGCGCTGCCGGTAATTTCAGGGCAGGTACCACCACCAGGAAGTTGGCCACAAGGCTGTCACTTTGCCAAACGCTGTGCGTTTGCAGATGCCTTGTGTGAGAAGAGCGTTTCACTTGATGTCTGGAGTGACAACACGCATCAGGCGCGTTGTGTTCATGTTTCTGAGGCATCGGCATGAGTGTGCTTAAGGCTGAATCACTCCGGAAAAGTTTTCGCCGTGGCGGCTTATGGGGTGGTGGCTCTATCCATAAAGCGGTCGATAACGTCTCCTTTGAACTGAAGAAGGGTGAGACACTGGCCATTGTTGGAGAGTCCGGCAGTGGTAAATCAACCACCGCAAGAATCGCTATGCGTCTGCTGGAGCCTGATGGCGGGGCAGTAGAGCTGCTTGGTGAGGAGATCAGTGCTGTGCGTGGGAAGCCACTGCGCATGCTCCGTAAGCATATCCAGATGGTCTTCCAGGATCCCTTTGCCAGCCTCAATCCGCGTATGAAGATTATCGAGACAGTAGGCGAGGGATTACGAGTTCATAATCCTAAGATGAGTAAAGCAGAGCGACGTGCCAAAGCCGCAGAAGTACTCAACTTGTGTGGCATGGGTGAGGAGGCACTGGATCGTTATCCGCATCAGTTTTCAGGCGGACAACGCCAGCGTATCGGCATTGCTCGCGCTCTGGTTGTTGAGCCGAAGGTGTTGGTGCTGGATGAACCTGTCTCTGCACTGGATGTTTCGGTACAGGCTCAGATTCTTAATCTGTTAAAGGATATCCAACAGCAGCGAGAACTCTCTTATCTCTTCATCTCGCATGATTTATCCGTGGTCCGTCATGTGGCTGATCGGGTGATGGTCATGTTTGCTGGCCGTGTGGTTGAGCAGGGCACGGTAAGTGAAGTGTTCGAGACACCGAAGCACCCTTATACCAAAATGTTGCTGGCAGCCCGTCCGATTGATCATCCCGGTGAACGAGAGCAGGGCGTGACCATTGCCGAGGTCAATGAAGGCACTGCTCAAACAGGCTGTCCATACCGACTGCGTTGCCCCAATGCTGGAGATGGCTGTGTCGACTTTGATGGTTCAGATCAATCTTCTGATCATGAGCATGCCTATGCCTGCCTCTATCCGGTCACTCACGACTAACGCTTCCGTTTATGGGCGACTCATTCTCCGAGCAGGTTGTTAAGGCATTTCAACCCGAGGGCTCCCTTTCAACATCACTCGCAGGTTACGTCTATCGTGATGAGCAGGTAAAACTGGCTGGAGAGATCGCTAACGCCTTTGATGAGGGTAGGATTCTGTTGGCAGAGGCGGAGACGGGCACCGGTAAAACTCTCGCCTATTTGATTCCTGCGCTGAAGTCCTCCGATAAGATCCTTATCTCCACCCATACTAAGGCGCTACAGGATCAGTTGATGCACCGTGATATTCCGGCTGTCCAGGCCGCTATGGGTATACGCAGACGCATTGCGCTGCTTAAAGGTCGAAGCAACTATCTTTGCCCAGCCCGACTGAAGAATCACACAACCAATCATCAGATTGAGATTTGGGCCAAGAAGTCTCTGTTAAAGGTACAGCAGTGGGCCAATGAGAGTAGCGATGGCGATCTATCGTCACTGCCATTCGATGTCTTTGAGAAGGGTATTGGCCAGATGGTGACTGCTACGGCAGATCAGTGCGGGGGTAGCAAGTGCGGCGATTTCAACGATTGTCCTCTGATGAAGGCACGCAAGAAGGCACAGGAGGCAGATATTGTCATCTCCAACCATGCGCTGCTTCTGGCCGATGCAGCGTTGAAGTCGGGTGACTTTGGCGATGTGCTTCCCTCATTTGATGCCTATGTGCTTGATGAGGCACACAGCCTTCCCGACCTTGCATGTCAGCACTTCGGTATTCAATTGACACGTATGCGGCTGATTCAGTGGCTTAACGATATGCAGTCAACGCTCGATACATTCGGTGATGAGTCTGAACTGAAGAAGGAGATTGTTGAGGCTGGTCGCGTGGTGCTTGATTGCTGGAATGGCAGTGATATCAAAGCGTTGCAGGCGGCTTGGCAGCCTTTGGTTGATATGGCGATCAGTCGTGTGGATCGATCTGAAGAGCTAGAGAAGCTAGCTGATCGGGCTGAGTTGATTGCTCAGGATATGAAAGGGGTGGATGAGCCCCATGAAGGCTTTGTCGCATGGGTTGAAGGGGAGGGTGAGTATAAGCGTCACATCTCTGCCCCAGTTGAGACAGGCCCTGTGCTCAATCAGCATCTGTGGGAGCGTCCTGCCAGCTTCGTGTTGCTCTCAGCAACGTTAAGGGTTTCTGGATCTTTTGATTATGCCCGTAACAGACTTGGTCTGACCGATGCCGAGGACTCCTTTCACCCCTCTCCATTTAACTATCAGACACAGGCGATGACCTACCTGCCTCGACACCTGGTGGATACAAGAAGTGAGCAGGGGCAAGAGCGATTGCTCGATGAGATTGAGACACTGGTGAATGCTTCACGTGGTCGTGCCTTTGTTCTCTTCACCTCCTATTCGATGTTAAACCGAATCGCTAATGAACTTGAAGAGCGTGTTCCCTTCACTGTCTTGATTCAGGGAAAGAGTGGAAGTAGGGATGCAATCCTTGAGCAATTCCGAGAAGATACGAGCTCTATTTTATGTGGGACTCGAAGCTTCTGGGAGGGTGTTGACGTCCCCGGAGAGAGTCTGTCGTTGGTGATTATCGACAAGATGCCATTTTCTCCGCCCAACGATCCGTTGCTGCAGGCTCGTATCAAATCGTGTGAGGAGAACGGTGGAAATGGCTTCCGCGATATTCAGCTTCCCGAAGCGATTGCCGTGCTCAGACAGGGTGTAGGTCGATTGATTAGAAACAACGAGGATCGCGGCGTCATGGCCATCCTCGATTCGCGTCTCTACCAGAAGTTCTACGGTCGTGAGGTAGTGAAGAACCTACCGCCGGCTCCAATCAAGGATGACCTGTCAGAGGTTCGCTGGTTCTTCGAGGAGCATGAGTAGCTTGAAATAGCTATACTGTCCTTAGAATTCTTGGAATTCTGCGAACTTAAGCGACTGGTTATATTTTGATCTATGGAAATATCGCACCATTATTCATTCCGTGATTAGTTTCCTCATCATATTCTTTTTCCAAGGAAGCGTATTTATCAATGATGTTTTTTCCTAAGGCATTGGCTTTTTTCTCTAATGTTTTGCAGGATTTTGATGATAGTTTTATAAGTTGGCTCTCAATTTCCTCAGCTGCACCAATACCAAATTTTTTATGCCCATTTTCATGATTTATAAGCGCCATATAATATTTATCCCATTTATTTCGTAGCATACCGTTTGAGTCGCCCCGATTTTTCCATTTAGGTAAAGTAAATTTTACGTTTACAGTGCTTGTAACTTTGGTCATATAGCATCGACCTCCATCTGTATTCCAATTAAATCGCCAATTAACATACCAAGAGGTGTATGCATCATAGGTGTTGCCTGATTGCTTAATTGAGCTATTGGAGTTCATCTCTTTTCTTAGTTCACCAGCGCTTGATCCATAAATCGAATAGTACTTTGTATCAACGCTTACTGTAGGCGATGCAAATACTGTGCTCGCATAAACAAGTAATGCTGATGTTTTTAATATATGAGTAATCACAGAATTGCGCCTAAAAACATAACGCGTAAAAATTCCAGAGACACAATTAATTAATTTACTATTCTTGAATGACATCTTCCCTCCCGACTCGTTCTACTTTAGATGTTACGCATGAGTGGAGCAAACAGAGTGACGAGAATTGTTGTTGCGATGGATTCATTTAAGGGGTCGCTGTCGGCGAAGAAGGCGGTATCGATCATTACCGATGTGCTGGCTGACGAATTGCCGAATGTGGTAATTGTTCAATGTCCGTTGGCCGATGGAGGGGAGGGTACGAGAGTGATTCTCGAACCGTTCATCCCTGAGCATGTCTGCATGATTGAATCTGCGGAATTGATCGGACTGAACCTGTCGGAGATGCGTTCGCTTGATGTGATGAACAGGGGATCGGTTCCCCTTGGGAATGCCATACTTGCAGGCCTTGATGCCGAGAAGAGGGAGTTTGTGATCGGCCTTGGGGGGTCGGCTAGCAATGATTCTGGTCTTGGTATGCTGATGGCGTTGGGGATGAAGGTCGTTAATCATGCCGGAAACCCGGTTCAACCAACCCTTGCCGGACTTCTAGATATTGTCTCTGTCGACACTTCAACACTCGATCCGAGATTGAACGAGAGTCGCTTAACGATTTTAAGCGATGTCGTATCGCCCCTGTGCGGTAAAAACGGTGCTACGGCGGTTTACGGGCCTCAGAAAGGGGTCCAGGCGGAGGATGTAGAGCGCATTGACCGGGCCATCGAGCTCTTTGCGCTGAAATGTAGACAAGCCTTTGACTCTGACTCGACAGGCATGCTCGGTTCCGGAGCAGCTGGTGGACTTGGTTTTGCACTGATGTTACTGGGTGGTGAGATGGTTTCAGGCGGCGAATATGTGATGAATGAGACCGGGTTTCGTAAGGCTTTGGATAACGCCGACTGGGTGATCACAGGGGAGGGGTGCTCCGATGCCCAGACGCTGCAAGGCAAGTTGCCTTTGAAAGTGGCTCAGGCAGCTAGAGGCGCTGGTGCGAAGGTGGCTCTTATCTCCGGATCAGTGGATCAAGGGGTTCTATCGGAACTGGAACATGAGTTTGACTTGGTGATCAGTGAAAAACCTGATGGCATGGGTGTCGAACAGGCAATGGATCAGGCGGAATCGCTACTGGAAGAAACAGTCAGGACTTTTTGCGGGAACTCTTCTTTGCGGTCTTAATCATCTTTCCGAAACTGCGGTCTTTGTTTCTCTTTTCAGCATAACTGAGCTGGTTGAAGTCGGACTCCTGCGTCAATTTGAGATAATTGTCATAGTGGGCGGAATCCAGCTCACCGCTCTCAATGGCATCGACAATGGCACAGCCTGGCTCTTTGGTATGGGTGCAATCTCTGAACCGGCAGTTGCTCGCCAGTGCCTCGATCTCAGGGAAGGTATCACCAACATCCGATTCGGTGACGTGAACACCGAACTCACGCATGCCGGGGTTATCAATAACCAGCGCGCCATTATCGAGCACGATCAACTCTCTGCGGACTGTAGTGTGCCGACCTTCGCCGCTACCACTAACCTGCAGGGTCTTCTGCACATCCTCACCGACAAGCTGATTGATCAGCGTGCTTTTGCCGATGCCGGACGAGCCGACAAGACAGTAGGTATGCCACGGCTTGAGCATCGCTTTGACCGCATCGACACCTTCACGGGTGACGTTGCTCAGCGTCATCACCGGCTCTTCAATACCGGCACCACGAATCTCATCGATCTGCTCTTGCAGGGAGACTTCCGATACAAGATCGGTTTTGGAGAGAAGGATGATGGCGCTGGCACCGCCATCCCGAACCATCACCAGATACCGCTCCAGCCGCCTGACGTTAAAATCGAAATGGCACGACTGAACCACCAGTACCTCATCGATATTGGCGGCAATCATCTGAAACTCGACCGATTCACCGATCATTTTGCGACGCAGGAAGGTGCGTCTGGGAAGAAGGGTGTGAATGGTACCGATCTCATCACGTTCGGCTCTCTCAACGATGACCCAGTCACCGATACAGGGGCGATCAACCGATGTGCTCCCCGGCGCATGTGCCAGTTTTCCGGTCAGGCGCGCCTGCAGATATCCTGAATTGGAGATCAGGGTCAGCAGGCCGCGATCCATAGCAACCACCCGAGCAATGAAGCTGTCATCGCCATAGGCTTCAAGGTGCTCCTCAAACCATGGGCTCCAGCCGAGTGTTTCAAGTTTGTTCATATCCATCACGCAGGGCACTATATCACGCCATGATTGAATTTCCCGATCCTTCTTTGGCCACTGAGGATGGCCTGCTGGCTGTCGGTGGTAACCTTGATTCCGAAACACTGCTGGCAGCTTATTCCAAAGGTGTTTTCCCATGGTTTAGTGAAGATAGCCCGGTTCTCTGGTGGTCACCCGATCCGCGCATGGTGCTTTTCCCTGATGCGTTCTATTGTAACAGCCGTTTGGCCAGAAGACTCAAGCAGCCGCAATACCGATTCTCGTGGGATGAGACCTTTGGGGAGGTGATTCAAACCTGTGCGGCGATTCCTAGAGCGGGGGAAAGTGGCACCTGGATTCTTCCGGTGATGCTGGATGCCTACTTGAAATTGCATGAGCTTGGTCATGCTCACTCTGTTGAGGTGTGGGATGGTGATGCGTTGATTGGTGGCCTCTACGGCGTTCTTCAGAACGATATCTTCTTTGCCGAATCGATGTTCAGTTGTAAAACGGACGGTTCAAAGATGGCACTGGCCAAACTTGTTGAACGAGCGAAGAAGGAGGGCTGGAAGCTGATTGATTGCCAGTTTCATACAGGTCATCTCGAGTCGCTCGGAGCCAGAGAGATCAGCCGCGAAGCCTTTCTGTCAGTTATTTGCAGTTAACTCATTTAACTTTCAAAGCACCCAGAACAATTGCAATAACGCCACCAGCCATCAGGGCGTAGGCTTTCATAGGCGCTTCACCGGTCAGGGCACGGCCAATTTTGGAGCCGGCTGATTCGTAGATGTCATAACCCCAGAAAGCCAGACCAGCACCAATAATGATTAATCCAATGCCAATGATTTTATCGTTTTTCATATTGCTCTCCCATGAACTGTTCGTGCTCAGTCTATTCAGATGAAGTATGCATGACAGTAAGAATCTTTACAGAAGTTTATCTTTTAAGTCATGCCCCTTTCTCATCCTGTGTTATAAAGCAAAAAAGATGCTAGACTGATTTATATATGTAGATAAGAAGTTTACAGCGCTTGTATTCAAAACTGTTTACGAAAAGGCGGACTTCTTGCTTGTGGTTTGCTATAAATTTGGGCGGAGTTCTTACAGAGGTGCTACCCTCTTATACTAGAAGGAGAAAGTTATGGCGGATAAAGGTAGAGAGAACCGGCAATTCGAGCGATACCCAGCTACGATGAAGGTTCAAGTTGATGCGTTCGACTCAAATGGAAATAAATTTTCTGATACCGGACTGCTTCAGAATATATCGGGAGGGGGAGCAAACTTCCTCGCAGGTAAACCGGAAAACTTCTATATCGGGCAGAAGGTGGATTTGAAGATATGTCTACCTTATGCTGAAGAATTTGGCAGCACCTTGGAGGGACATGGAATGGTGGTATGGGTAGGTGAGGGAGTGAATCCTGAGGATAACACCGAGTGTGCTTCCATTGGCCTCTGTATGACCGATCTGATGGCGTTTGAAAATCTGATTGGAACTTTAAAGTAAATATTAAATGAGCTTTTTGAAGGTCTTCAATGAAAACCATTTCTAAGCACAAGAGTTTTAAAAGGGCCGCATGGCTATTCTATGGGCTTGCAAGCCTGTTTCCCTATCTGGTCGGCATATATCTGATTCTCGATTTAAAGATTGCTTTAAGCTACACCCTGATCAATATTCTTGCCTTAACATTCGTGCTCATTCTGTTGGGAGCCTTGGTGATCGAGGCGTTTTCACAACGACTGCGATTTCTAGCAGTCCGAGTAGCCAAGTCTGTTCGAGGGGAAGAGGCTGAGAAGTTTGATGTGAGTGATATGGATGTTGAAGAAGTGATTCAGCTCTCTTCCAACTTTAATTCAATTCTGGAAAAGCTTGATCATCATGAGAAAAACTCGAAAGATTTGACCGCCCGCATGCTCTCCTATGTCAATAAACTTGATCACTATGAGAAAAAAATGAGAGATGAGCTTCTCATTCGATCTAACTTAAGCCGATATATCGATGCCGATATGGTCGAAGAGATGATACGGTCAAATAAAACAGAATTTGAGAACGTGGAGTGCCCAGCCACGATTCTATTTGCTGATATCCGAGGCTTTACAGCCCTCTCTGAACATCAGGAACCTCAGCAGGTTATTGAGCTTTTAAATAGGTATTTTGAGGTGATGGTGCCTGTAATATTCGAGTTTGGCGGAACCTTGGATAAGTTCGTTGGTGATGAACTGATGGCGATATTTAGAGATCACCCTTACGGAGAGCGCGCCCCGGTCAGAGCTATTCAAGCAAGCATAAAAATGATCAAGGAAATTGAAGCATTAAACGACCAAAAAGAAAATAGAGTGGCTGGCGTTCAGGTAGGGATTGGCATCAACACAGGAAATGTCGTCATTGGTAATGTGGGTTCAGAAGTGAGAAAGGATTATACGGCAATCGGTGACGCAGTGAATGTTGCGGCAAGATTTGAAGCAATGGCCGAAGGCGGTGAGATTATTGTTGGTCCGCAAACGCATGATATATGCAAAGAACAGTTTGTGATGGAAGAGTTTGGGTCGACGGTATTAAGAAATCGAAGGGCCCCCGTTCAAGCGTATAAGGTTGTCAGAAGTATCAAATAGTCTGATACACCTTTGTTAGATCGTTGGAGTTGTAAGTATCTCCAGCCCGTGATCATGAAGTGCGATCGTATGCTCAAACTGGGCGGAGAGTGATTTGTCACGTGTGACCACAGTCCAGCCATCTCCGAGAAGTTTTACGTGTGGCTTGCCAATGTTCACCATCGGTTCGATGGTAAAGACCATTCCCGGCTTCAACTCCACTCCTTCACCAGGGTTGCCGTAGTGAAGAACCTGAGGATCTTCATGAAACTCCCGGCCGATGCCATGACCACAATATTCGCGAACAACCGAGCACTTTTCTGATTCGACATAGCTCTGAATAGCGTGTCCGATATCGCCAAGGGTGGCGCCGGGTTTGGCAGCGGCAATGCCGATCTCAAGTGCCTTTTGCGCCACTTCTGTGACCTTGCGGGCACGGGGCTTAGGCTCACCAACAAAAAACGTTTTACTGGTATCTCCATGCCAGCCATCAAGGATGGAAGTAACATCGACATTGATGATGTCACCACTGCTCAGTTTTTTTGATCCGGGAATGCCATGGCAGACCACATGGTTGACCGAAGTGCAGACCGACTTGGGAAAGCCGCGATAGTTCAGCGGTGCAGGAATAGCGCCATGCTTGAGGGTGTAATCATGAACGATCTCATTAATCTCATCAGTGGTGATGCCGGGTCGAATATGCGCTTCAATCATCACCAACGTGTTGGCTGCCAATTGGCAGGCAGGCTTCATGGCCTCGATTTCTTGCGGTGTCTTGATACGAATCATCTTTAAACTTCGCCACTCCTTGAGTTATCCACCAACTCTGGCTTAATCTTTTGCCAAGGTCACCCCTTCATCAAGTGCGGTGATAGAGGGAGGTATATATGCGCGTCTATCTGGCACAGCATGGATTGGCAGAGGATGAATCAGTTGATCCGACTAGGGCACTCTCGGCACAGGGCAGAGAAGATGTCGCCCGTGTCGCCGGCTTTCTGAGCCTGTTTGAGAAACCTAGGCCAGCCCGCATTCTCCATAGCGGTAAATTGCGGGCGGAGCAGACCGCTGCGATGTTTGCTGAAGGGTGGGGCAATCTTGCGGTGGAGAGTGCACTCGATCTTGAGCCCAACGCCGATCCTGCGATCTGGTCTGCACATCTGACAGCAATGAACACTGATTTGATGCTGGTGGGTCATCTACCTCATCTTCAGCGGCTGGCAGGGTTACTATTAGCTGATGATAGTGAGCGTGAAGCGATTCGTTTCAGGAATGGTGGCGTGGTCTGTCTGGAGAGAGGGGCTAAGAGATGGTCCATCTGCTGGCATCTCAATCCAACACTCTTCTACGGCGAGGGTTAACAGGCCTTCTTTGGAAAAGTCTGTGAAGGGGTTATCGTCCGTAGAGGGCGTTTAACTGGTGGAACGTCTCCACCTTGCTACTGAGGGCATCAAGGCTATCTAAGCGCCAGCACCAGTTATTCTCAACTGTGCCGGGCGTATTAAAGCGCGCCTCAGAAGTGAGGGCGAGCAGATCCTGCGCTGGAAGAATGGCCATCATGGCGACAGAACCTAATGTGGCTCGAATCATTGCTGTGGTCAGTTGATCGGCATCTGCCGTATCAAAATAGCGTTTCAGATGCTCAAGTTCATGTTCAGTCGCCTTGCTGATCCAGCCTGCTGTGGTGTCGTTATCATGGGTGCCGGTATAGGCAACACTGCTGACTTCATGGTGATGCGGCAGATAGGGGTTGGCGGCATTATCACCAAAAGCGAATTGAAGAATCTTCATGCCTGGTAGGCCAAACTCCTCGCGTAGGGCTGTCACTTCAGGCGTGATAAGGCCAAGGTCTTCTGCAATCAACGGTAGCTTGCCGAGCTCGGTTCTGAGTGTGGTTAACATCTCTGCTCCGGGCGCATGATGCCATTCACCAACCCGTCCATCCTCCATACTACCGTCAATAGCCCAGAAGGATTCCAGACCTCGGAAGTGGTCGATGCGCATCAGATGCATGCGCACAAGCTGACGGCGAATCCGTTTTACCCACCAGCTAAAGTCTTCAGCTTTCATGGTGTCCCAGTGGTAGAGCGGGTTACCCCAGCGCTGTCCGGTTTCCGAGAAGTAGTCGGGTGGTACACCGGCAACCTCATCACAGAGGCCTTCATCATTGATGGTAAAGAGCTCCGGATTGGCCCAGACATCGACAGAGTCGTGCGCGACATAGATCGGAATATCACCAAAGAGAAGCAGGCCGCGCTCCTCTGCATGCTGTTTTAGCTGTTGCCATTGATAGGCGAAGAGGAACTGCTCAAACTTAATTTGACGAATATAGTCGCTATGGATAGCTGCGGCTTCATCAAGTGCATGGGCCGACCTATGGCGTAAGGAGTCTTTCCACTGCCACCAAGGAAGATCCTGATACTCCAGTTTAAGTGCGCTGAAAAGGGCGTAGTCATCCAGCCAGTCAGCATTCTTAGTAAGAAAGGCATCAACAACTTTTGCCAATGATTCATCTTCTGCTACATGTGTCCAGAAACCCTCTGCCGCCTCTGTGCGCGCCTCTTCAATGGTTGCGTCACCATCGATGACGGCCTGACATGTGGCTTCACTCAGCCAGCCACGGCTGACACAGTCGCGCAGATCAAGGAACTCAGGGTTGCCCGCGGCTGACGAGAGGGATTCATAGGGTGATCCGTGCCCATGCGTCGGCCCCAGAGGCAGGAATTGCCAGACAGTGAAGCCAGCATCAGCAATTAAATCGATGAAGTCACGTGCCTCCTGACCCAACACACCGCGAGGGAAAGGGCCGGGAAGAGAACTGATATGTAGTAGGACACCGGAGCGGCGTCGGTCAATCCAGTCGTTCACGTCTCTGAGTGACCTCTGCGCATCGTACCGCCACCCTCCGCATCACCACCACCTTTGGAGATATCTTCATCCAGTGATGGCGGGGTGGGAAGACCGAGAAGCAGATAGAGCTTTTTCAGATGTTGGCGATAGAGCTGATCGAAATCTCGAACCGCTGCGCCCGGATTATAGTCGCCAAACCACCAGCACCAGTCGGAACCTTCACAGATGCGAAGCTGTTCACTGGCCGCCTCTTGTTGTGGTTCAGTCAGGCTCGGGAAGGTCTTGTCATAGGCCTGTTTGGCCTCAATGAGTAGCTCCCAACCGCGGGTTTTGGCCTTGTCACCAATCCAGGTGGAGAGGTTGCCGTAGACCCATGATCCAGGAACCATCTTTTTTAGTTTTTCAGTAGCCGGAGCGTTAGCAAGATAATCGCTGAAAGTGGTTAGCTCATAATCTTCATGCTCAGCAATCGATTGATAGAGATCGACCAGGAAGGGAAGAGCATTCTCGTGATAATGTTCCCAAGCGTTCTCACCATCCATGATGATCGAAACCACAGGGTTTTTCATGCCTCGAGTGCGATGGCGAATGCCAGCCAGCTCCTGCATAAAATTACTGATTGCATCACTTGTATTCCAGCGTGAGTACTCAAAACCGAGCAGATCAGAGAGGTGGTCATCCCTGAAGAAGCAGGTTATCTGATCTTCGCCTTCACCGACAAGCCATGGGTGGTAAACCTCTTCTGGTTGGCCCTCGCGCACATTGCATCCGAGTGAGTGGTGAAGGACGCCTTCACCAGTGGCACACCATTGGAAACCCGCATTACCAAGTAGCGCGAGTGTATCTTCAGAGACAGCGCCTTCAGCAGGCCAGCAGCCGGTTGCAGGCTGGCCAAAGAGTTTTTCATGAGAGCTTTTCGCCATCTCAATATGCTCAATAGCGCGCTCTTTGCCGTTCGGATAGGGCTCTGATGGAATCAGGGCATCCGGAACGGTCTCCAGAGCAGTGTTGAAATCAAGCATCAGAGGAATAATCGGGTGGGCGTAAGGGGTGGTTGAAATCTCAATCTTACCCTCAGCCTGAAGCTTGCGATGTTTTTCAGGGATTTCACTAAGCAGCGAGGCAATCAGGGTGAGTAGGTCACGACGATCTTGATATTTAAAATCACGTCCTTTCTCAATCAGACGACGTGCAACAAAATTGCTTTTGCGCACTGTTTCGCCCAGCCAGCCAAGATGGTACCAGGTCACTAGGTCGGTGTAATAGTGTCCACCTAGGTAGCGAGTGGCATCATGGGCTTTGGCATGCTCTGCCAGGTTCCACAGGCGGCTATAGGCCGGGTAGCGATGCATGTTGCGCTCATGATTTAGTCGGAAGCAGGTATCCAACAGGTATTCGCACTCTTCTTCGGTGTAGCTTCCAGTCTCATGGGCAAGGGCTGCCAACAGCGGATCAGGCAGCTCTTTCTGGTCACGGTTAAGCCAGTTGCGCAACTGCTCCGCATAATCTTCAATCTGTGCTGTCAGTGAAGGTACATAATTGACCACTGCACGAGCACCGGGAACCTGCTCAAGGATCACAGCCATATCGGTGTAATCCTTAATTGCGTGCAGGTAGACCCACGGCAGGTGATAGCGACCACTCTCCGCTTCGCGGTAGAATGGTTGATGCATATGCCAGTAGAAGACAATGGATAAAGGTTTGCTCATGTTAGTCCTTTACTAATTAATTAAATAGGATGGGTGTCCGAATTAAACAATATGCAGATCCTGATTCAGCATGTCAGGGGTGACAAGTACGGTACCACCTTCGCTGACATAGAAACGTTTAGCATCCTCTTTGGGATTTTCGCCGATTATGGTTCCCTCAGGAATGATAGTGCCTTTATCAACTACACACTTTGTAAGTCGGCAGTTTCTTTCAATGGTGACATCAGGAAGAATTACACTGTCTTCCACAGTCGAGTAGGAGTGAACGCGCACGTTGGAGAATAGAACCGACCGGCGAATGGTAGAACCGGTGATCAGACATCCTCCTGAGACAAGCGAATCAACGGCCATACCACGACGATCTTCATCATCAAAAACAAACTTGGCTGGTGCCAGTTGCTCCTGATTGGTCCAGATCGGCCAGTCAGCATCGTACATGTTCAATTCCGGATCCAGCGAGGCCAGGTTGATGTTGGCTTCCCAGTAAGCATCAACAGTACCGACATCGCGCCAGTAGCCAGGAGTTCCTGTATTGGCGTTCATGAACGGGAAGGCAAATGCATTGGCATGCTCAATGGCATGAGGAATCAGGTCATGACCGAAATCGTGGGTCGAACCTTCATTTTTCGCATCTTCAATCAGACGTTGGCGCAGGTATTCAGCCGTAAAGACGTAGATACCCATCGAAGCAAGTGCCTTGGTCGAGTCACCCGGCATCGGTTTGGGATTGGCCGGTTTCTCGGCAAATTCAATAACGCGCTCCTCATCGTCGATCGCCATAACGCCGAAATCGGAAGCCTCTTTAAGCGTGACTGGGATGCAGCCGACAGTGATATCGGCACCTTTGGCCGCATGGGCTGCAATCATTTTACCGTAGTCCATCTTGTAGATGTGGTCACCGGCCAGTACAACAATGTACTCTGGGTCGTAGTGACGAATGATATCGAGATTCTGATAAACCGCGTCAGCCGTGCCTTCGTACCAGCCTTCACCCATGCGTTGTTGCGCTGGAAGCACTTCGAGAAATTCACCGAACTGACCGGAAAGGAAGCTCCATCCGCGCTGGAGATGTCGCTGCAAGGAGTGGGATTTGTATTGCGTCATTACAGAAATACGACGAATGCCTGAGTTGATACAGTTTGAGAGAGGAAAATCGATAATTCTGAACTTGCCACCGAACGGTACACCGGGCTTGGCTCGCCACTCCGTTAGACCTTTAAGGCGTGAGCCCTTGCCGCCTGCTAGTACGATGGCAACAGTGTTGGCTGTCAGGTGGCTAATATTACGTTCGATTTTTTTTTCGGACATCGGTTCCTCCCAGAAGCGATCAGAATTCAGACGACGGTGACACTATCAGTTTTTAAGAGGCTACGCTACGTATGCGGGGTGTGGATATTGGAGGCTGCATGGAGGATAGAGTTCCTATATACTAGCGACTACTTTGAGTCTTGATTCTGCATGGAGGGAGAATGACAGTCAGCGTTCAATCCACGAACCCCTTTGAGGGACAACGTCCGGGAACCTCAGGCCTTCGTAAGAAGGTGAAGGTGTTCCAGCAGCCACACTACCTAGAAAACTTTGTTCAATCTGTCTTCGATGTGATTGGAGATTTTTCAGGTCAAACGCTGGTTGTTGGTGGTGATGGTCGTTATTTCAACCGCGATGCGATTCAGATCATCCTGAAAATGGCTGCTGCCAATGGCTTTGGCAAAGTTATTGTGGGGCAGGGTGGTATTCTATCAACCCCTGCAGCATCTTGCGTGATTCGTAAGTACAAGGCTTATGGTGGATTGATCCTCTCTGCCAGTCATAACCCTGCAGGGCCCAATGAAGACTTTGGTATCAAGTATAATATTGGCAATGGTGGCCCGGCTCCCGAAGGGGTGACGGAGGCGATGTTTGCGCGAACAGAGAACATCACTGAATACAGGATTCTAGAGACTGATGACATTGCTCTGGATCAGATCGGCTCCCAACAGCTAGGCGACATGAGCGTTGATGTGATCGATTCGGTCGCAGATTATGCCGAGCTTATGCAATCACTGTTCGACTTTGATGCGATTCGCAATTTGCTTGCGGGCGGCTTTCGCATCGCCTTTGATGCCATGCACGCTGTCACAGGACCGTATGCCAAGGTGATTATCGAAGAGATGCTTGGCGCACCTGCCGGAACGGTCATGAATGGTGTGGCTCTTGAGGATTTCGGCGGCGGCCACCCCGATCCGAATCTCACCTATGCCAAAGAGTTGGTGGATGTGATGTATGGCGAAGATGCACCGGAGTTCGGTGCTGCCTCCGATGGTGATGGTGATCGTAATATGGTGCTAGGTAAGCGATTCTTTGTCACACCAAGTGATTCGTTGGCCATTATTGCAGCCAATGCAACCTTGGTTCCCGGATACGCTGGCGGTATCGCCGGCGTGGCACGTTCTATGCCGACAAGTGCTGCGGTAGATCGAGTAGCTGAACGTCTTGGTATTGATTGTTATGAGACGCCGACAGGCTGGAAATTTTTCGGCAATTTGATGGATGCCGGCAGAGTAACGCTTTGTGGTGAGGAGTCATTCGGCACCGGTTCCGATCATGTACGAGAAAAAGATGGTCTCTGGGCTGTTCTCTTCTGGCTCAATATTCTGGCTGTGCGAAAGGTCTCTGTTGAGCAGATTGTCACCGAACACTGGGCACTCTACGGCCGTAATTTCTATTCCCGTCATGATTATGAAGGGGTCGATGCCAAGGGTGCAGGTGAGATGGTCGAGCATATCCGATCTCGCTTTGAGAAACTTCCCGGCAACAATTTTGGTAGTCGGATCGTCAAAGCGTGTGATGATTTTTCCTATACCGATCCGGTCGACCAGAGTGTGAGTAGCGGGCAAGGTGTGCGTATCATGTTTGAAGATGGTTCAAGGATCGTCTTCAGGCTCTCCGGTACCGGCACAGAGGGTGCAACAGTACGTATCTATGTCGAATCCTTCGAAGCTGATCAGGACAAGCACGGTGTTGATGCACAGACGGCATTGAGCGATCTGATTGAAATTGCAGCAACGCTCTCACGTCTGAAAGAGTTTACCGGGCGCAGCGAGCCCACTGTTATTACTTGAGCATGAACGTTAATAAAGCGTCTCAATATACTGACAAACAAGAGAATTTATGAAAAACCTACCAGAAAATGCATACAAAGTAATTGAAGCAAGAGGGCATGATCCTTTTGACTATCTTGGTCGTCATCCCGGCAATAAGAAGGGTAGCGTCGTCATTCGCGCACTTAAACCACGAGCCGAAAAGATGTGGCTTCTAGAAAAGGGCAAAAAGCCCAAAGCGATGCCAAGAATCGAAGGGACAGACCTGTTTGCTGTCGAGATTGCCAAGGGCTCCTTTGATTCGGCCTATCAGTTCCGTATTGAAAACAGTGAGGGTCATACTTGGGATGAGGAGGATCCATACCGCTTTTCACCGCTGCTTGGAGAGCTGGATCTCCATCTAGTTGCAGAAGGGAATCATTTCGAAAAGTACCGTATTTTTGGTGCCCATGTGCGTGAGCATGAGGGTGTATGGGGTGTTGGCTTTGCTGTCTGGGCTCCGAGTGCTGACCGTGTCAGTGTGGTCGGCAACTTCAATCATTGGGATGGCCGTGAGCACCAGATGCGTGTTCGTGGCTCAACTGGCACTTGGGAGATTTTCATTCCTTCGCTATGTGAAGGGGAGGTCTATAAGTTCGAGATTCGTGCCAAGAATGGCGATATCTTTGAAAAGGTTGATCCCTATGCCCAGCAGATGGAGGTGCGTCCGAAAACAGCCTGTATCGTGCATGACCCCAAGAAATATAGCTGGAATGATGCTGGTTGGATGAGCAGTCGTCCTGAGAATCAGGCACTGGACAAGCCGATGAATATCTATGAGGTACATCTGGGTTCTTGGCGCAAGGGTGAGGGTGAGGCTGGATATCTGAACTAT
>Ga0316191_10000058_pt1 | contig 51690 bp, 104 predicted proteins | sample Eddworburr2cm_MG_FD_204928 | JGI IMG/M metagenome (GOLD analysis project Ga0316191, IMG submission 204928) | Coastal sediment microbial communities from Maine, United States - Eddy worm burrow 2 cm | ecosystem: Environmental > Aquatic > Marine > Coastal > Sediment | place: USA: Maine...
ACGCTCTCCGTCTGGATAGACATTAACTCTAGCACTTTCAATACCACCATTCGTCTTGATATCTTGAAGATATCTTTTAACATGTGTAGCAACATTCTGTCGTACACGAAGTGTGTTCTCATCAAATACAATATTTCTTAGTACGTACTTGGTTTCTTTTTCAATATGATTGAACAAGCTTCTAATGTTCACTCTGTTAAAACTATTCGGACGAGTAGTGAACGTTTTCTGCGTAACCAGAGCACCCTTCTCAAAATAATTCAGAGCCTTCTTATAGTAACGAAGCTTTTGGGATGCACTTAAATTCATGAACATTCTGATTGTGTTTTTAACAACACCACGTTCAAGTCCAGCACCAACAGTCCAAGGACTTTTCAATGAAGCTTCTGCTTTCAGACCAGCTGTATCACCTGCTACGTTAACCAATCTATTCTTATTAGTAAAGATATCATATTGAACTTTCACATTCATTGTGAAGTGACAGAATTGACTCTCTGGAATTGTAGCAATGTACTCATCGAATTTAGCAAATGCTACATCCGTTAAGTTAACGGGAATGATGAACTCATTCAACCCAATTACAAATCCATCTGGAGTAATTGCAGGGATCGGATTATTACCAGCACCCATTAACAGCTTAAGATACGAGATTAGAACAGTTGGGAACCCGATAAACGCCATGCAGTCTCTGCGTGTCTCAGCTAGATTAATGGCAAGTGTGTTATCTCGTTCATTTCCTATAACAATATCAATATCAAAATACTCTGGGTCCTCAAACAAGCTGTAAGTATAAGCTAAATCATCTTCACTCGGAGGCATATTGTACCCGTTCTGGAAGTCAATTATTGTGCTGTCGTAAAATATATAGCCGCCAAACGAGCCAGAAAGAACAGGACCAAGATCGATTGTTTGAGTTATACCATTAGAAATAAGACCCATATCATCGGTGGTTGTTTTTGTTGTCAGATCACCCATATCAAGGATACCTGATTTAGCTATAAAGTCAATCAATTCCAAAATTTCAGTAGGTAACGAAGAAGTATCAACTTTACTATACAGATAAGCACTTTCAGCATTTAAGTCTTCTAACGAGTCGAATGGTTTATAGAATGTTTCTACCAGTAAACCATCTCTGAAAACGGCTACACCAAAGTACCCATCTTCAAAATATGTGAATGTATCCTTAGCATATCTATCATATCCCAATAGCACATTATCATCATATTCTGGTTTAGCAATAATAGCTATACTTAGAAGATTTCCCCATGTGCCTGGAGTTCTAGCAATAAGACGTACTGTACTCACTGGTAAAGATGGATATAGTTCTTCCCACTGTGAATAGCGATCTATAGTCAGTTCAGAGCCGTTGTTAGAATTTGCTCTACTTGTTCCGACAGATCGAGCAACCCAGACACCGCTGCAATACTGCAAATAATTGTACACTTGGTACCAATCATTGTAGTGATCACCAACTGCTCTACCGAAAATGAACTTAAAGTCATTGATATTTGTAATGTACACAGGAACATTTACAGGGCCGCGCTCAAAATGGCCCACGAAGCAGGCTGTCTCATTTGTTACATTTGGAATGTAATGCTGAGTTGATGCTTCTTGTACTGTTACAGCAGGTGATTGCATTAAATATCCTTTTATCCATTATTTATACAGCTAAAGTTCTAACTAAAAAGCCGGAGCCCGAAGGCCCCGGCCGATTAGACCTAAGGTTTTAGCCGCCGATTACTTCAGCGAAGCTATTAGTACCTGCATTAGTAAAGCGAAGTTGAATGAACTCTGCCACATACGTAGGTTTAATATAGATGTCTACAATCAACTGGTTACGTGAAATCACGTCAGCTGTATTATTAGACTCATCACAGATAACCAAGAAATCCTGGATACCGCGACCAGCTTGAACGCTACCAAGATATGGCTTAATCATGCTAACGATTCTGTTACGAGTAAAGTTATCATTGAATTCCATAATCTGGTACTTAGCCATTTTGCTAAGTGAACGCTCCATTGTGTTGAACAAACCACGAACGTTAACACGGTCGAAGCTTGAAGGTTTATCAAGTAGAGTTTTCTGACCCCACATAACAGTACCTTGACCTGGGAAGGCCACAATTGGATTGATTCCGTTCTTGTAAAGCAAGTCTCTCTGACCCTGTGTTGGGTTGAACGCAAGCTTAGTTACATTTTTAACCTGACCACGCTCAAGACCAGCTGAAGCGAACCATGAAGCACGATTAGTACTTGTCTGGGCACGTAGACCGGCGATATCACCAGCAATGTTAATCCATCTGTACTTGTCGTTATAACGGTCATACTGGTATTTGTAGTTACCACAAGCTACAACAAACATGTTGTTGAAGTTGATGTTACCAGTTTGACGCCATGTGATAAGATTAGCAGTAGCAGTAGCAGATTTCTGACCTACACAGTCACCGTAATCAGCACCAATGAAGCCGATACAATCAAGACGAGTTAGAGTCAATGCATTAGCACTTGCTCCACCGTCAAGCTCATTAGCAATTACGATATCAACATCAAGTTCTTCTTTATTGCTGAACAAATCATATGCATTAAGCAGATCATCAGCAGCAATAGCAGAGTCAGAACCCCATACTAGAGAAATTGTACTACCAGCAACTGCGTTAACAGAAGCACAGTAGTCAGCAACAGCAACAGCATTAGCAGTGTTGTCTTTACAGAAAACATAGTTCGACTGGTTGTTGATAACGTTCTCTACATAAGTAGATTTCTGATTGTGGTCTTTTGCAAGTGGGTCTGAATCAACAGTCCATGTTTCAACAATTAGACCTGTTGAGTTATCACGAATGATAATGCCGAATTCTGTTCCTGTTGGAGCATATTCAAACAAGTCGTCAAGTGCAATACCAGCAAACGCTTCAGAAGCAGTAGCAGCATTGAATGCGGCAGGAGTCGCAATAGCGATTTCCAAATCAGCACTCCACGCGCCTGGGTTACGAGCAATGAATTTCAACTTAGCATTTGCACCAGCAAATGGGATTGACAATTCTTTTGTCTCATAGTCAGAAGCATTTTCAATAGCGAATAGTTGTGGGAAGTACTCATTAGCAGTAGCATCGACGCCACCTACTGAAGTTGCTTCAGCAACACCATTCATAGCTCTTGATACATTGAAGACAGCCGATGTCATTAGAATTGTAGCATCAACAGCACGGTCAAGAGTTAGATCGTTTCCGTTAATTGCAGTAACTACGTACTGGATATCAATATTAACACCACCACCGATAGTAGTTTCAAATGCTACAATATCACCAATGGTGAAAGCAGTACCATCAGTAACACCAACAATGCTGCCTGTAGTTACGTCAACGTAAGGAACAGCAGGTGTATAGATATACATAGCCGCACCAAGAACGATGTCAGCACCAGTTGCAGCTTCGACGAATGTTACATCATAAGAACCAGTATTATCAACAACAGTATCTACTGTGTAGATATTAGCAAAGTCAATTGTACCAGCACCATCATCAAATACAACCTGATCACCATTTACAGGAGCTGTTGTAGCTACGTTTGTAACAACAACTGGAGCACCAGTAGCAACTGTTGCATCATAACCAGCAGTATAAAGTAGTGAAGAAATAGTACCAGTATCAGTACCGAACTCAACAGCACCAAGACCAGTTACTGGATTTGCATTTACCTCAGTAGCAGTACCGTTAATATTAGCAGCACGAGAAACTAGAAGTTTGTTACCGTATTGTAGAAAGTTGTAAGCTTGATAGAAATCGTTATAATTTGTGTTTGTTGGTTTACCGTAGAAAGATAGAAGGTCAGCAACGCTTGTAATAAGCTTATATGTACCAACCGGACCCTTTACGAAATCACCACCGAAAACACCAATACTGTTTGATACAGTAGGAGCGATTGTACTTGCGTCGATTTCTGTTACAAATACACCCGCTGAAAGCATTTCAGCCATAGTTTTATTCTCCTTGAATATTAGCATTAGTTTCTGTATAGTTGAAAGAACTTTGTTCTAACAAGCCAGAAAAACCAGCAATTTATTCAGACATTCAAAAATCTGAAATCTGGCAGGACGAACCTTTCCAGCAATGCTGGGAGCATAGCTAAATTATGTCAACCGTAGTTGAACTTAAAACTATTTATATTCTATAGGAAAATTATTAAAGTTCGTAAAGAGCAGAAGATAAATCATCAGCAGCTTTGACAATTTTCTTCACCAGTTTAGGGTCTAAATCATCAGCCCAAGTCGCATGGCGATTAGAGAATGCTTGAGCAAGATTAACTCGCCCATCTACACCGAACCAAATATCGTGCATCTCTTTTCCATTCTTAGGAGACCAACCAGCCTCATCGAGTGTTTCATTTTCTTCTTTGATAAAGTCTGTGAATTTCATTTTATATTCTTCCTCTTCGTGCATCTCTAATAATTTGAGCATTGCTTCCATCATCATCATGAGGAGCACTTATAACCTTAACATCTTGTGGCTTAACGCAGGCCTGTACAAATTTCAATACATCTGCTGATGATAAACCCACTTCAGTTGTAGAAACAGCAGTTACTGCCTCACGTCCGGTATAACCAGACAAATATGAGGCGCGTTGAATAGAAGTATGCATTTCAATTAATTTACCCCAGTCAGCCTCTTCTGCACCACCATACACCATGTTACCATATCGCTCAATCTTCACACCAAGCAATTTCTTGGCAATTTTCTCTGCCTCTGGTGAATGACCAGAAATTAGCTGATAACCTTTTGGCAGAGGATAAGTAATTAATGGATATTCAGTACCCTCAATTTCAGTTTTGCCCTTTTTCGGTTTACCAAGTGTGAGTTTTGGAATTGGTTTTAGCTTACCTTCTGTTAAAAAATCAATGAATTTCATTTATATGTTCCTGCTAAAATTTCTTTTGTTGCACTGCCAGGCAGCTGTTTCTTATCTTTGGTGAAATATACAACACCTTTTGTTTTCTTCATAACTATATTAACGGATGCACCCAATTCTTTGAAACCTTTATCTGAGGACATACGAATTTCAAATAATTTACCACGTCTATCCCAGTCGCCCCAATATAGTGTGCCGTTTTTCTCTGCACCAAGAACCATTTTTTCATATTCATCATCAGTCAGCTTTTCAATATCTCTTGCGTTGACGTAAATCTCTGCTTCATATACATATTTAGAAAGATTTTTTAGTGTAACTGGAACAATTTCCTTAGCTTCCTGTAGAAAGTCTGTGAATTTCATTTTATTTACCATAGTGCTTAAGAGCATCAAGAGCATCACCAATAAAGTCTTTATTATTCATGAATGTATCGAGTGTCTTAGCATCCTTGCTGAATCGTTTATCAGTTAGCTTCATAATATTAGCTAGTTCTGATCGCATAGCGCTAATAATTGCATCTTCTTTATTAGCATCAAATGTTATGCCTTTTTTAGCTAGATTAAAACCGACCTCATCATGGTATGTTTTAAGCTTGCTTTCTGTTAAAAAGTCGGTGAATTTCATAATAACCTCAGTCTAGTCTAATATCTACTAAATTTTTATGTTTTGCTTTTAATTTTTTATAGGAGCCTCTGGTTCCGTACATCATCAAGCCAGCCCATCCCTCTGTTTTTGTAACCTTAGCTTTACCTTTACCAGTAACCTTAACGTAGGCAACATTTCCATTACCTTCACCAGAGCTGCTGTACACACTGTACTCATCTTCATCGGCGTACTCGTCTTCCCAAGTATCATACCCAGAGATAAACAAATCTTCTTCTGGGAGATAACCAAGGTAAGATTCTTGTCCGTTGTTACCATTTAACTCAAGTTCTTCCATGGCTACATTAATAATAGTATCCATATAGATGGAATCAAAAAACTCAATACCATTGTACGTTAAATTTGCGTGCCAATTCTTATCAATCATCTTTTCAGCATTTTTTACTGTCATGCCTAAAGTTTCTTTAATCTCGAATTTGGCCTTACCTTCTGTTAAATAATCTGTGAATTTCATACGGTTCTCCATTTGGATATATTTATATTACCAAGATTTCTCATCTTCGTCAACACCGTAGAATTTCTTGAAGAGAGGATTCTTCTCCTCATCCTGAATCTTGGTGAACTCTTCTGTGATTTCTTCATCAGTCATTCTGAACACATCTTTCAGAATCTTATCAACACTGAACAACTTGCCCTCATATTCCTGAGCTGTAGCATAAATATCCAACTTGCTCATGAAGTTATCCAGCTTCATCTTTTCAATGAACTTGTTCTCATTTACGAAGCTGATTGTAATAGAATCTTCTTTATCGTTCCATTCGGACTCAGTCATAATTTTAGTAGCGATAACCTCTCTTTTCAGAAGCTCTGTGAATAGAGAACTGTAAACCAGGCGCAGGCGGCTAATGAACATGAAGAATTTCATATCTTCTTTAGTAGTTCTTGAATCATCGTATGTGAAGTCTTTATCAGCATCTGGATTGATATCAATACGGCTTGAAGGAATCTTCATTGAACGGTACAGCTTACGAGCGAAGTAAAGGATATCATCCAATTCACCCAAGTTCCCAGTTTCATCTAGAACATCAACTGTGGTTCCTTTACCACCAGAACGGTTAGCGAACCAGTAGTCCTCAACCATTGATGTGATATGCTGTTGATTAGAAACCTCACCAGTTTCGTTATTGTAGAATTTCTTATACTTGAATTTGCCTTGGTAGTCGCGCATTACCTCTGCACCACGCTTAGAAGGCAGGTCACCAATATCTACGTTGAATACACGTCTTGAGATTGAACGACTGAATCGCATAGGAATAAGCAAATCTTCAAGAGTCTTAAGAATATTTGCTGGTTTAATAGCATATTCCAAATAAGATAGGTTCAAGCCAGAATCATAAATTCCGAAGTCCGCTCTGGAGATTTCTTCAATGCTATATTTTTCATTATTTTGTTGAGAAGTATAGAAAGATTTATCTTCCTTCATGTATCTGAAAACTTTCTCTGTACCATCAAAGTACAACAAGCATGGCTCAATAATCTTGATTGATTTGATACCCTCTTTTGTGTTGCCTTTATCATACGGAGTATGAAGAATAAGCTGTCCATCAATATATCCGTTTTTAACAACATTGAACAGATTGCGTTTAACATTAATGAGTTTCATAATCTTGTTAAATTTCTCTGTGATTGCTGTAACGAGTTTTTCGTTTTCCTCATCAATCTCAATCATAACTGGCATTGAATTATCATAGCTGAAGATAATCTCATTCACAATCTCATCGATAGCATCAGTTACATCTGGTGTCATAGCCAGTTGTCTGTACTTCATGATTTTAGCTTTCTGTTTAAAGATTAAATCACTCGCCTCTGCCCTATCGAAGAAGCCAGAACCAAGAACATCTTCATCGAAGAATGCTCCTGTGTTAGGATAAACATCACCATTGGTAAGGTCCTGAACTATATTTTCCGGTTCAACCGCAGAACTGTCTTTCTTTCCGGAAATATCTGGTTGAGACAGAAAGTTTTTAACCATTTCATTTATTTTCATATGTGTACCTTTTTGTAGTTTTGAACTATATTCTTATTTATAAATAAACTCATGAGGTTAAGTCAATGAATTTTAACATATCAGAAAATCCTGAGTACACTCTGAATACTTCATTGATTGATGAAGTTATTAATCTGTACGGTGTACTTACCAAGTTCATGGTTGTTGAAAAGATTAATCGAGATGATCTCGTTTTCGGTGATTATTCACACCTCAAATCGGATTCAAACAAGATTTATGATATTTATATGCTCCCAGAAATCAGTGAGGACTGGGATTCTACTGGTGAATCATTCACCGGATTTGGTTTAATGAACTTCGAGAATATCCAGCTATTTGTTTCAGTTGCAAATATAGTTGATGCTGTTCCTGATGTAGCAAATGGACTTGCTGGTCTTACGGGTAATCTTATCGTGCTTCCTAATAACAAGATAATGGAAATCACTGACTCGATATGGGAAGTTCCTGGTATTAACAACCTGTTCACATACAAGGATACCAAATCTGTTATCAAGTTAACTTGTAAGCCTTACGACAACAAGCTTATTCAAGAGCTCGATCAACTCGATTTACAAGTCGAAACATCTATTCCGACAGTACCTTACGAGACATTGGATGTTTACTTCCAAGAGCTCATCGATCAGAATACAGTGCAAGATACTGCTACTGAAGTTACTCCGAGTGTTCCTGCTGTAACTAAGACTGGTGGTATTGATACACCTGTTACTAAGCCTATTGTAGATAAAACTGAGAATTCACCATTCGGTGAGTTTGATTAACCTAGTTCCTTCTCTGTAAGGACTATAAATCTCATTTTATTCTGTTTAGAGAATTCTTCTGCAGCAGCCCATTTAGCACGATTGATAGCATAGAGCTGCATTGCTTTTTGGTAGTTCAGCATAGCCTTTTGAGTCTGCTTCTTGGGAGCCTTTGGCTGTACAGTTTCCTTGTGTGACTTTACCTCAACTAGGAACTTATCTCCTGTGCTGAACTCAAGATAAAAATCAATAAAGTACCTGTGTTTCTTACCATCTGTGGGCTTAATGTACATAATAGGAAACGGCTCCAATGACCATTTCACCACGTGTTTGTTATAATCCGCATATCTCATAGCTTTTAACTCAAGCCCTGACTTGTACTGAACCTTTCCATCCATGAAAGATTTCATTGTCTCATCAACTGGAGATTGGAATTTCTCTGGGTTAAGCATTTGGTACCAACCCTGTTTCACATTTTTGTACATATATCTATTTATTCAGCCCAATGCCAGTATAAATAAGATAAAACACATAGGAATAACCAATGGCTAGAATTACATCAAAAACACTGTTGATTAAACATATCAAAGAACAACTTGGTGCTCCGACAATTAACATTGAAGTTACAACAAATCAGATGAGTTCAATCATTGATAGTGCTGTTCAGAAATTTACTGAATATGCATATGGAACACTTGAGGGAACTGTAATTCTTGAGCTCAATGGTAAAGGTGAGTACGTTCTTCCTGATACAATCACAAATGTTATTAAACTAGCTAAAGGTTCAACATCTAATCTGACTAACTTCAGTGCTAACTTTGGTTCTGGTTATGTTCCCGATCTTTGGTCAGAGCAGTTTTTCACAGGCTCACTGACTGGTGGCATTATTCCTGGCATTATTGCTATTTCAACAACAAAGGCGGTTCTTGAGAAGTACTTCGGTGATGATATTGTGTACAACTTCAATCACTTGAGCAAGAAGCTTCAGGTTCTAGATTCTTATGCAGGGCCTGTAGTTCTTCACTACGAGTACGAGTACTTAGCAGATGAGAATAACGATCTGGTGTATAATCACGAGTGGATTAAAGAATATTGTATTGCTAAGACTAAGTTCTTGTGGGGAACTGTAACTGGTAAGTACAACCAAACTCTAGTTGGTGGAGCTCAGATTAATTACTCTGATATGAAACAGGAAGCTCAAGAGGAAATTAATAGACTTCAAGAAGAGCTATTGACCAAGTGGAGCGATCCTGCACCAATTGATATCGGTTAAACGAAGTACTCCGCGTACTGCTCTAACAATTCTTTTCTTGTTCTCGTTTTGTCAAGCAGCTCCACCTCTCTAGAAAATCGCTCGAGCATTTTAGTTTTTGTATAATCTGTTGCTTCACTAACAACAATAAAATCTTCCTTATGTATAGTTGCAGCCCAGCGCATATCAGCATCTAAAGAATATAGAATAAACGGCTGAACAGATGCAACAACAGCGGAAGAATATCTGCCGGAACCTGATACCAAGAACCCTTTACCTTCTTTATATTCGACAATATCAAAAATCTTCATACAAAGTACTCCGGGAAAATTTCTTTAAGCTTTTGGATCTCTCTGTGGTTGAAGTATCCTGTAGCACTCGTGCATTCATCTTTTTCATTTAATTTACAGTTATTGCAATTAGATAATGCTTCACAAAACAAATTCCCCTCTTCAAGAATAGGAGGAATCTCAGGCATTTCTTTAATAAAAAGATTTAACATTTTTAAATTATCATCAAATCTTTTACTAAGAGTCTTATAAGTTTTAGTATACTCAATCATACAAAATACTCCGGGAACTCTTCTTTTGCTATCGGGATGAATGGGCTTTTAGGTCCTGTCGATGCTGGACAGTTATTAATTTTCTTAAAATGACAGCCATCGCATATTAGAATTCTACATCTAATTACTGGTCTGTTATCACCGGTAATACCGAAGTTCAGTGGTGTTAACTCAAAATCACCATCTTTCATATTCTGTATGAAAATTCTCTTTGATATCTCATCAATCATACGAAATACTCTGGGAATTCTTCTGAAAGTTTTTTATACTCAGCTTGAGTGAGTGTCGGGTCATCATAAACTCTGTTAGCTTTACAAAGCTCATCGCATTTACAGTCTCCGCAATCCATATCCCAACAGAACAATACTCTGTACTCTTCTGTATTTTCATCCCAGAGATATTCCTCTTCAAAAACTGGTATATGGAACTTAATGAATTCATTGAACACATCATGAGATGTTACCTTTTTAGGTTTCATACAAACAACTCTGGGTGATTATCCCTGTGGGTTTGAATTGTTTCTTCACAGAATTTAATGCACTCTCTACGTCGGATAACCTCGAGCTCGGTTAAATTATTTTTATGAGCTTCTGAAATTTCTTTGACGGCATCGCGAACGCGTTTATTCAACCTTCTTACTTCTCTAGTCACCATAGTTTCAATCATATCATACGGTAAACTCATAGTGAACTCCTATTTCCTATAGGTTTATTCTATCAGGAAATGCTGGTGCTGTCAACCACTTTGTTCATTTATTTGTTCACAATTTCAACTTCAATAGGATCGGATATTTCAGTTAACAGAACGTTGAAAAGATCTTCGGTCTCTTTCTTGTCTTTATTTTCTTTTGGTTTGTTTGCTTTGTTTGCTTTGTTTGGTTTCTTTGGTTTCTGCATTATCTCCACCTGAGGCTAAACGTTGTATCAAATCAACTGTGCTAATAGCTTCAGCTCCATTGATGTTTAGCGTGTTATGAACACTCTTAGGTCCACCGAGTTCAGCGTGCTTAATTTTGTTCATATTTAGTAAAGTAGCACTGATTTCTTTATAGCTCTGTATGTACAGTTTCATATTATCAGCAACAGCTCTATTCAATTCAGCAAAGCTCATAATGAGAGATGCCCTTTTATCTGAATCACTTTCAAGTAATTCCAATGTTATTGAATTGAGTACTCTACGGCCATTCTGAGTATTCTCTCTTAGGGTTTCTCTGACGAACTTGAAGTCAGTTACAAGAGTCTCAAGATTAATAATCTCAGCAGGATTCACCGGGTCGGTATAAAGCGAGATATCTTCCTGTTTCGCTTCAATGAACTCAATGATATCGTCACCCTGTACCTCAAGCTCTTCTGCAATATCAAGCTTTTCGGTAAGCTTGTTCATTGTCTTAGAAAGAGATGCAGCCTTATCTACTGCTGCTTTTTTCATTTTTTCTTGCCGATTACCGACTGATTACGCATCAGAATAAAAGGACCGTCGAGGAACTCAAGGTCAAGTCCATCTGTATTGGGCCAAAGAACAAAGTCACCAACTGCAATATCATCAATATCTTTACCAACCGAAACTACTGTTCCAGATGATGGTCGGGAATCATTGATAGAAACCTGCTGTTGAGCCGGGATGATAATCCCACCCTCTGTTTTCTTTTCTCCAAAATCTGGAGCCTCTGCCTGAATGAGCATGTACTCATTACGAGGCTGAAATTCTGTGCTGTTAATTTTTACTTCTTGTGCTGCCATTTTTTCTCCTAAATGAATTCTTCTGGGTATTTATTCTTTAAATCTATAAGTCTTTGAGTTGCTTTATCATACTCTGCTTTATTCTTTTCACTAAGTTTGAGTAGCATTCTTGCCACATATGCATTTTTGATCATGATTTGTACAGGAGACCATTTCTGGTCTTTTGGTATATCAATTTTGAATTCTTCGCTCATATGAAATACTCTGGGTACTTTTCCTTAAATTCTTGTAGATTTTTTTCTTCTTCTTTTAATTTTTTCTTTAACTCGGGTATATATTCCATATCACCACGTATATCTGAAATATAAATTGCATGAGTTAGATTATCTATGCTCTGACGAATTATTCCAATTTGAATTTCAATATCTTGGGTTTCGTAATCAGCCCTGTCGGTTAGTGAAGTTTTCGTGCTCATCGGTATCTTTCTTTATACCAAGTTTGCGCTCGATTGAATCGAAGATTTTGCCCCTGATGATGAACATCTTGTACCATAATTTTTGACATAGCTCTAACATATTTATACCTCTGGGCTCTCTTGGTCTAATTGAATTGATTTGATAACAAGCTCACTTCCCTGAACTTCCAAGTTCACGTACTTTGGCTTAGTTCCTGGTTGAAATCCAGCCTTCAGGTATTCTAGACCACCATCAATATTGACTGAGCCATCTGGAGATTCTACAAAATCATGTCTGTACTGTGAGTACACAACATCACCATTTTCAGCAACAATTCCCGTGAATATTCTGTCTGTGATTCTAATTCCATCACAAATCATGATAGCTTCGCACTCACCTAAATAGTTAATCTTAGGAAATAGAGCAAAGTAATTTGAACCTTCAGGATGAGCTTCTTTGGCATAGAAGTAAGATGCTGGGAAGTTTGAATAATTTCCATCATCGTCCATCAGACACATATCACAGATATATGTTGCATTATATTCCTTTTCTACTCTAGCAACTTCTTCCTGAGATAGCATTGTTTTCTTAATAATGTTCATGTTGTTCTCCAATATTCCTAATTCTATTATAATACATCACAGTTTAATAAGTAACCAAATCATAAACTCGTTTCCAGTTCTGAACACGTGGAATATTGCCTGCATAACTAGAATTGTGACCGTGGGCCATAAGAAGAGAATTCAAACCCAAATCATGTCCTGCTTCAGCATTCTGAATTTTATCCTCAATCCACCAGCAATATGAATCCTTGTATTCCTCAAGTGCCGCATCCTTCTCTGCTCCGCAATCGAGATAAACATATCTCTCAAAGATGGTATCTCCAAAGAGTTCACGAAGATTCTTAGTACGGAGATGCTGGGAGTAATCATCATCTGATAGAGAGGTAATTGCATGGAAAACAAATCCGTGGTCATCGTGCAATTTCCGTACGTACTTAACTGCATCACGAAGTGGTGAAAGCCTACGAATCCAAGCGGACTCGTTGAACATCATAACCAATCGGTTAGCCTCATCAAGAGGAACATCGTACTTGATTCTGATGTGGTACTCATTAGGAACAACAATCCTGTACCCGTGGCGATACATCCAAGTATCAAATGCATATTCCCAGTCAAGTAATACACCATCGCAATCAGTTAAGATTACCTTTTCTTTTTGAACGTACATTAGAGCTCCTTCTCTTCTGCTTCATTTGCTTTCATGAACAATTTCTTGTAATGTTCAACACTTCCAAGAAAATTAACACAATCAACATTCGCGTCAACATGGACTCGAATCATGAAGTTCTGCCAGATTCTTTCGAGGTCGTTTTCGGGAAGTGTTTCAGTACGCATAGGTTGCATACGGTATCTCCATTTTGAAGTTTATATTTCACACTCGCATGTGTTCCACAATCGGCACAGGTTTGTTCATCTTCAAACCAGCCTGGGATGTAGTTAAATGTTTTCATATCTTTGACCTTTTAACCAAAATAATAGTTTCTCGTACCACGTCAAATGATATTCATCATCAATCATAGGATTTTCAATATTCCATGTAAAGAATTCAGCAAATGTACCAAATTCCTCTTCTGGATATTCTTCTGGAAGATAATGAAATGATCTACGTCTCCAAACAATCTCACCAGCTTCGTTAACGACTTTAGCTAATCGAATATTTCTCCATAAACACTGAACTATAACGTATGGTTTCATACTAAATATGCCTCATCTAAGCCGCCAGCGGCGTTAATAACATCAATAACAACATGAATAGGAACATATCCATAAACAGATGGTGGTTTATCATTATCGTCAGCCCATTGTGAGAATTCAGGAATTTCTCTGTTTGGGTAACCAACTTCAACTTTTTCCCACGGTCCTGTTGAGTCTCTTGGTCTAGAATAGTGAAATGAACCAGCCTGTACAGACATTCTCAGTCCATCAGTGCAATGAATATACTCAGCTGAAACCTCACCGGGCTCTTGTTTAATCAACTTGCACAGATATTCCTTTGTGCATTTCAAAGTTTTCTCATTTCTCCATAAACATAAAATGAATATGTAATATAGCAAAAGATAAACATAAATGCTACATCAATCGCTGTTGCGATAATAAAAGCAAATCCGAATGGTGATGGTAAAACCACAGCTACCCATGCCTTCGAGAATGCAATTGCATAAGATAAAGAGAATACAGCTGTGATAGTCTCAACAAAAAGCTTGAGATAGTTCACCTGCTCTGGTTTAGAAATTGTCATCGTTTAACCTCTTTGCTAACTTTTCTTGTGAACATTTCTTCACCTTTAGAATTATCTTCAATCCACTGTTTAGCCAGAGATTCATTCTTAAAGGTGAGGTGTTCACCACCGCGTTTTACTTTTGAACTTTCTGAGCCTGAGTGACCTCTATCAGATAACCTGTCGGTTTGTGTCCGACCCATTCTGTAAATTCCGTACTTAGCCATGATTAAAAATTGTAGTCGTAGAAACGACGTGGTTCATCAGAAAGTGCAAATTGATTTCCGAACTTATCCTTCCAATAAGTTCCCTTCTTGGGTTTACGGATTCGTACAACCTGAGCACCCTCATCTGAAGTAATAATCCAACGCTGTGTGTTCTGGTTAGTACAATGACCTGCATATCCACCAGCAATGAACTCAGGTTTCCAAGTCGGGTCGCGCTCATATCTCATACGGCGCACTTCTAGTGTCTTGTCTGAAATTTCTCGGATAACCTCGTAAGGTTCAACATCAGAATAACCGTGGCGATTTGCGAACTTTTTCATATTAACTCCTTCGATAGATATATTCTATCAGGAAATACCCTTGCTGTCAACCATTTTGTTCTTTATAATGTGTGTCACAAAGAATCTGAATCCAGTCACCACCCCGTTTCTGTCCGTACTTACCACATTCTGAGCAAGCATATTGTGATGCAAATTCTGCACTTGCAACCAATGCAAAAACTGCATGGACTGCCCATTTCTTATCAGGTGGGCATTTACCTGGCAGCACCGAAACACTCAATGCTCCGAGCTTTTCCTTTACTTGCATAATAGAAAAAGAAATACCTGATGCTTTTTGAACACCCGAGATATCCTGCAGGAGTTCAGTAATAATCTCATTCCATCCAGGCATAGCATCTAGCCCGATGTGCTTAGAAGTGTACAGATTCGGAAAATCGGTCTTAAGTACATTTTCTAGGTTCATTCTTTTTCTCCCCTCTTTTTCTCAAAGGCAACTCCGGCTATAAATCCTTCATGTGCAATGAATGTTTCTTCGTCAGCGTATTCGGGAAGAGATGCCAGCATTTCCAAATTGTAATCATTTTCATGAGCCCAGTTTTCGAAATAATTAAGAGCTTCCTGCTCAAGAAGTTCTGGTTTATTTTTCTCGATTTCCCAGTGCCAGTGAAGGTAAACCCATGCAAGATAGATGCCCAAGCCAATTCCTAAAAAGAATAAAATTGCAACAGCTTCAATATTCATGATTGAACTCCAATAGGCTCACCATCTTTATATTCCAAGCACATGTGAACTGTTCCCTCACCCGTTTCTTTCTGAACATAAACACTGGCCTGTGCTGCTTGTTTCTCACATTCTTCAACTGATGTTAGTGCAGCGGTTCCAAAAATGGAAGTTGGTGAACTAAGCATCCACATTACTAATAGTACTTTCATGATTTATCCCAAACCCTATGGCAAATATTGCACTTCATTCTAAAAACTCTTTTAGTTCCATCGGTGAGAACATCAACCGCTGTATAATCATGGTGAAGGACCTTACATTTAATTTTGTTCCAAATACGTTTAAAATTCATGATTTAAGTGACTCCTCAATATCGGCCCACATTTCCTCTGGCGGCTCATCGAGCACATGAACCCAAGTAGGAAAAGTACCATGTGGACCAACTGAAATTTCTACATCGTTCCAACGAGTTAACCATCCATTGACACCATCTGAAAATGCAACCATTCTTCCATGTTCAATTCTCTGTTCTGAATGAATTATTTCTTCAATCTTCTTCCATCTGGACATTATTCAGCTCCCTTTGATGTGCAAGCACCATCAATGAACCTTACACCTTTTGCTTTGTACACAGCAAGTGCCTTCTCACATGCTTCCTTATTATTGTACTCGACCTGAGCGAAACCACTGCTTTTCATAGGAAGCTGATATTGGTCAGGAGCTCGACCAACAACACCAGCCATCCAAATAATCATTATGAATTTCATGCATTAATCCTCATACTTTGGTTCAAAGTGACTGTAGCCGCCGTTTAGTTCGTCTAAGTGGTGCTCATATTCATCTTCGATTGTTTCTTCATTCTCTGGGGAATGGTCATTCATCTGCATAATCTGTTGGTACACAATACCGGACATTGTTGATTCTGTGAATGATCGGACAATGAATGAACAATCTTCCTGTGTCTGTGGGTCGAGATTATGATTATCGACATATTCAAACAGGTCTTCTGCAATAGGAACTGCATAAGTTGTAAGAAGTTCATCGCCGTCGAACACACCAACTGTATCGTACCACTCAGAATCTTGCTGTACTATACGGAAATCCATTTAATTCTCCTTCTTTTCTTTATTAAGTCTTGCCCACATCTCTGAAATGAATAGAGTAGTACTTGTGAATATCACAAGAGCAATTATAACCATTGCTTCTCCAATCAATCCGGAGCCTGGGCTCACCATAACGGCAATACCGGGAAGTCCAATTAAAGCACTACAACCAAAAGAGCCACAAGCTACAATCCAGATTGTTACCCTAGGGTTGAATAAGAATTTAAACATTTAATTTTTTACCTCATTTTTAATATTATAAAATCCAATCGTATAGAGGACACCACTAAGAAAGAAAATAAAGTTCTGATGTGCACCAGGAACCATAATAAAAGCTCCAAATACATATGCATAAAGTGATATAAAAAAGACGAGAAATATTACTAGACTGTTGATAATTTTTAGTACTTTTTTATTCATTGCACCATCCATTTCTCTATCCATCTCAAAAATCTACACATTAATGATGTATGATCTGTTTCAGTAATATCACCACATGCATCACATACAATTCTTGGCTTTGGTGGAACTGGTGAATTCATTATTCCTCCAGCATCATTGCCATTTCACGAAGGGCAAAACATTTCTCTAGGGTGTCAGTTTCATCCTTATCATCACGGAATTCCATGAAGCGTGGGTGAGAAAGAGCATGATAATCATTACCGCGAGCCTGTGACAGATCGTTGAACTGGACAGTCATAACCTGACCGAGATATTTTTCAGGATTTTCAGTCATGTCATCAAGCAGCTCATCAGAGAAGCCTGAAGTACGGCCCTTGATTGTGCCCTCGTCATTTCCGAAGATGATGGCACCAACCTTGCCGTCGCGTTTAGAACCAACCCGACCTGGAGCAAAGTCAAGAACTCTCATTTCTGCATCAATGCAGAGTTTCAGTTTCAACTGGTCTCCACTTGTACCATCCTTGAAAATTCCGTTGAAGTTCTTAAGAACACCACCTTCCATTCCAAGGTTCATCCAAATTGAGGTCTGTTCCAAAGCCTGTTTCAGGTTATTCACTACCTTGTACTCGATAACGCGAATGTTATCTGAACCATCAAGAATCTTGAGAAGAGCAGCAAATCGAGCCTTATATGGAGTCTTCGGAGTATTAGCCTCGATGGTAACTACATTTTCTTTTTTCTGATTTACAGTCAGATTCTTAAACTGCTCTTTACTAATCTTACCAGCATCAAATTCAGCTTTGATGGCTTTTACCTTTTCAGAGCACTGTGTCTTGATACGTTTCAGATTTGCAGCAAGTTTGTAATCATCAAGAGTGATGTAATCCCACACGTCGAACACAATATCATCATGTGGTGGAGTACTAGAGTTAATAATGCCGTTGCCAATGCTGCGTGGAAGGATGTATTCCTCACCTGCCGCTTTCTTTCGGGCATATGTTGAGATTGCCTCTTCATAGGCTTCAGTAGGATTTCCCTTCTTGAGAGCAACTTCGAGTTGTTTCTCAACATCCTCGATTAGTGCATCAGTACAGCGAACTGTTAGCTCACCAGTATAAACACCGGGCTCGAAGTTTTTCATCATGTTGAAGTGAACTGGGTACTCGTAAGATTCACCACTTCGTGAATTTGCGGTAACATCACCATTCACAGTGAACTCACGGTATGTACCGTCAGCTTTCAACTGAATATATGCAGGGAATGAGATGTTCTTTTTGGATTTTTCACCGTAGGTATCACAACGCATGTAAACCTGCTTTGAGATTAGGTCAGGCCACACCTTTAACATCTGTGTGCGGCCTACGTTGCAACGGATATTTCGTTCAAGAATCTTCTTGAATACGTTAGAATCACCGGCATCAAGAGCACAAATACAATTAATAGCTGTACGAAGAGCATCGTGTCCGGTTAGTGCACCGGTTCCAAGGTCATTTTCGAGAACATCTAGAGCTGTGTCTAGTGAAATCGGGAGGAGTTCCTCATCCGGTGTGAATTTGAGTACGTTCTGAAGAGATACACCGTAGGTAAACGCTACGCGATCATAAGTCAAGCGCAGAACTCTCTGGAGTTGGGCGTGATCTTTATATTTTTTCAGAACTTCGAGTTTATAGTTCGTTGAGTTGTTTTCAAGTAACTCTTCGAAAATTTCATTTACTGTAGCCATGTGTTATCCTCATATAAAGTTTTTCTCTATATGAATATTCTAACACGTAATTGGTTAAAAGTCAACCATTTTTTTTATTTTTTATACGATCTCTCGCCATGAGATAGCTGCTCGAACATTAGCTGATCCACCGAGACCCATAGCTGCAAGAGTGATTGTATCTCTATGTCCATCAGGAGGAATAACCATAACGAAACCAATGTCGTCAGAACCTACAGTAGAACCTCGAACGCCTCCACTAGGAGCGAATCCTTCCATAATCGCACGACCAGCTTCAGTTGGAGTAGTCGAGATAATTGATCCAACAGCAGGAGTTCCAACATGAGTCTCTGCGATAGAGTCTCCCACAACTGAATCGTGTGAAGTAAATGAAACGGGAGTTACTTCGGTTGCATCTGTGTAGATAGTCGCATCTTCAAGAATAGTCCAATGTACGCTGTTCACATTGTCAGCGTTGAGTATGTCAATATTTAGAGCAATCATTGTCGCTTTGTTGGGCTTTCCGTTCACAAGAAGAGCTGGTCGAATAGAGATAATTGGAGTTAATACACCATTGGCGCATAGAACTGTTGCATTGTCTGTCGAAGCTGAACGAAGAACACCACGTTTTTCATAGCCGCCTTCAGAGAAAGCCGCGCAACAAATCTGCTTCATTGTTCCACCAACACCAGAAGAGATGTTTTCAATCTCGTATGCAAGGAAGAGATTAGGGTTCGCCATGTAGACGATTGAATCAATATTCGCGTGATTCACTTCATGCACATAGTAAACGATTCCGTCGATGTCAAGTCCAAAACGTACTCGACCAACGCCGAGCCACTGAAAGTCGATGATGAAGATATGAGCTTTAGTCGGGTCGATTGCTGGTCCACGATATGCTCCAGTACCATCCATCTTATCAAGATTCCAAGATGACTGCGGAAAGCTATTCTCAGCAGCTGTTCCAGAAGTAGATGTACGAATACATGCTCCAAATTGAGTTCCGTCAGAGTAGAAGAACAGACCATCGTCATCGTCGAATAATCCAATGCGCTTAGTGATACCAGCTTCATGTCCTTCGAAGTTGCCAGTAAGAACGCAAAGCATTGAACGACCAGGTTGATAGTTAATGCGTTGTGTTGAGAAGTGTTGCATCTTCGAGCCGATTGTCGAAGTCACGTTTAGAGATAGAGAAGCTTCAGCAAGATTCTCAGTAATCGTTCCACCTAGTGTTGGAACCGGATGAAAAATATGATCACGAAGACCATAGATAAACGAAGCTTCAAATACTGAGTGAGGATTTGATACGCGAAGACGAGAGAATGCATCAACCGAAGCTGAGTCTCCAAACTTAACAGGTGCTGGGTTACCTGCAGTAATTAGGTCCCCATCTGCATCTGCTGCCATGTTTACATCAAATCTTGTATTATTTCGCTCAATGTATTTCTGTTGTTCAATATCATACTGTGGCATATACACGTACCTCTAATTGTATTTATAAAATCATTAAAATATAAATAACACAAGAGGTTCAATATGAGCAATTTTCATTCATTTCTAGCAGAAAGTAAAGCCGATATTAAAGATTTCCCTCAGGATATTCAGAAGCTTATTGATATGCTTCCAATTAGAAATCCTAAGGTTGTTGAGCTTAGTAGTACAACTGCTGGTGTTTCAATTGATATTAATATGCTCATGATTGACGATCTGGAAAGAATTGTTAAAGAAGGTAAGAAATACAGAGCTCATGTTGCCAACCGTAACGGCAAACTTATGCTGTTGTTCACTCTAAAATAGGTTATAGTCGACTTCTTTAACTGGGTATTCTTCAGTATTGTAGCTTGTGTTCTTTCTGTGCACGTACTGCTTATAGAAAATCCCACCGGGCTTCCTAATACCAAAATCATCGATTAAATCATACACATTAGCTCTTAGCTTACCAGGAAACAGTCTCATCAGTCTACCAATGGACTGAGTTACAGTTGTGTAAGACTTCAATGGGCTAGCTAAAATCATGTTGAACAATCTCTTGATATTCACACCAGTACTCAGAATAGCATAATTAGCAATTAATGTAGCATCGTGGTGTTCCTCAAGAATTTTTCTTGTGAGCTCACGAGTCTTAGCATCATCCTCTCCGTTCAAGAAATACACTCCGTACTTCTCTTGGAACTCGAAAGATTTCTTACCTGTGATATCCTTATTCATCACTTCTACATCTGGGTACAGTCGCTGCATTGTATCATAGAATAAAGCCTTTCCGTGCTCTGTATGCTGGAACAGAACAAGTGTGTTCCCGTGCCCCTTGAGCTTACAGGTTAGATTTACAATGAACTCATTACGTTTCTCATGGTCCTTGATGAACTTCAACTGCTTAGGATACTGCCCAACTTCTTTGAACTCTGCCTTATCAGTACTCTTGTACTTGAAGATAATTGAGTTGATATAGATAGGAGTAGCTAGTCCTCGGTCAATCAGCTGTCTGGATGTGATATATGTCTTGGGAAGTCCGAACAATCCGAACATCTCCATTTTAGCTATTGGGCTATCAGGTACAGTACCAGTAAAGCCCCACTTGTACTTACAGTTCACAGTCTTCTTAACAATATCACCAGTTTCATCTGATGTGAATCTATGAGCTTCATCACAAATCACATAGTCAAGTTGGTCAAGTTCATCCTTAAAGTTCATCATCGACTGCCATGTTGAGATAGTGAGATGATTATTGAAGTGCTTGATTGATTGTCCACCACCAATCACATGAGTATCACTATGCAGGTCTTGTAACTGGTAGTCGTGGATGTCATTCTTGAACTGAGTGAGCAGATTGATATTCGGTACTAGGAGAAGTCCTCTCTTGCCTTTTCTTCTGAAGAATTCAGCCATTAATGAGATTGTCATCGACTTGCCTGAGCCGGTGCACATTTTATTCACCTGCTTAACATTAAGAATAGATTCTTTAAATGCTGTTATCTGAAAGTCATACGGAGGGAAAGGTAACTCAGGAGTAATATCAGCAAGGAACTCATCGAGCTCAGCTTCTGTATAATCAGATTGTAATACTTCTGACTGCACTCCGAACTGTCCTAATAGCTGGAGATGTCCGTTCATTATCAGCAGTTTCTTATTCTGGATAGATGCAAAATAATCATACGGAGACTTCATACCGGCCTTTACTAAAGGCTCGAAATACGCACCGGGTCTCTCTACTTTAAGAAAATCATTAATAGCAGATAGCTGTTCAAACGTTCCGTCTATATATGAGTAACTCTCATTGAGCTTTACTACATTCATATCAAGTACTCCGCAAATGCTGTTCTGAATTCCTGCTCAGTAATACCGTACTCTTGTTCAAGAAGCTGATTGAGTACTTCTTTTAAAATGTTCTCTTGTTTTTCTTCTTGTACATATTCCATTTCTATTTTGACGTGCAGGGTGGTGCTAAGAAAGCTATCTTCCCTTTCTATGCTTAAAGTTTCCACACTCATATAAGTTTCTCTGCGAATTGATTCTTGAACTCTTCTTCTGTTATTCCGTATTTCTCTTGGATTATAGCCATTGCTATATCTACTTCATCTACTATATTGTGCGAAGCCTGTCCGTAGACTGTTAAACCAATCTCGAGTTTAACAGGAGTCATGCCATATCCGCCCTCGAATCTTTTTTCGCTTAAAACTATCATACAAAGTACTCCGGAATTTTATCTTTAGCTTCTTCTATAGCTTTTTTAATGCACATAGCGTTCTCTTTCTCGAAATTTACATCAGTGACTAAGACAAGCTCAAAATGGTCAGGTAGATACCCACCACCACTAGCAACTATTGATTCTTTAGACCAGAGAGCGATAAGTCCTTCTTTTTCATAATCATCTCCAGATTCAAAAAGCCAGTCTGTATATTTCCCAAGAATTAATTCATTACTTTTATGATTTGGGGTAAAGAAAGCCAGTCGCTTGTTGTGATTCTTTGCATATTCTTCAAATGTCATACGAAGTACTCAGGGTATAATTCCATCATCTCAGGTAGAAATTCATGAACGTTATCTATCCAATGTCTTTTAGTTTTCGGTCGTGTTTTAAGCTCAGCTATGATCTTAATACCATCATTATATATCCCACCAACAAGCATTTGTGGGTTAGAAGTCCATGAACAAAATATAGCTTCATTTACCTCATCATTAAAGAAATTTGTCGGTATCCCAAGCTGTATATTATTACCGAAACAATCATGTTTAAATAGATAAGCAGTTTCTAGTTTACAATCTTCTATTTTCATATGAAGTACTCTGGACATTCTTCTTTAATTTCATGATATGCTATTTGTCCAGCAGCACTACCGGATTTAACAGGGCAGGCAGCCTGCAACCGGCATAGAGTACAACTTCCAATATTGCATGAGAATCTACCACCACGAATTTCAAAATCACCCATGAGTAAATTTGTTTTAATAATTTCATTGTAAATTGTGTTTTTCATATGAAGTACTCCGGGAAGAATTTTATTATTCTTTTCTCGTGAGACATATAATCGCAGCCGTGTTCTCCTTGATTGGTATAATAAGAAAACATACAATTTTTACAAGTAGAAATTGGAGTATTGCAAGGAGAATCTTCATTACTTATAACAAAAATTCCCGCATCAACGAGCCTTTTAATCTCTTCTTTGAATTGCTTATCTGTCAAGTCTTGAGCTTTCATATAAACCTTTCTGGGTATAGTTCTTTGACTGCATCTTCTCCATGAGTTTGAACTAAATAGTCCACAGCGATTTCTTCAAGAATATTTTCAATCTGAGGGATGTCGTACATTTCTAAAGTTAAATTTACTTTAACTCCACGAACTCCTTGAACCTTCACATTCCTACCCTTAATATTTAATTCCAATGGAGCAGGGTGTTCCATTTCGCAACTTACTAATTGAATCATATAAATTTCTCCGGGAACGCTTTTTTGTATTCATTGAGTGTTATGCCAAGAATATCGCAAGCCATTTCTTGGTTACTAGCATATGATTTGTCTGACTCATAAAGGCCGGTGTGCTGCGGAAATGGGCTGTGATTAGAATAAACAATTTGAGTTGCGCTGTATGGTTCGTGCCATTGAACCTGAATCAACTTAATCATATAAAGTACTCGGGATACTGTGGTTTAATGTGCTGTATGATATTTGACCAATATTCCGTTGGAACACCGGGACACCTGCTAAGATGTTCAGCAGTAGCTGCCCATTTACACCCGTGGCAGGGAATTCGAGCTGCTGACGCGCATCTGAAATTCTCCGAGGAATTAATTTCTAATTTACCTGATTGAAGACACTTAATGGCTTCTTTGTAATCATCTATTCTAGATGCTGTCATTTTACGTACCCGTAGTATTCTTTAACCATAGGATCGACAACATAACCTCGGTGTCCAACAGAACTTGGGCTATTTTGCTTTGTAACTCGGTAACCGCATTTGTCCAGAATATGTTTCAGATGTTTATTCTGGTTGATATGCTTAGGCAAGTACTCATCGAAAATTTCTTTCTGCCCATAAGCAAGAAGAGTGTTGTAGAAATGCAGGTCATCGTTCTGGTTATTGATGACTGATTTGCTCACAAGATGCTTTACATCCGTTTCATCCCAGATTTTCTTGGTGTAGTTAAACGTAGTCTTGAAGTACTGGCACTTCTTGATAAAAGCATTATCCTTCAGAGCACAATCAAGAATCTTGCTCTTAATTTCAGAAGAGCACTCCTTGATATCATTGTCGATAACAGCAAGAACACGCATAGTTCTATCAGCATCAGCATCAAGCAACAAAGATGTTTTCTCAATATCATTCAGGGTTAAGAACTGCTCTACATTACTAACCAGTAGACTCTTCTTATCTTCACGGATTTCCTTCTGGTACTTGTGGAGAACATTACCGCTGAATGTATTGTCAACAATTCTTGGTTCTTTCAAGAAATGATACTTCATTAGCCAGAAAGTAGCTTCTTTGTGATTGAACTCTAAGATATTCTTGAATGTATCAATCTTGATAGCTTTTTTACCAACCCCAGAGAGCTTAGCTTCACCGTAATCATCAACATCGAACAGGTAGTTCTGGTCAATATTTTTACCAATGTTTCCCATGTACTCGTCACGGATATCATTATAAGAAGTTTTCAAATAATTGATTTTTTCTTTAATGAACATGTGGATTTCTTTAGTCTTACGAGTACGCTTAATCATCTGAATTGAGCTCACTACGTCTGTGCTCATTGACGAGTCCATGTGAAAATGGTACGGCACATCGTTCAAGTTCGACACACCAACAGTCAAGGTGGGGCTATAAATCAACACATCCCACTTGTCATGTTCCTCTTCTTCAAAGAGCTTATACACTAAGTCCTTGGTACTCTGTGGAGTAGCAGCAGTCAATGTGATAACCTTCTTGCCTCTCTTTTCAAGTAGCATCTGTAGTGAATTAATGAAAGAAAGACTGGTCGCACTAACTGTAATTTTCTGCTTCTCAGCATGATAAATCAGGGAATTCACAAAGTAATTATAGTCGTTGTAGCTGTACAGAGTAGTCGGGTCTCTATAGATGTTATCAATCATGTGGATATTCTTTTCTTTGTTTGAGAGCAAGAAGTTCTCATAACCAGTTAGAAAAGCATCAGCAATAACGAGTTTCTTATTAAAAGCACCAAAGAATTTAGCTATGTTGATTGAGCTATTTGTTAGGTTTGAGCGGGAGTGCATCATCAGGGAGATGAACTCATCCATAATGACCATATCAAAGAACTTGATGTTATATCTCCATAAACTGTCGAACTGACAGATTAGAGAATCTCCAATCTCGTACTTATCCTGATTGTACACCTTCATACCGTATTTCTTACCGAAGTCATGAGCTACAGAGATTCTGTTCGTGATAATTAGAACCTTCATGTCCTGCTCATGGCATTCTTCAATTATATGATTGATGATCGTTGACTTACCTGTACCCATTGGGCTGCGAATAGATAACAGACCGTTCTTGTGAGTAAGGAAGTTCTGAACCGTGTCCTGCACCTCTGGAGATACTGTAAGATATCTCTCGTTAACTGTGATTACATTAGCGTCAGTATTGAACTGTAAGAACTCATCATCGTAATTGATGTCTTTCTTCATCAGATCCTTAGCTTGTGGGAGCTTGCGTACTGAATCGAAGATATTTACTGATTTCACACTATTAGCATGATGCATGGTGTACGGACTAGAGCTGAACCAGAAGTACCCGCCAGGTGATTTCTTTTCAGTTGGGTGCTTGAAACTTATACTATCGTTAGCATTATTTTTAATAGCAGTAAAGCCCATTGTCTGGAAAACCTTTAAGCAAAGTTTCTCCATTGTATCAGCTTCAATGTTCTCAAGCTCAGAGATAGGAATTTCTAAAGACTCACCGAGGTACTCTTTCTTAATCTCGTTGATATGCTCTATGGCTTCTTTACGCTTGAACTTATATCTTACTCCGTCCTCATTATTAAGGAAAACGGTATTTTTAAGAATTGGAGCATTTAGACTCGCCTTGCGTACAACGCACTCGTCTAAGGTACACCAATCTTTCAGCTCATGATGAAGTAATGACAGAGCCATTTTTGTGTCTTTAAAGTCAATACATTCAGTGAACAGAATTCCCTTCATATTGAAGTTGTTGATTCCGTTGTGAGATTTTGATTCTCCAAGAATAACCTTATAGTCTTTGAAGTACTCAATAATCTTCTGCTTATTGAACTCTGAAGTTACTCCATCAATATCAAGAATAAAGTACGACTGACAGTGATGGTAGTACGGGTCAAGATTAGCCTTACGTCTAAAGGTTCTGGTAGGCTGTTCTAATTTGTGAAGTGGGATATTAAGAATGAAGTGCGAAACCATAACGCTGTACATCTGAAGATTTGAATTAGCTTCATATGTTTCAAAAACGTATGTGTTGTCTTCGTAGGGTGAGTAAGGGGTTTTTCCTTTGCTATTCTGCGCGTGGAAAATCGTAATTTTCTCGTTCATATCTATCCTTTAGTAGTGTTATGATTATTATATCACAACAATGGTTAAGAAAACCGTTAAGCTATGGTGTCACCAAAGTTATAGTTCAAGTGTACACCTTTCTTTTCCAGTTGTCCTTCAATTTTATGCCAGTTCAAATTGTGCTTATCTAAGCGCACCTGAGCTTTCCAGGCAGCATCTTCAACATCTCTCAATCTTTTAACAAGCTTTTGAACTTGCGGGTCTTCAAACTCCGAAGGTTGGTCTCCAGAGTCAACGTCAGTTTTACCTTCTGTGAGATATTCTATAAAGCTCATCTGATAATCTTCACTGGAGTACAGTAGCCCTGACGGCCGATCTGTTGCTGTTGATTAAGTTGAGCATAGCAATCTCTCGGATTATCAAATTCTGCTACTGGTTGCTGAAAAGCACCTTGTGGTGTGTACATCATTAAGACAAGAACCCAAACTGTTACTGTCATTGTGTACCTCCACACTGCTTAGCCATCTCAGTGATAATTTTATGCATGTCCATAATCTGTTGCTGATGTAGTGCAGATTCTTCTTTGTACTCATTAACAGATGTACTCAACAGCTCAACCTTCGCACTAATCTCACCGTACTTGATTAGCATAGTTACAGTACTACCAAGGCCACCAAGCAAAATAGGAATAAGCACAACAAGAACTTTAGGGTCCTTAAATGCATCACCCCAAGTTTTCTTAGTAGGAAGTTGCTGATCATCAGTCATCTTAATCTACAATAAACACAGATTTTGCTTTAATCTTGATAGTAAAATCTTTCAAAATTTCTTCAATCTCTTCCTTTGGGTAAATCTTAGCGAAGTCAATCTGAGTACCGAAAGAAGTTGGAGTTACCAGTTTGATTTTGAAACCAGCTCCTCTAAGTATTTCTTCAGGTTTTTTCGCTGCCTCTCGGACAGTTTTTTCTTCCTGAACCTTCGTATGAAGTCTCTCCACCAATTTATGAGCGACATTTTCATCACCCTTGAGCATGTCTGTAAACTTCATAAAAAACTTCCTTATAGGATGTTGAATTTGTACAACATTTCATTATTAAGCACACTTAGTGGTGATGGAGTAATTGCATAGCGGTTAAAGATATGGAAGTTCACATTACCAGACTGTGGGTCAGTTACCGGAGAAATCTGTGTTTCATAAGGTGAGAACACCGCGCTTGATTTACTTGGGTTCTCTGTATCCTTAATTCCAACATATGCCATAGTACTTGGAGTTGATGACCAAGCTACTGCACCAGTAGTATCAAAGGTTGCAGCTCCACCAGCACCAGTTGCAGCAGATGTTAGTGTAATAGTCGCACCACCGGTTAGAGTCAAAGCAGTCGCACCGAGAGCTACAGGAGCAGGAAGCAAATTATCACCGGCTGCAGCAACAAAAACACCGTTAGTATCAAGGGTATCAAGAGATGAAGTAACACTTGTGATGTTAGTTCCATTATCTGTGATTGTGAGAGTAGCATTTTCAAAGATTCCAGTAGTTGCAGAAACAGCAGTAACGTTTGTGCTACCAACAACAGTAGCAACACCAGTAGCTTCAGTTCCGAGTGTGATTGTTGAATCTGGATTCATGTAAAACTTGGTTTGACCAATTTTAGCAATGAAGAGACCACGCTCATCTTTGTCGGCAGCACCAGCATACTGGCTCAAACCCATGATACCACCAAGTGGGGTAAAAGGAATTACCGCCCAAGACTCATAAGATCGAGTATTTCTTGAGTTGATTTTAAGTACAAGTTCATGTACTTTCTGTGTGATTTCAAATAGGTTAACTTCAGCGTTTAGCGAGTTAGATAGGGTTAAATCGGCAGCCACAGCAGAGTTAGATTCAAGAAACGCAATTGTTTTCTCATTTTCATCATCATTTGCAATACCACGCAGTAGTTTACCAATAATATTATTAGCTTCTTTTCCAAAAATGGAACGCATATCATCAATAGCTTCCTGTGTTATACCTGTTGGAATAGATACTGATGGAGAAATTACAGTTACATCACCACGAACAAGTTCAATATCGTTAGTACCCACCTTTTTACGTAGGTTGAAAATAGCACCGGTTGGGCCATGAACAGGGATTGATGAAAAGATTTGCTTAGCAAGTGATGGTAAAGCAGATTGCTGGAACATCGTATCTATAGTAAGATTCTCATCAGTAGTAGCAATGTTTGGGTCTGCTGGTGTTGTCAGATTCTCAACTACTGTTGTTTCTAATTCTTTATTTTCCATGGATTAACTTTCCTCGGTTATGATTAATATGTTTTATTTATAACTTTAGGTTTTAATCTCTATCAGCAGCACAAACTTCTTGATATGGACACCATTCACACAGCTTAGATGGGCATTTTCTGAAAGCAGTATCAGATTCCGCAGCATTTATTAAATTCAACAGTTGTGCTTTATAACTATCCAGATATTCTCTGAATAATTCAATATCATTCTCAGCTTCGTGTTCAACATAAACGTAGCTGATCTTAATTTTATTGATGTTTGGGTATCTCTGGAAGAAATATATAGCATAGAACATTAGCTGGTCAAAACTTTGCCATTTAAGGTCTTTATATTTTCCAGTTTTCCAATCAATTAAATGAAGAGTTTGTTCTATTGGAGCAACAAAGTCGATGCTACCGCGAAACATAGCATCCGGGTCAGAGTAACCACATGGCTCAAAATCCTGAGTTAAACCGAAGCTTAGTTCTCTTGTGCTTTCAGCTGTAAGATATTTCTCACCAAGTCGTGAACGAATAAAAGCATCCGCAATATGTTGATACTGAGGAGCTAGTTTATGAGTACTGGGCTCTGGGTACTTTTCTAAAATCGAATGGACAGCTCCACCTTTCAGTAGAGCCGTCCTATCAACATATCCCTGTGGGATTTTATCAATGTACTGATACTTAAACCTACGGCCACACTGGCTATGAGTACCTAGTCTCGAAAAGCTGTATGGCGCGAAACGCATCAGTCTATCAACTGACCAATCTTATCCTCAATCTGAGTATTAGATTCTAGCCATTCTTTAATTTTATCTTCTTCAAACTTCTCAGAGTCAGATTTCTTCATAGCAGCCTTAATCTTGTTGATTACGCCGTTAACGATAGCAACCGGAACGCCCTCTTCTTTGAACTCTTCTTTGAGCTGTTTAATGTCATTATCAAGAGACTTTTTGTCCATTAAAAAATTCAGATATCGAATACTGAATTCCTCAATATTTGCTCTTGCTTCTTGGGTTGACCTTACTTCCATTTTATTCTCCTATTTCTGATTGTACGTAATTAACGTACTCTTTGTATTTTTGTGGATTTCTACAATTAATGTAAACAAATTCAGAAGTAATCCGTTCCACACCTTGATTGTCTCTGAATGTAACTGGGTGGCTCAGGTTGAAAATAACTCTGTATTTCTTTTCACTGAGCTTAATCGAGCTGATTTCATTCTTGTTAATGAAACCATGACCGTCGATCTGTTTAATGAAATTCTCTTTGAAGTATTTGGATTTACCAAGGTGCTCCAGGTTCCCTTTCAAGTCTTCAGAATTAATAGCATCCCAATAAACATAATCGCTTATCTGTTTGCTCTGGTCTTCGCGATCTGTACTAATTACAATATTATAGTTCAGATTGAAGATAATTCTGTTTCGGTCTTTCAGAATGTTGATGTTACTCACATTCTTTAAATTGATAATTCTATCGTTTGTATTTAAGAACAAAGTCCTTCTCCTTAGGTGATTTACTTAATTATAACATGCTTATGGTTAATAAGGCTCTATAACTCTGAAAATATTTTCAAGTGGATATTTCTCCACTCTATCTTCAAGATATATACAATATAAACCATTCTTGACATATGTGTTTTTCACATTATCTCTGATGATTGGCTTTGACTGTGATAGCAAATGTATCTCAACTTTCATGAACTACCTCTATACGAACATCGAATTCAGTAACAAATGGTTCACCATTTTTAACACATTTCTTGTACTGTTTTTCGATCTTTTTTCTTTGCTTCTTGGTTGTTCCTTCTGGTGTTCTAATATGTATTAGCATTTTTATACCTCTTTATAATTTTCCTTTAATCCTAACTGCGGCACTAATGCCAGAGTATAAATTTTCTTTAATCATTACTGATGCAATGACTCCCTCATGATTAATCATGAAGTCGTTCATGTCCTTCTCTGTGTATTCATTTGGCTGAATAAAAACTTTAAATCCGCGATTAGCATAATCTAAACTATTAAACAAGCCGGTCTTGTCGTTGTCCAGTACAAAAACTGGCTCCTTCAATTCCTGTAGTCTTTCTTCTGGCATTTTAGCTCCCATGAGAGCAATAGCATTAGGAAGACCACTAGCAATAGCATCAAAGATTCCCTCAAAGATATAGACAGGCTTGTCTTTATCAATATTGAACCAATTCCAAATCTTATAGCCGATATTTGAATCATGCATATAAGTCCAGAAATCTTTCGAGTTGATGTTTCTGCTGTAGAAACCGTACATTTCGTTCTTGTAGTACAAAGGGATAACAATACAGTCCGTGATTGGATATAAGCTTTCACCAATCTGGAGATTTTGATATCCGAAATACCACTTGCCGAATTTTCCATTGTACGGTAATCCGCGTTTCTTCAAGTACAGAAGAGCTTCTGGAGATTCTTCTATATCCTTCATATACTGAGTTAAGTCATGAACCAGAACCTCGGCCTCTTTTGGCTCCGGCTCTGGTTTCTTGAACTTAGCAAATACATCCTCAGAGTTACCCTGTGCGAGTTTCTCCATAGTATTGCCGAATGTTTCTCTCTTGTACTGTGGGAGCAGTGCAGGAAAGAAGTCTTTCAGAAAGCCATAAACAGATTTATTATGGGCTGCACAATCACCATTGAAGCAGTTCACGTTTGTGATGCTATTTTTTGTGTACAGGTGCAGCCGTTTCTTTCTCTTGTTTCTAGAGTCACCGCAGACCGGACAGCGGGCAGTAATATCAACGGCAGTTTCTTGTCCGATGTTATCAAGCCCTACAGCCAGTTTGAAAAATTTCACGTCAACTCTGTCTAGCATTAGAACCAGTCCGTGCTTACTTCTTTAATGGTTCCACACGCAGTGCAACGCAATAAAGTGTATTTAATCACAGGCGGGGTGCATGGTGCAGGTAGAAAAACAACATTGAAGCTTTGCTTTTTACAAGCAAAACAAATTAATCCACCACTTTCAAAATGGTTTTCAAAAGATTCTTTGCTCACCATCCGTAATCCTCCGCTGTTAAATCTCTAGTGATTTTGAACACACTAGGCAAATCCATTAATATAGATTTTAATTCATTGCTGGTTAAGTAATCTTCAAATTCTTTGAAGTTGTACTCTGTATTAGCTTCCTTGAACTGGATGATAATCTCATTCCAAATGTTCGACGGAATTCCTTCTGACATTACTAATTTGAAATTTCGCTCATAATGTGGTCTGTACAGAGGGTGAGAATCAAGCCAAGCATCCACGGTCCCGTGTTCTTTAATCTTCTTAGCTAATGTAGTAGGGCCAAAACGTATCTGCTTATAGATAGCTTTAACTCCTGTACTTTCACCTTTTCTGTTTAGATTGTACACATCGAAATTTTCGATTAGTTCCTTCTTTCGTTCCGGTGGTGCTTCATGCGCTCTGAAGTCCATCGGTGTTTCGGCCTCGAGGCCGTTATCCTTCAAGTACTGAATAAACTCTTCTGTAAATTCAGTATGGTCAATTACCTTGGGAACCTCATCTCCAGCATCTCCAAGAATACAATGTTCTTGCACCCATGCTTCCATGTGATCTGATTTTGTATCAGCAGTAAGCCACTTCTTTGTTAGAGCGCTGTACTGAAAAACATTATCAGATCGTTGTGCTTGAATCATATCCTTATCTGGGCTGTGAATGAGAATCTTTTCAGTCGGTGAAAATTCTTGAGCCAAAACCAGCATAATATCATCTGCTTCTGCTCTTGGAACTTCCAGTACTCGCCAAGGTAGATTATTTTTAATTTGTTCAATCAATTCATTTATGTTCTGGAAAATCTCGTTGTAATCTAAATTCGATTCATCTCGACCAGATTTACGACTAGCTTTATAACCAGCATAAACGTCCTTTCTCCAATATCCTTCCGCAGTTGATTTATCAATACAGATTACTAAATCTCCGAAATTCGGCCCATGCTCCTGCTTAATACTAAACAGTTCTTGCATGATATAGTATTTGGTGAGTCCGATAAACTCAGATGTAACAAATACTCCGTCTTTCATTGAGGGTTTAGCATTCTTCACCGACGTGTGAATCATACGATGGATAATACTTGAAAAGTCTATAAGTATCATTTTTCCTCCATGCTGCCTTTGTCCGGTGCAGACCGGTTCATACTTCATAAGAATTGAGGCGGGCCGAAGCCCACCTCTATCTTAAATTACACTAGGCCGTCGAGTAAAGAATCTAGGCTTGTGTTAGCTTGTGGAGTTGGGGTTGTTTTTGTTTCAACGGCAACTTCTGGGGTAGTTTCTACAGCAGGAGTACTTGGAGTAACCTCTGGAGTAGTTTCTGTAGTATCAGCGACATCAGCCTTTAGAGGCTCAGCAACTGCTACGGCTTCCTGGTCAGCCCAGGTTACCCAACGCATCTTGTTCTGCAGCTCTTCATAGGACATGAAAGCTTCAGGTTTCAACAGGTCAGACAGCTTGTATGTATTCTCTTTAATATCAGCAAGAGCTTCTTCTACGTTGTTGTAGATTGAAGTAACTTCAGTGATAACCTCAGAAGAATCATAGTTAATCTGGTTGTTAGCGCCTTTCTTCGCAACTAGACGGAATGAATTACCAGCAAGTGGGTTAAACAATTCCTTAGGCTGCGCGCCAAGTGCACGGTCCTGTTCAGATGGGTCAACGGCATTCTGAATCTTATCCTTCATAGCACCAGACATGTCGTACAAGAAAATCTTGCCTTCATTTTCTTTGTTAGCTGGGTCTTTCAGAATCTTGATATTTGCGATATAGCGAACACCACGACCGAATTGCTTAGATTCATCTTTCAGACCAGCATTCCAAAGTTCCTGCCATTTTTCCTGGAAAGGACATGGCTGACCGATGGTCGCAGGGCTGTATTCAGAAACAAAGCGTTTCTTACCGTTCTTTACGATTGTTGTGTTGATTTTGTACAGGCGTTGAATCATGCCACGCTCAGAGTCGGGCAGGAATCGGATAAGTGCAGCACCGTTGCCGTCTTTATCCTTTGCGAGAGTATAGAATCTCTCATCTTTTGCGAAACGATTTCCCGTTTCTTTCGCGAATGGGTCTACACCCACAGCTTCTTTCATTGCGTCAAAATTAAACGCGTTTGCATCCATAGTCATACTATTTTCTCCTAATGAACCGAGTCAATCGGTTCCGTCTAGTTTAAAGTCTCGGTGGACTATATCTAGTTTAATGACGTTTGCGGTCAAACTCTATAATTTTATTTATACAACAGGTGTTTAAGTTTTATTAAGAATTGAGAACATCAAAGCCAAATTCTTCATCTAAAAGAGCAATAAGTTCTTTATATGATTTGACCTTTTCATCAGATGTTTTATGACCTTTCTTTTCCCAGTCAATCTCATAAGCAAAGCCCTTAACATAAAGCTTTCTTATATAAGCAACATCATCACCATTTTTAAGCTTAAGTGCATCAACATCTTCAAGCTTGGTTAATGTAGCATACAGTTTTCCGTACTTGAATGTCTTTAGAAGTTCTTCTACTTCTGGGATTTTAGCTTCTAGTAATTCTCTGAATTTCATTACTTGGGTTCTCTCATCTGTGTTTTGGCTTCTTTGAAGTTATGAGTTTTTATCCAAGGGTCGGATTTTGTACCAGAATCCCACGTGTACACAATATCTTTTCCTGAACCTTCAATTTTTGTGATGACAGCATTTGACCATTGGCCTGGTGGACCAACACGTACTTGAACCTTATCACCGACTTTATATGTTTTAGCTTCTAGTAATTCTCTGAATTTCATTACGAAAATACACCAGAACGAGTTATTTCTTTAAAGTCAACAACAAGCTCACCTTGATTTATTCTTGAGCCCTTTACAAGCTTAAGAACTGGTTCTTCGGTACCTTTGTTTGATTGAAATCTGACAATATTACCAATAGCAATTATTGTTTTCTTATCTCTGCTAAATACTGCTACTTCATCACCCAATGAGTATCCGTTTAGTTCTTTTACTCCGAGATCGGGAATTGATTTAGCTTCTTCAATAGGCTCTTCGTTGATAAATTCTTTAAAGTTCATTACCACTCCTTTATAGAGCCGTCAATATACCAATATCCGCCCTTAGTAAGTTTTTCGTTCTTTTTCATAACATCACGAACGATTGATTTAGGATCAACATCAACTTCGCCTTTAGAACCATCTTTTCCGTTGATAGTCAACTTAACATACGAATCACCTTCTGAGCCTGTTGGAAATCCAACCCATTGGCCGTATGGTACAGCTAATGCGGTATTTAGATCATCAATAATTTTCTTAACGTTTTTCTTATTACCGCTGATACCCATGTAAAGCCCGATTACTCGGTCAGCGCCCTCATGAAGAACTTCTTCATTGGTTGATTTTTCTGTGATAAATTCTTTAAAACTCATTGTATTCTCCGGAACTGTTATGAGATTATTTATACATAACAGCCCGGAGAACTATTTAGGAATGTCTTATACTTTTACGGACATTAGGATTTTGAATCCTTCAAGTGATTTGTTCACCATCAGAATTCTGTAAGAATCGCGAGCGCTGTTGTACTTAACTTCAACAGTATAATCAGAACCAGGCAGCATCTTGAAGTTATCTACAGGAATCTTGATTTCAAATTCCTTGGTAGTCTGTGCGGGTTTTGTTACGGAGAAGGTGTTAGATTTAGCGTTGAATTTGTTTGTAGCTCCTAGGGAAACTTTCACGTCACCATCCATAGAAGTAAAGATTACTTCAGACAGGTCCTTGAAAACACCAGTAGCTGATTTGATGTTCTTAATATCATCGACAGTCAGGTCGAATGAAGCAGTAGTAGGAACTTCTTCAGTCTTTGTGAACTGAACAATATCTTTATTATAAGCATCCATCAAAGCGATATTATCGGTGATGTATGATGAACTTAGTTCACCAGATGTGATGTCGATGGTATTACCATCACGAGTAATAACTCGGTCTTCGGGGAAAAGTTTAACAAGATTTAGCAAATCAGATAGGGAATCTTTAAGACCAATATCTTCAAATGCATCAGCATCCAGTTTAGAAATATCGACTAGCAGCAACATATCCTGTGATTCGGATACAGCCACTGTCTGTGGATATTTCAAAATGATGTTATTGGTCATTCCGTTGATTTGTGTTAAAACTTCGACTAATTGTGGGTTTAGCATTAATGTCCTTCCTTTTAGGTTGATTTATCTATTATATACCATTTATGGTTAAGATTAGTTTCGTTGCATATATTGTACAACTGGAATAAAGAGTGTTATTAGATCTGAATCTACATCGTACTCAACAGATTTGACGCACCCGAGTAGATATTTCACGTTGTCCGGGTCTTCTTTACGAGCTGGCATCTTTAAATTTGTTCCAATTTCGGGAACATAACTCATTGGGTAAGTTTTATTGAACTTACCACCGTCTGTTACTTTAATTACTTTTGTCATATTATGTACTCCGGGTGTTCTATTTTTAATCTCTGAACGTACTCATTATAATAAGGTGAGCGTTTATAGTTATCTAGGGGCTTACCGGCTTGAAGATTCTTAACAACACATGCGTACATTGCTTCACTTTTAGTTTCGTAATAATTATGTGTACTAGCGAGTTGTGATTCTTTATAAACGTTTGAAGATTGTGGAATAAGAAAACCGTCTACTCTATAATAGCCAAAGATTTTGCCATTCTTTTCGTACCAGACTAGACGGTCCTCTAGTTCATCTTTCATTATACCTTAGGTTTAGCGATAATATTGATGTTGAAGATTTTGCGGATTCTCTTGCCGATGGTGTCCATCATTTCGCCTAGGGCATCAAATAGTGCTAGACCAAGATTGACAACCGGAACGAAAGCTACAACATATCTACCAACCATTCTGCCGATTGTGGTGTGCTCATGGTAGTAGTTTGGTTTACCGTGTCCGTCGTGGTCAGGAGCGTTTTCCCATGCTTTAACTGCTTCGTTGTACTTTTCAACGGCTTTTCGGTCTTCTTGAATATCAGACCATGAACGCATTGAATAATGCACCAATAGAATTACAACAGGGAGCCAGTAAACGCAGATTCCCATAATTCCTGAAATCCACCATAGTCCTGTATCAATAAACCACTGTCCAACATTTAGTAAAAATTCTGTCATTTCATTTCATCCTTTATATTTTTAATATTCATTTCTAAGTATTCAGTTAACCCCGTGAATCCATCAGCTTCACTTTCTTCTGAGAATCCACGAAACTTTACCTTAGCTGGATATACTGATAGTATCCTATCATTTTCAACTTCGCAAACTATTGCCCAACCAAATAAATGCAAAGTACGGTTCACCCACCACAAGAGTTTAGAATCTCTGAACTCTTGCCATGTTTTTGGTTCAATCATATCTTTTTGTCTTTGACTTGGAGGAACCAAATCAGGTTTAGGGGTAGATGGTCGTTCTGAAAATCCACCCTTATCTGGGGTCATGTTTGGGTGTTTCAAGCCTTGGTCAATCCGAATAGGAAGAAACCAGTGCTGTTGTAGTACTCATGTTTTGCCTTAGGCACACGAATAAATCCGTCATCTGTACTCTTGAAGATTGTACTTCCGCCACCAGATAGACTGATGAAGTCGCACTTATCAAGAATTTTGCCGTACTTGTTCTCAATTAGTTCAAGTAGAGATTTCAGATAAGATTTCTTAACCTCGTCGGTGTACTCCTTGAACGGATGCTTCTGCCCTCTGAGCTTATAGATACCGGTGTCGATAATCTCTTTAGCCTCGTGAAGGGTAATAGAACGGCCATGAAGTTCTTTAACTTTCTTGGCAATCTCTGTTGCAATCTTCATCACACCTTCGCGTTCGATTCCCTCGAACAGATTAGGAGAAGTCTTGCCGTCAGTTACCAAGAACATATCGAGTGTGTTAAAGCCGATATCACAACCAACGAAGGTTGTTGTTCCGGTGAACTCTTGCTGTGGGTGTGGGAAGTTGTTGCCGTACTTGTCGATGCAAAGTTTTGAACCTGCACCCTGTGGTAGAATATAAACTTCATCGAATTTAAATGCTTCACCGTTCACTTCAAAATTCATCAGCCCTTCTTTAAAGTGACCTGAGTTTTCAATCTGAGCCTTTGAGAGACCAGAGACAATCACATCGGGTGAGCAGCCAAGCTCTTTCAGAGCATGGAACAGGAATAGCGGAGCATAGTACTCGAGATTCTTATAGTCAGTAATATCAATTAGATTTTCTGATGGGAGATGCAAAGCATTCTCACCTACATAATACGAATGATCACGGAAGTCATAGATTCGAGAATCCTTAACGTGCTCATTTCGTTTTGTGATGCCGATTGTACTCGTAAATTTGAACTGTTTCTCAACGTGTCCTTCACTAGTACCAAAAGTTACTTTTACATCGCCGAAGCCAATGTCAATTCCTAATATCTTTTTCATTCTCTTTCCTCTTGTTAAGATAGTTTATTATAAACCATTGTTGTTTAAGTTTTTACAATTTTATTAAATCCGGTGACCACATTTTGAACACTCTATTACTGTATAAGAGTCAGGATGTGAGTCACTCATCGGACCGTAAGTAATCCACTTTTCTTCTTTAATGTAGTTGTGCTCACATTCATCAAAAATTCTTTGTTGAATTTCTTTAGCTTGATTTGACCGAGTGCAAATAAAAGCCATCAACAATATCATAACGAGCATAAAGAATCCAAAATATATCATCTGCTCACCTTATATATCTAAGTTTTGTAGTTCTTCAGCTACTGAAACAGATCTGGATTTCTCCTCAATCTGTGGTAGCTCAACAACCTCTTGTGAAATACTTCCCCAGTCAGCATCAGTATCAAGCAGCTGTTGTTTGCCGTGTGATTGAGGTTCTTTTGTGTCGTAACTGGTTTCATTCCGGATTCCGGAATCTGGAATGCTATGTTGAACTACTGAAGTTCCATCGGCAAAGTCGATTTTGAGCTTGTCAATGTCCTTTGTGCAGGTTACATGAAGTTCGAATTGCATTTAAAATTCCAAATCTTTCATTTCTTCCGGTACTTCAACAGCCGCACGCTTATCAATATCTGGGTATGCAATTATGGGCTCAGGTGAATCTTTTAAGATTGGCTCACGTGGTTTGGTCTCGTGCGTGACAGAGCCGGTCATAGCAGGGTGTTTATCTTCGTTTAAGGGGAATGTGGTACTGGTAACTTTGCTCGTCCCTGTACCGTCTTCCTCGAAGGAAATATCTACTTTGATGTTCTTGACTTTTCGACCTTGTGGTAAATCTGTGATTTCAATTTTCATTCCTTCTCCTAGATGTTGAACTTGGATGATAGGTCTCCACGGATTTTTGGTCTGTGGTAGATTCCTTTTTCAAAGAAAGCAGTTTCGGTAAATTTCACCAACTGATCATTTCCTCTGAATACCTTCCAGTTCAGTTCAGCCTCAAAACGACCTGGTTCTGTGTATTCTTTATTGTTCTCTAAAAGAATTTGAGCCGGGTCCAAAAATGTCTTAATAGCAGCATGTGTGCCAAGACAAACTCTGTATCTGTTCTTGTAGTATTTTCCGAAGTACCAGACCTTGCCCGGATATTCTTTTGTGATTCTCTCAAGCTCTTCTTTATTCTTCACTGTGAAGAAGCATGAGTAATCTGCAGTTCTGGCAGTTCTTAGGGCCTCGTTTTCAACGAATTTCAGTAGAGCCTTTGAGCCGTTGTCATTGTTCCTACGGAGCAAAAGATATTCCTCATTTGGTCTTAGAGGTTTAACCGTTCCCACCATAAATCTAATCTGGTCAGCATTAGCTTCATCGTAATTCACCATCACAGGCTTTTCTTCAAGCTTGAAATACCAATCATATGGCGGCTTTAGATTAATGAAGACTTCGTACTCAATTCCGTTATTCTTGAGCGCTTCTTTGCACTCGTTGTAGAATTGATTATCATAGTATGGGTCGATGGTGATGAACATGTACTATTTATCATGCTCAGATATATCAATTTTAGAATCAGATTCTTGGAATACAACTAGAGGAATCATCGCAACTCTTTCAACTCCCATCACTCCCTTGAATAATCCAGATGCACCTTTTGTTGTCATAGCATACCAAGTAAACACACATGCACCAATGAACATATGACATGGGAATAAGAATAGCATATTTCTCCAAAAACGACGAGTTCCGGAGACGTGGTTAGAAACAATATCCTTTCTCATATCTAAGAAAACCATAAACAGCCCGAGTTGAACTTCATCAAATCTCGAAGTCTTAATCATAGAAACAGTCAACATGAGAATAAGTCCTGCTATATTCATAAGGAAACCAAATAGGAAGAAATCCCATAGACCAGAGAAACTGAAGGACTCCAGCCACATAGTCAGGTACGGCTCAATTGTTTCAAACTGCATTTATATCTCCTACCCAGATTGCTTCTGGTGTTGTTTTAATCAATTTCTTCAGTTCAGCCTCTTTGTTCTTTCGGTCTTGCTCCAACTTTTTCATACGTTCTTCAGTTAGAGAGCTGATGCTCATACCTAAAAGATAATCGTAAGAATCATCACGTGGCAGAATATCAGGAACCTTTTCCAGGTCTTTAACAATATCAGCCTTCTTGCGTTTGTTGATAATCAGTTCATCGGATACAATCATCTTAATGAATAGATACTTGCTGAAATCGAACTTAATATCAGCTTCGAGACTTGAGCAAAGGTGCTCTTTTCTCTTCTGCATGTATTGAACCTTTACTCCAATGTAATGGTCTAAAACTTCTTCTGCAGATTCATAAACAGCAATCTTATTCTCTTCAGTAATAACTGTATAGTTCTCAGTTACGGTTTTGACGAGCTTAAGTTTAGCTAGAACATCATTATCGCTCCATGATTTCAGAGACTTGCTCGGGATGTTAACCTCGAACTTGAAATTATCATCCTCGGACTTATCTGTGTATCCTTGGATAACTTTCTTATCCTCTAAATCATCAAGAACTTTAATATAAGATTTCAGATTATACCCAATAGGTACTTCTGTAATCTCGATTCTATTTATTCCTAAGCGTTTAAAAGAACCCTTTACTTGCCACTGGCCCTTGTTTTCATAGGGTGTAACAGTACCGTTAAAGCCTCTATACCAAGGAGTAAGGGCAGGGGTTTTAGTACCAGCAAGTTTTGCTGTGATGTATTTCTTAATTGTGTCAGGATTACGTGGGAGAATCTTCTGAGCGAAACCAGATGAAACACCCTCTGAACCATTAATTAATAGCAGTGGAAGAGACGGCACGTAGAACATGGGCTCAATTCGCTGGCCCTCAAATGTCTGTCCACGGAGAATTGGAATATCTTCTTTTTTGAACAATTCAAAGAAGTCCTGCGTGCCGTAAGTGAAGATGTACCTAGGAGCGGATGCGGCTGGTGAGAATCGAGTACCGAAGTTACCCTTCTTTTTCATCAGCGGGATATTGTTTGTGCCGGTGTAATCCTGACCTAAGCCAACGATAACTCCTGACATATCACCATGCAAATATTCTGCGTATTCCGCAGCTTTTGAGCTCAACTGAGATACCTTAAGTAAACTGTTGATGTTCTTCTCGAGTACAGTGAATAGAATCTTTCGAGAAGCATTTTTCTGTCCATCAATGACAGATGCAATTTTTCTTAGATTATCGTAACTGGCATAGTTGACATAATCGCTCGCAAAAAATTTCGTTAATTTCATTTAGAATCCTTTGTGGCAGGGGCAGTTTCCTGCCCGAGCCACTCTTGGTTTTATACAGATGTTACTGTTGTTTCAGTACGGTGGAAGTCGTCGTACTCTTTATAACTCAGATAAGTTTCCATGTACTCCGGTGACATATTACGCCGAGAGACAAATGCCTCTTCCATAGTATCGAAGAATAGCAAATCATCGGACTCGTATGCGCGTTTATGCTTGGTGAGAATATGTGGATATTCTGCCCCGATAGCCCATACATGCGATGGCTTTTCCTCCTGAATGTGTACAGGTGCTTCCTGCTCGAGTATTTTCATCCTTTTCTCCTTTTTAATGTTCTTCTTTTGTGATTATGTTTCCACGAATGCCAATATCAATTAGCTGTTGGCCTGTTGAGCCCTCATATGCAACCCAAACCGGAGTTGATGATTCCATAAGGAATTCACCACCTTTCCAGCCTGTGAGTTCTGTATCAATGATAGTCTCAAGCTCTTCACGTAGAATCCAAGCCTTTGACCAACGAGGCTCAAGTGCTAGTTCATTATAATACCCACGATAAGAGTGTGGTGAAGCTAGATCAATTTCTGCATTTTCATCAATTAGATAAAGAGCTTGGATTAGTTCGCCTAATGTGATTTGTTCCATATTTACCTCGTGTATGTTTATTCTATCAGGAAATTATCCTGCTGTCAACCATTTATATTGAGTGCTCTGGATATTCTTTGATAAATTTTTCTACTTCTTCATGCAATAGCACTGGAGCATGATTAGGAGAATTAAATCTGCAAGATTCTACAATACTGCACTCGGAGCAACCAAGTGTTGGCACGTTTAGAACTGTTCCTTTGAAACACCAAGTATATGTTCGAGATTGGAGCCCGTGACCGGCACGTACTTCAAAATTCACAGGGTGTCCATTCTCTGCATACATAACAAGCAGTTTGTACTCAGTAGATTCACTCATATAAAGAACTCCGGGTACTCATTTTTTACTCTGGTAATATCTTTAAGTGTCACAATCGGCCTTTCAACACTTGAATAATCATCACATTGTTCTTTAAACTTACAACACATACAGCTTCGGGTTGCGCAAAACTCGTGGCCGGAGCCATCGGGGCTATATCTTATACTGAGAGAGCCGTACTTCTTTAAGTACTGAACCATAACATCATAGTTATCATCGAATGTCATATAAACTGCTCTGGGTACTTGGTGCGCATTTCATTTAACTCTTCATTATCAAGATATGGTCTCTCGTTCTCACTCATCAAATTACATTCATCTCGAACACCACAATGAGTACAAAAACCACCTTCACAGATTTCAAATCTATCCAAGTAAAAAGTATCAGGAACATCGTCAACATTCCGTACTTTGATGAACAATTCAAAAAATTCAATTCTTGTCATATAGAATATTCCGGGTATTCTTTTTTGAATTTTTCCACATCTGAAAAGTATAGTCTTGGAGCCATTGATCTGCTTTTGTTGTTACACTCTTTTCTTACTACACACTCTTGACATGCAGGTCCACTAAAGCAAAATGAATACTCTCCGGTGCACTCTTGAAAGTTAACACTATGGTGTTTGCTGTATTCTAAAAGAAGTTCGTATGATGTCATAAGAATTTCTCCGGGTACATTTCCTTAGCGAGTTCAAGAGTTTCAATACTTACTTCAGCAACACAATCTTCAATTTGTTCATAGCATTCTTTTGAAACAATGCATGCAGGGCATATAAAATCGCAAAACCGTGCCCCTTCCCCTTCATATCGTATTTTTGGAGTGTACACATCTATGTACTTAAGAAAAAGTCCATAAGTTATAATATCGCTTTTTTCACTCATAGCTTGGCGATACTGAATTCATTTTCTACAATGTATCCTTTTCTTGGAGCAGAGTCTGCACCAAGCCAATCATCAATAATCTTGTCTGAATCAAAGTCAAGCATATCAATCATTTTTACAACACCATCAGTCTGAACAATGTGTTTCAAATCTTCAACATCCCATGAACCCAGCCCTTTGTAGTACCTGCTAGTCTCACCCTTCTTGAGTTTAACTTCATCACCCAGATTATAGTGCCATCCTGTAATCTTATCATTCTTGGTGATACCGATAACTGGAGTCTGCAACATTCCGATTGAACCTTTCAGCTCTGGGAAATATCTGTGGAAGAAACCAGTCAGCAATCCACGGATATGGAATCCATCTAAATCTTGGTCGGTTGCCTGAATGATGAACTCGTATCCTTCGTTTTGGATAATCTTGTACAGCTCAGAAAGTTCAGCATTCTGTGTCATTTTAGCCTGAGTAGCAGTGTATGAATTCAAAGGAACACCACGCAGTACATAGTACCCACATTCCTGACGTCCAAATACTGGAGACAAACCACCGAAAGCCGAATCTCCCTCAACCAGCATTAGATATTTTTTCTTGCCAATTGATGGGTAGTACTTATCAGACTTAATCTTTTTAGTTACTTTCTGGAGTCCTTTGAGCTCCTGTCTACGCTTGAACTCTTCCTTGATTCTGTACACATCAATGATGGGGTCAATCATGGTTGGGTTCTTGAAGATTTTGTAAGCAATTTTATTGAAGTCAATCGCACCGAAGTACTCATTCAGCTCACCTACAGAGTTGGTAATCTTTTCTTTGCTCTGTGAATTGAATTTTGCATTTTTCAGATTCTTCATAAAACAAATCACCATCAGTTTGTTTCGGATATCACCCGGCTTGATGGATTTGTATTTTTTCATAATACGTTCACGAAGGTGGTACACAACTGTGTTTGTGATAATGTCAATATGAGTTCCACCATCTGGAATCTTCAATCCGTTCACATAGCTGAACTGGCGGAAATCATCAGATTCATTAGGAAGAATTGCAAACTTATAGTTCTCTGTTTCGATAATCTCATAATCAGAACTGAACATCTGCACGTATTTCTTGAATGTGTTTGCACCAACCTTACGGCCATTGAACTTGAATGTGATATCTGGGAATGACATACTGAGATTGATTAAGCGCTGCCTGATAATGCTCATGTGTGTCTCATCAATCTTTTCAAGTCCGAACTTCTCAAGGTCAGGCCAAAACTTTACAGTTACACCTGACCGACCGGAACTTGGTGATTCTGCATCTGTGAAACTTTCTGCACAATTTTTAAAGGTGATTTGATATTTCTTTTTACCATCATCAGTACAACCGATGAACTTTTTGCTGAAGCAGTTAGTTGCAAAAGAACCAACACCGTTCATTCCCATCTGGGTACGGTTGCTATCATCATCGAAGTTACTACCTGCTCGAGCATGACCCCAAGCTAGTTCTGGCAAATAGTGACCATCAGCATTCTTCTGAACAGGAATACCAGTTCCGTTATCAACAACCTCAACCCACTTATCAGTCATTCTTACCGAGATAATATTGCAGCCTTTGAAATCAGTCTTGATTGCGACATCCACTGAGTTATCAAGAGGTTCGTTCACAATTTTAATCAGACCTGGAACATATTCCACTTCCTTGTACTCAATTCCAGTTCCCTCTGAGATGTACTCAAAAGATTTGGTGCTGTTCACAGCTCCGATATACATAGCAGGACGCTGGATGATGTGCTCTCGTTCGGTAAGTTTTCTAATTGGCATTGTATCTCCTGATGTAATTTATACTATCACGCACGTGTTTAATATTGATTGTGAATTAACCATGCACCCAGTCCAAGATTTATCAGAATCATCACGATGAATGAGATAATGATATGTGCAGGCGTTGGGTCAATAGTCAGGTAATCAAATTCCGAGAAGTGCTTGCGCTGATAGTTCTGAAGAATTTCTGGCTCTAACCAAAGCAAGAGTTCCTCTAAGTTCATATCCTTTTCTCTGTATTCATCCAGCTTGTTTCGGATATTGATTTTCACAATTTCTCTATCAGTCCATGAGAACACATGATTCCATTTTAGTTTCCCATCCTGTAGAGCATATGTGATAACAATTTCATTCTTGTTTCCGCCCTTCCACAATGCTTCTTGCATTTCTCCTGATAGCTTAGAGCTGTCTTTATCAAATTCATAGATGAATACTCGGACCTGTTTCTTCGCACCTAGACGGGCATTCAAGTTATCAAGTTTCTTTAGTATTTTCTGTACATTTGTGCTTCTCTGGTACTTGTCGTGCACAGAATAGTACTGATTCAATTTATACTCAGCCTTGTCCTCATCTGTAACTTCCAAGAAGTTGAACACAGAGGTTGCAGCTTGTACTCTATTCTCATAGGTGTGTTCAGCAACAACAATATCAAGGTCATCATGAATCATTGGAACGTTCATGTAGTACATATCACCATCATTATTGTGATAATCTCGATGCAGGTCACGGAAAATTGGTTTTAGATTATAATGAGACTGGATATAATTCCAGCGCCTCTTTGAAACTGTGTAATTGTGACCACCTGATGTGTTCAGCGTCCAGTACTCTGGGTGGTAATCAACATCATATAAATGATCTGTACCGCAAGGATATGAGTTTCCATCTCCATCATCGCAATATGTTGTATGGATGCATGGAACTTCCTCATTCCAATCTTCGTAGTAATTTGCTTTGGTTGTGTACTCAGTCCAGAATTCGGTATCTGTAGTCTGTGCCCATTCGGATGTTCCGATTGCGATAAAGCAGATAATGACGGACGCAGCAAGTGGGAGCAGAAGCTCCCACCACACCATGCGATGGTTCCACACGTAGTACAGTACCAGACATGAAATTACGGGGATTACCATCGTGAACCAAATCATCTTAAAATACCGAGATGTCGTCTTCGATACCGGACTCGAAGATCTTTTCAGTTTTGGTACTTGAGATAATTGCAATCTTCAGTTCAGTAACATCAGAATCCATGAACCACCCAGAAGGAACCTTCATTCGGAGGTCATCATGCATTTTCTTGATATCAATAGATTTCTTCTGTTCTCGAGCATATTCGGCTCGGAGAGCTTCGATTGTTGTCATAAGCTGTTTGAACATACTTGCATCAAACTGTGGATTGGATTCCTTAATCCAGGACATTAGAGCCCCACCACGAGCATTGCCATAACGACCAGCCATCATCTCGGAATAAACTTCCTTGAAGCCTTCCTTGTACTGTTCAGTGACACCAGCTTGCTGTTTAATCACCTTCCAGGTTTTATCGAAGATTGTTTTCTTCACATCTTCCTGAGCAACACTCTGGTTACGCAAGTCGATTTCTCGGTTGTCATAACTGATATTCATCAGCACCAGAACTCCCAAGACAGTTAGTGAAATTCCACCAACCAAAATTCGTGTTAAATCTTTCATTCCTTTTTCTCCTTTTGTTTTATCCAACATGATTATTCTATCATGAATTATCCGATCTGTCAACCATTTTGTTAGGACTCTTGCACATTATGTTCAATTAAGTTCTCATCAATGTAAGTTACTTTATATCCATCACAAATCGCAAGTGATTCTCCATCGGTGAAAATATCATACCCTGAGATATTTGAGATAATATCTGGATCATCTTCAAGGTCATGTTCTTCATATACTTCAGGAAACTGAACATTGATAAGTTCAGCTACATCTACAGCATCGTCACAATATCCATCATATTGTACGCCAATTAGGGCTTTAACCAACCGAATGAATTTTTCAGTTTCCTCTTCAGAGGGGAAAAAGAAATCCTGGCAATCAAAGTGATCTGCATCTCCACTCATTCGGGAAACACCAACCTTAAAGTGCATTGGTGGATTTGTGTTGAGTTGTGGTGTATCTAAAATCTTTAACATTTCGTTCTCCTTTTATCGGTCGCCGTCAATAGCACGGTCAACAATCTCTCGAATTATTTCCATTCCTTGGTATGGATCAAGTGCATAAAGCATGCATGTTTCCTCAATGCGAATCAATGCATCCAGTCTCTTCTGGTGTCTCTTTTCTGCATCTGCTGCTGCTTTAAGTTCTAAACCAATCATCTCTTATTCCTTTACTGCTTTACTGTATTATCAATAGTTATCATCACAACAGTTATTTACTCTTGAAGTGTCGTTCTTTGGTACAGCTATAGATTCATGTGCAATTGCATTACCAACTATTCCCTTGATGTCAGCAATCATTGACACGATGGATTCATTACTGAGTTCTCCATATGCAACTTCAACCTGTAAATCATTCAGCTTTTCTTGTACATTTTTCAATGTTTCAATCATCATCGCTCTCCTTCTCTTTCTGCATGGTTACTCCTGCCCTAAAGCATCTGAATCAAATGGGTGCAACTCGGAATCAATGCTTCTGTAATCCAAGTTATCACGCGTCGCTAAGTGTGCGAACATTCCTCTAGGGTTATGTGTGTTATGGTATCTGTCCTTGTGTTTGTTACAGCAAAACTTCTTTCTGTTAGCATCAAGTTTCCTTCCGCATTGCAAACACTTCTTCATCCTTCACCTTCCTTGTCATTCTCCTGTGGTGGTTCCTGTAGTGGCATCCAGTGTGTAGGCTCAAATGCCCAACACCAATCCCATAGCATTTCGTTTTGGGTTACAACGCAATATCTCCATACCCCTCCTTCGCTATAGGCTCCTGCAAGGAAGTATGAGCCGTCTTTTGGCGCAGTATCAATCAGTTCCCACTTCGCATCCTTCTCTTTCTGCATGGCTGCTCCTGCTTGGAAGCCTGCATAATAGTCACTGTGAAACCTGAGATTCAGCGCATGGCGCAAGTCTCGCTTAAACTTCTCAAACGCCTCTCTAATGTTACTCATCCCTGCCTCCTTATCTTGGTATTCACACTCACAGACTCCGCAAGGTGAGCCGCATTGTACGCAGGCATCATCTATGTCACTCATCTTCACCCTCCCAAACAAACACGTCTTTCGAGTTATACTTTGCACAACCATGCTCAATGACAGACTTTTTAGATACCGTATAACGTGTCTCATCGGATGAACCGATGAGTGATGCCCCAGAAGCCATCCCTACACCAAAGATAAACAAAATAAGCAATATAGTAATCCCTATATCATCCTTCATCACTTCCCTCCATCGGCATGAACATAAGGCTAGTCATGCGCGTTTGCCCATCACCATCAATGTGTAGATTATCTTCAAGCCATTTTTCCAAGGCGTAGGCTTCTAGTTCCGTAGTCGGCACAATTTCCATTACACCATCGCTTTTTATTCTTGCTTCAATCATCTTTACCTCCAAGTATCCTGTGCTATTACCACACTGCCTCTGTATAAAACAAACAGACAATGACCAGAATCGAAATCAATCTTGATTCTCGCTCTCATTTTCCACCTCTTTGATTTTGCAGAGTGCATTATATGCAATGTTATCCAAATCATCAACTACACTCAAAGCCTCCATCGCAATCTGTAGCCTTGCTTCGGTGTTGTGTAGTGCAGTTTCACAAGAAGCTAATAGCGTCTTTTTATGGTCAAGAGCGATTTTGGTTAAGCCTAGTTGCTCATCTGCTACCTGTAGTGCTGTGGATAGGTCGTTGATTAAAGTATGTCTGCGATGCTCACCGTTAGTTGGTAACCTGCGCTTGCGGTTCCATAGGTCGTTCTCTTCTTCCACTCTCGCATTTAGTTCAGCTTTCATCTTTACACTCCGGAAAATCAAATACTATTTGAAACAATTGATCTGTATTTGTGCACTCAAATCGCTCATACAGCATATCAAAAAACCATTGTTGTCCTTGCAGGTGCTTGAGGTTATTAAGAAATGTTGTTTCTCTTTTGTTCATTCGAACTCCTCCATCCACTGAGTAACAATTTCAACAGATTCCCTGCGGGACACACCAAATACAGCTTGAACATATGCAGCAGCACCGAACATGTTTGTAGCTCCTGAGGCCCGAAGACCGTCAAGGTATGTTTTGTACTTCTGTTCCAATTTTTCCTTTTCCATTTTTTCTCCTTAAACCTCGAACAGCCACATCTGTTTTTCAACTGGGGCCTTACGGTCACCGATTACCTCACAGATTTTTGTAATCCGGTGGCAACGGCCGTCTGTCCAGTCAATCACTTCACCATCAATAATGGTAAGTGCATGAGATGCAGTGAAGCAGATATAGGTCTTGCCGTCTTTCCAGACGTTCTGCAACATTCTTACCTGTGATGGTGTAATTGTGTTAGGGCGATATTTTGGTGGGTAATTTTTCTGGATTGCAGAAATTGTAATGTTCTTGGTTTTGAAACCCAGTGCCTTCAGAGCCGAGATGGTTTGATGAGGTTTTGCACCTTTGTGACGTTTACGACCTGCATCTGCCATGGCAGAGTGTGCCTCTGAATATGAATGGCCGGTGGCGGCCGAGACTGCTACGACTGTACAATCATTTTTTTCATTGTAAGATTTTCCAGCTGTGCGGATCTCTTTATACATTTCACTCATCTCGTATCTCCTTTAACACCTTGTATAGGTATATTCTATCAGGAAATAACCGGGCTGTCAACCATTTTCTTGCATTTATTTGTTCAGATATCTCGAGTCATTAAGAAGTTATCTCCGTACTGGTTAATAACCTTATATCCAATGCTTTCGAGCATAGTGATTCCATTCACAGCTTTCTTTTTCTCTTTCTTGAGAACTTCGATGAAGATAACTGGGTTGTTGTTCTTCAAAATCTGAGTCATTCCACCAAGAGCCTGAACTTCATGCCCTTCAACATCCATTTTGATGAATTTGATATCCTTATCTTTAATTAAAGAATCTAGTGGAGCAAGCGGTACTGTTTCGTGTTCTCCAGATTTAATCTTGAAGTTAAGTGATGCACGACCAGAGTTAAAATCGGTTAAACGAATTTCTCCTTCCCCAAGAGAATCAGAAGCAGCTGTTTGAAGAATAGTTGCATTTTTAACACCATGAACTTCAAAGTTCTTATTGATACATTCTACGTGTTCAGCAACTGGCTCTACAATATAACACTTAGCAAAAAGCTCGTGTAACCTGAGAGTCCATAATCCAACGTTCCCGCCGATATCCAGGAATGTTCCAGTACCGTCAGTTTCAAGCTGTGCAAGTACTTTTCTTGTTATGAGTTTCTCAAATCCCATTGTAAAATAGTCATCCGAACTTGGAACCCAAAGAATTCCGTCTCTGCTTAGTTTCATAAAGCCTCCTGTTAGGTATAATTCTAACATGCACTTGGTTAAGATATAAATAAACACAACGAGGTATATAATGGCATTTCATCATGGAACAATCCGTAAATACACTGCAGCTTTACTCGATTTCTTCAATAATCTTGAGGTTCAGTACGAGAATAGTGCAGCTGCAACAGTTGTAAGAAATATCCCATGCGTGTACACATCAAGAGAAAAATCTAGAATCCTAGACGATTATACACGTGATCAGTTCATAAGTGGTAACTTAAATGTTCTCCCAAGAGCTACAATAGCTCTTAGTACAATGGTTCGTTCAGAAGCACGTACTATGAATAAGAAAACCAAAATTAATACCAAGTCAAATCCTGATACTTTTGAGTACAGCTTTAATTCAGTTCCGTATGAATTCACATATGAATTAAGTATTATGTGCAGAGGAATGAATGAAGCAACACAAGTTATTGAGCAGGTAGCTCCTAAGTTTAATCCTGTTGTTAATATTGACATTTGGGATGCTGTGAACTTAAATGAACCAACTCGTGTTCCTGTACGACTTCTTGATATCGGTATCGAGCAGGAAGAATACGAGGAACTAAGTACAAATTTAGTTACTGTATCTATTGGTTTAAGCATTGGTGGTAATCTGTACCAGCCAATTCAAACATC
>Ga0316191_10000059_pt1 | contig 51641 bp, 46 predicted proteins | sample Eddworburr2cm_MG_FD_204928 | JGI IMG/M metagenome (GOLD analysis project Ga0316191, IMG submission 204928) | Coastal sediment microbial communities from Maine, United States - Eddy worm burrow 2 cm | ecosystem: Environmental > Aquatic > Marine > Coastal > Sediment | place: USA: Maine...
ACTACCAGATTCATGAAGTTCACCGGACGGAGGTCTACTGATGGAAGCCTATGTAAGCCTCTTTGTTAAGGCGGCCTTTGTCGAGAACCTGGCACTCGCCTTCTTTCTCGGCATGTGCACGTTCCTTGCAGTGTCCAAGCGGGTTGAAACGGCGATCGGTCTGGGTATCGCGGTCATCGTGATCCAGGTCATCACGGTTCCCGTGAACCACCTGATCTACAAGTTCTTGCTCGCCGACGGCGCGCTGGCCTGGGCCGGCATGCCCGAGGTCGACCTGAGCTTCCTGGGATTGGTCTCCTACATCGGCGTAATCGCCGCGCTGGTGCAGATACTCGAGATGACGCTCGATCGCTTCTTCCCGAAGTTGTACAACGCACTCGGTATCTTTCTTCCGTTGATCACCGTGAACTGCGCCATCCTCGGCGGCACGTTGTTCATGGTCGAGCGGAATTACAACCTGTCCGAGTCGGTTGTTTACGGCATCGGCAGTGGCGCGGGCTGGGCGATCGCGTTGATCGCACTCGCCGGCATTCGCGAAAAACTCAAGTACTCAGACGTTCCGGATGGACTCCAGGGACTCGGTATCGCCTTCATCATCGTTGGACTCATGTCGCTTAGCTTCATGGGCTTCTCGGGTATATAACAGTGAACATCGACTCCGCCGTACTTCAGGAAGTGCTGCTCGGCGTCGGCCTCTTTACGGCCGTCGTCCTGATTCTCGTCTTCGTTATTCTGGCTGCGCGCTCCAAGCTGGTTTCGACAGGCAACGTCAAGGTCATCGTCAATGACGAACTGGAACTGGCGATTCCGGTCGGCGGCAAACTTATGCAGAGCCTTGCCGACAATGACCTGTTCGTACCGTCCGCCTGTGGCGGTGGCGGCACCTGTGCGCAGTGCCGCGTGCGCGTTCTCTCTGGAGGCGGTGCGATTCTGCCAACGGAAACCTCGGTCATTAACAAGCGTGATGCGGCCGATCACTACCGCCTCGCCTGCCAGGTTGCTGTCAAGCAGGACATGAAGGTCCAGGTCGCGGACGAGGTATTTGGTGTTAAGCGCTACGACTGCGAGGTTATCTCGAATCGCAACGTGTCGAGTTTCATCAAGGAACTGGTTGTCGCGTTACCGGAAGGCGAGGAACTCGAGTTCCGTGCCGGTGGCTATATCCAGATCGAATGCCCACCGCACGACCTCAAGTACGCAGATTTCGATATCGATGAGAGATTCCGCGACGAATGGGATAAGTACAATCTCTGGCAGTACGAATCGCATGTGAAAAAGGCCGAAATGCGCGCCTACTCAATGGCGAGTTACCCCGAAGAGAAGACTGTCATCAAGTTATGCGTCCGCATCGCAACCCCACCTCCTGGTGCCGATGCGTCGATACCGCCGGGCATCATGTCATCCTACATCTTCAATTTGAAACCGGGTGACCACACGACCATCTCCGGACCGTACGGCGAGTTCTTCGCGAAAGAAACAGACAACGAGATGTGCTTTATCGGTGGTGGTGCCGGAATGGCGCCCATGCGCGCGCACATCTTCGACCAGCTCAAACGCAGGCATAGCACACGCAAGATGTCATTCTGGTACGGCGCACGCAGCCTCAAGGAGATGTTCTACGCCGAAGAGTTCGACGAACTGGCCGAGAAGAACGACAACTTCGACTGGCATTTGGCATTGTCGGAGCCACAGCCGGAAGATAACTGGGATGGCCTGACCGGGTTCATTCACCAGGTGTTGCTTGACGAGTACCTGTCGAAACACCCGGCGCCCGAAGACTGCGAGTTCTACCTCTGCGGTCCACCCATGATGAATACGGCCGTCATCAAGATGCTGGACAGCCTGGGCGTGCAAAAAGAGAACATCCTGCTGGATGACTTTGGCGGCTAGTTGATGCGCCTTCGCCGAATTCTCCTGTTGCTATTGGCGCTGGCCCTCGGTGCCTGTGGCGACAATCGCTCGCTGGAACTCACCGGCCAGGCGATGGGCACGACATTCAATGTTGTGCTGGTGGAGCCGCCGGACTCGACGGCCGTGGATGTACTCGAGGCCGAGCTAATTGCCGTGCTGCAATCAGTCGACCAACTGGCCTCGACCTGGCGGGACGACTCCGAACTGACAGCGTTTAACCGCGATCTGTCCATCGACTGGATTCCTGTATCGAAGGACTTCTGCGCGTTGCTCGAAAGCGCGTTGAAAGTCAGCACGATGACTGATGGAGCCTTCGATCTCACGATAGGCCCTCTGACCAACCTGTGGGGCTTCGGGCCCGACGGGCAGATTGCCGATCCGCCGTCGGACGACGAAATTACCGCCGCGCGGCACCGCGTCGGGTTTGAATTATTAGAGGCCGATTGTGCAGAACGCCTCGTGCGCAAGGATGTTCCGGACCTGTACGTGGACCTGTCGGGCTGGGCCAAGGGCTACGCTGTCGATCAACTCGCGGAGCTGCTCGACGCTCGCGGCATTGAGAACTACCTCGTGGAGCTAGGCGGTGAGCTGCGGGTCCGGGGGAAGAACCGGGACAATGACAAGTGGGCCATCGGCATCGAAGCGCCATCAACATCGGCACGCGTACCGCATGCAATATTGCGCGTGACCGACAACAGCGTTGCTACTTCCGGCGACTACCGTAACTACTTTGAACATGACGGGCAGCGTTTCTCGCACACCATTGATGCGAGAACCGGTCGCCCGGTTACCCATGATCTCGCAGCCGTTACGGTTGTGAACCCATCGACCGCCTACGCGGACGCAATGGCGACCGCCCTCCTCGTACTGGGACCTGAAGACGGCCCTCAGCTGGCTCGCGAGCTCGGCATTGCCGGCTATTTCCTGGTACGCAATCAAACCGGCGTCAACGAAATTACGACGCCCGATTTCGATACACTGAGTGCACTATGAACATGATCATTACCACCCTGATGTTTAGCTTCATCATCATCTTGCTCGTAATCACGGGCATGAGTGTTGGTGTCATGAACGGTCGTAAAGCGATCAGCGGCAGTTGCGGGGGCCTCAACGGTGGCGGCTGTGAGTTGTGCAGCGGCAATGGCAAGTGCCGAAACAAGCGCAAAGACGCGGACGGAGAAGCAACATGAACCTGAAATCCTGTGTCGTAAAAGACTACATGGCGCGGACAGTCGTGACGTTCAAGCCCGATACGCCCGTGCTGGATGCCGTACACACACTCGTCAAGAATCGCATCGCCGGTGCGCCTGTTGTGGATGACGAGGGCAACCTGATCGGGATGCTATCGGAACTCGACTGCATGAAAGTTGCATTGCAGGCAGGATACTACGGCGACTATGGCGGCCCGGTGCGCGATTACATGTCCGAGGGGGTAAAGACCGTCAACATTGAAATGAGCATTGTCGACCTGGCCCAGGTATTTATCGATGAAGGCTACCGTCGATTCCCTGTCACGGACAACAATCGACTCGTCGGCCAAATTAGCCGGCGCGACGTGTTGCGAGCCCTGGAACTCCTCTCCACAGGTTAGGCAACCGTAATCTTATCTCAGGAGTTTGGTCGAAAGGACCGGCGTAATACTCAAGGTAATTCGCCAGTCCGGACCGAGTCGGTCGGGGCTTACGAGGTATTTTTCAAGGTCGAGTCCCAGCTTCATCGGTACGCGGCCCAGTCTCAACGTTTTCGATACCCCGACGCCGATCGGAATGGTCCACTCGTGGTCGTCCAGTGCTTCCCAATCGTAGAGAATGGTCGGATTCAATTCTATCTGCCAACCGTTCCCCATCGCATAGGCAAAGAATATTTCTGCGGTTGTCTCACTGGTGTCCCAGAGAAAGCCGTCGTCATACTCGTTTCCTCCTTCGCCAATACCCTCCAGGTGCTTGAGCTTCGCACCGTACAGCCCCCAACTTGCGACCTTCCCGAAGACAAATTCAGGACCCAGTAAGTATTGACCTCTTTTCGCGGTGCCGTCCTCGGACGTTGGGAAGACGATCGCAAGCCCCAGCTTACGGATAGAGCCGGAGTCGCTAACGCCGCCATAACCAATATCAATACCGATGTCGGCCAGGTGATCGTGACCGCGCGCAAAATACCCTTCGTCCCGCCGAATATCCTCTCTTTGGCGCAAGCGCCATTCAGCACTATGGTCCCAATAGGCAAGTTCCCACTGCGGTTGATCGGAGAAATGCGGAATAGTGGCGCTAAGCAGAAGGTTGTTGCCGCTCTTTAGCTTAAACGGCCAGGAAAACGTAATGATGTTCTTCATGGCTGACTTGCCATCGGCGTCGGGCAAGCTACCCTGAAACGTGGTGCCTTCGATATCCCAGGTCAGGCTGCGCAGCGCTGTTACCGGGTTGCTGAGTTCCATCGCGATTTCGTCAATCGGGATAATCGGCCTCGCCGTCTCAGACAACTCATCTGAAGCTGCTGCGGCCAGGCTCAATCCGGGCAGGCCGAGAACGACTGCAAGCATTGATCTCCTGACAAAAATGGCGGCTGACAGTCGGTTTTCTCCACCGAAACACGCCTTTATGCGATTCTTGTCTAGTTTTCGTTGTTGCGCTTGCATCCGATTTCTAACTGCCTTATATATGTGCCCGGCTTGGTAACCACCAGGTTCCGCCAGTGCTCGTTCTTCCCAAATGCGAGGCACCCATTCCTGAATCAGGAGATATGCACTCACGCATTGAGTGGAAATTATTCCATCGGGCGGCGGCGCGAAGAAAACTACACGATCGAACAGTTTTGGAAACCGTGAATGCACGCACCGATGACAATCAGGATATTCAAACGAATCGCAATACTTGCGCTTTGTTACCTGGCGGTATTATTGGCATCCCGGTTACTACTTGTCGGCATTTACTGGGATCGTGTTTCGCCTACAGACGGACTAGGCATAATACTGTTACAGGGCTTTCGATTCGACCTCATTTTGGTCGGCATGATCTTCGGGCCAGTGTGCATTGTCAAGCCCTGGTTTCATACCGCCGCGATCCTGAGAAGAATCGGGGGATGGCTACTGCCTGTCTACCTGGGCGTGTTCACAGCCCTGGCTTTTTTCGTCGAAGCGTCAACGTCGTCATTTATCGCGGAGTTCGACACTCGACCGAACTACGTGTTCGTGGAATACCTGACACATCCCGCTGAAGTTTTTGCCACGGTGTTCGGTACACAACCGTTGGAATTAATTGGTTTTACGGTCATCGCTGTATTGCTGGTGGTGGCAGTGACCAGGTACCTGCGCAATGACCCGCATGCCGACCAACCCCTGTCGATTGTGTCGTGTGTAGTGGCAACGCCATTAATCGCGATAATTAGCGTAGGGATGGTTCGATCCACTCTCGATCATCGACCCGTAAACGCCAGTGTTGCGGTGTTTTCTCATGACTCCATGGTAAACAAGCTGCCGCTTAATTCCCCCTACACATTGATCTATGCAATCTATGAAAAAAACAGACACGCGGACCGGGAGAAAATTCGTTACGGCACGATGAATGATGATGAAGTACTGGACATCATCCTGGCGGAAGCTGGAATAAAAACAAGCGAAACGACTAACGCGGCATCGCCAACCCTGCATCATCAACCCGCGTCGCTCGAACGAGAACGGCCTCTGAACCTGGTCATCATTCTCGAAGAGAGCATCGGCGCCGGGTTTGTCGGCCACCTCGGCGGCAAAGACCTGACACCTGAACTCGACAAGCTGGCGGATGAGGGAATTGTGTTCGAGGAGCTGTATGCAACCGGGCTCCGGTCAGTCAGGGGTATCGAAGCCGTGATTACCGGCTTTACGCCGAGGCCCCAGTTGAGTGTCGTCAAACTGAACGAAACGCAAACCAATTTCTTTACGCTGGCCAGCCTGCTGGAAAGAAACGGTTACGAGACGAGCTTTATCTACGGCGGCGAGTCTCATTTCGACAACATGAAGCGGTTTTTCATGAACAACGGATTCCAGACCGTTGTCGATGAAAATGATTACGATCAGCCTGCGTTCGTCGGCTCCTGGGGTGTGTCGGATGAGGACTTGTTCGACAGGGCGCATGAGACGTTTAGCCAGGCCGGGGAGCAGCCGTTCTTCAGCCTGGTCTTTACGTCGAGTAACCACTCACCCTTTGATATTCCGGACGGTCGCGTTAGCGAAAGCGAGTATGGACCACTGGAAACGGCAATCAATTACGCCGACTACGCACTCGGCCGCTATATCGACATGGCCCGCGAATCCAGCTACTGGGACAATACGGTCTTTCTTGTTGTCGCCGATCACAGCGTCAGGGTTATCGGGGGCACACTCGTACCCGTGGAACGATTCAGGATACCTGGTGTCATTCTCGGCGGTACTATCGAGCGCAGGCGAATTACCGGAATCAGTAGCCAGATCGATCTGTTGCCAACGCTGTTGTCCTTGATTGGACTCAGTACTGAGCATCCTGGCATCGGGCGGGACCTGACGCTGCCTGATTATGTGGACGGCGCCGGCCGGGCAATGATGCAGTTCGGCGACCTCCAGGCATACACGGAGGACAATCGGGTCGTTGTGCTCCAGCCCGATCTGGAGCCAATGACGTTTGAGAAGGATACGGCCGGGGAGCTCATCCCGGTACCGGGCGGCGATTCCGAACTGGAACGAAAAGCCCTGGCATACGCTTTGTGGGGACCGATGATGATCAGGACGAAAGCCTATTTCAATTATCCTGACACCCGGTAGTAGGATTACTTTTTGAGGAGGCCAGATCTATGCCTGAAATGACACCTTTTGGCTGGTTCCACACGGCTGTTGCCATACTTGCGCTGCTTTCAGGCTTCTACACGCTGGTCGTTTACAAGGTAATCACGCCCACGCAGAAGACAGGACAGCTCTACTTGCTGTGTACGTTTATTGCGGCGGCAACCGCCTTGATGATCTACAAGCACGGCGGCTTCGGGCCCGGCCACGCGTTGGCTGTGCTTACGCTGCTGGCCCTGGCGGCAGGTTTCATGGTCACGAAGATTTCACTGCTTGCAAAGATAGCCGTGCCCTTTCAGGCGCTGTGTTTCTCGGCAACCCTGCTGTTCCACATGATTCCGGCAATTACGGATGGCTTATTGCGACTGCCCATTGGAGATCCGGTGCTCACCGACCCACAGGATCCCCTGCTAAAGAAGTTCTACCTGGGGTTTGTTGTCGTCTTCCTGGTGGGATATACCCTGCAGTTTCTGTGGCTCAGAAAGCAGAAACCAGCCTAGGAAACCTCAGAAGACGTGTCTTCACGTTTCAGAAGTGGTCCGACGAGCAATAATGCCGTGCCGACAAAGGCCAGGGAAACGAATAGAGTCGCCGGCTGACCGTGAGGAAAATCCTCCAGGAACAACTTGATGCCGACCAATACCAGTACCGGGTAAACAAGCCAGCGGGCCTCCGGCCAGCGCCAGTATCGGCTCGACAGAGCCAGGGTCACTGCTGCAGCCGACAACACCCCTGTTCGCAGTGAGGCAAGTGCCGCGCGATTGATCGCCGCGACGTCCCCGCTTGCAAGTAACATTGATCCGTAGGCGACAACCAACCCGCCCACTTCCCAGACGGATAACGCCAGCACCACCAGTTGCGGCAATTCGGCGAGGACACCCCAGCGGTCCGACTTTTGCGCCACTGGAATGAACAAACACGCTACCGTGGCCACGGCGACGCCGACGTGCGAATACATCAGGACTGGCCAGCCGCTACTCGGATCCCCGGCCAACGCTCTCAGCGCCGTGAGCAACAGGCCGGATCCGACTCCCGCGGCAAGCAGTAGAAAAGTGCATTGCAAACTCAGGCTGACCCAGCCGGTCCGACCGCTAAACCAGGCCATGATCACAGCCATAGCAGCCCAAATGAGGGCCGACCAGACTGGCGGAAAAAGTAATCCCGTGCCGGCCATGACGAATACGAGGCCGAGTGTCGAGTAGTAAAAGAAATTACGATACCGTAGCTCTCGAGTACCCTTCGTCGTTGCCAGCGCATAACCGCCCAAACCCAGCAACAGGCTCAATGCGCCTGCCGTCGCGATTCCCAGTTGACCACCTTGCACCGCCATGCTCGCAGCACCGATAACAATGCCTACAGCGACCAGCGCTTGTATTGTCTCGAAAAAACCCAGGAGCTGGTCTCGAATATGCGAGTGATAGGTGAAGCTCAGAAGGTATATCGCCAGCAGAATGACGGCGAATACAAACGGCAGCCTTGGATCGATCGACCAGCGCTCACTGTGCGAGAGGGCCACTATGGCGAGGACGCCGAGGTTCGCTCCAACAGCGCCAAGCCAACGCAAACCCAGCCAGTCCTGCCTGTATTCGGCCAGCAGAGAAACAAGTCCGAGGAACAGAAGGAATGTCGCAACGGGCACTGCGTTCTGTACAGCGATAAGTGATGCCACAGCTGTTGCTATACCACCCGCCGTAATCATCCATGCGAGAATCTTCTGGTTCTGTGTAACCGCAACCGCCATCGCCAGTGCGCAGTAAATCGATAGTGCCACGATGCCTTCAACACCCGACAGCAGTCCGAATTTCGTTGTCGCCTCGTGCAATAATGGCAACGTCAGGACGATAGATGTCCCGCCAAAAAACACGGCATCCGAACGCTTCGACTCTGACTCGGACCGGCCTCTTCGGTAGGCCATATACAGCCAAAAGACTGCGTAGACCGCACCCATGAGTATGCCAATCGCTGTCGGCACGAACTCGTAATCGGTTATGGCCCGCAGTAAGTAAGCTCCACCGAAGATCAACAGAACGTGCCCCACGTGCTTTGACGCACTTGCGGCAAAGCCATCACCAAGACCGGGTGCCGCCGACTCCCTGTCATAGTCGGGCGCATCGTCAGTCCCGCCCTCGAGTACTGCCAACCGTTGTTCAACGGCTGCCAGTCTTTGTTCAAGATCGGCAAGACTGGATGTCATTACACTTCTCCGATATCTCTCCGCAGGGAAGGTACGAACTTGTTAATCAGCCAGAACAGGACGAAAGGTGTAGCGATTACCGTCAATGCTCCAAGTACGCCTTCCTTGAACGTCTCGAAACTGTGTGGAATAACCGGAATGTGATAGTGCATGTATCCCGCGAATGACAGCGAGAAAGCCTGGCCACCGATAACCACATTCCAACGCATCATGAACACGCCGAACAGGACCAGCAGCAGCGCAACGACCGTGCGCCTGATCGTCAGGCCCGGCAGGATCAGGAGCACGAACGGGACCAGGTTGCCGAGCGTGTACTGCAGGACAAAGATATTGATGAAGTCCTTGCCGTACATTACCGTGCGCAGAATGTCCCAGGACTTCATCGCCGTATAACCCCGGAAGATGAGGTCCAGCAATTCGAGGCTGATTGCTGCTATGAGAAAACCCAGCAGGTATCGCGTGGCCTTCGAGATAATCTCTTTCTCGGCACCCTTGATGTCACCAGCCGCTTCAGCACCCCCCTGGCGACGTTTGCGAAACGCTTGCCATTCCATGATGACGATATACGTCAGCATGCAGAGGGCAATACCGGAGACGACGGCTGACATGATGAAGATGACGGGCATCAGCGGAGACATCCACAACGCATTGGCCTTGACCGAGCCAAAAATAAAGCCGGCATATCCGTGCAGGAAGCAGGCAACCGGGATGCCGATGCCAGCCAGGATTTTCGCAGCTTTATGATCCACTGCTATGGCTTCTTCACTGACGTCGCGCGCGCCTACGGTTAGCACCTTGTATGCGATGCGCCGCTGTGCGTTCCAGAACCCGGGAGCACCCTTGAGTACCTCGAGCTGGTGTACAAAGTACTCGCGATAAACAAACCAGATTTCGCTAACTACAATCAAGCCGTAGGCGGTGAAGACGATACCGAAAGCCGCAATTGCCGACGTGAAATGTGGTGTCAACAGCGGCTCCATTGCCCGTAAGGGCTGCTGTAAATGCAACAACAATGGCAAAGCCGCTACCGGCAATAATGCGAGCGAAAAGACCAACGAGAACTGCGCGATTTCCTTGAGGTCTTTCTGACCGAATACGTGGTAAAGCGACGACAAAACGAACGCGCCAGCGACCAGGCCTGTCATGTATGGATACATGACGATTTGAATGCTCCAATAGATGAACTCGTTCGGGTATACGAACAGTTCCTTGGCTGTCCATTCGACTCCGTGAACAATGGCCTCCTGGCTCATAAAATCACCTCACGCTCGCATCCAGACCGATATAGAAAACGTGTGGTTTGGTCCCATACTCATCTTTGAGGACAGCCACTCTTTCGGTCGTAATTATTTGTGTTACGGGGTCATCCGGGTCTCTCAGATTCGCGATCCTGCGAGCACCGAATGCGCAACTATCTACGCACGCGGGCTGCATGCCTTTGGTAATCCGGTGGTAGCAGAAATTGCATTTGTCCGCGACCTTGTGTTCCGGGTGGAAGAATCGGACGCCGTAAGGGCAAGCCATGATGCAGTAGCCGCAACCGATGCACCATTCCCTGTCGATCAGGACAACGCCGTCGTGCGTTTGATAGGTGGCACCAACCGGGCAGACCTGGACGCAGGCCGGGTTGTCGCACTGATTACAAAGCTTCGGAACGAAAAATGCCTTGGCTACATTTTCGGGATCAATTTCTTCATCGCGAATTGTGCCTGTCGTGAACCCGTCTCTTCCGCCATCGGGTGAATCAGCAAGAGTTCGCCCATCTGTGGTTACTACGTAGCGTTCCACCCATGTCCGCGTAACGGGTGCGTCATACGGAATCTCGTTTTCATTCTTGCAGGCCGTTACACACAGGCCACAACCGACGCATTTTGTCGTATCGACAAGGAATGCCCACCTGACTTTGGCTTCAGCTATAGCCGCCTTGGCTTCGTCGGTTGTCAGAAATACAAATGCACTCAGAGGCAATACCGTTGCGGCCGCCCCACTAACTGCGTCTTTTAGAAAATCCCTTCGAGAACAGCTCATTCGACGTCCTCCCGTGGGTCGTGTGGGTTGTGGCATTCAACACACTCACGCCGGCGTTTGTGACGCCGGTCGTGAATTGATGGAAGGTCGGACCTGGCCGCATCCGGGTACTCGAGAGAAGCATGGCAGCGCATGCAAAGGGCACGTTCCTTGTTCAGCGGCAGGTATTCTTCCTCATCAGGGTGATTCCCGGACGGACCTGACGGACCGTGGCAGTTCTCGCACTGAATCCGCTTGTGCGGCCCACGTCGCTGGGTCCTGACGTTATCTTCGTGACATTCGACGCAGGAATCCCTGCCCTGATACTTGACCGGGAAGTCCCGCCATTCCTGCACATTTGAAAGACGATGATAGTTGTAGGTAAAGCTATCGCCGTGTACCCCGAAGTCATCCGGGACCACAAAAAGCCTGGCCAAGAAAATCAGTCCTACCAGTCCGATCGCTACCCATAACGGGTGCAGGACGTGCCGCTTCATTTCTACCTATCCCCGTGCCCCTTGACACTCGAAAGGTCTGACATGGCTTCGGCATGGGCCGGCTATTTGGTACTTGTTATTACTCGAACTTCGCCGAAGATTCCCCTCGTTCAATAGAACCGTAGTGGGGTGTGTTCATAAATACGTAATAGCCGTAGATACTTACGGCAAGGACTAGGGTCGGCATTGCGCCCTGCTTACTTCTCGCGACTGGACAGAGCGGTTGCCAGGGATTTTCTTCGAAGGTAACCGTAAACGTCGAGAAGCGGCAGCTCCTTGGGACACACGTCCTCACAGGCCATCATGCCAATGCAGGCAAAGACCCCCTGCTCGCTCGCGAGGACTTCAAACCAATCTGCGTCGGTCCGTTGATCTCTCGGGTCCATCTGGAAACGGGCAATTCTGTTTAGTCCAGCCCCTGCGAGGAATGCGGAATCGATGTTAGCCGCGCCGCAAGCTGCTACACAGCAGCCACATTCGATACAACGATCATTCTCATAGATCGCTGCAGCTAAATCGTCACTCATCCGCTCTTCTGTCGCGTCCGGATCGAACGGCAGCCGCTCGTGTATCCAGGCTTCAGTGCGTTCGACCATCGCACGGAACCAGGTTCCGGTATCCACCGACAGATCTCCGATCAACTTGAAAACCGGCAATGGATAGAGACAAATCTTGTCAGGAAGGTCGCTCGTCAGCGTGCGGCACGCCAGTGCCGGGCGACCATTCACCATCATGGCGCAGGAACCGCAAATTGCCGATCGGCATGCGAAATCGAATTGCAGACCCGGATCAAATTTTTCACGAATCTGATTCAACGCGATGTACAGCGTCATAAACGGCGTTTCATCGATTTTGAAAACATCGGTATGTGGTTCGGAATTGGTATCTTCCGGGTTGTACCTGAATATTTCGAATTGAAGTTGGCGTGTCGTCTCGCTCATTGCTCTCTATCCTGTCACGGTTTTCCATGCACCGCGCCGTAAGCGACTGCCCATCTCTTCATCACTGTCGAGACGACCGTGTCGAATCTGATCTGCCAGTACATTCTTGTTGTGTTCGTCGAGCGTCGTGGTCATCTCGATTCTTTCGTCGCTGCCGTAACCTCGATGCCCTGGTGGCAGATCGATAAGTCCGGTGGATTCGTAACTGAACGTCGGCATGCTTTCATCCATACCCCAACGCACCAGCGTCCGGTTGAGCCAGTCATTATCATTTCGTACAGGGTAATCGGTACGGAAGTGCGCGCCTCGGCTCTCGGTTCTTGCCAGAGCGCCCTTTGCAACGGTCATGGCGAGTCGAAGCATTCCCCTCAGGCGCATCGCAAACGCCAGTTCCGGATTGAGCCCCGGATCCTTGCAACGTAGCACCGCGTTATCACAGTCGTCGAGCAACTGGCCAAGTTCCGCAACAGCTTCTGCGAGTTCGTCGCCTGTTCTGAAGATGCCGACTTTATGCATCATCGTCTCGCCCATCGCGTCTCGAATCTCGTAGACACTCGGTCCATTACCGCTGCGCGCCAACCAGGCCGCCGCACGCTTTTCTGCGGCCTCGAGAGCGTCAAGCGCTGTACCGGTATCAGCACTCAGTTTGTAACCGGATACGTACTCAGCAACCTTGCGTCCGACAATCCTGCCGCTGACCAGCGTTTCTGCCAGGCTATTCCCGCCGAGTCGGTTAAAACCGTGCATATCCCAACAAGCGGCTTCGCCAACAGCGAACAGCCCACCCAGGCCATACGCCTGACCGTCTTTATTGACACGTACGCCGCCCATCGAATAGTGCTGGGTCGGCCGTACGGGGATCAGTTCCTCGGCTGGATTGCGCCCGACAAAATCCCGGCAGATGTCCCACACTTCAAGAAGCTTGGTACGCAGATGCTCTTCGCCGAGGTGGCGGATATCGAGCCACAGGTGCGGCCCATAGGGGGATTCAACGCCGTCACCGGCCCGCATAACCTCCGCCATATGGCGGGACACGACATCGCGGCTCGCAAGCTCCTGTTTCTCCGGCTCTCTTTCGACCATGAATCGCTCAAGATTCTTGTCGAGCAAATAGCCGCCGTCGCCGCGGCAACCTTCGGTCACGAGTATGCCGCTCGGGCTCAGCGCCGTCGGATGAAACTGCACAGCTTCCATGTTGCCTAGTGGAACAAGCCCGGTGTCCAGAGCAATGGAAGCACCGGTGCCTTCGTTAATCGTCGCGTTTGTCGTGTACTGGCCGTAGATACGGCCGTAGCCGCCCGTCGCAATAACGGTAGCCTTTGCCATAACCGCAAAGTGCGATCCCGTCCTGAGGCATCTGGCGACCGCTCCAACGCAGCGACTGCCGTCATGGATCAGCGCAACGGCCTCGACCCGATCGCGAACTTCGATACCGAGGCGGACAACTTCGCTGTCGACCGCATACAGAGCCGCGTGCCCGGTACCTGCCGCTGCATAGCACGCTCGCCACTTGGCCGTACCGCCGAAGTCTCGCTGGCCAATCAGGCCGTCGTTTTCGAGGGATTCATCGATATCAACTTCTTCACCCTTGATGAAGTAGTGATTCTTGCCGCCGCGTACGCGTGACCACGGCACGCCGTAGTGGGCCAATTCGCGAACCGCTATTGGCGCCTCTTCGGCGAAAATATTTGCGACTTCCTGGTCAGCGCCCCAATCCGAACCCCGAACGGTATCAAGGAAATGCACGGTCGGGCTGTCGCCTTCAGCCTTGACGCAGTTCGCGAGCGCCGCCTGCATCCCTCCCTGCGCCGCGCAACTGTGGCTTCGACGAGGTGGCACCAACGAAAGAATAATGGCGTCCTGACCAGCTGCGGCCGCTTCGATAGCACAGCGTTCGCCCGCAAGCCCACCGCCAATAACCAGGACGTCCGTCGTGATAATTTTGCTGGTCATGACGTAGCTCCTTCGAGCAGGAATGCCAGGGGCGGATCAACCCAGCCCGCAAGCACTGTCAGCGTCAGCCCACCGACGACCAATACAGCCCAGAAAATAACCTGTTCAATGCGATGCATCGTCTTTCGCGACATCCAATGGTCGGCACCCCACTTGATCGCCAGCCGGTACAAACCAACACTCGCGTGAAACTCAACGCATAGCAAAAGAATCGCATAGGGGAGCCATAACCCGGCAGCCACGCGAGCCATCGATGTCGAAGATTCAATCCCGGCGATGTCGCCGTACAACGGCGTGAACACGTCCATGGCGAGCAACGTCAGGTGAAATCCGCCGAGAACGAGCATGATCATCCCGGTCCGCACCTGCCAAATCCACAGCATGGATTCCAGGTGTGGCCGAAACGGCGAATGCTCAGTGCGGGTCGCAACATGCTCCCTGCCAGATTTTTTCAGTCCTTTAGCGAGCTCTGTAATGCGTTTGCGTTCGCGTAATTGTGCGGGAACCTTGCGCGCGGCAAACACCGCGTGGACAAGGAACAACGCGAAGATCGCGATGACCGTTGGCTGTGCTATGTAGTAGTCCTCAAGGAACGTGGCCATCCAGTCAAAGCCTCGCTCACCCGTCAGGATCGAACCGACTAAAACTACATGACCCCACATAAATAACGCCAGCACCAGGCCGCTGCCCCCACTGATTATCTCGTGGGCGAGCTGCCGCCTCGCGGGAGTCGCAATGATTTGTGTCATTCAGGCCTCAAGACGGACATGATGTCCGGGTTTTCCTCTTCCTCTGCCAGGAGTATGTGGCAGTTCTCACAGTCGTCAGAAATCTGTTGCCGGTCCTGCGTACGCATGCTGCGCCGATGACAGCGGAAACAACCGTCAGATTGCTCATGACCGATATGATTCGGATACGTGTCCCACCAGACTTTCATGCCCGGGAACACGTTCACCGAATAAATATCTCCCAGAACATTGGCAACCGCGGCGATTTCGTCAGCACGCTCGCTTGCAACGTCTGGATAGTTCTCCGTGTAGAAACCCGTCAACTCAGCGGTGATCGCGTCACGCGCCAGTTCGTGGGATTCGTATTCCGCATCAACGACACGAAGGCTTTCGCGCTTCACGAACGGCAACGACCGATCTATCTGCCCAGCCTCAATTGCCCGGTCAATCGCCGGTCCAGGCGATTCGTAGATGTGTGATGGCCTGTTGTGACAATCGACGCAGTCCATCGACCGCCATACTCCGCCTTCTTCCGGTGCTTTGCGGTCGGAATACGTGACGGTATCTTCGTCGCCATGCGTGAATTCAACATCGTAGATCTCTTCACGAGTCTCATCGGATCGGTATCGAATATTCACGTCCGGGTCCACGTGCCAATGAATACCGTGTGAACCGCTCGCATTCGAGCCACCAACCTTGAGAAGCAACGCCGTAGTCAGTTCCGTGCTTTGTTCATCCTCCTCGTAATGATGAACAACTTTGAGCTTGTCACCGACGAACTTTGTCGGCCAATGACATTGCTCGCAGGTTTCACGCGCCGGGCGCAGATCATGTAATGGAGTAGAAACCGGCTGCGGATACAAGTCGAACGCAACTGAAACCAACTGCCAGGCGCCGTCGAGTTTCGACTTCACAAACCAGTCTGCGCCCGGACCTATGTGGCAATCCGCACACGCCACACGGGAGTGCGGCGACCGTGCATGCGCCGTATGCTCGGGCTCCATGACTGAGTGGCACGCCAGGCCACAAAACTCGACGGACTCCATGACATGAACGCCTTTGTAGGTTGCACCGGCAACAATGACAATGTTCAGCATCGTCGCACCCAAAAAGATAAGCATCCAACGACGAGTCGATTTGATATTCAGATCGAATACGGGCAACAACGGCGTGTCGCTACCCTCGGGAGTGCGCCGTAGTTTGCGGCGGTATAACACTGCACCGACCGGTATCAGGATCAGGCCAAAGACAAAAATCATCGGCAGGATCAAGTACGTCAATATTCCCAGGTATGGACCGCCTTCGAAGCCCCAGAGCTCCATGCCAAACAGGCTCGCCATCAGGACGAGCATGGCGACAGCAATTGCGGTACCCACCAGGCTAATGGCGTTGTGAGTGATGGAAGCCAGGAAGTTCTTAAACATTATTTTCCTTTGGTCACAAAGGACCCTCAATTTGGTGGTGCCCGGCTCAGTGCGTCAGAAGAGCCCAGATGATAAAGATCGCCAGCATGATACCAATGATCAGGAAGATCGACCCAAAGACATAGGCATCACGCAGCTGCCGTGCGTTCGGCGGCTCAACCAGGTAATCCTCAAGTTCGCCATTGTCCACCAGACGCTGGTACTCAAGCGGTCGTTCTGCTTTGAAGCGTTCCAGTGACATCCTGCCCGTAAATACAACGAGATCCATCGGGAAGCTCTCGGGCCGCAGATGCGTGTGGAAGAAGTGGAACACGAAAATAAATCCGGTTGCCAACAGCGCCTCATCACTGTGAATGACCTGTGCTGCGTTCAATGTCCAACCTGGCAGGAAGCTCGTAAAGAACGCCGGGAACCAGAGGAACAGGCCGGAGATTCCGATGATCATGACGCCCCAGAATACCGCGAGGTAGTCGAATTTCTCAAAATACGTCCAGCGATCGCCCGGAGGCCGCTCGCCCATGTAGAGGAAGTACTTGATGTTGCCAAAGAAGTCAGAGACATCCTTCGGCTGAGGCATCATGGAGTTCGGACCCCAGAAAATACCTTTCTCACGACGAATGACCGTTCGTATAAACACATCCAGTATGTGAACGAGCATGTAGCCAAATGTGCCGATCGCTGCCACGCGGTGCAGGAAGCGGGTCGTTTCGATTCCACCAAGTGCATCAACCAGCGTCTGGGCCCACGGTGCTCCACTGAACTTGAGTGGCAGGCCAGTTAACGCCAGCAGCATGAAGGTTGTGATGATCACAACGTGCATGCGCATGTTCTTGCGATAGAAGCGCCGAATGTATTGGCCGCTCGCTGCGCTGCGTTCCTCGTCGAACTCGCCGCGCAGTGCGCCAACCAGTGAACGTTGCAGCCACAGGACGTCGTGAACGCCGAAGAAGGCGAAGACACCGATCAACAGGCTGGTCATGAATACCCAAACAACGTAAACCGCAAAGTTGTCGTCAGGGTTCGTCGGGTCGTTGTGCGGATCAAACGTGGCAAACGACTCGGTAATATTCTCGTGGCAGTTACCGCAGGTCGCCATCCGATTGTCCGGGTGTACGCTCGACGCCGGGTCGTCTTCCGCAAGGTTCTTGTGGGGAGTGTGGCAGTCGGCGCATGTTGCACCACCGGCCAGGCCAAGGTGCACGGCCTTGCCGTGGAAACTGTCCCTGAAGGTTGTCAGGTACTCTTCATGACAGCCGCCGCAGTTCTGTGCTGACGCATGACGCGCGTCGTAGGTCGTCGGGTCGCCGATCTGGTGCGACGAATGGCAGTCCACACAGACAGGACCTTCTTCTTCCGCCTGCCAGGCTAAACCGTGGGCACTTTGGTCCTTCCAGTCGTGCAGCAGCAATGAGTGGCAGCTGCCGCACATCTCCGGTGAATTACTATGGGCAGTTGAAGCTCGATCAGTGTCGGCCTCGAGAATCCTGTGGGACCCGTGGCAATCGCTACAGCCCGGCGCGTTACCGAGGCCCGACAACAGCAAGGCTTTGCCGTGCTCACTGGTCAGGTAGCCGTCGACCAATTCAACAGGCTCGTCGTGGCAAGCTCCGCAGTTCTTGATCTGGTTGACCGCCGATACCGCGGACTCGAAGTCAGCGATTTCATGGATATTGTGGGGCTCGCCGTGGCAGTCATTGCAACCGGCCTCATCGCCGTGCACGCTGCGGCCAATCGCGCGGCCTGCCGAGCTATGGCACTCGCCGCAGCTCTCTTTATCCGTCAGAGGCTCGAGGTCAGCATCCTCGTGCTCCGCTGTAACATTCGTGTGACATTCATGACAGGTCACGTCGGGATGAGCGGTGGAAGTAAAGGAAACATCCTCGTGGCATTCTCCACAATTAATTTCCTGAGCACCGGCTGCGAATGCCGCCAGAACCAACAATGCCGTGGCCGCGAAATGGGCGCTGGCGAGACGAACTGAACTGGTCATTTCTGGATTCCCTGAAGTCTGCGTCTCTAGTATCCCAACGGGTATGAGTTCGCTATCAGGGTTTTCCGCTAGCCTTCTTTCGCAGCGCTAATCCGCGTACAAGGGCGCGATGTCGATATAGATCTTGTAGTGAGCAATGAGCTCGCCGTCGTACTCAAAAACGTCGGTAAATGGCAGCGTAATCGAGGAGCCATCGTGCCGCTCGTAGGTCACCTCTCCCTCGCAAACGAGCGTGTCGTCCTGCAGTAAGGAGTTGCGTATCGAGTGTGAGCAGCCAGCGATCGTCGAGAAAAAGCCGTCGACGGCGGCCTGAATAGCATCTCGGCCCTGCACCGGTGGTGCAGAGCCGAAACGAAAGACAGCGTCCTCTGCCAGGTAGGTCACAAATCCCGCGCCGTCCCTGGCATCAATTGCCGCGAACATGCCGCCGGTAGTCACACCGGCGGCACTCGCAGAACTCACTGAATACTGCCGTAGTAGTTGACGATTGCCTCGACGTCGTCCGCCGTGAGTAGCTCTACCTTTTCCTGCATCTTGCCCGGCTGTTCGCGCGATCCGTCGGCATATTGAGCAAACATATTGCGCAGGTAGCCCATTTGCTGGCCACCCAGCATGCCGGCTTCGTCCTCTGGATTCGTTCCTGCATCGGAATGGCAACGGTCACAGTGTTGGTCATGCAGCGCCTGGCCAGCGGCGGCCAGAGCCGCATCGAAATCCTGCGTGGCTTTCACGTAGGGCAGTTCGGCATACGCCGCGGCCAGCGCGTCGATATCGTCCTCGCTGAGGTCTGCCGCTACAGCACACATGCTGGTCGCTGCGCGACTTGTGTCGCCTTGCCGGTACTCGGATTCTGCGCACGGACGCGCCTCATCCTGGTAGATGTAAAGCGCATCGACATGGACAAATTCTGCGAGGCCTGCAATTGTCGGCACGTCGCTCGACTGGCTGACACCGTTGTCGCCGTGGCAATCGTTACAGCCTTGCATCATGGCATCGACATCGGCCGACGCTATTGCCGGAAAGCCGATCATAAGTACTGAAAAAATGAAGAAAAAATGGCGTTTCATCGTGATCTCCTAACTGCCCGGGTGGGGCCCGGAATAATTGTACATAGATCAGGAGCGAAGTATTCCTGCTAATTTCCGATAATCCATAGGTACTTTTCGCGATTCAAGAATTAGTCTAATCATCATACAAGAACATTAGGAACCACTGTTCCTGAACCGGCCATGAATGGCGGAAAGAAGTTTCAGGTAAAACAGTTCACGAATAACGGCTCCAGACCATTAGTTCAGGCACTAATAACACGAAGAGGAATGACCATGAGGCGATCATTCAGCCACAACATTCGATTGGCCGCATTGATGCTCGCCAGCGCTCTGCTGTTCGCATGTGATTCGAACACAGGACCTGCGGGACCGGCCGGGCCGCAAGGCGATACAGGCAATCCAGGCACACCAGGTCCGTCTGGCCCGCCAGGCCCATCAGGGACTGCTGTAGCCTACGATACCGCGGAAACGATCAATGCTGAGGTGCAGAGCGTCGTCATTCCAGCCGGGGGCGGTGCCCCGACGGTCACCTTGCTGCTGACCAATGATCTTGGCTTCGGATTGCAGGGCTTACCGACAAATACGATTTCCTTCACGATCGCGCAGCTGACACCCGGAACGGCTGGTGGCTCGAGTGAATGGCAATCCTACGTGACGAGCAGTCGTACGACGCCACCCGATGTGCAGGCATCGACCGAGTCTGCAACGGCGGGCACGTTCACCGATAACTTTGACGGCACCTATGTCTACACGTTCTCGCAGAACCTCACGGACTACCCGGCTGCCCCGGCCTACGACGAAACAAAGACGCATCGCCTCGGTATTGAAATCCGTACGAACCGGGTATTGCCTGAAAACATCCCGGCCAACAATGCGCCTTACGACTTCGTCCCGGCGGGTGGGTCGCCCGCGTTCACGCGCCTGATCGTGAATAACGCGGTGTGCAATGCGTGCCACGACAATCTCGGTATTCACGGCGACGCACGCTTTGACATCGACTACTGCATGACCTGCCACAACCCGTTCTCTATCGATCCGGACACGGCCGCCGAAGAATGGGGCGGAACGGTGGACATGAAACGAATGATCCATAAAATCCATGCGGGCGTGAACCTGACTTACGGCTACACGATTATCGGCTTCGGTGGAAACCCCCACGACTACTCAGACGTCGTGTTTCCACAGGACCTGCGCAATTGCACGACCTGCCACGACGAGACCGACCCGACGATTCCACAGGCCGACAACTGGAGACTCGTGCAGAATCGGGACTCCTGTGGCGCCTGCCATGACTGGATTGACTGGGACGGTTCGAAGAACGATGCGGACTTGCTTCACCCCGGTGGCTTTGTCTTCCTCGATGACACGGACTGCATGACCTGCCACGGTGATGACACAACCGCCTTCGACGGCGCCTACCGCGTCACGGAAGTGCACCGTCAACCACTGGTTGAAGCACAAGCTCAGTTCGAGTTCGAGGTCGTCGACATATTTGATACGGGTGTCGGTGAATTCCCGATCGTCGACTATCGCGTCAACAACCCGGTAACAGGCGTTGCCTGGGACGTACTGAACGATCCGGAATGGACAACGTGCGGACCTTCGAGGCTGGTCGTCGGCGTTGCCTGGGACACCGCGGATTACCACAACAATGGCACCGGTGCTGATCCGGGCCTGCCTGTCTCCATGACAGCCAACGCGTGCAACGGCGCGACGCCCGAAGATCGAGGCGAAGGTGTGTTCCGCGTCGTATCTCCGACCGCAGTACCGGCTAACGCCGGCGGCTCACTTGCCGCGACGATGGACGGGCATGCCGCTGTTGATATCGACGGCTCGATCGAGCAGATCGCGGTGACCAACGCTGTTGGGTACGCCGCAATTGGCGCTGGCGCGACATCTCCACGTCGCAATTCTGTCAATATCCAGAAATGCGATGATTGCCACAACCAGCTTTCGATGCATGGTGGCAATCGGACCGACAACATCCAGGTCTGCGTGACCTGTCATGCGCCAAACGCGACCGATGTCAACCGTCGCCTGGAGCCCTGTGTAACCGACCTCGGCACCACCGATGACGCTACCATCGACATGAAGGTCATGATCCACGCCCTGCACGCGGCCGATTTCACGAAACAACCGTACTCGGCGTGTGGCTTCCGCTTCCCGTCTGGTGGCACCGCACATACGTTTGATTTCGTCTACCCGGGCAAACTCAACAACTGCGAAGGCTGCCACGTGGAAGACGGCTACTACCCGGTAGATCCGAATGAGGTACTTGGCACAACGATCGACGCGAATAACACGGCCGACGTGACCGACGATGTCGTCGTCTCGCCAAATACGGCTGTGTGCTCGTCCTGCCACGTCAGTGATCTTGCGGCTAGCCACATGAGGCAAAACGGTGGTGACTTCGACGCCAGCAAGGACGTCGACAGCAACCTCGTCTCATTTGGTAATGAGACCTGCGAAGTGTGCCACGGACCTGGAGCGTCGTCCGATACGGGCGTTGTCCACGGGGTCGGCGAGTTCCAATACAACTGATGTTTGGGAAAAAGACAGTAAGGAAATCCGCGGTACTGGCGATGGCCTTGGTGGCCATCGCCTCAACCGGGGTCGCGACGGCGCAAACTGCTGAGGAAGAGGTAACCCCTCCGAGTTACAGCAGAAAAGGTGCCGATACGTGTTTCCAATGTCACGACGACCAGGCGACCCTCGCGGTGTTCAAGACCCGGCATGCTGTCCCACAGGATCCAAACTCCCCGTTTGGACACGGGCAGTTGCAGTGCGAGGCTTGCCACGGACCGGGTGGTGACCACGCGGGCCGCGTCAGGCGTGGCCAGGAGCGTCCGCCTATTCCTGCATTCGCCTCGAACTCAACGACTCAGATACAAGACCAGAACGAGTATTGCATCGAGTGCCACCTCGGCGATACCAGCTTCGCCTGGCACGGCAGTTCGCACGACGACAATACAGTCGCTTGCTCCGATTGCCATACCCTGCACGTCGAGCGCGATCCGGTTCTGGCGACATCGACCCAGGCGGATGTCTGCTTCGATTGCCACCAGCAGCAAAGAACCCAGTCGATGAAACCCTATGCGCATCCCATTCGCCAGGACAAAATGGAGTGTACGAGCTGCCACAACCCACACGGCGGTCGCCCGGAAAATTCGCTCGGTCGAATGACAGCGAACGGTACCTGTTACGAGTGCCACGCCGAATTCCGGGGCCCGTTCCTTTGGGAACACGCGCCGGTGCCGGAAGACTGCAATAACTGCCATAACCCGCATGGGTCGAATCTGCCGGGCATGCTGAGCATGCGGGCACCCATGCTTTGCCAGAGCTGCCATTCCCAGGCCGGTCATCCAAGCCTGCCCCAGGACGAGCGCGGGCTGCCGGAGAATAATCCATCTGACCTGTTGCTCGGACAAACCTGTATGAACTGCCATGACCAGGTTCACGGGTCGAATCATCCGTCCGGCTCGAAGCTGATGCGCTAGGAGATTGCTGCGATGTTTAAAAGAACACTGAGATCGCGCCGCATACTGGTTGCACCGTTGGTATTGCTTGCCCCGGCGCTGAGCTATGCCCAGGTCGATACAAGCGACTGGGCATGCGAGTCCTGCCCGTTCGACCAGGAATATCGCGCAGAAATTGAAGGTGGTGCGACCTATGTCAGCGATGACGCCGTGCGTTTCGGCAACTTCACGGGCTACGACGAAAAGGGAACCTATCCCCTGATCAACGGCCAGGGCCGTTACAGCGGCGACAAGTACCTGGTCGACTATACGCTGGAAGACATCGGCCTGGATTCGCAGGCGTTCGACCTCAGCGTCGGTGCCCCTGGCAAGTTCGAGCTGAACCTGGGTTACCGTGAACTGCCATTCCGGCGATTCGGTACGACGAGCACAATCTTCGATCGCCCGGCCAGCGATTCGCTGGCCCTGCCATCTGGCTGGGTTCCTGTCAGTACGACCGCTGAAATGGAATCGCAGCTACCTTCTTCATTGCGGCCGCAGAATATCGGCACGGACAGGCAGGTGATCGACCTTGGAGCGAACTGGAACGCCGGCGATAAATACCTGCTGTTCGCCGATTTCCGGCGCCAGACCAAGGACGGCATCGATATCTCAAGTGCTGGCAGTTATACGCAGGCCTCATTCCTGCCGCGCGTGATCGACCACGAAACCGACCAGGTCGATGCCGGTGTTCATTACAACACTGCAAACGCCAGTTTCACGGTGGCTTACTACGGCTCATTTTTCACGAACAATAATTCTTCATTGACCTGGGAGACGCCGTTCCTGGCACAGCCGGGTGCCACGTCACTGAGGATGGCCGCTGAGCCGGACAATGAGTTTTCGCAGGTGTCGCTATCCGGCCAGTACCGTATGAAGACCTGGGATACTGTGTTCGCTTTTCTCGTCGCATCGGGCCGCGGCAAGCAGAACCAGGCGTTGCTGCCCTACACAATCAATCCCGACATTGACGCAGGAGCCCTGCCGCGAAGCAACCTTGACGGCAAGGTGGACACCGCCAACTATTCATTCACGCTTGCATCAAGGCCGTCCGACAAGACCCGCCTCCAGTTCTTCTACCGCTACGACGAGCGCGACAACGGAACGCCGATCGATCAATGGAGTCGAGTCGTCGTCGACTCCTTCCCGTCCGGCGAGCCCGAACCGAACCTGGCCTATAGCTTCGAACGGGAGGATGTAGGCCTGAGCGGCGAGTATGCTTTTTCGAGAAAGCTGAAAGTATCGGCCGGCTATGATCGAAAGAGGCTCGATCGGAATTACCAGGAAGTTGTCGAGCAATTGACCGATCGTGGCTGGGGCCAGGTACGCTGGCGGCCTGTCCAATGGCTTGATATCCGTGCCAAAGGTGGCGCAGAGCAGCGTGGCCATGACGGTTATGACGAGACTCTCGGATCTGTTCTCGGCCAGAACCCACTCATGCGCAAGTACAATCTCGCGTATCGCTATCGTGAATTTGGTGAACTCACGGCCTCGATAATGCCGCTTGAATCTCCGGTGTCGCTCAGCGCCACGGTGTTGTTCGCGGATGACGAGTACGAGGAGTCGCTGATCGGTTTGAATGGCAGCGAAGAAATGCGTGGCACAGTCGATCTTAGCTGGGCGATTTCGGATGGCGCATCATTGTATGTCTTGTACGGCCACGACAGGATTGACGCGCACCAGACCGGCTCCCAGCAGTTCGATTGGTGGGACTGGAGTGCCTTTCATGAGGACCGATTCGACCATTTCGGTTTCGGTATGACCTGGCGCCCGGCAGATGGCAGATTTAATCTGGGTTTCAGCCTTGACCGGGCGGAGGGAAACACGGGGATTTCACTGGACAGCCTGAGCGGTGGACCAAGCACATTGCCGGACCTCGAGTCGACCCTGGACACAGCCCGCATCGAAGCATCGTATGATTTCACGGATCGATGGTCAGGCACGTTCGACCTGCGCTATGAACGCTTCGAAATGACAGACTGGGCGCTGGTGTCACAGACAACCTTGCCATTGGTTCTGACATCGGGCGCACAACCCTATGACTATGACGTCTACGCCGTCGGTATCGGCATTCGCTACCGCTTCGGAGATGATGCAATATCGCTGGCCGACTAATACCCCCCAATCGACCAGCTTTTAGTTTGCCCGGTGCTTGTCACCGGGCAATTTTTTTCTGGCCTTCGCCGTTCTCCAGTCCGAGATGGTCCATGAGAAATGCCCGAAACGGGCCTTTTGCATCCGGGTCAATAATGTTGATACCGCGCAATCCGGACAGTTTGTCGACCAATTCAACCGCAGCCGATGTCTGTGTGGCGGGGCCGGTAACCAGGTCTGGCCTGAGACCGAATGCCTGTTCAACACCGACGACGGCGTAGGGATCTGAAGCGCACAGAATCGTGCAGACGACATTGTCCCCGAGCTCGTCCATGAGCGCAGCACCATTGTAAGGTTCGAGCGGCGACGCTCCCGCCTCGGCAACCAGGAGATCCGGCGCCAGTTTGTCGATGTGATTGAGCAATGGCCGAATCGCTCCACGGTATGTGCCCTCCGGGACGACGGTGGATGGCAGGCCGGCATCGACGAAGTCGAAAATTTCAGTCGCGCCTGTCTTCAGGAAGCTCAGAATGTCACGATAGCGACCGGCACCGGTCAGCTTGGCGCCAATCACGTACAGGCCGGCACGATCGAGTTCCTTACAGACCCGCCGACCGGTGGTTGTCTTCCCCGCAGACATCGACGACCCGACCAGCAGGAGCGTCGGGACATGGAAGGCGTGAGTTTCTGAAGTAATCGCAAAGTCAGCCATGCCAAGCTTTTTGCCTCCGCGAAGGAGGTGGCCACGGTACTTCAGGCTGAGCGGATCCGCGAGCAAGGTTGAAAACGAGGTATAGCGGCCGATCAGCCCCGCGCTTGTGAGGGCATGCATCCGGCCATCCTCACCAATATCTCGCCAGCCGCCGACACCCTCCAGCGTCGCGGCGCGATCGCCGAGCGCTCCAATGACCCAGTCGCCGGGCTCTACTCTCACCATATGTCCGCTGCGGTCTTCCACTGAGTAAAATTCGGTTACAGAACCGACCACTTCGCCTTCGATGTAGTCGCCGGTTGCCCAATCCGATCGCGGCAGCGCCTGCAAATCGAAGTTGCTGTTCCGGAAGTCCGCTATACGTGCCAGCGAGCCATATATCCTGGTACTCATTAGTCTCTCCTGTCTTCGCAGTCCTCCATGGCGGGTGATGTCAAAAGCATGGCCAGCAAGGCCGCACGCTCGAGCGTCTTGTCAATCAGCAGGTGTTCGTGGATCGCATGGGCACCATCGCCGACGGGCCCCAAACCATCCACCGTCGCGGTGAACTGGCTCGTGGTATTGCCATCCGAGCCTCCGCCCGAACGGGTTTGATGTAAGTCGAAACCAAGTTCGGTGCCGACCCTTTTCGTGAGCTCCCATAACTTCTGATTACGCGGCGTCGCTTCCATCGACGGGCGCCCAATGCTGCCCTCTACCTGCAGGCGTACGTCCGGATTGTCAGGCCTGATCGAATGGATGATGTATTCGATCTCGTTGCCGGCCGCCACCGTCGGCACGCGCACATCAACGACTGCCTTGCTGTGTGGGGCAATTACGTTTGGCTGAATCCCGCCATCGACGGTGCCGACGTTGACCGTGATTCCCCGGTCGACATCGTTCAACGCGAACAATTTCTGGATGACATGCGACAACTCGAGGATTGCACTGACGCCGCCCTCCGGGTCGAGGCCCGCGTGGGCCGCCTTTCCATAGACGGTCACAGTAAACCGGCCGATGCCTTTGCGCGTCGTCTTGATGTCACCGCGTTCACCCAGCGCAGGTTCAAGTACCAATGCCCGGCTGGCATGCTGCGCGAGCAACCGGATATATCGTGTCGAACTTCGACTGCCGATTTCTTCGTCGGCGTTGATGAAAATTACAGGTACCACAGGTGTATCGAGTCGCAGGTCCCTGATCGTGCGCAGCGCCACTACGAGTTGCGCCAGTCCGCCCTTCATGTCGAAGGATCCCGGCCCGTGAACGATGTTGCCGTCGATACGGAAAGGCTGGTTCCTGATCGTCCCGACCGGCCATACCGTATCGAAGTGCCCGACGACTAACTGTGAGGGGCCACCGCGCGCGCGCATGGCGGGTCTTGCGAATACATGCGCCGGTTGGTCCGCGCGACCGGTCTCCCGGGACTCGTAGCCGACACTGGCAAGCGCCAGTCTCAGAATGCGCCTTACGTCGTCGTGTGTTTCCGGATGCGCGGACGGGGATTCAGCTTCAACAAGGTCCTTCATCAGGTTCGTCAGCACATGTTGTTGGCTATTGACGTAGTTGAGAACCCTGGCGGCAGTGTCGGCATACATGATGACGTTATTTCTTCATGCTCTCCGGGAATGGAAACGCATTGGACCGATCGATTGTCGCGAAGCGGCCGGGCGCAAGATAGGCGAACAGGGGTGCGCTATGAATCGTCTCCTGATCATCGGATTCGGTGTATCGCAGGTAACTGTCATCGGCATACGCCGCTATGATCTCGCCGGTAATCAGGCAGTTTTCGCCGAAGCCGCCAATCGTTTTGTGGTGCCTGCACTCGAAGTACAGGTAGCCATCTTCGATGAAGCAACCATCGACATGCGTTGCGGGAAAGGTGGAAAAGCAGTCGATGACAGGTTTGTCACCGTGCTCGCAACGCGGCGATGCCGCGAGGCTCGTTATGAGTACCTGCGACGGTTTCGGGTAGCTCACGGTGAACTCGCCGGTCCGTTCGACATTCCTGCAGGTATTGTGACGAGGCGTGCAGACGAATCCGAAGTAGTTTCGCCAGCCCATAGGCGTGACCATGTGCTTGGGCGCAAGATCCAGCGATCCGTCCTCGTCCCTGCTCCCGATCAGTACCAATGGCGCAACCGTAAAGAACTGCTCCCAGACCGGGACGCTCGTGTCGAGTTCGACGACATTACCGCGCGTTGAAGACTCGTTCATGGCATCACCTGCGGCAGACAAATCCCCAGTCTTACGGTAGACCTGCTACGTGACGATGCAAATAAGTACTTGCCCTACTCGGACGGATACTTGGCGAACCACGCCAGAATGTGGTCGATCTTGGTAATCAGCTGGCTGGGCGTGCCGGCGATGTTGTGCGGCGCACCGGGGATTTCGACCAACGCCGTGTCGATACCTCGTATCTTCAGTGCGCCATATAGCTGCTTGGACTCGGACAGTGGCGTGCGCAGGTCCGATGAACCCACCATCACCAGCGTTGGGGTCTCGATATTTCCTACCAGGGACACCGGTGAGAGTCGCATGTAGCCTTCGATATTCTCCCAGGGTTGTCCCTCGAAACGGTAGTTTGCGTAGTTGAAGTAGTTGTCTGCCGTGAGCGTCTTGCTGATCCAGTTCATGACCGGCTTCACCACGGCTGCGGCACGAAATCGCGAGTTCTTGCCCACGATCCAGGCCGTCATGATGCCACCCGCGCTACCACCGGTGACATACAGCCGATCCTCTTCAGCGATACCGGCCTCGATCAGGGCATCCACGCCGTCCATCACATCGTGATAATCATCGCCCGGATAATTGTTGTACAACAGGTTGCCGAATTCCTCGCCGTAACTCGTGCTGCCGCGCGGGTTTGGGTAGAACACCACGTAGCCTGCAGCCGCATAGAGTTGAATTTCGGGTGAGAATCTTGGGCCGTAATTCGAAATCGGCCCACCATGATTTTCGACGAGCAGTGGCCACGATTTATCCGGATCGTAGCCCGGCGGTTTTACGATCCATCCCTGGATGTCTCGATTATCAATCGATGATTTGTACCAGATCTCCTCGACCTGGCCGAGCTCTCGCCAGTCGAGAACGTCACTATTCAGTTCGGTAATGACGGAATTGCTTTTCCCACGCCGGTCAGTGATCGCCAGATCGGCTGGCCGATACGGCGTAACGTGGGTATAGGCCACGCGTCCCGCCGCCGACACCGAATAGGATCCACCGCCATACGGCCGTCCTATCGTCGAACCGCCAAGGTTGCTGGCGACATCCCGGTAAGAGCCATCAGGACTCGCAAGAGCGATCTTCGTGTCGCCACGATCGTCATAGGTGAACCAGATGCCGTCGCGATTCCATGTGAGACTCGACACGCTCCGGTCGAGCTCCGAAAGTAGTTCCCTCTTGTTCCCACCATCTACGTCCATAACGTGCAGGCGAGTCACCTGGTACGTCTGGACCTTGTCGTCAAAGCCGAGATACGCAATTTGCCTGCCGTCGGGCGAAATCACCGGCCCGAAATCCGGTCCCTGGCGATCGGTCAGTGCTTCTGTCTGCCCGGTCTCCACCTCTATGCTGTAGATCTCGCTATTACGTGTCTCGAGTTCCCAATTCTCGTTGCGATTACCACTGAAGATCAGGCGCTTGCCATCGGTCGTCCATTCGGGCGCGCCCGAGTGGTTGAATTGTCCGCTTGAAACCTGGCGTGGCGAACCGCCAATCGCCGGGACGATGAAATACTGATAGTACCCGGGCTCAATGTAACCGGACCCATCCCGCTCATACTTCAGTCTCGTCGTTACGCGAGGTGCCTCGGCCCATTCCGCTCCTTCCGGCTTCGTGGGTGCCGTCACCAATACAACAGGTGCCTCGGGGACCAGCTTGGAAAAGGCGATGTGATGGCCATCCGGGGACCACCTGAGATTTCGCGGCGACCGGTCAAGCTGGGTAAGGCGCGCGATACGACTTTCGGACAGCCAATATACAAACAATTCCGTACCATTGTCCGTCGCGCTCGTAAATGCGATGCGCGTACCGTCAGGCGACCACACCGGATCGGACTCGCCAACGTCTCTCCCCGTGAGCGGCACGTGCTCGCTGCCATCGACATTTGCCAGCCAGAGCCGGCCGGTGCGGCTGTCCTGCATGACATCCATGCTGTTGCGTACATAGACAACCTGCTTGCCATCCGGCGATATCCGGGGATCGGAGACCCATTCCAGCTCGAAGACATCCGTCCGCTGGAATGGCAGAGACTCCTCCGCAGGAGCGATCGCGGGAATCAGGAGTACTACAAGAATTCGGGTAGAGAGCTTCATGGGTCGCCTTGCATGAATTCGCGAGGCGTTGAGGCTAGTCGCCGCCATGTTCCGCGTCAATCTCGGCCAGCATTCAGCGAATGCAGGAGCTGCCGGTCTACTCTGTTATAGTGCGCAATTCTGCAGGAGACAGATCTATGACAAAGGCCAAATCGGGCGATACAGTCCGTATTCATTACACGGGGACGTTGGATGACGGTACCCAGTTCGATAGTTCCGACGGCCGCGATCCGCTCGAATTCGCGCTCGGCGGCGGCCAGGTAATTCCCGGCTTCGACAGCGCCGTCGACCGCATGACAGTCGGTGACAGCAAGTCGGTTACGATTGAGCCTGAGCAGGCCTATGGCGAACGGCACGAACAACTCGTACAAGAGGTTCCGAAATCCGCGCTTCCCGACGACATGGAACCAGCAGTAGGCATGCAGCTGCAAAGCCAGAGCCCTGATGGCCAGGTCATGAACCTCGTGGTGACGGAAGTCGGGGACGATGCCATCACAGTCGATGCGAATCACCCGCTCGCGGGTCAAGCGCTTACATTCGCGATCGAACTTGTCGAAATAGTCTAAGCGGCCATCCAGTGCACGAATTGTCCGTTTGCCTGTCCATCCTGGACCAGGTGCGGTCGATTGCGGCCGACCGCAACGCTAACAGCGTCCAGCGAATCGAACTCCGGATAGGCCCTTTGTCCGGAGTTGAGGCAGACCTGTTGCGCAGTGCCTGGCCAATGGCATCTGCCGGCACGCTTGCCGTGGACGCGGACCTGGTAATTGATGAGGCCGAAATCGTTGTTCGCTGTGCGACGTGTGGCGCGGAGACGCCCGCCGCAGCCAATCGGCTGGTTTGCGGCGATTGTGGCGACTTTCACACACGTGTGATCAGCGGTGATGAGATGATCCTGCAGCGCGTTGAGCTGGAGACCGGCTGACCGGCAATCCTGCGCTCAGCAAATGCGCGGTAGCGGATCGTCTTCGAGTTCTTCCAGGAAGCGCTCGCCGCCCAATGGGGTTTCGAGAATCACGCGCTGCTCGGCCGAAGTGATTCGGCCAATCCGCACCGCGTCCCTGCCCGCCGGCAGGCTGTGCCAGACATCGAGTGCGGCTTCGACATGGTCAGGCTCGAGAATGGCGACGACGCGGCCCTCGCAAGCCAGGTAGTAGGGATCGTAGCCAAGCATTTCGCACACAGATTGCACGGGTTCGCGTACCGGCACGGTCGCTTCAAAGCGCACGCCGAGACCGGTTGCCTTTAATATTTCATGGCCGATTGACGCGATACCTCCGCGCGTCGGATCGCGCATGAAACGCAGACCATCCAGTGCCAGGAGCGGCTCGGTCAGCGACATCACGGGGCCGGCATCGGACACAAGATCGCCACGCAAACCAAACTCCTCACGAGCCAGCATGACGGCGGTCCCATGGTCGCCGATCGGACCACTCACGATCATGACATCGCCATCACGGATCTTGTCCATTGACGGCTTCACCCCAGGCAGGCGAACACCGACACCCGTTGTCGCAAGATAGATGCCGCCGCCTTCACCCCGGCGCACAACCTTCGTGTCGCCCGCACTGATGCGCACGCCGGCTTCGACTGCGGCTTCCGCCAGGCTCGCAACAATTCGTTCGAGCTGCTCCACCTCGAACCCCTCTTCAATGAAGGCGTTGAGCGTCAGGTACATGGGCTTCGCACCGGACACTGCAAGATCATTCGTGGTTCCGTGAATCGCCAGCGATCCGATGTTGCCGCCGGGAAACTCGAGCGGCTGCACGGTGAATCCGTCGGTCGTAATCATGACCTCGCCGTCACCCAGGTCGATCTGTACGGCATCGGCTTGTACATCAAGTTCGCTCGCCGACAATGCCTTGGCGAATACATCCTCGATAAGCTCGCGCATGAAGCGGCCGCCGTTACCATGTGCCAGGGAAATGCGCGTGTCATCCATTACCGTCGTCCATTATTGAGTTGATTCCAGGGCCGCGATTTGTGCCGCCTGTCCGTAGCTCAGCGCCGCGTCGTTGCACGGCAACGCCAGCGGCAGGTATACGCTAAACCCGGCATCCTCGAGCAATGCGATAGTCTGTTCGGCCAGCACTCGATTCTGAAAAACACCGCCGCAAAGACCAATCTGCGCGAAGTTGTGTTGCGCGAATAGTGCTTTCGCCTGCTCTGCGATGGCCTGCGCGATACTGGAGTGAAACAGTTCCGCACGTCGCGCCCGACCGATCGAATGATCGGCCAGCATGCCCAGCAGTGGCTGCCAGTCGGTCCTCAAAATCTCGTCGGCGCCTTCGTGTAGCGGGAGCGCTATACCGTCTGCCGGGGACCGGCACACTGACTCAAGCATCATTGGACCCTGGGCCTCAAAACTCGCATGCGGAAACTCACAAATAATTGCGGCCGCCGCATCGAACAGCCGACCTGCGGCGCTCGTGACGGGGCAGTTCAGGTCGCTCTCCCAGGCCGCTCTTGCGATACCTTCAGTATCCGGTAACGCCGCCCATTCCAGGCCGCACTCCCAATGCAATGCCGCCGCGCTTCGCCACGGTTCCCGTCCGGCCTTGTCACCGCCGGGCAGGCGGAAGGTCCGCAGGCTCGCCCGTCTTGTCCAGCTACCGGGACGCCCGAGAAGTGCCTCTCCCCCCCAAAGCGATCCATCGCTTCCCAGCCCGACCCCGTCCCATGCAAACATGAGCCAGTCACCGGGCCGATCCAATTCGGCGGCGACGGCGCTTGCGTGCGCCTCGTGATGCCAGACAGTCTCGACTGGGAGCCCCTGGCGTTGCGCCCACCTGTGCGTGGTGTAGCCCGGATGTGCATCGCAAACGATACGGTTTGCGCGCACGCCATAAAGATCCTGAAGGTCACTCGCGACCTGTTCAAATACGTCCAGGCTGCGCGGGCTGTCCATCTCGCCAATATGTGGCGACACAACAACGCGGTTGTCCCAGCTCAACGCGACCGTGCCTTTCATATGCCCGCCCACGGCCAGCAACGGCTCACGCTGCCGATACGGCAGCTCGAGTTCGCGGGGAGCGCAGCCACGACCGATCCGCAGTGGTCGCATAGTGCCGGCGATACGCCTAAAAACCGGATCGTCAGCCGGCCTCACGATCGGTCGATTGTGCTGCAGGAACGCATCGGCGACCGGCCGCAAGCGACGTGTCGCTTCGGCGTTGTCCGTCAGCACCGGCTCACCGCTAATGTTGCCTGATGTCGCGACGACCGGACCATCCAGCGCATCGAGAAGCAGCTGGTGCAAAGGACTATAGGGAAGAAATACACCAATTTCGTCGAGGCCCGGCGCCACGTTGCCAGCGAGCGCGCTACCCGCTTTGCGTCGGGCCAGAACGATCGGTCGAATGGGCCCGGACGCCAGCGCTGCCTCCTCGTAGGTAAGTGAAACGTAACCACGAGCAACGTCGAGGCCATCAATACCGGCAACCGGGAACATGACGGCGAGCGGCTTGTCCGGGCGGCGTTTCCGCTCGCGCAGCGTCGCCACTGCCTCGTCATTGAGTGCGTCACAAATGAGGTGATACCCACCGATGCCTTTGACCGCGACGATGGCACCCGCGCGAATGGCCGTAACGGCGCTCGCGAGTGCGGTCTGGCTCGCAACGACGGTGTCCCTGCCCGGCTCCTCAAACTGCAGCTGTGGCCCGCAGTTGGCGCAGGCGACAGGTTCGGCGTGGAAACGCCGGTCAGCCGGGTCGCTGTATTCGGCTTCACATTGGGGGCACAGCGGAAAACCCGACATGCTCGTATTCTTGCGGTCGTAAGGCAGCGCTTCGATCAATGTGTAGCGGGGCCCGCATTGTGTGCAGTTAATAAATGGATAGGCGTGGCGTCTGTCCGACGCGTTCTGCAGCTCGTCCTTGCAGTCGTCGCACATGAAATAGTCAGGCGGCACGAAAATCTGGGCGTCCGCATCGGCAAGGCTCTCGATGATCCTGAAGGAATCGCAGTCGAGCTTGCCCGCCGATTCGACGCTCAGGATGGTCGGTGACGAGAGCGGCGGGGCGTCGGCGATCAGGCCATCGACAAAGCGCTCGACTACCTCTGCACTGCCCTGCGCCAGGACCTCGACTTCGCCAAGCTGGTTCTGGACATGGCCGACAACACCGTGCCGGACCGCCAGGCGATAAACGAAGGGCCGGAAACCGACTCCCTGAACATGGCCCCGCAGCCGAATCCGCTTCGCGCTTGTCTCGCCAACATGAATGGCGAGTTCAGCCACCGACGGCGTCCTTTTTGCGCCCTTCCCACTCGTTGTCGCGCATGCCGGATGACCACCAGATACGGCAGGCACCCTCATCCGAAACCATGCATGGACCGATAGGCTTGCGTGGCGTACACGCGAGGCCGTAAAGCCGGCATTGATTCGGGTAGATCTTGCCGAGTACTACCCGGGCGCAGTCACACCCGGGTGGCATCTCGCCAACGCGCTTCCTGGAGTCGTCAGCGTAGGACTCGAATCGCAGGCGCGCGTCGTGCGCGGCATAGGCTTCGCGCAACGCGTAGCCCGACTTCGGAATGATGCCAATACCGCGCCAGTTCGCATCCACTACGTCCATGACCTGGTCGATCTGCCGGCGTGCCTCCGCATTACCCCCCGGCCTGACGACCTGCGGGTAGCAGTTATCGAGAAAGTGCCGACCATCTCGCAATTGCCGCATCACCGAATACATTGCGGCAAGCAGGGATTCCGGTGTGAATCCGGCCACCGCGGCCGGGATGTCATGGTCCTCGACGACGAATTCCCACTCCTCCGGTCCCATTACCGTGGCAACGTGACCGGGGGCGACGAGCGCGTCGAAGCCGGGCGTTCCGGAATCCAGCAGCATTGCAACCGCAGGCCAGGTCAATCTGCCGGACAGAAGCACCAGCAGGTTTTCGGGCGCGCCTTCAGCCAACATCGAGGCGACCGGCGCAGTCGTCGTTTCAAATCCAGCGGCAAAGAACACGACCAGTCGTGACGGGTCCGCGTCCGCAATTCGCACCGCTTCGGTGGGTGAGGCGATCGGCCGAATGTCAGCACCTGCCGCCTTTGCCTGTTCCAGGGATCGTGGCTCGCTCTTGGGAACATTGACCGGGACACGTAGCATGTCGCCAAACGCGACCAGCGTAACGTCCTCGTTGAGCGCGATTTGAATCGCCTCGTAGACATCCTCTTCCGGACAGATGCAAACCGGGCAGCCGGGCCCTGGTACCAGTTCCACGTTGTCAGGAATAATGCTGCGCAGACCCGCGAGTGATATTGATCGCTCGTGCCCGCCACAGACATTCATGATGCGCAGCGGCCTCTCGATTCCCAGCCCTTTAAGTTCCTCCAGCCAGTTCGCCGCGCGTTTTGCCATCAAACTGCCCCGCTTGCGACTTCTTCTGTCCGAACCGCCGCGAGTTCAGACCGCAGCCAATCGAGCCACTGCGCTATGCCGTCACCCTTGCGGGCCGACATGTTCATCAGGGGCGCACTGCTTGCCAGTTGTCGCAGGCATTCCTCGGCATAAGCCGGATCAAAATCGTCGAGCACCTGCAGCAGATCACATTTAGTGATCAGCACGAGATCGGCAGCGCGAAACATCACCGGGTACTTGGCCGGCTTGTCATGCCCTTCCGGTGTCGACAATAAGGTGACATTCAGGTGTTGCCCAAGATCAAAACTCGCCGGGCAAACCAGGTTGCCGACATTTTCGACGAACACAATGTCAACCTCGTCAATATCGAGATCGTGCAGGGCCGTGTGCACCATGTGAGCATCGAGGTGGCAAGCACTGCCGGTACTGATCTGTACTGCGGGTACGCCCTTCCGGCGAATACGTTCGGCGTCGTTTTCGGTCTCCAGATCACCTTCAATGACAGCGATCCTGAGCTCGCCTGCCAACGCATCGGCGGTTGCTTCAAGTAACGCAGTCTTGCCGGCACCCGGGGAAGACATCAGGTTTACCGCCAACGCCTTGTGACGCGCAAAATGCTCACGATTGTGAGCAGCCTGATGATCGTTCGCATCGAGCAGGCCCTTGAGGACTTCGACCGACTCGTTGCCGCTGGATGTCTGCGCCAGATGGCCGCCTGCCGTAACGAGATGTTCGTTGCCGGGTGTTACGTTGCATCCACAGGTATCACACATGAGAAACTCCGGTTGCTTGGGTCAGACTTCAGCCAGGACCTGGTCAAACAGTTCCCAGGAGTCAGCCGCTTCCTGTTCAGATACTTTTTGTATGGCGTAACCCACGTGCACAAGGACATGATCACCGGGTTCGATCTCTTCGTGCTGCAACATGAACAGGCTGACTTCGCGTTCGATTCCCTTCGCCTCGCAGGTACACTGGTAACCATCGACTGACGTTATTTTCATGGGTACTGCCAAGCACATACGGGTTCTCCGCCATTGCATATCACGTAAAACTAATATACTAAAAAGGTACGGCTGGAGGCAGCGTGGCATGCACCGCCTCGATAAGTATATACGCCTACTGAATTAACTTTGGAGCCTGCTATGCAGCTGATTACGGTGAAAAATGCACCGGCGATTCTCGCTTTCCTCCTGACCGCCGCCCTGCCGGGCGCCATCCAGGCCGCTCCGGAGATCGTCGAGGCCTGCAAGTCTTGTCACGCAGAGGACGGCGCGGGCGTCGGCAAAACCAACGTACCCATCATTGCCGGGATGCCCGCTGTGCACATCGAAGAAGCCCTGTACGCGTACAAGGATGGCGCGCGCCAATGTCTCGAAGAGCCGGTCATGTGCGATACGGCGGATTTGCTCAGTGATGAGAACATCGCCGATCTGGCCGAGCACTACGGCGCGCTTCCGCGTGGTTCTGTCGACGAGCAATTCGACGCGGATCTCGCGGCCATCGGCGAGAAAGTGCATCGCAAACTCTGCGCGCGTTGCCACCTGCCGCCGGACGATCCCGATGTCGCGGACGTGTTGGGGCCACCGCTGCACGGGCAGCGGTCCGAGTACCTGCGCTACGCGCTGGAAGCCTACCTGAGCGGCACTCGCGAAAACCTGCTGCCCGAAATGGAAGAGAAGATCGGACTCCTCGATGAAGGCGATGTCGCCGTCCTGGTCAACTACTACGCCAGTTACTGACGCGGCGGCCTGTGGTAACGTCGCTGCGACTCAAATGCCGCACAGAATCCATACACCTGGGAAGTCCATATGAATTATCGCCCTGCCCCGTTTGCGACCGCAATTGCGCGATTCGTACTACTCTCGCTACTGGCCGGGACAGCGTCCGCGGACATTACGTTGATTCATGCGGGCAGGCTGCTTGCCATACCTGGCAACGCGCCTGCGTCGAACATGACAATTATTGTTGAAGACGATCGCATCACGGGTGTGCAGCAGGGTTTTGTTGAAGCGGAAGATGCAACGGTTATCGACCTGCGTGACAAGTTTGTCCTGCCGGGGCTGATGGACATGCATGTCCATCTGCAGGGCGAGCTGGGGCCGGACAACGATCGCGATACGCTCAAAATGTCGGACCAGCTCATGCAGATGCGCAGCATCTACTACGCCATGAATACGTTGAAAGCCGGGTTCACGACCGTGCGTGACGTCGGCTCGTCGTCGCAGGAGATGTACGCCATGCGCGACGCGATCAACAACGGCTGGATTGACGGCCCGCGCATTGTCGCGGCGGGAGGCGTCGGTATCACAGGTGGCCATGCCGACGTAAGCGGCGTAAGCCCCGATCTCATGGAGATGTTTACCTCACCCAATGTTTGCGACGGCCCATACGATTGCCGGCGTGCGGCCCGCAACGTTATCAAGTACGGCGCGGACCTGATCAAGATTACTTCGACGGGTGGTGTCATGACCGAACGCGCAACCGGCACCGGGCAGCAGATGGAGATGGACGAGCTGCGCGAAGTCGTCTTGGCGGCGGAACGCATGGGCCGCAAGGTTGCATCGCATGCACACCACGAGGACGGCATTGTTTCGGCGCTGGAAGCGGGAGTCGCCAGCATCGAACATGGCACGTATACGGGCCCGCGCGCGATCAAATTGTTCAAGGAAACCGGCGCCTACCTTGTCCCCACGCTTCTCGCTGGCAAAACTGTAGCGACCCTTGCCCTGGAAGCCGATTTCATGGCACCCGCAGTCAAGGAGAAGGCGATTCGCGTCGGCAACGATATGGCCGGCAACTTCGAAAAAGCACACAAGGCCGGCGTGAATGTCGCGTATGGGACGGACAGCGGGATTTCCCCGCATGGCACCAATGCCCAGGAGGCCGTTCTGATGGTCGAGGCAGGCATGTCCGAGATGGACGTGATTATTGCTGCGACGATCAACGCGGCTGACTTGATCGACATGACCAACTCCATTGGCACGATCGAGACCGGCAAGTTCGCGGACATTATTGCGGTCGACAATTCACCGCTTGAGAACATTGAAGAGTTACTTGATGTCGACTTCGTCATGAAGGGTGGCAAAGTCTTCAAGAAATAGCATAAGGTTATCCTTATCGTTTATATAAAAATTATTTAGTTTTAATTATTTTACCAGCTGCTAACTTGCATGTGACCGGACCCGGGCCATCGACCGGGTTCTCTAACAAGAGGTATGTGCAGCCATGTCCAAACAACACCCGGTAGTCGCCGTCACTGGTTCGTCCGGAGCCGGTACCACAACCGTCAAGACGGCCTTCGAACACATATTCCGGCGCCTCGATGTGGCCGCTACGATCATCGAAGGTGATAGCTTCCATCGCTATGACCGAGCCAGCATGGGACGTAAGATTGCACGCGCTGCCGAAACAGGCGAGAACGTGTCGCACTTCGGTCCCGAAGCTAACCTGCTCTGTGAACTCGGCACTCTGTTCAAGACATACGGGGAGTCCGGATCCGGAAAACGTCGCTTCTACATCCACAACGAAGATGAAGCGAAGCTGCACGGCGTGCCTTCGGGAGAATTCACCGAGTGGCAGGCACTGCCGCCCGAGACCGATATGCTGCTTTACGAAGGCTTGCACGGCGCAATGGTGACCGAGGATTGCGATGTCGCCCGGTTTGCAGACCTGCTCATCGGCGTCGTGCCGATCGTGAATCTTGAGTGGATCCAGAAGATTCATCGGGACACGCGCCAGCGCGGCTATGCGGAAACGGATGTGACCAAGACAATCCTGCGGCGCATGGAGGACTACGTGAAGCACATCACGCCGCAATTCTCACGCACCGATATCAATTTTCAGCGCGTGCCGACGGTGGACACATCGAATCCGTTCATCGCGCGCGACATTCCAACGGCCGACGAAAGTTTTGTTGTGATTCGCTTCCGGGATCCGGCTAAATTCGATATCGACTTCCCGTTCCTGCTGTCAATGGTCAAGGATTCATTCATTTCCCGACGCAATACGATCGTCGTGCCGGGCGGCAAGATGTTGCTCGCGATGGAGCTGATCCTGATGCCGATTCTGAAACGCATGATCGAATCGAGCCGGACGGAAACCCGTCTCGTCGCATGATCGACCCGAAACTACAGGCGGTCGTGTTCGATCTCGACGGGACGCTGGCCGACACGGCCGCGGATATTCGCGAAGCGCTGGCGCGAGCGCTTGCAAGCGAGGGTTTGCCGCCCGTTGATCTTGCCAGCGTTCGGTTAATGATCGGTGGTGGGCCGCGCCTGCTGGTGGAGCGCGCCCTGGACCGCCTTGGCGTTGCCGATAACGGCGACCGCGTGGCGCAACTCACAGACCTGTTCCATTCCGAGTACATTGCGCAACGCAATCGCATGAGCAGACTCTTCACCGGAGTAGTTGAGGGCCTCCAGCGCATGAAATCAGCAGGTCTCAAGCTCGGGATTTGCAGCAACAAACCCGATGATCTTTGCCGCTTGCTCGTGGACAGCTTCGACCTTCACGACAAGGTGGACGTCGTGCTCGGATCGGGCGCCGGCTTGCCCAGGAAACCGGATCCGGCCCCATTACTGCACGTAATTGAGAGACTCGGGGCGACGCCTGAAACAACGCTATACGTGGGTGACAGCGAAACTGACGTTAAGGTAGCCCGTGCGGCGGACGTGCGTGTGGCTCTCGTCAGCTATGGTTACACTCTGCGCCCTGCAAGCCAGTTGGGCGCCGATGGCGTGGTGGATTCAATTATCGAACTGGCGCCGCCGCTTGCCAAATCCGCCTAGTCCCCGAGGAGATCCACTGCTTCGTCAGTCAGCAGTGATTTGAATTCTTCTGCTGCAAGCGATAAGCGCTTGCCCTTGTGAAGCACGACATACCAATGGCGTTGAATTGGCAGGCCCTTGACCTTCAGCTCGACCAGGTGGCCCAACTGCAGTTCGACACGCACGGCACCTCTTGGCAGCAAACCCAGACCAAGCCCGGCCTGCACACCCTGCTTGATACTCGACAGGCTGCCCATGCCCATGCCGGTGGTCAGTTTGAGTTTCTGCTCCCGGAAGAACCGTTCCATCGCGCCACGGGTGCCCGAGCCGGGCTCTCGAGTCAGGAAGATCTCTTTCTCGAGTTCGCGCTGCGCAATACGCGCGCGCTTCGCCAGGCGGTGATCCGGTGGCGCAACGATGACCAGCGGGTTCTCCATGAAAGCGATGGCTTCGACCTGGGAGTCCTTGGGCGGTTGCCCCATGATCGCCATATCGACATCATTGTCGAGGACCTGCCTGAGCACGGCCTTCTGATTCGTCACATCCATGCTGACACTGACGTCGGGAAACCGTTGATGGAACGTACCGAGTAGCCTGGGCGCAAAATAATTGGCGGATGAGATGGCCGCGATCTTCAACCTGCCCCCTGCGAAACCCTTCAGCTTGTCCAGCACGTCGTCCATCTCGTCAACCTGTTGCAGTATCGAGCGAGCGTAGCGATAGACCTCCCTGCCGGCCTCCGTCAGGTGTACCTGTTTCCCGAATTGCTCGGTCAAAGCCAGCCCGGCCTGATGCTCGAGTTGCCGAATCTGCATCGATACCGCGGGCTGGGTCAGGTGCAATTCCTCGGCCGCCTTCGTATAGCTGAGGTTCTTCGCGACGGCCGAAAAACACTGCAGTTGTCGCAATGTCAGATGCATAAGTATTCCTTATCTTTCAGATAACAATTATTGAATATCCTTATGATAAACGATGCAGTAACGTTCGCTCAAGCTAACCGTAAGGACATTCCAATGGCACTTGACCAATCCAGTCGCTACGTCGACCTGAACCTGAAAGAAGACGAACTGATCGCAGCCGGCGAGCACGTGCTGGTCGCGTATCACATGAAACCCAAACCGGGGTTTGGCAACTTCGTCGAGACTGCGGCCCATTTCGCGGCCGAGTCCTCCACGGGGACGAATGTCGAGGTTTCGACGACCGATTCATTCACACGCGGCGTCGACGCCCTTGTCTACGAGGTCGACGAGAGCGCGGAGCTCATGAAACTCGCTTACCCGGTGGATCTGTTCGATCGCAACATTACGGATGGGCGCGCCATGATCGCGTCATTCCTGACGCTTGCCATTGGCAACAACCAGGGCATGGGCGACGTCGAGTACGCCAAGATTTACGACTTCTGGTTCCCACCCGAATTCCTGCGGCTGTTCGACGGCCCGGCCACGACAATTTCGCACATGTGGCGCGTCCTCGGGCGCCCGCACACCGACGGCGGCTTCGTCGTCGGCACGATCGTCAAGCCCAAACTCGGATTACGCCCGAAGCCGTTCGCGGATGCCTGCTACGAATTCTGGCAGGGCGGCGACTTCATCAAGAACGACGAACCACAGGGCAACCAGGTCTTTGCGCCGATGAAGGAAACGATTCCGCTGGTCGCCGACACCATGCGCCGCGTGCAGGACGAGACCGGCGAAGCGAAACTGTTCTCGGCCAACATCACGGCCGACGACCCGTTCGAAATGATCGCTCGCGGCGAGTTCATTCTCGAGACATTTGCTGAACTTGCGGACCACGTCGCATTCCTCGTTGACGGCTATGTGGCCGGACCGACGGCGATCACTACGGCGCGGCGGCGCTTTCCGAATCAGTACCTGCACTATCACCGTGCCGGGCATGGCGCTGTAACCTCGCCGCAGACACAACGCGGCTACACAGCCTTTGTCCACTGCAAGATGGCCCGTATCCAGGGCTCCTCAGGTATCCATACGGGCACCATGAGCTACGGCAAGATGGAAGGCGAGCAGGACGACCGTTTGATCGCCTACATGCTCGAGCGTGATAGTGCGGACGGCCCGTACTTCCACCAGGAGTGGGCTGGCATGAACCCGACCACGCCAATCATCTCGGGCGGCATGAATGCGCTGCGCATTCCGGGCTTCTTCGAGAATCTCGGTCACTCGAATGTCGTCATGACGGCGGGCGGTGGCTCCTACGGGCATATCGATGGTGCAGCAGCGGGCGCACGCTCGATGCGGCAGGCCGAAGAGTGCTGGCGCACGGGTGCGGATCCGATCGAATTCGCCCGCGAGCACCACGAGTTCGCACGCGCCCTCGAAAGCTTCCCTGGCGATGCGGATCGTCTTTACCCGGGCTGGCAGCAGCGGCTCGCAAAGTCCGCCTGATCCGGCAAGACAAACAAGGCACGAACCCCGGAGGACATTAGATATAAGATAGCCGGCATGGCAACCATGTCCCCAAGCACACTGCGCATCGGCTATCGCTATCGTCCTGGTCGGCTCGCGCCCGACTACGACGCCGTCGTCATCGGCTCAGGCATGAGCGGATTGACGACGGCCGCCCTCCTGTCCGACCTCGGCCAGAAGGTCTGCGTGCTCGAGCAGCACTACACGGCTGGTGGGTACACACACTCCTACGAACGCGCCGGCTACGAGTGGGATGTTGGCGTTCACTACATCGGCGAAGTTGGCGCGCCGACACGGACGCGCAAGATGTTCGACTACCTGTCGGGCGGAAACCTGAAATGGGCGCCGATGGACGATGAGTACGATCGCTTCTATATCGGCGACAAGGTCTATAACGCCGTCGCCGGAAAGCGGGAGTTTCGCGAAAACCTGGTTCGTCAGTTTCCGAACGAGGAAAAAGCCATTGACCGCTACATTGCGCTGCTCGATCGATCGGGAGACGCCCTCTCCGCGTTCGGCATGGGGCGTGGCATGCCACCGCTGGCCGCAGCCGCTATCAGTCCCTGGCTGGCCTGGAAGCGGCGCGGCGCGTATCGCCGCACGACGTGGGAGGTACTCAGCGGTCTGACTGATGATGAGAACCTTATTGCGACGCTTTGCGGCCAGTGGGGCGACATGGGCCTGCCGCCCAAGCGCTCGCCTTTCATGGCACACGCCATGATCGCGCGCCACTACCTGTACGGAGGTTACTACCCGATCGGTGGCTCGTGGCGCATAGCCGACACGATTATTCCGAAGATCCAGGCGGGCGGCGGCGAAGTATTCACGTATGCGAAAGTGGATGAAATCGTCGTTGAGGACAACAGGGTCGCAGGCGTGCGCATGCAGGACGGCCACGTGATCGAATGCGACTGTGTCATCTCCTCAGCCGGCGTCAACAACACGTTCAGCCACCTGGTCCCCGAGGAGACTGCCAATAAAAACGGTTACCTCCGCAAACTGGAGACGGTCGAGCCCAGCCTGGGGCACCTTGGCGTCTACATCGGGCTGAAGGGCACGGCGGAAGAGATCGGGCTGCCGCGCACCAACTACTGGATCTACCCGTCGCAGGACTACGATGGCGCGGTGGACCGATTCCTGGGAGACGCCGATGCGCCCTTCCCGGTCGTCTACGTTTCCTTCCCATCTGCCAAGGATCCGGACTACGAAAACCGGCATCCGGGCACGTCAACCATCGAGATCGTGGCCCCTGCTCCGTACGAGTGGTTCGCGAAGTGGAATGAGGAAACCTGGGGCAAACGTGGCGACGATTATGAGGCCCTGAAGGCCCGGTTCGGTGAACGACTCATGGACGTTCTCTACGACAAGGTCCCCCAGGCTCGCGGTAAGGTCGACTACTATGAAGTGTCGACACCTTTGTCGACCAACTGGTTCGGCGGCTACCAGGAGGGCGAACTCTATGGTCTCGCACACACTGGCGAGCGCCTGGAACAGGACTGGCTGCGACCGAAGACGCGAATCCCCGGACTGTGGCTGACGGGCCAGGACATCCTGACCTGTGGAGTGACCGGGGCAATGATGGCAGGCCTGATCACGACGATGAGCATGGTTGGCCCCAAGACTATGGGGCCGCTGCTGAAGCGCATCTATTCCTGAGTAACAGCCCCTGTCGGTTGCAGGCGTCGTCTAGGACTTGGGCTTTGCGTGCGCTACCAACACATCGCAATTGAAGTGATCCAGCGCCCGGGCTGCCGTACTCCCGACAATCCGCTGCTTGAGCTTCGACCGTGCCAAAGCACCCATCACGACCAGGCTTGCACCCTCTTTGTCCGCGAAGGCGGGCAAAATATCTTCGGGCCGACCTGGCAGCATGTGGACGGTCCCCTTCGGAAGTCTGCAATTTTCAGCCAGGAGCTTCATCGCCTGGTCATGCTCCGTTCGGATCTTTTCGTTGAGTTCCTCAATAGGCAGCCTCCTCGGCTTAACGGCCCATGTGGCCCGCGAACCGATTTCATCAAGTGTCTGGTAGGTGTGCACGACTAGCAGCGCCGATTCGCTGTTGTCGGCGATAGTGCGAGCACGCTCGAGGATTCTCATGTCGAGGTGGGCCGGCTTGTCGTGCGCGTGCACCGGATCGACTGCGGCGACTATCACCGACGGATCCTTCCAGTCCACAGGCTTCACAAACCACAGTGGATAATCAAGATCGCGGATGAGGTCCCAATCCACGCTTCCCAGCGACGCCCTCTCTGATGGAGTGTGGTAGTGAGTACCTTTGATGACATACGTCGGCTGACGCGCGTCGGCCTCTCGGCGCACCAGGTCCGCCACGTGTCGTTCGCCTGATCTGTTCGCTTCGACCCTGACACCGGCCTCTTCTGCGAAGGCGATCAATTCCGCGATTGCTTCCCCCTGCGACGCACGGATGCCCTCGGCAAGGTCCTGGGATTCGAGCAGATAGACGTAGCTGTCGCCGAGGTGGTCAGTGACCGGGTCACTCACGAGCAAATGCAGGTTGCAGTTGTGCGACTTCGCCAGCCACGTTGCACGAGCGACGACGTGTTTCGGGTACTTGTCGAATTCGACAATGCAGAGAATATTGCGACTCATAGCGCACCTCCACACAATTGTGCACCATTGACTTTAGCGCCGGACTCTTCACATGACACTTCGTATTAGTACGAATTGATGCGCGTCCAGAACGCCTCGGGCCCACATCCGGGACTCTGATCAGGCGGTTCCGTACTTGGTCTCGACCTCGACGCCAATACCTTTCAGGAACCCGGTGGGAAGAATACCGCCCGCGCAGATGATCACTGCCTGGTTGGGAAGTCTATGCACCTTGTTCTTGAACTCGATGTCGACAGCCTCTGGATGTATCTCGCGTACGTTGGAACTCATTAGTACACGCATCTGACGCGCCGCAGCCAGCGCTTCAATCTTGCTGCGGTTCGCCGCTTTCGCGCGACTGAATGCGTCGGATCGATAGGAAAGTGTGACCGTCGAACCGGGCTGCTCTGCGATTGTATGGGCTGCCTCCAGCGCACTATCGCCGCCGCCAACAACCAGCACGTGTTGGCCGGCGTATTCGGTCGGATCGATCAGGCGGTAGGTCACTTTCGAGAGTTCCTCACCCGGCACACCCAGCGTTCTCGGAGTTCCTCGTCGCCCGATTGTCAGTAACACGGCGCGACAGGGATACTGTCCTTTGTTCGTGACGACCTTGAAGCTGCGACCGCCTTTGTCACGGACGATCTCCTCAACGCGCTCATGGTAATTGATCTTCAGGTTGGTTTTTGTCTCAACCCCTTGCCAGAACTCGAGCAATTTCTCCTTGCTCGTTTCGGTGAACTTCATCTTCCCGACAATCGGCAACACGGCCGGCTGCGTCATGACGAGCTTTCCCCTCGGGAAATGAGACACCGTGCCGCCGAGCGAATCCTGCTCGATTGTCACAAATCGAAGTCCCGCCTTCATTGCCCCAAGCGATGCCGCAAAGCCGGCCGGCCCCGCACCGACAATCGCTACGTCGTAGCCGTTACCGGAGCCCAGGCCATTAAGTTTCAGGATCGAATCCAGTGCCTGGCGTCCCTGCTCGATCGCATTGCGAATCAAGCCCATCCCCCCGAGCTCGCCCGCGATAAAGATACCGGGGATGTTGGTTTCAAAATTTGGTTGCACGGTCGGTATGTCGACACCACGACGCGCTGTGCCAAACACCAGTTCGATCGCGTCCGCCGGGCATGAGTGCTTGCAAGCGCCGTGACCAATACAATTTGCCGGAGCAATCAGCCGAGATTTACCGCGAATCATTCCAAGGACCGGATGGCTTTTCTGCTCAGGACAGGCCATTACGCAAGAGCGGCACCCAATACACTTCACTGGGTCGATCACTGGATGCAGTGACGGCGGCTCCAGCATGCTCGCCTCGATAGCTTCTTCCGCGGCCCGAATGCTCGCCTCTTCCTTGCGCCATCGCGCGCGGAAATACCATACGAAAATGGCGACTATGGGAAGAAGATAAATGAGGAGCCAGGCGTATTTCATTAGTCACACAGTTCGCGGGAAGCTAAGCACTTTAGCAGCACAGCGGTGGGTCGATTGCGTACCGGGTCACAGTACCGCGTCACTTGACGATAAAGACTGTCGCAAAATGGACACGGGTAGAAGACCGTATAAACAGGGTAGTGCAACACCTCATTTATTTTGGCGCCGTTCGCGGTGCATTATGACCAACAACGCTTGCGGTTCGCCAGCGCGATTTTTTCCAGCTACAGAAAGGACAAGGACTGTCGTTATTTGGCGACAATTTTCTACGGATTCGTGTGCGCCATGCACGGGAAATTAGCTACGTATTGAGGGAACCTTTCGTAAGCGGTTCACGTGTATGAATAGGTAATAAACAAGGTCTCACAAAATGATTCTGGATTTTCTTTCAAGACCCACTGTGTTGGCAACTTCCCTGGCCGCGTTTGTAGCAGCGACGTTCTACTACGTTTTCGATATGCCAGACCGGGAACACTCGTCTAACCATGCAGCTGTCGAGGCCAGGCCCTTGACCGACGCCGGGGCTGACCAAAAAGCGGCATCTGTTACGAGCCTTGTTGGCGGGCTTGAAGCCAAACTTTCTCAAAACCCGAACGATGCAAAAGGATGGTTACTTCTCGCCAAGTCGCACGATCACCTGGGAGACCGTCAGGCAGCATGGGCTGCCTACGAGCGCGCCAAGGAACTTGGATTAAGTGACAACAGTTTTGAAATCGAGCTCGTCGCCGATATGCGCCAGCTCATGCCAAACAACTAAGACGCAAGGGACTGCATCTCGTGAATGAAACTGTAATTGAGCGGCCTATAGGTTTATCAGCGGCGGCGAAGCCGGCACGCAGACGTACCACAAAGACTGTGAGCGAGCCCAAGGTCTATTTATTGCTCACGCTCCTTATTATTGCGGGCTACCTGCTGCGCGATTTCGGACTCATGACTCCCGAATACGGAGCAGGTTACTGGTTGGGAATCATTGGCGGATCGTTGATGCTGGCCTTGCTGCTGTACCCGTTTCGCAAGCGCCTGCGAATTTTGCATTTTCTCGGACCGACCAAGCACTGGTTTCGCATGCATATGGCGTTCGGGCTTGTTGGTCCGTTGCTGATTCTCTACCACTGCAATTTCCAGCTCGGGTCGATTAACAGTCAGGTGGCCTTGTACTGCATGTTGCTGGTTGCTGGTAGCGGAATTATCGGTCGGCATTTTTACGCACGTATTCACCGCGGGCTTTACGGCAGGAAAACATCACTGCGGGAGCTGCAGGGAGATCTGTCAGCTTCGTTGGAAAAGAGTCACGGTCTCGCGACCTTGATGCCGAACCTGGTCGAGCGTCTGGATGTGATGGCGGAAGAATTGCAGGGTTGCAGAGTTACCCAATCGATCGGCATCGGCCGCAGCCTGCGATGGACCTTCACTCATCACTTCACCCACATTTCCCTGTTGCTGATTGCCCGCCACGAGCTAAAGCGTGCCGCACGAAACTCTTCGATAGTTTCACGTGACTACAAACGTCTCTCGCGGGCAGCATCGAAATTCATACGTGATTACATGTCACTCATCGGACGCGTGGCACAATTTTCCTTCTACGAACGCCTGTTTGCACTTTGGCACATCCTTCACTTGCCGATATTCCTCCTTATGATTGTTTCGGCGCTCTTCCACGTACTCGCAGTCCACATGTACTAACGCGAATCGGGCAGATGCGCAGGAAAACTCTACTCTCCGGACTACTACTAATGTTTGGCACCTTCAGTCTTGACATTGCACAGGCGCAGCTGGAAACACTGGTTATGCCGGGCGACGTTATCTCTGGCCATGCGGACATCGAGTCCGAATGCGAATCCTGCCACGTTGCCTTCGAGCGCGATAAACAGTCCGAACTGTGCATGGATTGTCACGAAGATGTCGCCGCAGACCGATCGTCACAAACAGGATTTCATGGCATCGACCGGAATGCAAAGCGGCGCGACTGCTCGTTCTGCCATGTCGACCACGAAGGCAGGGACGCGAATATCGTGCCGCTCGATGAGGCATCATTCAAGCACAAGGCCACAGACTTCCCGTTGTCAGGCAAACACACCGACGCAGCCTGCGGCGACTGCCATGAGTCCGGTGAAAAGCATCGCAATGCCCCATCACAGTGTTTTGCCTGCCACGAGAACGACAATGTTCATGGTGAGACGATGGGCAGCGCCTGCGGTGACTGCCACTCGCCTGCCGGCTGGGTCGAGGTTGCGTTTGATCACGACACCACCGGTTTCGGCCTTATCGGAAAACACGAAGAGGCCGCCTGCCTTGGCTGTCACGCCGACCAGACCTTCCTGGAAACGCCGACCACTTGCTACAGCTGCCACCAGGGAGACGATGCGCATGAGGGCCGCAGCGGTACGGAATGCGGCAACTGCCACAAGCCAACCGGGTGGCTCGACACCTCGTTCGATCACTCTCGCGATACGACATTCGATCTCACCGGGAAGCACGCGGCGCTCACGTGCGACGACTGCCATAGCGAAGACCCATTTGCCGACCAGCTGGTCACCACCTGCTTCTCCTGCCACGCCGACGATGACAATCACGACGGTCATTTTGGCGAGAGCTGCGACACCTGTCATGTTACGGACGCATGGGCGCAACCTGCTTTCGATCATAATGTCGACACGCAGCATGCCCTCCGCGGTGCGCACACCAGTATTGAATGCAATGCCTGTCATATCGAGCCGGTCTTTGACGTTCAGCCCCCTACCGACTGTGGTCTATGCCATGAGGAAGACGACCCCCACGAGGGTACCCAGGGAAATACCTGCGAGGACTGTCACAATGAGCAGTCGTGGAGTGACGACGTCTTCTTTGATCATGGCCTGACCCGTTTCCCGTTGCTTGGCAAGCACAGCGACACGGACTGCACCGAATGTCATGAAACTCAGAAATTCCGGGATACGCCAATGGACTGCGTGTCGTGCCATGCGTCCGAAGACCCTCACGGCGACCGCCTTCCCGACGGTTGCGCGCTCTGCCACTCGCCGGTCGACTGGTCGAAGTGGCGCTTCGATCACGACAGTCAGACGGCATTTCCGCTTTACGGCGCTCATCGCGATGCTGACTGCAAAACCTGCCATCGGCAATCGCTCGATATCCAGATGAGACTCGGCGCCCGCTGCAACGATTGCCATCGTGCCGACGACGTTCACAACGGTGAGTTCGGCTTTGATTGTGGACGGTGCCATTCGAGCGACTCCTTCGAGGAGGTACAACGAATCCAATGAAGACACTCATTCCCATCATGCTCAGCGTGTTGCTGCTCGCGTCGCCCTCGCATGCGCAGCAGCAATTTGATCACTTCAGCACGGGTTTCGACCTTGATGGCGCACACCAGAATGTCAACTGCGACCGCTGCCACACCGGTGGAATTTTCGAGGGGACGCGTTCGGCTTGCGCAGGCTGTCACTCCCAGGTCGGTACAGTTCTCTCGACAATGAAGCCGCCCGGCCATATTGCATCTGCACAAGCATGCGAAACATGCCATACGACATCGGCCTGGTTCCCCATCGCGTACATGGATCACACCGCTGTGTTCGGTAGCTGTGGTACTTGCCACAACGGAGTGCAGTCGACCGGCAAACCGCCCGGCCATATTCTCTCCAGCGACAACTGCGACGATTGCCACTCGAGCACGCTCTGGGTACCGGCTGTTTTTGACCACGCGAACATCTCTGGCAATTGCTTCAGTTGCCACAATGGCGTCGACGCCACTGGCAAGAACCCCACGCATGTAAGTACAACGAATATCTGCGAGGACTGCCACCGCAGCACCTCATGGTCACCGGTATATGCCGTTGACCACACGCAAGTGCTCGGGACCTGCAATACATGTCATGACGGACTGACAGCAACCGGAAAGCATCCTTCACACATTCTGAGCGGCGACAATTGCGACGACTGCCATACAACGGTTGCCTGGTCGCCCGCGAATTTCGACCACGGCAGCATTACCGCAAACTGTATCGACTGTCATGACGGTGTCCAGGCAACCGGCAAGGATCCAACCCATATCAATACGAGCAACGTGTGCGAGGACTGTCACAACAACGTGACGTTCGCACCCGCCGACACGGTTGACCACACGCAAGTACTCGGGACCTGCTTCTCCTGCCATGACGGCAACACCGCGACCGGCAAGCACCCAACCCACCTTACCAGTGGTGACAACTGTGACGACTGCCACACAACCGTTGCCTGGATTCCCGCCAACTTCGATCACGTAAACATTACGAACAACTGCATCAGTTGCCACAACGGCACCGACGCGACGGGCAAGCATCCGACGCATATATCAACGACCGATATTTGCGAGGATTGTCACAACAACGTGGCCTGGGCACCCGCCGACACCGTCGACCACACCGCGGTACTCGGGACCTGCCTCTCCTGCCACGACGGCAACACGGCGACCGGCAAGCACCCAACCCACATCACGAGCGGTGACAACTGCGACGACTGCCACACGACCGTTGCCTGGATTCCCGCCAACTTCGATCACGTAAACATTACGAACAACTGCATCAGTTGCCATAACGGCACAGACGCGACAGGCAAACACCCGACGCATATATCAACGACCGATATTTGCGAGGATTGTCACAACAACGTGGCCTGGACACCCGCCGACACCGTCGACCACACCGCGGTACTCGGGACCTGCCTCTCCTGCCACGACGGCAACACGGCGACCGGCAAGCACCCAACTCACATCACGAGCGGTGACAACTGCGACGACTGCCACACGACGGTTGCCTGGATTCCGGCGAACTTCGATCACGTAAACATTACGAACAACTGCATCAGTTGCCACAACGGCACAGACGCGACGGGCAAGCATCCGACGCATATATCAACGACCGATATTTGCGAGGATTGTCACAACAACGTGGCCTGGGCACCCGCCGACACCGTCGACCACA
>Ga0316191_10000060_pt1 | contig 51318 bp, 36 predicted proteins | sample Eddworburr2cm_MG_FD_204928 | JGI IMG/M metagenome (GOLD analysis project Ga0316191, IMG submission 204928) | Coastal sediment microbial communities from Maine, United States - Eddy worm burrow 2 cm | ecosystem: Environmental > Aquatic > Marine > Coastal > Sediment | place: USA: Maine...
AAAGAATTGCCAGGTGCTTTAAGCAGCAATGAATCCAGTTCGGTGTTTTCAGCCAGTTGCATTATTAATCGTCCCCATACCTCCCTTTCAGCCAAGCAGTTGTGGTACTTGATTAGCGATAGGAAACTACCCATCCAATGGGCTTGTTTGAATTTGTTAGTTATTTAAACGAGAAAGTTTCGCAATTGACAACATTGGTATGTTTGCTTTCCCACCTTGTGCATCCATGCCAAGTAATTTTGTTCAATCTTCACTATAAACATAGGAACAAAAGTTCCGTTTGTCTATGTCCATCAGATAATAATGGAATAATTTCCGGACACCAGTAATCCGGTTGAGCGTCTCGAAAAGCAAGATATTGTCATTTGTTAAAGGTGTCAGAGCCCTTTAACGTTCATTGACATTACGTTCCAAGTGTAGTGCAAAGCTATAGCTGGTCCAGCCATCGCCTTTTTTAAACACCAGCTTGTTCACGCTTTCACCGTCCTCGATATTGACCTGGTTCAACTGCGCAGGAAATGCCTCCATCAGGATATCGTCCCATACAAGGACACTCTGTGGCAGCCGGCCAGCCAATTCCTGGTAGACAAGAATATCGTTGCCCGAAAGCTCCGCACCAACCAGCTCGAATTTGAGCTCTTTATCAACTCCCTTGATGTAAAAATGCGCTTCGACATAAAGTGCAATTTGGGCCCGCCCTTCTATTTCCTCGACCGACAGGCCCGGGAGCCCCAGGGAAGCGCCCACACCGAGTTCCGCATCGTGGGTATGCAGACGATGGATGACCTCGGTTCGCCCCGTTGTCTCGTTCCACTTGACCGTTGTCAGGCTACCGGGGGTACGATGGGCAAGGCAAGCCGACGCTGTTGTCAGCGTGATGACAAACAGGCTCGTAATGACAAAACGCATTGGCATGGACCAACTCAACGGTTTGATTCAAGCGTTATGGTGCGAACGGAGCCATCCTCACCCCCTTTGCGTTCTCGTAATGTGTGAAGCATATCTGCCATCAGGTCACGCGTATCATCTTCTTTCTTATAAAGTTCGATACGGGATTTTTCAATGCGACTGGGAAAATGGTTATTGGAAAAATCGGCGTCTGCCGTCTCGTGCCTGGGGTCCAGCGCCACCATGCTGATCGCCTTGTCACGGATGAGTAGCTTGGTTACCTTGTCGATATCACGACGCCAGATTTCTGCCGGCAGTGTCATCATATCCTCTGTACCGTCGGCATTCGTTATCAGTAACGGCAATGGAGAAGGTAGGCCGCCAATATTTTCGAAATCCATGAAGTAAACAAAGTCATTCTCTGCAACGGCCCGTTTCAGCGTCTCAAACTCCCACTCCTCAAGCGCGTCGAGCATCTTTGTGTACTCATTACGATCCTTGTTGCTGGGGGTGAAGCGGTCTTTGTCGTTATAAAAATCAGCTAACTCCGGATGCTTTTCCAGGTAGGTTTCACGGCCTTCCTCACGATTGCGTATCTGTGCGAGAGTCTCGGGTACTTCGTCGGCGTGCTCCTTGCGGCTGAGTGCGTATTCGATATCCGGGTCTGCCGTGGATACCTTGTACTCCCTGAGACCGGTCAGGGCAATATCGACATGATCGGTAGAGTAGAACCAGCCACGCCAGAACCAATCGAGATCCACACCGGACGCGTCCTCCATGCTTCGGAAAAAGTCTGCCGGGGTGGGCCGTTTGAACTTCCACCGCAGAGCATATTCCCTGAAGGCGAAATCAAATAATTCACGACCCATAATGGTTTCCCGCAATACAATCAAAGCGGCTGTGGGTTTTGCATAGGCATTTGGCCCAAACTGCAATAGTGATTCGGAATTCGTCATTATGGGAGCCTGGTCTTCGCTGACCATGTAATCGGTGATGGCATCGAGTACGTTCACATGTGGCCGATGGGCCGGAAACTCCTCTTCCCACTCAAGTTCCGCAATATATTCCAGGAAGCTGTTCAAGCCCTCATCCATCCAGGTCCATTGGCGTTCATCTGAATTGACAATCATTGGAAAGTAGTTGTGACCAACCTCATGAATGATCACACCGATCAGGCCGTACTTGACCCGTCGTGAATAAGTCTCATCCGGTGCATTCTCAACATACTTTTCCGCTCCGTTTTCATTCTTTTCAGGTTCCAGGGGTTCAGGGCGATATCCATTGAAAGTCATCATGGGATACTCCATACCACCACGCTTCCATGTGTTGATGGATTGCGAGGTTGGGTAGGGATAGGGGAAGGAGAATCGTGAATATACATCCATTGTATGAACAATGGCGTGAGTTGAGTATCTCGACCAGATGGCCTCGGCCTCTGGTGGGTAAAAGGACATCGCCAGTACTTCTGGGGTTTTCTCATCGTCCTGCTTGTGAACCATGGCATCCCAGATAAATTTGCGGGAACTTGCCCAGGCAAAATCCCGGACGTTTTCCGCCTTGAATACCCAGGTCCTGGTGCCACTCGATTTTTGCTTCTCGTTTTCCAGGGCTTCTGCGGGTGTGACTATCATCACCGGTTTGTTCGAATCACGTGCGGATTCGAGTCGACTTCTTTGTTTGGAGGTCAGGACTTTATCAGGGTTTTGAAGTTCTCCGGTTGCAGAGACAATATGATCATCAGGAACCGTTATCTCGACTTCGTAATTCCCAAATTCCAGGGTGAATTCACCCGAACCTATGAAAGCCTTGTGTTGCCAGCCAGCATAGTCGGTATAGGCCACCAGCCGCGGAAACCACTGTGCCAGGAAATAGATGTAAGTGTCGTTGTCACGAAAATGCTCATAACCACCACGACTGCCAGCCCGCTCCTCAAGGAGAATATTGAACGACCAGTCAATTGAAAAATTAATGCCCTCGCCGGATGTCAGCGGCCGTGGCAAATCGATACGCATCATGGTGCCATTGATGGTGTGAGAGAGATCTTTTCCTCCGGCGTCGAGCACATGTTCGATTTCAAAACCATAATCGATGTCTTTGGACAGCTGTTTTCTGGCTATCGTCGAATAACTCAGGACGTCCCCATTTTGCTCCTTCCACTTCTTTCGACCGACCGCATCCTTTGCTGTTTCTGACAGGCGCCCCAGGGAGCTATCGATAAATCGATTCTGATCAAGCTGTAGCCAAATATAGCGCAGGGTATCCGGTGAATGATTTGTGTAGCTGATGGTCTCCGAAGCACTGATGCGACGGCGGGTCTCATCCAGGCGAACCTTGATTTTATAGTCTGCCCGCTGTTGCCAGTACTGCGACCCTGGCGCGCCGGAAGCGGTGCGATAAACATTTGCCGTTGGCAGGTCGACATCCAGTTGCCGGAAGGCATCACGAAAGTCACCCTTGGTCTGTCGGATGGCGTCAGCTTCAACACAGGTACTCAAAGTCATTGACACGATCAGTGTCAGTAGAAGAAATCGCATTATTGATCCCAAAAAAGTTTGTTATTAGATTCAGTTAATAAACTAACATGATCTCGACCATAAGAGATAGTCAGGAGAGAAAGTTAGGAGCACACCCAAATCTTTAAAGAACGAAAAGCTGGACACCCATAGCTCTTTAGAAATGGGTATGTTGGTTCTTTCTTCGTTCTTTCCCCCGGCCACGGTTGCGGGGCCCTGTACCTGTTCTGCCGTACACGCTAATCATCCGTGGATTCGAAGCCGTCGCTATGTATGGTTTGTGGCGCTGACGAACGCAGTTCCAGACCACCCAGGCTAACACTCTCGCCCGTTATCGTCACCTCCACAACGACCGGTCCATCAGCATTCGGGCGTGACGGAACAATGATGGAGTCTTGCGCAAATCGCCGAGCCGCGTTGGGGGCATGCGGACCCAGCGTGCCGATAACCGTGTCGTCGAAACGTATTACTATTTTGCCACCCCCGGTGACTGCATCGAAGGTGCGGATCAGTAGCGCGGACTCGGACGGGTTGGGCCAGGTGAGGGTAAACCGGGCGTCGCCGGTAAACAAACAGATCGGTAGATCCGCGCATGTTTCCGGATTGTCAACAAAGCATGAACTGACCAACTCACACGTTTCATCGGCCGCCGCGATGAAATTGTGTTCCTCTCGGCTCGATGGACTCATGTCCAGCTGCGAGACAATAGTTTTCGTGGCTGGGCGCAGATAGTAGTAAGCCACCGAATCACTGCAGGCCTGAATATCGTTAAGCCGGCCAACCTCCTGGCCGACCCGAATGGACTCTCTGAATGGTAGCGAGTCGGTGACCATAAACCGAACCATACCGGTTGCGTCGCGGCGTTCTGCTGAGATGGTATGGAAAGTTGAACCATGGAACGGTGCGGTAAATGGTCCAGCATCGAAATAGAAGCCACCGGCGTAAAAGTCTTCAACGCCGGTGCCATGCCAAATTGGGTGAATCATGTCGTCCACGATGACGCGCTCATCACCCTCCAGATATGTTCTGTTGGTTCTCTCAAAGGAATCCATGGACTGAAAGAGGCCCACCCAGCGGCCGGCACCCCTTAGCGCCAGTAATTCGATGTCCAGGCCGACGGTGGAGGGGCATGTCGCGCGACGTTGATAGCCGAATTTACCTGTGCCTGCAGGCGGGCGCTCGCTGTCATGGCGAATCGAATATCCGACCACAACGGCTTGAGTTGCCATATTTCGTAACTCCAGCTTCGCATTGGCAAAAAAAGGCTTTGGAAAACGATCATAGAGTGTACCCGGCGCGGTTCTCCCCATCATTCGCGAGGTGTTGATCGCGCCCGGCTCACCGAGTGCAAAATAGAGTGTCGCAGGGATCCACTCCGAAGCGGAACCATCGAAAACCCAACGCAGATCAAGCTCATCCAGTGCGGCGTCCGTACGTAACAGTGTTTCCACGACCCAGCCCGGACCACTGACCGGGATCACTCCAGTTTGGCCAGGGTTGAGCGCAGACGTACCGTTGAGAATCAATTCACTGTCAGACTCCGGCCCAGCCAGGAACGATTGGAATTCGTCCAGTTGCGACTGAGTTATGAGCTCTGGAATCTGGTCTGCAGGAAACTGTCTATGGTGAATCTGGAACCAGATTCTCTGGTCTTCTGCGTTGACCAGTGAGATGCGTGCCCGTTGCTGGAAAACGAAGGGTCGATAGTTGTAGTTTCCGCCACTGGATGCCTCGCGATTTCCGGCCATCGGTAGTGGCCAGCGCGGATCTGCACCGTCAAAAAAGTCAGGCAGCGACACGTCAATCGCCGGAGTGGTCAGGTCATCGAGGTACAGGCGCAGGCGAATGTTTTCGTTGAGCGGGATGCTGGTGCCGAAACCCATGGTCATCCAGACCCGAACGATAGCACCCGGGTTGAAGGACTCGAAAATCACCGCCTCATCGCCCTCGATCCGCAAAAAACGAGTGTCGCCTTCACTGGTGCGATCAAAACCGCATCCGTCCGGACAGTAGCTCGATCGCAAATGGGTGCGATCGGTTGCCGAGATTGCCGCCAATGATTTCAGGTCTTCCCAGACAGCAATGGGTGATGCCTGTCCATAACAATGGCCGATGAGCCCGAGAATGGCCCAGACGACGCGTGGTAACCGGAAATTTTGCATGCGGTTTATTTTCGCAAGAACTCTTATCCGAAATACTACCACGGGCAAGGAATATAGGTGAAACAAACGCTATATTGCCAGAATCCTGGCGCGATGATAATCGACACCTGTGGATTTACATCGAGGAAATCGATGATGAACATATGCTCAAGCGGGAAGAAAATCTCAGCGATGATGAAATCAATAAGCTTCCACTCCGATTGGGTCAGCCCGTCACCAGGTACACTATCAGCATATCAAGGGGTTTAACGAGAAATGGGATGACGAAGTAAAGCCCCAACTCGCAGCCATCAAAAATGCTTATTCAACCCACATGGGTGCAACCAAAAGTCAGCACGACCTGCATTGCGCACAACAATGGCCCTACTGACTGTCACCTACCAGGTACTCCTGCAGGAACATGATCGCAGCCTGCTGATACACATCACGGTTTTCTTTCTTTCGGTAACCATGACCTTCATTCAGCGCATTCATGTACCAGACCGGCTGGCCCTGTGCACGCAAGGCATCCACGATTTGTATCGCCTCGGTGACCGGCACCCTGGGATCGTTCTGACCCTGTACCACCAGCATGGGTATCTTGATCTTGTCGACGTGGTTTAGCGGGCTGATGTTCTGCAGGTGTTCACGCATGGCGGGCTTGCGTTCGTCACCATATTCTGCCCGCCTGAGATCACGACGGTAATCCTGGGTGTTTTCCAGGAAGGTAACGAAATTACTGATACCCACCACATCGACGGCTGCCTTCAGACGGTCACTGTAATGAACGGCGCACGCCAGCACCATGTATCCGCCGTAGCTGCCGCCAAAAACCGCTACACGATTCTGGTCCAGATCCGGCTGGGTGGCAATCCAATCCAGCAAGGCGCCGATATCCTTGACCGAGTCCTCGCGTTTAAAGCCATTGTCCAGTGACATGTAGTATTTTCCATAACCTGCAGAACCGCGCACGTTGGGACGAATAACCACCGCGCCCAGTTTATCCACCCACATCTGGTAGGTACTGCTAAATGACGGGCGTGACTGACCTTCCGGACCACCGTGGATGGCGATAATAACCGGGTGCGGGCCCTGCCCTGCAGGTTTGTATACCCATGCCGGTATTTTTTCAGGCCCACCGTTAGCACTGTCAAAGGTCGGGTAATGAACCAGTTCGGGTTCGACAAAATTCTCCGTATCCAAACCACCCACTTCGCTATAGGTCCAGCGTTTCAGTTCGCCATACTCAAGGGCACCTTCACCGAGTTCCAATACAAAACTGTCACTGGGTGTTTTTGCGGTATTCAGCGTCAGACCCAGCTTGCTGTCATCCGGGCTAAACTCCATACCACCGGCCAGCCCGGTCGGAATCACGCTGACTTGTGCGAAGTCACGGCTGATCATATCAAGCAGAAAAACCTGTGACATACCATCCACATTCACTGCAAATACACCCCGTTTACGATCGTGACTGATATCACCACCTTCCACATTCCAGGCAATGTTTTCAGTGACGATGACCGGTTCGGAGCCTTCCTCGAGTGACTGCCACGCCAGTTGTCTGTAATCACCTTTCATGTCGGTAATAAACCAGAAGCCGGTACCTTCGTGATCAAAGGCAAAGGGGAAATTCGAGCTGGGGTTATCTGCATCACCGGCCAGCAGACGCAATTCACCGGACTCTATATCCAGCAGATGAATTCTTGAATCCGCATTGCCTACATAGTTACTTATCAATAGCTTGCGATTATCTTCTGAGAAATCAGATGCAGACCAGTGTGTGCCATCCGGTGACGTCAGGACGATGCGTGCAGTCTCCGGGTTTGCAACGTCCATCATCCATACATCATTGGATGCTCCATTTCGACGGGTACTGCGGTACGCAATCTTTTCACCCATTCGATCCCACACAACCGAGCCATTTCGGGACTCGCCATCGGTTAACATGATGGCGTCAACATTACTGCCGGGATCGAGTAAAAATATCTGCGAAAACTCACTACCGCCTGCATCCATGGTAAAGATCATTTTCGAACCACCCGGCTGACGCTGAAGCCCACCGACCGGTTCATCAAAGAAAGTTATCTGCTGGCGGGCGCCACCCGGATGAGCAACGTGATGCACCTGGCTGACGTCACCGAATCGTGTAGAGATAAAAATCCCCGTTCCATCTTCGGTCCAGTCAAGAAACCCGGCAGAGCGTACATTCTGGTAACGGTTCAGACTGGTGACGACAGAAGCCGGAATTTCCGGAATGTCCTGCATCACCAGGTTGCCATTATTGGTCTGGGTAGTGGTGATATCTGCCGATGCCGTCGCACTTAAAACCAACAGCGCGATGCTGCTTGCAAGGATGAGTTTCTGTTTCACGATTATCTCCGGGAATGGTTGTGCATCTAGCGGGCAAGCGTAACCCAGAAACTCAGCCTGAACACCTGAGATAAGTCATGAATTCTGTTAAAAGGATCAGAGCCCTTTATTGATTTTTGTGCTTCAGTTAATGGGCTCTGATCTAACCCCATTTGTTGTTCAGTGTTTTGTCGAGTTTAAGCCTCGCGTACACCAAGTTTCTTAAGCATTATGTCCATCAGGCACCAGTTGGTCAGACCACTCTGGAACAGGTTGGCACCAACAAAGACGGTGAACCAAAGCCAGTAACTGGAATGGTAGACGGGACTTGCCTCTACACCCAGGGCAAGCGATAACAAAATAAACATTCCGGCGATGGTACGTACAACACGATTAATCGTCATTTCAGACTCCTTTGATAAGTTTTTCAGGTTGTTGTATTCAATTTACCCGGTTTGGCCAGCCAATCCCTGCCCTTGAGTATCAAGCGGCAATAAACCGTTGACAGCATTTTCTCTTTCAGAAACCAGGCCGCTCTGTTGGCCTGGTCACTCTTGATAAACCACTCGAAAAATATTGGCAACAACTTTCCGTCATCACCGAACCCGACCATTACAATTTTACCCCTTTCGACTGAGAAAGTAAGAACGCCCAAGTATCTCATCGCTAAAAGTGATATGTCCTGGCTTTTTCCATTTCAATCAGAATTCGCTGACAGGCAAGCAATACCGTTTTCACCCAAACTAACCATTTGCTAGACTTGATCATCCGGTTCTTAGAACTTTCAGAGTTGGAATTTTCTGCTCGGTTAAATAACCCTGGCAGGAAAAATTATTTACACTATTGAAATTTCACTGAATGAACATCGCTTCCGATAAATGTATGACAGGGAATACTTCCATCCCAATGACACATCATGTTTCGTAAACTACTGTTTCCAATTGTTTTCCTGACGCTTGGCTACGGCTTCTGGCTGAGCGGGGAATTCAAAACTATCGCAGCAGGCGTGGCGATTTTCCTGTTCGGCATGATTTCGCTCGAAGAGGGCTTCAAAACATTTACCGGGGGCACGCTGGAGAGGATTTTAAAATCGTCAACCAGCAGTATTGCAAGAAGCATGGGATTTGGTGTTCTGACAACATCTATCATGCAGTCAAGTTCACTGGTGTCAGTGATTACCATTTCGTTCCTGAGCGCTGGCTTACTGGAACTGACTTCTGCCATCGGTATTATTTTTGGCGCCAACCTGGGAACCACCACCGGCGCCTGGCTGGTAGCCGGTTTTGGTTTGAAGGTTAACCTCTCCGCTTATGCCATGCCGTTGCTGGTATTCGGCGTGATACTGGTGCTGCAACAGGCCAGAAACCTCAAAGGCGCAGGCTATGTGCTCGCCGGCCTGGGGTTTCTGTTTCTGGGTATTCATTACATGAAGGATGGTTTTGATACCTTTGGCCAGGGTATTTATCTGGCTGAGTATGCCATGACCGGGTATGCCGGTGTGTTCGCCTTTGCCGGGATAGGCATACTCGCCACCGTTTTGATGCAATCCAGCCATGCAACACTGGTACTTACCATTGCGGCACTCGCCGCACAGCAGGTCAGCTATGAAAATGCACTTGCACTTGCCATTGGTTCGAATGTTGGCACGACTATCACGGCCATTATCGGCGCTCTAAGTTCCGGGGTAAATGGCAGACGCCTGGCAGGTGCACACCTGATATTCAATCTGACAACGGGTTTAATAGCCATTCTGGGTATATATCAATTGATGGCGGTCGTCGAATGGATCAGCACTCATATCGGTATTGCAGCGGATAACTACACGCTGCAACTGGCCGTTTTCCACACCCTGTTCAACGTTATCGGCATTGTCGTGATGCTTCCGCTGATCACACCACTCGTAAAAATGCTGCAAAAACTCCTGCCCATCGAAGAACCGGAAATAGAAAAACCCAAATATCTCAACTCGGCATCCATGGATCTCGCCGATGCCGCGGCCGAGGCGGTTAGAAACGAGACCGTACGCCTGTATGACATATCGGTCAAAGTGATTACAAACGGTCTGAGTGTTCACAGTGAAATTTTCCAGGCGGAAAAGAAGGCCAAGCGCGTTGTCAAGAAATCAAAAGAAATCATCGACAGGGACATTGACGATTTATATGAACGAAAAATCAAGGCCCTGTATGGCGCAATCGTCGAGTTTATCGTTCACACACGTGCCGGTTATTCCAAGGGTTTACTCAGGGAGGAGATGAGTGCCCTGCGTGGGGCGGGCCAGAATATCGTTGAAGCTGTCAAAGGTGTAAAACACCTGAGGAAAAACCTCAATCGTTTCATGAAATCTGACAATGTATATATCTCAAAAGAATACAATAAGCTGAGATTTCTGATTATTAGGGTACTGAAAAAAATTGATGAAAGTCGCAAGATCACCGAATCAGATCCTTCAGTCATGTCCCTTGACCTTGATCCGTTAAAGCTCGATATTGAAGTAAGGTCTGAAAAAATCAGCAATGGCCTGGACATGCTGATCCGAGAAAACTGTATTGATGTGCAAATGGCAACGTCTTTCATGAATGATATTTCTTATTGCAATGAAACCTGCTGGAACCTGGTCGAAGCCGCGACAGTGTTGTTCTCAACTTCCAGTCGGGATGATCAAAGTGCAATGCAGAGTATCGCGCTTGATGAACATGAAATTGCTGAAATTATCGAAACACAATAAAGGAAAATTATCCTGTGAACGTCAAACAATTACTGGACAAACTAGCCGGAATTCTCAACGACGAGCGCCATGCGCAAATCGAAAAATACAAGTCACTCAAAAAGGTCCTCAAGGCATTGCGCAACGAAAAGGTCGCACTACAGGCAAAACTGGAAAATACCCGGGATGTAACACAACGCCAGGAAATAGAGTCACGTCTCAAAATTGTTACCGCTCAACGTAAAAAAGGCCTGGTCGTACTGAAAGAACTGAAAAAGGAAAGAAAGAACCAATCGTGAGGCCACAAAAGACAGGACATTCACGACACTTCATTTTTAAAGGTATGGGCGTCCAGACAGGCGACCTGGTCATTATCTTTTCGCCATGTGCCGCCATCAGCCTGATAAAGATTCACATATCGCGGACCATGCGCTATTGATTTTGAACAACCTTCGATCGGCCACCTGGCCATGATCCAAACCGGAGAATTCTGATGACCATCAAATTGAAAGACCCATCGCTGCTCAGGATCCACGCTTTCATCGACGGGCAGTGGCTCGACAGCGACGACGGCAGCACCTTTGCCGTCACCAACCCGGCCAGCGGCGCCGAGATCGCACAGGTCGCCAACTGCGGCGCCGCGGAAACCCGGCGCGCCATCGAAGCCGCCGAGCGATCCATGAAGGACTGGCGGGCCAGGACCGCAAAACAGCGGTCGCAAATCCTGCGGCACTGGTTTGACCTGATCATGGCGAACCAGGAGGACCTGGCGGTGCTCATGACCATGGAACAGGGCAAGGCGCTGGCAGAATCCCGCGCCGAGATCGCTTACGGCGCCAGCTTTATCGAATGGTTTGCAGAAGAGGCCAAGCGGGTGTACGGCGACATCATTCCGTCACCCCAGAATGATCGCCGCATCGTGGTCATCAAGCAGCCGATCGGGGTGACCGCGGCCATTACACCCTGGAACTTCCCCAGTGCGATGCTGACCCGAAAAGCAGGTCCCGCACTGGCTGTGGGCTGCAGCATCATCGTCAAACCAGCCACAGCGACACCGCTCTCGGCGCTCGCGCTGGCTGAGCTTGCCCAGCGCGCCGGCCTGCCTGCCGGTGTTCTGAATGTCGTTGCCGGCACCCGGGCCCGTGAAATCGGTGGTGAAATCACCACCAACCCGATCGTACGTAAACTATCCTTCACGGGTTCTACTGAAATCGGCAAGGAACTGACACGTCAGTGCGCCGACACCCTCAAGCGCACTTCGATGGAACTCGGCGGCAACGCGCCGGTGATCGTGTTCGACGACGCCGACCTCGATGCCGCTGTCGCCGGCGCGGCGGCATCGAAGTACCGCAACTCCGGGCAGACCTGCATCTGCGCCAACCGTATCCTGGTCCAGGACGGTGTATACGACGCCTTCGTTGAGAAACTAACCGACCTGGTCGGCTCCTTCCGCATCGGCGACGGCATGGACGAAGCTAACACTCACGGCCCACTGGTTAACGAGGCGGCGGTGCGCGAGGTCGACGCCTTTGTGCAGGACGCGCTGTCCAAGGGCGCAGCAGCGCCGATCGGTGGAAAACCATCAGAACTGGGCGGCTGCTTCTACGAGCTGACAGTGCTGACCAACGTGACCGAGGACATGCGTGTCTTCAGGGAAGAGATTTTCGGCCCGGTCGCACCCATTTTCCGCTTCAAGACCGAGGAGGAAGCCATCGCCATGGCCAATGACACGCAGTACGGTCTGGCATCGTATTTTTATACGCGCGACATAGGCCGCGCCTGGCGCGTATCCGAGGCCATCGAGTACGGGCTGGTCGGCATCAACGAGGTGGCTATCACCTCAGATGTCATCCCGTTCGGCGGTGTCAAGGAATCGGGCCAGGGACGCGAAGGCTCTAAATACGGCATCGATGACTACGTCGAAATCAAGTACATCTGTATGGGCGGCATCGACCGCTGACAGGAAAAGATTGAAACCATGAACAATCTGCTTTATCCGACCACCAATCTGGCCGCCATCGAGCGCGGCGAGGGCGTGGACGTTTACGACAACGAGGGCCGGCGCTAGCTCGAAGGTCTGGCCGGCCTGATAGTGCGGACCCTGGGCAAAACCGTGGGGTTGTGTCCACCCTTGCTCATTACCACGGAACAGGTAGACGAGATGGTGGCCGGCCTTCAGAAGGGGCTGGACGCAACGTTGAATTACGTGAAAAGGAGGGGCTGGTTAACATCTGAAGTTATGGCGTCAGAGTCCTGACCCCAGAACTTTTTGAATTCATTGATTAACTCTCGTCACCAGGTAGTGAATCGTAATAATACCCGGTCGTACGTGCTCAGGGTAAGGTCGGAAGTGTCATTGCGAAGATGATGCGTCACATGTTTCAATAAGGCTGCATAAATAAATGCACTTCCCGGAGGACAATATTTTGAAAGCTACAAAACTAATTGCGTTATCAATTGGCCTGCTAATGCTGGCTTTAAATTCGACAGCGACGGCAGCAGACAAACCAAACATCCTGGTCTTATGGGGTGATGATATTGGTGTCTGGAATGCCAGCGCCTACAACCGTGGCGGAATGGGATACAAGACACCCCATATTGACTCGATAGCAGATGAGGGTGCGCTTTTTACAGATATGTACGCCCAGCAGTCCTGTACTGCAGGTCGTGCCTCATTCATCCTGGGAGAACAGCCTTTCAGAACAGGGTTGTTGACCATTGGTATGCCAGGAAGTGACCAGGGCATTCCGGATTGGGCACCGACAATTGGTGACTTACTCAAAGAACAGGGTTATACAACCGGCCAATTTGGTAAAAATCACCTGGGTGACCAGGACAAACACCTGCCGACCAACCATGGTTTTGATGAATTTTTTGGCAATTTATACCATCTTAATGCCGAAGAAGAACCTGAGACTTACTATTATCCGAAAGATCCGGAATTTCATAAGAAATTCGGACCGCGTGGTGTTATTCACTCCTATGCGGATGGAAGAATTGAAGACACGGGTCCATTAACCAGAAAACGCATGGAAACGGTTGATTCCGAGTTTGGTGGAGCAGCTAAAGATTTTATGCAGCGGGCAGTTAAAGCCGATAAGCCTTTCTTTGTCTGGATGAACTTCACCCGCATGCACGTCTGGACACGCTTACAGGAAAAATATCGCGGTAAAACAGGCATTGGTCTCTATGCTGATGGCATGGTAGAGCTTGATGACATGGTTGGTAGCTTCCTGGAAGAGCTCAAAGAGTTGGGTGTTGATGACAATACTATCGTCATCTTTTCAACCGATAACGGTGCGGAGAAGTTCACCTGGCCCGATGGTGGCGCGTCACCATACCATGGTGAGAAAGGCACTACCTGGGAAGGTGGCATGAGGGTTCCACAAATGGTCAAGTGGCCCGGAACGATCAAACCTGGAAGCATTTTCAACGATACAATGAGCCAGGAAGACTGGATGCCAACGCTGCTGGCAGCAGCCGGTGTCCCGGACGTCAAAGAGAAACTTGCTTCAAAAAGCGGTTACAAGGCCAATGGCAAGACATTCAGGGTTCATCTGGATGGTTATAACTTCAAGCCGTATTTTGAAGGTAAAGAGGAAAAAGGTCCGCGTAGAGAGATCATGTATTTTGCTGCCAGCGGTATGCTCAATGCGATTCGCGTAGATGACTGGAAGGTGTCATTTGGAATAGAAAGGGGTCCAATTAATGAGGCCTATAGGGAGACTCCGGCGTGGCCAGTGATCACAAACTTGAGGGCTGACCCATTTGAAAGCGCGTCGCGAGAGTCCGCTATGTATTTGCGGTGGTACGCAGACAATATGTGGTTGATGGTACCCGCCCAGGGATTTGTACAAAAATTCTTTGCTACCATTGAGGACTACCCCTTCCAGGCAGGCGGCTCATTGAGTGCGGCCAATATTGGATACGGTACGATTGAAAGGCAAAAAGCACTGGGTTCCCTGAAAAAACTGATGGATATATCCATTCAAAATTAAGTCGCTCCCACCTTCCCGGGACCGTGAGTCCCGGGAAGGCATATTTCACGATCGATTACCAGAGTTTCAATTCAATACCCTATTGAATTCGAAGAAAAATACGGTAAAGGTCTCACAGTCACTGTCGGGTTTGACACAGTAGGAATTCACCTCGTTGAAGTTACCTCCCAAGAAGGTCAGGACACCCACAGCAATTCAGCTGCAAACATTTGGGTGTCCGGACTAATTTGCCTCACCTGCATGGTGAACCTTCGACAAGCGGTTCATTCATTAAGAGAATCTAGCGGCCCAAGCACCAGAAGTTCATAATTCAGGCATGAAACTCCATACATTGCATTCAGGGCTGGCAGCGTTGATTACCCTGTTAGCCATCTCCGCTGCCCATGCCGGTGAACCCCAGGCCGAGCGATTTCGCAGCGCCTACGGCTGTGAAGTTGTATATGAACGTCATGGCGATGTGCAAAAAGGCGATGCACCAACAGTTATCCTGGCCCATGGTTTCAAGCGCAACCGTGATTCCATGCGTGGCTGGGCGCAGCACTGGGCCGAACTGGGTATTCCTAGTTTAATTCTCGACTTTTGCAACGCCACGTTGATCAATGGACACCATCAGCGCAATGCCGAGGACATGCGCGCGCTGGCAGAGAAACTGGAACTGGAAAGGGTCGTTTACGCAGGGTTCTCCGCGGGTGGACTTGCCGCTTACCTGGCGGCGCTGGATGACCCGGCTACTGTTGCCTACCTGGGTCTTGATAGCGTGGACTCGGGTGACCTGGCGCGTGAAGCGCCCCGCGAACTGTCGGTGCCGGCACTGTTCCTGGTGGGTAAACCCTCAATGTGCAATGCCCGTGGCAATTTTAGTCCCGTGTTTGAGCGTTGGCCGAACTACACCGTAACGCACGTGCCGCGGGCGACACATTGCCACTTCGAGTTACCCTATAACAAACGCTGCGCCTGGCTGTGTGGGCGCCGATCCCCTGAGGAGACAAGCGCATTGCAATCCGAGCTGCGAACACTGGCCACCCATTGGCTGTTACAAACTGCCTATCCCGATATCAAGCGCTAAACCATCATCAAGGCGGGCTCACCTTTTGCTGAGGTTCGCGCCCAACGCGGCAAAACACACCCGATGTAGTGCAGAACCTGGCTCCCGGGCATTGGTTTTTGTCCTTTTGCCACCATTGTATGGTATCGCATTCCCGACTGGCACCCCGCCATGCAGTGAGCCAGGGAGCCAATCCACATCAGAGAAGACGAACTCTAATTCATTGACACACTAAACCTACAAGCGAAATTTCTCGAACTACGGAGCAAGAGAACTCGACAGAACCGACTCTCTCTGATCTGCAGAGCGAGTTGGGCGAACTGAAGTTGATGATCTCCAGCCTTGGTTCAGGCAAAACGTGAGAATAGACCCCATCAATGTCATTTATGCCCTTCCACCGCAATTGAAAGACAGATCCGCGGCCCTGCTACTTGCGAAATATCGCCGAGAACACGCGCGTCGATTCCAGAGAAACCTCGCTTAAGGCCTCTTTCCACCAGGTCTGAAAATCGTCCAGAATCAGGTAGAGCGTTGGAATCAGGATCAGGGTAATCATCGTGGCGAAGAGAATACCAAATGCCAGCGATGCAGCCATCGGCACCACCAATTGGGCCTGCGTGCTGGTCTCAAAAATGGTAATCGGCGCCAGCCCGAGGAAGGTAGTCAGTGACGTCAGCAGGATGGGTCTGAAACGGTAGCGAGCAGCATCGATCACCGCCTTATTCAATGGAACGCCCTTGGCTTTGTCCTTGTTGATATAGTCCACCAGGATCAGGCTGTCGTTCACCACGACACCGGACAACGCGATGATGCCGAAATAGCTGAACATGGAAACCGGTATTCCGAGAATCCAGTGACCTATCAACGCACCGATGGTCCCAAAGGGAATAACCGACATGATCAACAGGGGCTGGGCATAGGAGCGCAACGGGATAGCCATCAATGCAAATATCAGAAACAGTGACAGCGCAGCACCGCCCAATAACTGTCCCTGCACTTCCCTCGCCGCCTGGCTGGAACCACTGAGCCTGGACCGTACGCCAGGAAACTGTGACAACACCTTGGGTAATTCCTGTTGCAGGATGTCGGCCGTAATTTTTGCCGGTTCTGCAATGTCCTTATCGACTTCAGCGGTCAAAAGCACTGCCCGTTCGCGATCGAAGCGTTGGATGAAAAGCGGACTTTCTGTCGTTTCTACGTCTGCAACGGCACTGAACGGCACGCGCCCACCGCTGGGTGTGCGTATCCGCATGTTATTAAGATATCCCACCGAGTCGCGCTCGTCCTTGGGAAAGCGGACCATGACCTTGACTTCATCCTGGCCTCTTTGCACACGCTGGACTTCATCGCCGTAAAATCCGGCACGCACCTGGGAGGCCAGATCGGCCAGCGTCAATCCGAGCGTTTCCGCCTCGGGTTTGATATTCAACTTGATTTCCGGTCGACCGCGTTCGTAGCTGTTACGAATATCATAAACACCCGCATATCCACGAATACGCCGCTCCAGTTCCCGTGATGCACGGGCAACCTGGTCAATGTTGGCGCCGATCAGTTGCAGTGATATAGCCGGGCCGCCACCGGGACCACCTCCCCTGCCGCTGAAGCCCAGTTGCTTCACGCCCGGAATATCACCGACTTTTTCACGCCAGAGCCTGAGAATTTCTGCGCCGGTCGGAATATTACCTTCATCTTTGGTAAGTTCCACGTTTACCCGACCGGACGTTTCGCCGCTTGCAATCGCCAGCGAGTGATTGACCACTGCTCCCGGCTCCCGGCCGAGCTTTGCACTTAGCTCCCTGTCGACTTCCCTGAGTCCGGATACCAACTCGCGAAGCGCAACGTGGGTTTGCGCTGAAGGTGTACCTTCATTCATTTCCAGGCTAACCCGCAGGAAATCGGAAGATACATCAGGGAAAAAGACCGCTCGAAGAACCCCGCCGACGATAAGGCCGATAGACAGAACCAACATGGCAATGAAGGCCGCAATGGTCAGGTAGCGACGCTTGACACACTTTTCCAGAAACGGTGCATAGTAATCATCAACCACATGATGCAGGCCTTCGCTGAAGAAGCGCTGGAAGCGAATAAATATGTTGTGGGTGTCCTCACTATAGTGTTTGACTTTCATATGGGCCAGGTGAGCCGGGAGGATCAGCTTGGATTCCACGATGGAAAAAATCAGACATAAAATGACGACCCAGCCTATCGGCGCGAGAAATTGCCCGGATGTTCCACCGACCAACAGTATTGGCATAAAAGCGGCGATGGTGGTCAAAACACCGAAAGTGGCCGGGACGGCAACCCTGTGCACGCCTTCGATGATGTTATCGACAGAGTGCCCCTTGGCGCGCATATTGGTATACGCGGATTCACCCACCACGATGGCATCGTCAACAACAATGCCAAGGACAACGATGAAGCCAAACAAGCTGATCAGATTGACTGTAACACCCAGTGAAGGTAGCAACAGGAAGGTACCCAAAAAAGCGACCGGTAAACCGACCATCACCCAGAACGCCAGTTTCAGACGCAGGAATAGTGACAGTGACAAGAACACCAGCAAGCCGCCGAAGGCCAGATTTTTCATCATCATGTCCAGTCGGCCCTGCAGGTAGTAGGTAATGTCCGCCCAATAGGCGACGTTGATCCCGGCAGGAAGATTTTTCTGCCGCTCATTCACCCATTTTCTCACTGTGGCGGAGATCTCGAGTTCGTTCTCCAGGCCAGCCGACTGCACCTCGATGGAAACTGCCGATTTGCCATCGAACTCCGAAAACCGGCCCACATCCACGAAACCATCGCGAATATCAGCAACATGCTTAAGCAACAACCGCGACCCATCGGTGTTGATACGAATCACGATGTCTTCAAAATCACGTCCGACATAGGCCTGGCCCTTGGTTCTGACCTGGATGTCGCCAGCTGCTGAGCGAATGGCTCCCGCAGGCAGGTCCAGCGAGCCCCGGCGGATTGCCGATGCGACTTCGGCAAGGGTAAGGTCATAGGATTGCAGGGTATGTTCACTGACCTCTATGCTGATTTCATAGTCCCGTGAGCCCAGTACCTGGGCTTTACTCACACCCGGCAGTGCGACCACCTCATTACGGGTTTGCTTTGCATACTCCTTTAGCGTTTGTTCCGGAACGTCACCATAAACGGTCAGGATCAGGACACGTTGTTGAAACCGGGTACGTGAAACGACCGGTTTTTCGGTATTATCGGGAAAAGTCGGAATGGCATCGACGCGGCTCTTGATTTCATCCATGACCTCGGCAATGTCATATTCACTGAGGATCTCGGCTCTTACTCTGCCGCTACCACGGCGCGCCGTGGACTGTATCTCCTTAATCCCCTCAACATCCTGAATGGCTTCCTCTATCTTGATCAGGATGCCTTCTTCCACATCCTCGGGACTCGCACCGAGAAACGGCATCGAAACCGTGACGAAATTGGTCTCAATCCTTGGTTGTGACTCCTTCTTGATGTTGATGGCGGTATACAGGCCGCCGGCCAATAGTATCATCATGAGCAAATTCGCGGCGACTGAATGGCGCGCGAACCACTCGATTATCGCCGAGTAAGGATTCAACGAGGTCATGGGTCCTCACCACCTTCGGTGTCGGTGTCGACTAATGCCGGCTTGTCGGCAGCAACCTCATCGCGAAGCAACAGGCGGGTACCCGGTATTGGTGCGTCCAGCGTCGTGGTAACGACCAATTCCCCGTCGCTGACCCCGTTGGTTATAAAGACCTGGCGAGCCTCTGCACGCGCCACCAAAACCTCGCGGACTTCGAGTTCGCGTTCCGAGTTGGCCACCAGCACGGTATTGTCATTGCGTAGAACATATCGAGGAAGAACGACAACATTGTCCACGTAACGGCCATTTATCGCAGCACGGACAAACGTACCCATGCGCAATTCGTCCTGTGGGCTTTTTCCCAGAAACCCATAGGGGTCTACCACGCTGGCAACCACGTACAGCACCCTGCTGCTTTCATCCAGCACTCCCTCGGTCCGTATCAACCGTGCTTCCCAGGTTTGTGTTACGCCGCCAATTTCTGCGCTCAGGCTAACTTCAGGGTAGTCTTCAATTTCTGTATCTGTCGACGCCGGTAAATTCAGGAAAGCTAAATCATCTGCCGCCAGTGGCAGGCGAATTTCGGCAGTATCTACTGCAAAGCTAATGCCCAGCTGCGTGCCTGGTGTCACGTACTGCCCGATATCCACTTTTCTCTCGCGCAACAGGCCATCATAAGGAACTGAAATCTTGGTTCGCTGTAAGTCTCGACGAGCTTTATCAATATCTGCTTCGGCCGCCAGGACGTTGGCCATTGCGTCGGCCAATTGCGGCTTTCGCATCACCAGGTCAGGTGGATCGCCGGCCCTGCCCAGGTTACGCCAGTCCTTAAGCGCCTGCTCGGACCTTGATTTTTCTTCAGCCAGTTTGGCCTTCCGCGAGGCCAATGATGCCTCGGCACGCTTTAGTGCGGTCTGGTAATCGCTGGGATCGATTTCCAGCAGCATTTCTCCGGCGTGAAAAAAGCCGCCGGCCACAAAACTATTGGATACGGATACGACGATGCCCGATACCTGTGCCACGAGGTTGGTCTGGGTACGGGGCCTCACCGTGCCCTGCGACTCGACAATGAAGTTAAGCGAACGGGCCTGTGCCGGAATAGTTTCGACCAGAACGGCCGTTTGTCCGTTGTCCTGGCGTTCAGGTCTCTTGCCCTTGGCCATGGTGGCCATTCCAATGACCACGACGATAGCCAGGACGATCAGGCCCAGGGGCAAAAAGTAGCGCAACATTTTTTTTGCAAAACTCATTTGTCTTCTCTGTTATTTACGGGCTAACGCGAGTTAAGCACTCTAACCACCCTCCCAAATTCGCTCCAAGTACTACCTGTACAAAAACTGAGTGGTAGGCATTTCTGTTTAAGCTGCTGATTTGTTTCTCGCATGCACAACTAGTACTGGCAGGCTTGGCCTCGCATAGGCATGTACTCTATTTTATAGGCCATCACGGTCGAGAACATCGGCACGTCAACCTGTTTGAAGAGTGAGCATCGTTTGTTCCAGACTTATGTCTAGCGCATCTATTAATTGTACATATATTATACATAAAGGGGAACCACGAACACTTGGTATGCATGAATCATGTCTTCAGCGCAGAACCCCGTCAGCCGATTATGCCCGCCGGGTTGATGCGGAAATGACAACTCCCAGGTAACAAGGGCGGGACCAAAAAAAAACGCGGCGGGATATGCCCGCCGCGAAATTAAAGGTATGTCCAGTTTACGTTACTGGTCAAACTCGAGAGTAACTCCGGTCAGATCATTGTCAAAGTCAGAGAAATCCTCATAGGTAGTACCCGCCTTGTTAAACGGGCCATCTGCAGACAGATCGGATTCACCCGGATCGGCTGCACCTGAGCCTTCAGTCGTACCGGCAAGACCATCCGTCGCATCGACATTGCCATACTCAATGGTGTAAGACCCATCGGCACGCATGGTGGCCATAAACGTGTTGTCGTCACCCGCCAGGAACTGCGGAACGCCATCAAACACCACGGTGGCGCTGCCGGTATCAAACTCGACTGTAACCTGACCACCCTGGTTGGGCGAAAGGTCGTCCCACAGCGGTGCAATACGTGGCTGACCATTCAGGAATTCGCCCACGGATTCTGAGAAATCCGTGTCACCGGAGCCAAAGGTCAGGTTACCGTTGGAGTTGACGAAAACGCTGCTATAGGTATCCCCCTGGAAGGGGAAGCTGAAGCCAAGCGGGACTTCAATACTGTCGTCATCACCCAGCGACAGGATAACTCCGTCGATGACTTCGATCTCCAGCACATAGCGACCGCCACTGCCACCGGCACCTGTAAAGTCAATGTCAGGGAAGGTGGTAACTGCCAGGTAATAGGTACCCTTCATGGTGCCCGGAATCTGCAGCGCGGAGAGTAAACCGTTGCCACCGTCATCATCAATGTACTGGGTACCATCAGGTGCGATAACTCCGATCAGTGTATCCAGCTGACCGTTGACGATTTCGACTCTAAGCGTCTTTCCGTCAGGCACTTTGAAGCGGAACCAGTCAATATCAGCGCCCGTGGGTTCGATTTCCGTATATTGCTGGATAGAATCACTGCTAAACGGCAACCTGACCTGGCGGGCCTTGTTGCTCTTGCCGAGCCACTCGTCGTTGAAGTCCGTCGTACCGTTGAACAACAGTGTTTCATTGGAGAGGTCATTATCACCCCCGCTGAACCACTCGAAGACCGCAGGTGAGTTGTGCAGGTTGATACGCCCGCCATCAAGGTCAGCAATGTCCTGTAGAGCTGTCAGATCAGACCCGGTTTCAGTACCCGAAGTGATAGCGCCACCACAGGAAACACCTGCGAGCCCATCTGGTGCTGAAAGATCACCGTACTCAAAATCAATGTGATTATTGGTACGTGACAGGGTGATGCTGAAGCTGTTGGAACCCGTGGCAAACCACTCGGGTACATCATCATAGATCACGGTGAAGCTGTCATCGCTTTGATCATATGTAACGATACCTCCGGCAGAAGGATTCAGGTCATCCCAAAGACCGGCGATTCTTGGCGGGCCGGAAAGCATTTCCGCTTCAGACTCGGAAAAATCACTCGAACTTGCACCAAATGTCAGGTTGCCATTGGCATTTATGAATACCGAGTTGAAGTCCTGCGCGCAAATCGAGTAAGTGAATGGCAGCGCGAGTTGCACAAATCCATCGTCACCCACGGGTAATGGATCACCCGGTGAAGGCTGGTTGAAGATGATATCAGTTCCACTCGTTGGGACGCCTGCAACCGGAACCACAAGGGTGGCATCCAGAACGGCGTCCGGTGGGTTGGAGTTGGCCTCATCCGCATTCCAATATTCTTCAGGGCCGGGCAAGACACTTAAAACCGGGTTACTAAAGCGTCCAGGGTCTGCTGTTACGACATCGGTGAACACAACATACTCAGCGCCGGGTGTCAGGTTATTCAGCGTATAAATACCCACGTTTGGATCGGACTGACCGGTTCCGTCAGTAAAAGCACCGGAAAATGTCGATACCGCGTCCATCATCGGGTCGGCAATATTACGGGCAATGACGTTCACGCCACTTAGCCGGGTTACGCCGTCAGCGGCGTAGATGGTGCCCGAAATTGAACCGGTGCTGGCGAAGAAACCGGCACCCGGATAGAGCGTGGCAATCGATGCCTGATCGTCAGCATTGGGTGACAGTGTGCCGGAGCCCGCACCAAAGTAAAACGGGTACATTGACTCTAATTCTCCGCTTAGCGGACCACCAAAGACAAAGGGATCGTCAGGTGTTGGTCCACTGGTGTCACCACCTTCGCCGAACAGAAACAACTGGCCATTGAGCTCGACATGACCCAGGTTGGTGTAGTGACCGAACTCGTGGGTCATCACGTCCTCGGCTGCAATCAGATCCGTAAAGGCGGGTCCATTCAGGAAGGAGTAACCCTCGGTGATCGTGCACGCAATAGAATCGCCCCACTCGGGTCCGGCAAACCCAAGTATGCCCGAGCCCGGTCCGAACAGTTCATCAAAAATCTGTCCGTCGGCATCAAACACGATGGCGGACAAACCATCAGGTGCCGGTGCGTTCAGGTAAGGACCATAATTGCTGATGTCGACATCAACCGGTAGCTGGCCGGCATTTGTGTAAGTGGCCGATGTCGGAACACCAAATGGTCCACCTGCCGTCCAGTTATCGAATGCCTGCTGTACCAGCGCGACACCGGTCGCATTGTCGATCGTGGGTGTGTTGAGATCGCCCTGATCGGGGTTAAATGGAATATTTACGCCTCCGGCTGCCCACAAATAAGGCTGTCCCGGGTTACAGATTGCAAGTGCATCTGCGCCCTGGGCAGTGGTCGTAAAAGCGGCTGCGCCTGCGGTCACCAGCAGGGCAGAGAGAACGGTATGTTTAAAAGTTTTCATCTGTTCTCTCCTTTTATGGGTTAACCAGGGCCGAAATGGCCGCGGTGAGTTCACTGTATTTAACCGGGCCATCGAAAATGCCATGGTTATTCAGCATATTGGCGGTCATGTCACGGCCGTCTGCGCCATCGAAAACGCGGAACAAGCCCTGTCCAAGACCTACTGTTGTAGACAAACCGGCCGAACTCGCGGCGGTTGTAAACAGAACATAATCGCTTCCGACAGCGAGGTCGGGATTCATGTCAATCACGGTAAGTCGTTTTGCGTTGCCCGTTGAAACATCCTGTTTGAGATTGCCCAACATGGTCAGGGTTACTATCGGCTTGGCGCCGAAATCACCTTTGAGTGCATCGTCAACTTTGACGGTGTACACAACGGTAGAGAAGTCGCTGCCACCCAGTGAAACCGTACCCGGTTCCTTGGTAAGCACCGTGCCCCGGAAAACCTTGTCGGCATTACCAACCAGGTCTCCGAGACCCATTTTCATTACCATGGCGGCCGAGGCTGCCAGGGTGAAAAAGCTAAGAGCCAGCATCATGGCAAGGCTCATTAAGCGTTTTTGAAGTTTCATGATCTCTCCAGAAATTTGTGTGAACATACCCCTTTGACTAGGAGAAAGGCCAAATATTCACAATGAGGAACCCCCCCCATTAATACGACACCAAGACAGGTTTTTCTAAACAATATAAGGTGGCCTGCGTCCGACAGTCGCTCTTTAACTATAACACAGGGATCTAAAAACTCTACTAGTGCCAGGCGAAAGCTTTTGACAAGCAAATGAAAGATTCACCGGTTGACTGACGGCTGGGCGAAACCGGTTTTGTATAAACCCGAAGTTGGGTACATATCATCGAAAACGACCGTTTGGCATGGCGTGAAGACCGATTCGAAAAAGTGATGGAGTCTCTAAGTCGGGACACCCATCACCTACCCCACAGGTAAACCAGGGCAAGTTCAAACAGGCCCGTTTTTAAGCTATTATTTTGCTCTTTTTATCTCCTCATGCCTCGCCCTCATGGTGAGCCTTCGACAAGCGGTTCATCAGCGGCAGTACGGCAATGGCGATCGCTGTACAGACCAGCGCGGCAATACCCAGCTTGTTAAACAGGCTGGTATAGATCGGCAGTGTTTCCAGTGGATTGGTGATATCACGGGGTACACTGGCAAAGGTAGCGACAAGGCCTCCAAGATACTGCGAGACACCCGAGGCAACAAACCAGGCACCCATCATGAATCCGCCCATGCGTGCCGGCACGTAACGGGAGATCATCGCCAAGCCGAGAGCGCTGACCAGCAGTTCACCCAGCGAAATGGCGCCATAACCCCATACCATCAACCACGAGGAAACCTTGCCTGTGCTGTCTGCAAAGTGCTCTGAAGCACCGTAGATAAAAAAGCCACCCGCCACCAGCAGGAAACCAAGCACAAACTTGGCAGCGATTGAAATATCCTTACCGGCGTCACCTGCACGGACATAGACCCAGGCCAGGATCGGGCTGAGCAGAAAGATCCAGATCGGGTTAAAGGCCTGGAACTGTGCCGGGGACCAGTCCCACAGGTGCACGCCAAAAACGATGAAGGACGGATCGACGTTACGCAGTGCAAACAGGGCCAACGAGGTTGACATCTGCTGATAAAAGATGAAATAGAAGACCGTCTGCACCGTCAGCACCAGGGCTGCGATCAGACCCGCGCGCTCACTACGCTGAACGGTGCTGATCAGGTAGGCAAAAATGCCGATCACCACCACACCGGCAAGATACACAAATGCCCGTGCTACACCCTGGTGTTCCAAAATGTATGCAGAGGCAAATACGGCCAAGATGCTGCCGGCGATTACCGCACCCAGTTTGCCCCAATTAAGCGGCAGATCGTCCGGCTCTGAACCAATGTGGTCCATGGTGCGGCGCATCAGCCAGTAATTAACCAAGCCGAGCAACAGGCCGATGGCGCAGACCGCGAAGGCGACGTGCCAGCCGAGTTCGTTACCATAGGTTTCGTTGACATAGTCCTTCAACCACGGGGTCAGCAGCTGTGAAATCATCGCGCCGAGATTGACGGCCATGTAATAGATGGTGAAAGCACTGTCGATCCGGGAATCATCACCCTCGTAAATCTTACGCACCAGGTTACCGGCATTGGCCTTGAACAGGCCGTTGCCCACCACGATGACGCCCAGCGCAAAGAACAGGAACCAGACGCTCTGGCCCGGTATCACCATCAGGCTGTAACCGAGGGACAACACCACTGCTCCGAGCATCATGGTACGCCGGGTACCGAGGACCTTGTCGCCGATCCAGCCACCGATGGCGGGTGCCACATAAATCAGTGCCGCAGCTGCACCCCAAACCAGTGTTGCGCGTTCATCGGGGAACCCCAGCCGCTGCACCATGTAGTAAACGATGAGCGCCTGCATTCCGTAAAAGCCAAAACGTTCCCACATCTCGATAAGGAAAATCGTGGTAAACGAACGGGTTTGGGATCGGGTATTGGGCATGGTTTCCATGTGGCCTCCAGTTCTTGTTATCCAGAGTTATTATCGTGTCCTGTCGACGTATCGATGTGAACGAAAAAACGAGTCGGCTAAGAATACCGTAATCGAACTATTGGGTCAGGTTAATATTGGCAAATTTGTATTAGACAGGACATCCACGACTCTGCATGTTTAAAGATACGGATGTCCTGGCTTTTGTTACTGACCGTTGTTAATAAAAATCAAAACCCGGCATAAACCGGAACGTGAATCTCGCATCGAAACCCGGGCTGAATAGTCGTTCGATTAAACATTGAGTTTTCAACTGAATAGACCCCTAGCGGCCGTTCAATTCGTCGGCGATCGCCGTTGCTATATCGTTGATCTCATCCACGGTACGTTCGGCCAGAGCCTGACCGGTAGCTGCTATGCGCATCCGAAATAGCACGTTGCGTCGAATATCATTCAATGAATAGATTTCCGTACGTTTCGTCCTTGGATCCGAAGTAGTCAGAGCCGCGTATGCTCTTGCAGCTGTTTCGATCTTTTCTTTCTCGAACTCGAGCTGAAGATCCGCCTGGTGCCGAATGCCTTCAATATCCCGGGCCAGTAATTCCAGGTACACACTTTCGGTTTGTCGATCATGCAAATCGCTGATCCATCCATCGACCGCGAGCGCGACGAGTACTCCGGCAATCACCAAAATAAGCTCAGCAAGTAAAAGCTCGAACAATCGAAAACGTGATTGCGACTCCAGTACCCCGCCGGCAAATTCACTATCGCGTGGGTTGATTGCGGTCAGTATCTCTGCACCGAGCAGGCTAATGGCAAAGATTAGCGGATTGGAACAGGCCGCCGTGCAGGCTGTGCAGGGGCTGGTATTGATAGCAAGACATATGGTGGTGTTCGAACACCACCCCTACAGTTTTGAAAAAATTTGGCATATGATGATTGATCAATTGATCAATGGAGGCTGGAATGTCATATCAAAAACCTGAATTTAAAGCGCAATATGAGAATTTTATCGGTGGCGAATGGATAGCCCCGGTTGACGGTGAGTATTTTGATGACAGCTCTCCGGTGGATGGGAGTCACATAGCCCGGGTTCCAAGATCCAACAGCAAGGATATCGATCTGGCCGTTGAGGCCGCCGGCAAGGCTGCAGATGCCTGGGGCAAAACCCCGGTAGCCGAGCGCAGCAATATCATGTTCAAAATTGCCGAGCGCATAGAGGAAAATCTTGAGAGCCTGGCGTTGGTGGAGTCTTGGGATAACGGTAAGGCCATCAGGGAAACCATGGCAGCCGATATCCCACTAGCGGTTGATCACTTTCGTTATTTCGGCAGTGTCATTCGTGCCGAGGCTGGCCAAGTAGCTGATCTTGATGCCGCCACGGTTTCGATGGAAGTGCATGAACCCCTGGGTGTTGTCGGTCAGATCATCCCGTGGAATTTCCCGATTCTGATGGCCACCTGGAAACTGGCGCCGGCCTTGTCTGCTGGTAATTGCGTGGTTCTGAAGCCTGCAGAACAGACACCTGTTTCAATCCTTTTCCTGGTGGAATTGATCGCTGATTTGCTGCCGGCAGGTGTACTGAATATTGTTAACGGTTTTGGCCCGGAGGCCGGCAAACCCCTGGCGACACATCCGGATATCAAGAAGATTGCATTTACCGGTGAGACAACTACCGGCCGGCTCATCATGCAGTATGCCTCCGAGAACATCATCCCTGTAACACTGGAACTGGGCGGCAAGTCACCCAACATCTTCTTTGAGAGTGTTATGGCCGAGGATGACAACTTTCTTGATAAGGCTATTGAGGGCTTGGTGCTGTTTGCCTTTAACCAGGGTGAAGTGTGTACCTGTCCTTCACGCGCGTTGATCCAGGAGAGTATCTATGACGAGTTCATGGAGCGCTGTCTGAAGCGGGTTGCAGCCATCAAGATGGGTGACACCCTTGATCTGGCTACCCAGATGGGTGCACAGGCCTCAAATGATCAATATGAAAAGATTCTGAATTACATCGATGTGGGCAAACAGGAAGGTGCTGAGGTACTGATTGGCGGTGAGGCTTTTGACAATGAGGTTTACCCGGATGGCCTGTACATCAAGCCGACAATCTTCAGGGGTCACAACAAGATGCGCGTATTCCAGGAAGAGATTTTCGGCCCGGTTCTGTGTGTGACGACTTTCAAGGACGAAGCCGAGGCAATGGAAATCGCCAATGACACGCTTTACGGCCTGGGTGCCGGTGTTTGGACCCGCGATGTACACCAGATGCAGACTTTTGCGCGAGGCGTTGAGGCTGGCCGTATCTGGTGTAATTGTTATCACGCGTACCCGGCAGGTGCTTCATTTGGTGGTTACAAGAAGTCCGGTATTGGACGAGAAAATCATAAGATGATGCTAAGCCACTACCGCCACACCAAGAATGTGCTGATGTCATACGATAAAAATCCGCTGGGATTCTTTTAAGTGGGAATTGCGAGAACTGGTTGAAGTACTGTCATCCCGGCCTGCGCCGGGATGACAGTGCCAATTTTCAGGACAGTTTTATGTTTGTAGAGCGTGTTTCGGTTACGGATAAAGCGCGAGCGGTCATCGAACAGCTTCGCCAGCAGCACGGTGAACTGATGTTTCACCAGAGCGGCGGCTGTTGCGATGGTTCCGCTCCGATGTGTTTTGCAAAAGGTGATTTCCTGGTGGGCTCCCGGGACCTGTGTTTGGGCGAAATTGACGGCTGCGAGTTCTACATGGCGGCGGATCAGTTTGAATACTACAAAAACTCGCATATCGTTGTAGATGTCACCGAGGGCCGGGGCTCGAGTTTTTCACTGGAAATCCCCCTCGGTTTGAGGTTTATGGCCGTTTCAAGACTTTTCAGCGATGACGAACTACCCAATGTACGACCAGTTTAAGGTGGGCATTCGTGTTCACCGTGACCACGTCAAAGAGCAAGAACGCGGATACCCATGACTGGCTCCGCAGAAATTGTTTAGTTGATTCTTGAAAGACATCGATTAGAAAGAAAAAAGACGAAAAGACAGGTCATCCGCGATTCTTCATTTCTAAAGATATGGGTGTTCTGACTCTTTCCCTGTGCCGCACAAGACATTCGATGCGACTCGTTGTATTGTGGTAGGCAAGTGAGCACGCTATGGTACCTATGCCATTTCGCACAAAGGAGTCATTTCAACACGATGCTAGTTACATTTACCACCAAGAATTATGCCGACATCATGATGTTCGGAAATGTCGCGCAAGTCTTGCTAAAAATGATGGGGCACAGCACGACCGTGCCCGGGGTGATATTGGCGGCGGATGTTCCAGCGGCTCTCGAACGACTTAAAAAGGTTATTGATGCTGAAAAGACTTTGCCGCCAGACACTGACACCGATGAGAAAGAGCCCGTGGTGAGTATGGCACATCGGGCTTTTCCGCTTATCGAGCTCCTGGCTGCTGCAGTAAAAGCAGACGCAAACGTCACGTGGAAATGAATCGAAAATAAGATACAAGCCGCTGGGAGTCCAGGATTTTACAACCGGCAAGAAGAAAAAACCGAGACAATCAAGTCTCATCGGTAAGTGCCCGTGATGAATTGCCAACTTGACGAGGTTGAGTACGTATTTATATGGATCCAGTTATGCCTGGTCTGTTCAACGTTTCATAAGGCAACTCTCCGAACAAACAATGGCAGTCTCTTGCAAACTGTCCCATGGGCAAAACTTCCATGCATTTGCTATTTCCGCGAAGCTTACCTTGGATGAGATTAACTGCTGGAGTTGCTCAAACCACAGTATTTTGTCCGTGCCCGCTACCAGGAAGAAGGCAGTGAACTTGATCTGGACATCGAAATCCGTTCATTGATTGAAAATCTAGAACGCCTGCCCGAAAAACTCCTGTAGTGCTGCTCAAACATCCCGCATATACCTGATTGCGCGCCAGAATGGACCCAAAAAACTTCGCGGTAGCAGGTATAATAAATCCGGTCAACACTCCGCAATTATCAAGAGAGAGTCTATATGAAAGTCGTCTTACCGGTTGCCGGTAAAGGGACCCGCCTGCGGCCCCATACCCACACCAAGGCAAAATCGCTGGTCCATGTTGCCGGTAAAACCGTATTGCAGCACATCATTGAGCGGCTACAGCAGGTAGACGTTGAGGAATATATCTTCATCACCGATGAAAACGGGCAGCAAATCGCTGATTTCATGGATTCCAAATTTCCGGCATTAAAATGTCACTACATTGTCCAGCGGGAACGACTGGGTCCGGCACATGCCGTCGCCCTGGCGGCACCGGAGATTAAACCAGGGGATGACGTGCTGGTTGTCTTCAACGATACAATTTTTGTGACCGAGCTAAACAGAATCCCTCAGCTCTGCCAAGATGCGGATGGGCTGATTTACTCTAAAGAAGTCGAAGATTACCAACGCTTTGGGGTCAATGTCCTGGATGGCGAATATATCGTAGACATGGTTGAAAAACCGGACACCCCTATTTCCAGGCTGGCCCAGGTGGGTCTGTACTATCTCAAAGATGGCGTGGGCTTTCTGGATTATATTCAGCAAACCATCGCTGCCGGTGACACTATCAAAGGGGAATATTACCTGCCTTCGGTTTTCATGCGCATGATTGCCGCCGGGCAGAAGCTAAAGGCCCCGGAGATTGAAGCCTGGCTCGATTGCGGGAAGCCGGAGACCCTGCTGGAAACCAACCGCTATCTGCTCAAGGGGCGCCACCATATTCACGGGGAGACCGTCAACAGCGTTTTAATTGCACCAGTGCACCTGGAGAAGGGTGCCCTGATCAAGAACTCAATCATCGGTCCAAATGTCTCCATCGCTGCTGGCAGTATTATCGAGCAGAGCGTTATCGCCGATTCAATCATCAATGCGGACAACAGGGTTAGCAACCTGATCCTTGAGCACTCCCTGCTCGGCGACTCAGTCTGCCTGGTCGGCGCTCCACGAAAAATGAGTATCGGCGATCATTCGCATATTGAAATGGACCAGTAAACCGAATTAGCTTATGGGGCCAGATAATGCCGGGTGACATCCGGTCTGTGTTTCTTTAGTATTGGTGACGGTGATGAAACCCGGAGACCCAAAACTCTATATCCTGCTGATCAGTATTCACGGACTCATTCGCGGTAATGACCTCGAACTCGGCCGTGATGCCGATACTGGTGGACAGACACTCTACGTGGTGGATCTGGCTCGCGCCCTCGGTGAATTGGATGATGTCAGTCGAGTTGACCTGGTCACCAGGCGTATCGTTGACCCCGCTGTCAGCGAAGATTATGCACAACGTGAGGAGTTTTTAACCGAGAAAGTTCGCATTGTGCGTATTGACGCCGGATCGGACGAATACATTGCCAAAGAGCAGCTTTGGGCACACCTGGATAGCTTCACTGACAACCTGGTCACGTGGATCACGGAGCAGCCATACACACCTGATATCGTACACAGCCACTATGCCGACGCTGGTTACGTTGGTGTCCGGCTGGCCAATCTCGGCGGGGTCCCGCTGGTTCACACGGGACATTCGCTGGGGCGCGACAAACGCAAGCGATTGTTGGCCAAGGGTTTGTCCGCGAAAGAGATTGAAACAACTTATAACATGAGCCGCCGCATACATGCGGAAGAAGAACTGCTGGCGAATGCCGATCTCGTGATAACCAGTACCCGCAACGAGATAGAATCACAATATGGCCTGTATAACTATTACGACCCGGACTGCATGGCGGTTATTCCACCCGGCACCGATCTCGAAATGTTCTATCCACCCGACGAAAGCGAAACTTTTGATTACAAGGATCGTTTGAGATGCTTCCTCGTGGATCCGGAAAAACCACTGGTACTTGCCATCTCACGCCCGGATGAACGAAAAAACATCACGGTATTGCTCGATGCCTTCGGTGAATCTGAAGCATTGCGTGATGCTGCCAACCTGCTGATTATTGCCGGCAACAGGGATGATATCCGTGATCTGGAAGATGGTGCACGGTCGGTGATGACCGAAATACTGCTGATGGTCGACAGTCATGACCTGTATGGGCACGTGGCGATCCCCAAGAAACATGGGCCCGGGGAAATACCGATGGTCTATCGTGCAGCCTCCAAAGGTGGTGGCGTTTTTATCAATCCGGCACTGACCGAGCCTTTTGGGCTGACACTGCTCGAAGCCGCTGCCAGTGGCCTGCCACTGGTGGTCACCGAAAATGGTGGTCCGGTGGACATCATTGCCAATTGCAACAATGGCATTCTGATCAACCCGCTTGACACCGTTGCCATCACCGAGGCACTGCTGTATTTCCTGAAGGACAGGGAGGCCTGGAACAAAGCTTCAAAAAATGGCCTGGACGGTGTGCGCCGGAATTACACATGGAAGGCTCATGGCCAACGTTACCTTGAAAAGATTCGGGAATTGCCGGGCCGGACCAGAAAATCACCTCCCGACTGGTCGGAATTACAAGTGGCAAGGTACCGGGACCGGGCCATAATCACCGACCTTGATCATACGCTGATGGATGAGTCTGAAGCCTTACAGGACTTTATCCAGATGATAAAGACCCATCGAAAACAGGTGTCTTTTGGCATTGCAACCGGCCGCCGGATCGATTCCGCCCTGGCGGTGATCAAGAAATATGGGATACCGTCCCCTGATGTACTGATCAGCAGCCTCGGTACCCGCATTCATTACGGCTCCGATCTGACCGAGGACAGTTATTGGGCCAATCATATAGATCATGACTGGAACCGGGCCCGGGTACGCCGGGTGATTGATGAATTGCCTGGAATCGAACGGCAATCCCGGTCCAGGCAAAGTAAATTCAAGATATCGTATTTCTACGATCCCGAAAAAGCACCCGCACTGGAAGATATCGTACAGTTGCTGCACCAGCAGGAACTAACCGCCAACGTGCTGATTTCCTTCGGACAGTTCCTTGATGTTATTCCATCCAGGGCATCCCTGGGACAAGCGCTGCGATATGCGGCCCTGCGTCTTGATATTCCGTTGGAACAGATTCTGGCTGTCGGTGGATCCGGAAATGATGAAGATATGATCCGCGGTAATACCCTGGCGGTGGTTACTGCCAACCGTCGCGAAGAGGAACTTTCAAGCCTGGTGGATCTGGAGTGCGTATATTTTTCAGACCAACCTTGCGCCGCAGGTTTACTCGAAGCGATTGAGCACTATGATTTTTTCAGAGCTTGCAAGGTGCCCGACAAGTGACGCTGAGCCGTTTGTTGTTATGCACCGATCTCGACCGAACACTCATTCCCAATGGGCCGCAGCCGGAGTCCGGGCAGGCGCGCGGATACCTGGAATCGCTGGTCAGCAGGCCGGAAGTTACCTTGGTCTTTGTCAGTGGCCGCGACCGTGCCCTGGTGGAGCAGGCAATGACCACCTATCAACTACCCTGCCCTGACTTTGTCATTGGAGATGTCGGCACATCCATTTACCGGGTCGGATCGAAGCACGAGTGGTCCCCACTGGGTTTATGGCAACGTCAAATCGCGGTTGATTGGGGCGGGAAATCTGCGACCGATCTGCAAATTATGCTGGATGATATCGAGGTGTTACGACTCCAGGAAAGCAGTAAGCAAAACATTTTCAAACTGAGTTTCTACGTACCTGTCGGGCAGGATACCGGTGGTCTTTCTTCCATTATCGATCAACGCCTGCAATCTGCCGGCGTACAGGCACGCCTGGTCTGGAGTGTCGATGAAGTTGAAAACACCGGTCTTCTGGATGTGCTGCCGTTACGGGCATCCAAGCTGCACGCCATTGAAGCATTGATGGAACAGCAGGGATTTAACCTGGACAACACCGTATTTTGCGGCGACAGCGGTAATGATATGGAAGTTTTGATCAGCCCTGTCCCGGCAGTACTGGTTGCCAATGGCCATGAGGATATCCGTCATCTTGCCATAAAACTGGCACGACAGGCAGGCACTGAAAAACAGCTCTATGTTGCCTCCGGGGACTTTCTGAACATGAATGGTAACTACGGCGCAGGCATGCTCGAAGGTATCGCACATTATTATCCTGATACACTGGCCTGGTTCGCGCAGCTGACCGACTATCCCGACAGGATCTCGTTATGAAAGTCCAGCCCTGTATTTTTGGTGAAGTATTGTTCGATCAATTTCCGGATGGCCGTCGTGTGTTGGGTGGTGCGCCTTTTAACGTGGCCTGGCATTTACAGGCTTTTGGTGAGGCTCCGATTTTTATCAGTCGCGTTGGCAGGGACGAGGATGGCGCAAGCATCCTTGGTGGAATGCAGAAATGGGGAATGGATGTCTCTGGTGTGCAGATGGATGAAAAGCTGCCTACCGGACGTGTCGAGGTCAACATTGTCGACGATGAACCCGACTATGATATCGTGCACCCGGCCGCCTGGGATGCCATCGAGTTGCCGCAATCAATACCTGACATCGGGTTGCTCTACCATGGCAGCCTCGCATTGCGTGACGATATTTCCCGACGGGCTTGCCGGCGTCTGCGTGACGTTCGTCCATCGCTCGTGTTCGTCGACGTCAACCTGCGTTCACCCTGGTGGAATGCGGAGCAGGTAATGGAAGATATTCATGGTGCCGACTGGGTCAAACTGAACCGTGCCGAATTGGATCAGTTAGTACCGGGTACCCAACAGGTACATTCGAGGGCGGCGGCTTTACTGGAAAAATTTGAATTGCAGGGATTATTGATAACGGCTGGTTCACGCGGTGCCGAATTGCTGACGAACTCCGGCGAGCACCTGGCAACCCGTCCAGCCAGCGATATCCTGATCAAGGATACCGTGGGTGCCGGCGATGCCATGGCTTCGGTCATGGTGCTGGGTATCTTGCGTGGATGGCCACTCGCACAATCTCTCGAGCGGGCACAGGATTTTGCATCAGCCATGGTCGGGCAGCGTGGCGCCACGGTACAGGATATGAACTTTTATACCACTTTCCTGGATCGCTGGTCCGGGTAATAATTCGAGAAGGAAGGTAGCCGAAGGCTGACCAAATAATCAGACTATGTACGAACAGGTTTCTCACTCACTGCTAAACAGGATTCTGGACCAACTGGCACCCGAGGTCCGCAAGCGCGATTTGCGTCACTTCTATACGCGCCTGGGTGCTAATTTTTACGCAATCTATTCCCTGTTTCAGCAGTTGTACGGTAAGCGCGATGACTTTGATGAGCACCTGCAACGCCTGGTTGAGGTCATGGCTGAGGCATACATCCAACGTGATGCACCACTGAAGAAACTGGACTCGGAACGGGAGTATGATCACAACTGGTTCCTGAGTCAGAAATGGGTTGGCATGGCACTTTATGCCAATGCCTTTGCAAAAGATTTGAAGGGATTGTCAGAACGTATTTCATACCTGCAGGACCTTGGCGTCAATATGCTGCACGTGATGCCCATTCTGAAGTGCCCCCCCGAAGCCAGCGATGGCGGTTACGCCGTCAGTGATTACCGTAGCGTGGACCAGCGGGTTGGAACGCTGGATGATTTGCATGCGCTTGCATCCAAGTTGCGCAATCGTGACATGCTGCTGACCCTCGACGTGGTGGTCAACCATGTTTCCGACCAGCATGAGTGGGTGCAACGCGCTCTTGAGGGTGACACGCACTACCAGGATTTTTTCTATACATTTGAAAACCGGGATGTTCCCGACATGTTCGAGGAAACCATGCCGGAGGTTTTTCCGGAAACGGCACCCGGCAATTTCACCTGGAACCCTGTTATGAAAAGGTGGGTGATGACCGTTTTCAACGACTATCAATGGGATCTCAACTACAACAACCCGGCAGTACTCGTTGAAATGCTGGATGTGCTGTTGTTCTGGGCCAACCAGGGTGCAGATATTCTGCGTCTCGATGCGGTCGCTTTCCTCTGGAAAAAGATCGGCACCGTTTGCCAGAACGAGAGGGAAGCCCATTTGATCCTGCAATTGTTGAAGGATTGCTGCCAGGTGACCGCGCCCGGTGTGTTGTTTATAGCAGAAGCGATTGTCGCCCCGGTTGAAATCATCAAGTATTTTGGCGAAGACGCGGTGATAGCAAAAGAGTGTGAAATTGCTTATAACGCAACCTTTATGGCGCTTTTGTGGGACGCTGTCGCCACCCAAAATACCAAGCTACTCGATCAGGGTATACGTAACCTGCCGCAAAAACTGGACCGGGCCACCTGGCTGAATTACATCCGTTGCCACGATGACATTGGCCTGGGCTTTGATGATGCAGACATCATCCAGGCAGGTTATGAGCCCCGTTCCCATCGTCGCTTCCTGGTTGATTATTTCGTGGGCCAATATGAAGATTCACCGGCCAGGGGTCTGTTGTTCGGTAATAATGAAAAAACCGGCGATGCAAGGATTTCAGGTGCATTGGCCAGCCTGGCCGGTCTTGAGACCGCACTGGAAATAGATGATGAGGAGGTCATTTCGCAGCGTATCGATCTGATCCTGCTGCTGCATGGAATGATTATGTCATTTGGTGGAATCCCGTTGCTCTATCATGGTGATGAAATCGGTATGTTGAACGATTTTTCCTACATGGAGGATGAAGAAAAAGCACAGGACACACGTTGGATTCACCGTCCGTTCATGGACTGGGAAAAAGCTGAAAAGCGCCATGTGCGTGGAACAGTGGAGCAACGGATATTCGAAGGCTTGAGCAAGATGATCGCGGTGCGTAAAAATACCCCGGCTTTCGCAGATTTCAATAATCGTGAACTTATTACAACAGGTAATCCCCACCTGTTCGTATTCATACGCAACAACCCCTTTGATATGAATGACGAGGTGATGGTGATTGGTAATTTCCACAACACGCCGCAGTCATTGACGCTCAGCGACCTCGGTAACCGGGGTCAATACGAATACGGTCAGTTAAAGGATTTGTGTACGGGTGAGGCCCCGGCACATTTCAAGGACCAGTTGGTCATACCGCCGTTTCATTTCTACTGGTTAAAAACCCTTTGAATGGGGAGTTTGGGGAAACATCACGCCACTCGAGGATATGTTCGTCCTAAGGAAAAAGTAAGGAAGTGAAATCCGGGTGTTTGTTGGACTTCCCCCGACATTCAGACACTCCGGAGCCTCAAAATAAGGCCCGTTCAAACGCCTCGGAGCTGACACCACCCGGATGGCTGTGTCGGCGGGTTCGATGGTAAAACACTTCGGTGTAGTCGAATACATCAGCGCGTGCTAAATCTCGCGTCTTGTAGATGCGTTTTTTGATTCGCTCTTTCTTCAGGCTACTTGAGAATAACTCTATAACGGCATTGTCCCAGCAGTTATGAAAAGGGGTCAGCCACCGCTGTCCGGGCCCTTTTTTTGGGCCCGTAGCATCCTTTCAGTTCCTTGCCGTGGAGGTTAAGGCTCATGAATATGCGCTTCACCTAACTCGGAAAAGCTGAAAAGCCTGAATGCCCTCTCACCATTAAAATCCAGCACCCTCAGGTCATCGGTCTCAAGCCAGTCGTTGATGACCGCGATGAAGTGTCCACCATAACGAACTTTTGCAAGCTCAAGAGGAACCTCGTAAGCGGCAAACTTGTCGATGCCCTTCAATTGCAGTTTTTCAAGCAAGGCAGAGTCCGCTATGGAATGGTATGAACTAAGAATGACCAAGGGACCACTACCCGTCATCAATAAAAATGATTTCATCTCAATCTCCCGGTGTCAGCATGACGGTACAGAGTTGACTCGCTAGTACAGCACTGAGAAATACAAGCAAGTTATGATCTGGGCCGTTGCGTAAATCATACTGCTAAAGGGAATCATCATGGCCGGAGAGTCCCGGTACACATATCAATTCCCCATACCTATATTCTAATACTGTTTTCACCCGAGGGCTGACGAAAAGCGATATTCAATATACTCAGAACATTGGCAATACTGCTTTAACGCTGCTTATACCCATAAATGCCGATCGCTGTAATGTAAGCGCCCACCGGGTTCTTGCCACTGCTGCCCGGTTTGTCCCAAATGGAGAAGCTGATTTCCAGTGTGTTGGTCCCGGGCTCTAAGTTGAGTAAGACGATGTGAACAGCGCTTGTGAGAGATTTGCCAGCGGCCATAACAGTCTCCGAAGGTTGATCGGTTTGTTGTGCTTGAGAAACAGCACCACGGAAACTTATTTTCTGATCTCGGTGAACTGCTAAAAGATTGAGTTGCAACCACACTTCCTGTTTCTTGCTGGATTGAATATCCAAACGTGTCACCGGACCGCGCGCCCAGCGCCCCCGGGGCAAACCACGTCGTCCGACTATAAAGTCTGATTTGGAAAATGGACCTTCAAACGGGCCAAAATCAGGACTGGAGATTCTTAGCGACTGGCACAACTCCTGATTCGCACAATAGATAAAGCGGTTCAATCTTTGCTGTTCGTTCCAGATCGCCGTCATCATGGGCTTCAGCATGTTGTCTGCAACCAAATAGATCTTTCTGTCATTTGTCATGGCGAGTAAAGCGGATTCATCGGTTGAACCGGAAAGGGGCGTGGCTTGCTTTCCAATGACCAATTGGCTGGTTTTCATTGCCTTGAGAGTTTTTGCAAAAACATCTTCTGGTAGAGGCAGGATGTTTATTTGATATTTGCCTGTCGCGTCCAGTATGTCAGATGTTTTCAGGCGGTATTGATAAACTATATCTTCTGACAGTTTCAAGCTTGCTATGGGTGCCGCTGTCCCGGAATTGTAGTCGGTCCACTGCGTGCTTAAGGCAGTGAGCTTTTCTCCATTCAATATCATATAAGTTATCAGCAGCAACCCGGCAGATACCATTGCTAGCGATGAAATCAGCTTCCTTACCATCATCTGTTCCCCAGAAAGAAATAGAGACCGGGCAGGATTTCAATCAGTGATGGATCTTTGATGTTCAGGCATTGATTGATTTTGCAACTGCTAAGCAACGACACATTGTTCTGTTTTAGAAACGTTGTCAGTGTGGGTTTTATGGTGCAGGCGCCGTTATCCTGGCAGTCAAAATATCGAGAAAGATACAAACCATGGATTTTACGCTGCCAATTCCGATCCATGTATAAATATGTCCATGCATCATCGCCAACTTCACCCGCGAAATAACTCTTCCGGTAAGTTACATGAGCGATTGGTTCTGTCACAGGGACAGCGTCCAGGATTCGATAAAAACTTGGCCGGGGCCTGACAAACCAAGAGGTAAAATTTGCCGATGTCCTCGAGGAGTGATCGAGTGAAATGAACTCCTTAAGCCGAAGCAGGTTGGTGTATTGCGGTGCCAGTAATGTCACGCTCGACCAAACAATACACAACACGATCATACTGTTGGTAAGCCCTTTGACCCATGATTTATCCAGGAGCTGGTAGTCATTTAGCTGCACTGCGGCATAAGCTATCAGAACCATGGGCAAGAAACTCAGGATCCGATAGCTGTTTGCATTGAGATTGACAAACATCAGGGCTATAAATAGCAGCGTGACTGTGCTGGACAGCAGGAATATGGGTTGTTGACGTAAACGAGGGTTGAAAAACGCATACAACGCGACAATCAGTGCCAGCAGACCGAATGCAGCAAACTGCGGCCCATACCCTGAAATAAATACCAGGTCGGCCCCATACACATTTTGGTAATCAAAAATGCGTGGGAAGAATTCAACCACATTTGACTGAAGCATTTCCAGGTTTTTGAATTTGCTTAATGCGGTCGCCACTGCACCTGAATCACCGCCCAGATTCATACCAGCCTCACTCAGCTCAGTGTCGTAAGCGCCATGCAGACGACCATAGACCATCAGGTTACGCAGGTACCAGTAACCGCCAACAACCAACAAGCAGATCGCGGATAGTGCTGTGGCTTTGTATAACACCTGGCGATGTTGCCCCGTTGTTAACAGCGTGCGTTGACGACTCCATAGTAATGCTGTGAATACTGCTATTCCGGTCACAATGTGGATAGGGGCAGCGATTTTGTAACCCATCACCAAGCCAAATGAAATGGCGGCCAATGGCAGTAGCGGGTACCGTCTGGTTTTGATGAATTCAGCCAAAAAAAGCAGCCCGGCGATTAAACCGACATTCAGCCCGAGGTGGTCCTTGCTCGTGACTGCCTGCATCAAAACGATTGGTATAAAGAAAATCACCACGGCAAACTTGAGCGACCAGGCCCGTGACACGCCGGATTGCCGCATCACAGCGATGCTGACCGGTACCAATGTCAATGCCCAAAGTAACATGGGTAGTTCAACCAGGAAATCATCCCGAAAGAATATAAAAAACCAGTAAGCCAATACGGTCATACCCAAAGGCGCGCCATTGATACGGTTAACCGGGGTCTCCAGCACGGCCGGGATGAAACCTTGTTGGTACCACTCGACCGCTGGCGGTAAATGATAAACAAACACGTCCCAGATATGGGCCGGCAGCCAGGTGACTTTTAGCAGAAGCAAAATGACCTGAAGAAGAAATAAAGCGCTGATGAGGTAGAGAAAGTAGTCCCGTCCGAAAAACAAAACTGACAGAGTCTGTCTGCTGGATTGCAAGACCTGCTGTTGGCGCATGCTGCAGAACACAAGGATTGCAAGGGAAGCCAGTAAACTCAATAAGCTAACCGACCAGACATTCAAGTAACGAAAAACAACACCCAGCAATAAAACCACCACGGTGGCATGGGCAAAGGACAGAATACAAGTGGCCACCACACGAAGAGAAAGCGACAGATGGTCTTTGAGCAGGTGGTTGCTCAATCGCCAGCACGACAACGCCACGGCCGTGTTCACCAACAGAAAAACCAACCCATTGAGTAAAAAGGTCAACCTGAGGCACCTCCCTGACTGGCGCCCACTGTGCACCAGTGCCCCCAGATTTCGTGGTATTTTGTTTCCAACTGATGTGTAAAGCCCTGATAATCCATTAAGGCTGACTGTTGCATGCGTTCGCGTAACCCTTGCCGAACTTCATGCAGTAGCGATAGATCGCTGGCTACACGTACTGCAATATCTATGTAGTGAGCGTCATTATGAGCAACCAATTCATGCAGGTCGAGCGCCGATAAGTGGCTGGCAGTGACCCGGCTCACATGACGGCTTCCTGCCAGCGTAACCACCGGCACACCCATGATCAAAGTATCACAAGTGGTTGTTGTACCATTGTAGGGATAGGTGTCGAGACACAGATCCACACGTTGGAAAGTTTGCATGTGCTCATAAGGCGATGGTGTTTTGCCTAGCAATATCTGACGCTCAATCGCGATTCCTTCACGCTCAAGAGCCTTACTGATGTCCATACGGACTGATGCCTGGTCCAGCATTTTGTTTTTGATCAGTATTTTTGAATTTTCAACCCGCAAAAGGATTTGTGCCCACATTTTCAACAGGGCTGGATTTAGCTTGGATAATGAGTTGAATGAACCAAAGGTGATATACCCGTTTGCCACGGCAGGTGCTTCCGGTGCAACCGCCGGTAATTTGGCATTTGGCAGGTACACTGAAAACACTGGATCCATGTAAATCAGTTTCTCGCTATTGTGGTTCACAGATTCAGGCTGAGGGTCAGTTGTGCTATCTACAATCCGATAATCCATGACATCCATTCCAGTGGTGCTTGGGTATCCAATCCAATTGACCTGAACAGGTGCCGCGCGGCGCATCAGAACATTAACTCGATTTCCCTTTGTTAAGCCGTTCAAATCAACCAGAATATCAATCTGATCCTGAACAATTTTCCGATGCAATTCATCATCAGTCATGTCACTGGCTATGATGAAGTGTTGTGACGCGTTTTTTATTCTATCTGTCCAGGTGTCAAAGCGATTGCCGGTGTAGTAGGCGTGTATTTCAAAAGCCTGTTTGTGGTGGGATTCAAGGATGGGCGTAATAAAATGTGCGACTGCATGACCATAAAAATCAGATGACAGGTATCCGATACGTAAAAGTCGTTGCTGATTCTTTTCATTATCCCAGGCTAGCATTGGTGGCCCCAGTTGCCGGCGAATGCTCGCGAAGGTCTCACGGTGTAGTTGCAAGGTGGCAAGATTGCCGGTGGCGTGACCATAATTATTGACGAACAGCCTGTTGGCCTTTGCCATCAGGTGATCCGGGTTCACATGCAGAGCATTTTGAAAGTGTTGCAACGCATCGTCTTGTCCGTTGTATCGGTTGATGTCAACACTGCCAAGATTGTAAAGGGCATCACCATATCGGATCACCTGGTCTGCGCCAAGCGTTTTGATTTCAGGTTCTGAATCCAGCCAGCTTTGTGCGGCATCTCTCAATATGTCATAGGCAGATTGTGTTTTGCTCAAGGCGAATTCGTCGATGCCTGGGGAGCCGGCGAAATGACCAACAGCAACTTCATAAGTGGCAATTCCCACTTCCAAATCGGTCTCCAGTCTGCTCGACGCACGCTTTCCATTTCGCAACACGGCGACACGGTGTCGTTCCATTGCACCCTCAAGATCACCGTTGAGTTGGCTGGAAACCGCCTGGTAGTAAGGGGTTAGTCGATGGTCGGGATTCAGCTCTCCAATTTTCCTGTCTATCTCAGGTGTTAGATGATGCTGTCTGCCACGCCAGTATATTTGCATTAGCCTGAAAAGGGGCTCAACAGATTCCGGAGTCAGCTGTTGCCATTGGGCGCATGCAATTTCTGCTAACCGGGAGTCCCCTTGCTTGTTTCGGCTCTTCAGTAAATCGATTTGAAGTTCATATTTGACTGGTGAGTTGGGTAGTTGCCCGACCAGGCTCAGCGCTTGATCGATCTGGCCTGCCCGGGCGAGTCTAACTGCGCGTTCCAAAAGAACACGGGGATCTGGAGAGCTGCTCTTGGTTCGCGAATCTCCATGACATCGCTTGTATTTCTTACCACTGCCGCAAGGGCATGGCGAGTTACGACCGGTCATCTGTCAGTGATTCTCCGATGAATGCAGGGTCTTGTCCCTTGAACCGTTGGATTGACCCATTGCGTGACAGGATACTTGAGTCTTCCTGTCCCTCGCGGAGTGGGCAAAAACAAAAAGCGCGTGGTCATCGCTGCCACGCCAGCGCTGAAACTGAATCTGCTGTCTTTCCATGCCTTCAAAACCACTACCACTCCACGGCACAAATACCTCATTGGCCCCAAGCGGGCGGGCCAGGCGGGCTTGCTGATGTGTTTGTACTGAGCAGCCGAAACGAAGACCATCCATATGTGTTCTCATACTCAGGTCATAGGCAAGATTGCACAATTCTTTGGCCTCGTCTATTGGGTAAATAGTGCCACTTGCTTCCCAGAGCACAGATCACTCCTCTTTTGCTAATCAGCCTACTTTAGCTGAGAGCCTGATAGAAATCAGGTATCAATGACTACCGTTACCCTAAATTCACATCTCTGCCGACGAATTTCCAATAAGATGTAGTCATCTTCGATCAATATTTACCGGTTTAGCACCAGAATCATGACCGTTGATGGCACTTTCAGAGACCCAAAATGCACTGTTTTCTGACGCTGAGGTCCAAGATGACTCAACCGGGGAATGTGTCTTGCTTATGGTCCATTCAAATCAGGTATAGTTGCTCAAAATGAACAAGATAAACATCCGATACTGGCGAAATCGATTGCTGTTGTTCACGGCATGGTGTTCGTTTGCAATTTACCTGGTTGCGATTCCGGTCGAGGCCCAGTTATTGGCTCAGCCAAAAGCAACGGAGTCTGCCGAGGAAAGTTGGCAGCCACCTGACCTGGCAGAATTGCCCGCGGATTGGTGGACACAGCTTGTAGATGAAACCGGCAAGGTTCCCAGCCAGAAGATAAACCCATTCCTGGATGCGTTGGAGCAGCGCATCCAGGGGCTTGGTGGTAATGAACTGGTAAACGCACAAAATGGACTGGCCTTCATCAGGAGCGAATTTGAACTCCTGGCACTGGCAGAACAAGGACCGCTTGATCAACAGTTCACTCCACCACTTGCCAAGGAGAGCTATTTTCTTGACGAGTTACTTAATTTAAGAGCTCAGTTGCGTGAACTTGCAGCAAACACAACCCAGGTTGAGTTGCAGATTGAACAATCTGAAAGAAGAATCAGTTTGCTGCAGGATCGCAGGGACAAACTGTTACGCGAATACGCCTCCAGCAATCCGGAGTCACCTTCGCGGATACTTGCCGGAATCAACCGCGTATCAGCCAGGGTTGAATTTGAGTTGGCGCTAAAAGACGCGGAAAACTCACGTGAATCCTTAAAGCAAATAGAGACGCAAAGTCAGCTGATAAGTGAACAACAGGCATTTGCCCTGGATCACCTGGCCAGCACCGATGTAACTTTGGCCGACTTGCAAAAGGCAGAAGAGGAAGCCATTGCAAGGGTAAGCGAAATGACAAAGAAAGTGGCTGCTCTGCAACCACAGTTATTGAATGTGCTTTCTGCAGAAACCGTTAACCCGAGTCTGCAAGTACTCAGACAACAGCAGTTGACACAAGCCTCCGTAGAGGCCGAACTGGCGCAGCTTCAGAAAATGCTGGTCACAGCCAAATCAAACTGGTACCAATTCCGTGCAGGTATATTGGATCCCGAATTCGATGTCCAGTCCGCCACGACGCAGGCCCGCCTGATCACTGGGGAAGCACTCAAACAGGTTGAGCTATGGTCCGCGACCAGTCAATCGACATTGATGACCCCATCCTCCGACACCAGTCTGAACACGGTTAAGAATTTTGAAATTGCCCAGTCTGTAGCCCGGGATACGCTCGCATCTATTGGTCAAACCAGGAGCACCATCGACGATCTGTTATTCGTCCAGCAAATCCTAACAAAAGAATTCATTTCAGCACAAAGTGGTTTGAGCAGAACAGGTGCACGATTGACTCTTGCTCTTCGTAACGCCTTGGACCGTGTGCATGAGATGTCAGACTTTCACCTTTTCAATATTGGCGACACGCCGGTAACACCGGCAGGCCTTATCAAAATGCTGTTAATTCTTGGCCTGGCAATCGGCATTTCCTGGTTGATTCGTCATCTGCTTGCCCGTGGTGTCAGAAGAAGACAGGCAGTCCAAAGCCCTGCATTTTATGCCCTCGGCAGAATATTGCACTACATTATCATCATCGCGGGCAGCTTTGCCGCACTCGGCTCGATCGGTATCGACTTCACCAGTTTTGCCCTGATCGCAGGTGCCTTGTCGGTCGGTATCGGCTTCGGGTTACAGGCCATTGTCAGTAATTTTGTTTCAGGGCTCATTCTGCTGTTTGAAGGTACCTTGCGGGTTGGTGATTTTATCGAGTTGGATAACAATTTGCGTGGTTCGGTCAAGGAAATCAATACACGTGCCACGGTGATCACCACAAATGACAGTGTGGACGTGGTCGTGCCCAACTCGGTGTTGGTCACGACCCAATTGACCAACTGGACCTTGCGGGAGACATATGGGCGTATGCGTGTATCGTTTGGCGTGGCATATGGTTCGGATAAGGAGTTGATCAAGAATCTTGCACTTGAAGCCGTCAAAAAAGTTGATAGCGCATTGACACACATGCCCGAACGGGAACCCCAGGTCAGGCTCGTCAACTTTGGTGATAATGCATTGGAATTCACGGTTCTCTTTTGGGTGAGCAGGCAGGGTGTGCGCCGCCCAGGACGAACCCGGGCTAATTTTATGTGGGAACTCGAAACACTATTAGGTGAAAATGGTGTGGAGATACCATTCCCGCAAAGAGACATCCACGTCAAGAGTGACTTTCGGGACCGGCAGGAACCCGTGCTTGAGTCCGACCCACTAGAGGATTCAGATCAGTATGTTGTTTAAAAGCAGACAAGCAGAGGGTGTAAATCTAACTGTGTAACTGCCATGGGTTAAACGTAATCCGCCAAGCGGTCTTCAAATTCGATCATAAATCTATTCAGCGCCACTTTCCAATTCCGGATCGGCATGGTCCATTTTTTTGATGCATCGCGAATCGCCAGATAGACCACCTTTTTCACAGAATCATCGGTCGGGAACAGCCTAAGTTTCTTGATCACCTTGCTATTTCTGACGCACAAAACTGAAATTACCACCCTCAGTAATCAGCTTGAAATGCGTCACTTGTTGATTCCCGTTGACTAGAAAGGTGCTTTCAGCACCGCTATTGGGTATGTAGAACAGGTTTTCTTTAACAGCAATCAGTTGGTTTTCAGTATTTGTTTGTGTGGTTTTTAAATACAGTTTTCCATCATGCGTTCTGATGTGTATGTCCGGTGACCCGGTCTCGCCCTTATAAAAACCGGCACAAGCAGAAAGCTTTGCCTCACTGATTCTTATTCGTTCTTTCTCAAAAATAAACTGCATGCCACGTGTAAATGCCTCCGGGTTCAAGCCACCGTGCCCTGCCCCTTCGATGACGTCGAATTTGACCTCAAGATTTTTGACGTTTTCGGCTTTAAGTTCCTCCATAAACGTATCGATACCCAACTGGCCATGTTCTATTTCACCACGGGCAGCGTATAACCTTACTGGCGAATCCAGACCCTTTTCTGCAAATGAAATCCTGTACTTTTTGAGTACAACATCGTCCCACCAGGTTGCAGGTGTTGTAGCAAGGTAATCGGTAAAAACCGCAGGACGGGTGAAAAGACAATAGAGTGTGACCAGGCCTCCGAAAGATGAACCACTTAAAGTCCGGTCGTTACCGGTTCGAAAATGTTTTGCCATGTAGGGGATTAATTCATACTGCAAAAAATCCAGGTATTTATCCGCTTTGCCACTGCCCGGGAATGACTCCAAGGCGGTCGGGGTAAAATCCTGAACACGTAAGCGGTTGGCCTCAGCCTCATCACCATCCCATGTGATGCCCACAACAATGCTTTTGCGTGCACCGCGGTCATAATAAAGCCCACCGGCTATCGAAGCCGCTATGGGAAAATGCCACTGCCCGTCCACGGTATACAGCACCGGGTAACGGGTATCGTCATCGGCACTGTCATATCCGCCCGGCAGATTCACCATGATCTTGTAAGTTCTGCCGGCTTTCTCTGATTTGAAATTAAAAACCCGGACACTGGTCAACGGATAACCTGATTCAGCCAGGTATTCTGGTGGCCCATGCTGTGCAAATACTGGAGCCATGGAGTTCAGTAGAAGAATCAAGCCTGCTATCACCGACAATAAGAATTTCATCTTCCATCTTCCATTTTTAATAAAAAACGGATTCCATTCTAAACCAGACCTATTCTGCTCACATACATTGGTAGCCAGGCGAAGACCCTAATTGCCAACCACCGGCAGATCGTGCAAATTATGGAACGCATACTGCTTACTCCAGCCCCGGAAACGGAGCTGGAGTTAAAAACACTCGTATTTAGCTAACGGATATTGCTCAGCCGCCAGAGCCTTTTTCAACTTTTTCGGCAGCCTCGTCGACAGCATCTGTGGCTGTTTCTTCTGCAGAGTCGTATGCATCAGTTGCCATTTCACCGGCTGCATCGGCAGTCTCGCTGGCCGCTTCGCCAGTTGCATCGGCAGCGTCACTGGCCATTTCACCGGCTTTGTCATAGGCATCACTGGCCGCTTCAGCGGTTGCATCGTAGGCGTCACCGGCCGCTTCCGCTGTTGTCTCATAAGCATCACTGGCCGCTTCGGCTGTTGCCTCATAGGCGTCACTGGCTGCTTCGGCAGTTGCTTCATAAGCATCACCGGCGGCTTCACTGGCCTGTGCCGCTGTTTCACTTGCTGCCGCAGCAATTTCGGAACCGGCAGCTTTAGCATGCTCAACAGCTTCAGAGGCGTGTTCCGCAGCAGCTTTACCGTGACCTTCTTCGTCTTTACCACATGCTGCCAGGGTGGCAACCATTAACATCAATACCAAACTGGTAAATAAATTCTTCATTTCAATTCTCCGTATGCTCCTAACCCCAACAGTAGGGAGAAAGCAAGTTAATCACAACCATAGTTTCAATGTAAGTAAACTCTTGTTAACCTTTCAGATCAGTGACCGTTTCAAGCCATAAGGAGCCCCATTTATGGGCAGTCTATGCGGAAGCTGACGCAAAAAACTGCTTCGGCCATATCCGTGTCATGGAAAAGGACGTTAATGCTGCTTATACTCTCACCCGGGTGCCCAATTCCCTCAGGCACTTCACAGCCAGACTGGCACCGATCTAAACGATTCCGGGAATGAGTGATTTGAAAATCCTTCATGTTGGTAAGTACTTTTCCCCCTTCAGTGGCGGGCTGGAAAACTACATGCGCGACGCGATGTTGGCACTCGGGCGGCTTCGTATAGAGTCCGGGGCACTTGTACACCGGCATTCGTTATCACTAAAAACCCTGGATGAGATCTTTGCTGCCAGTGGACAAAACTTTAATATCGTCCGGACCGGCATGTGGGCGCGCCTTTTATACACACCCATCAGCCCAGCATTTCCATGGCATCTGCGGCGCCTGATAAAAACATTCAAACCGGATATCCTGCATCTGCACATGCCAAACCCGTCCGTGTTCTGGGCCCTGGCCCTGCCCTCCGCACGTCGTATTCCCTGGGTTGTGCATTGGCATGCTGATGTTATTACTTCGGCGCAGGATTGGCGCATGAAGTTGTTTTACAAGTTATACCAACCCTTTGAACATGCGGTATTGAAGCGTGCTAAAACAATCGTGGCGACATCTGTACCCTACCGTGATACCAGCCTGCCCCTTAGGAAATGGCTGAGCAAATGCACAGTGGTTCCCCTTGGGATGGATGCAGAAAGATTTGGAAACGCTACGCGCAGTCAGGGCCGTAAAGAGGCGCTACAGGTCCTCGCCGTCGGTCGCCTGACCTACTACAAGGGTTTTCGTTACCTGATCGAAGCGGCAGCCCAAACACCCGATATCCACATTAACCTGGTCGGTCACGGCGATCAGGCTGAGCAACTCGAGTCACGGGTAGCTTCACTAAAGCTGCAAGACAGGGTAACCTTCCACGGCATTTTAAGTAATGATGAACTGGCGCAAAAAATGATGGACTGCGATTGTCTTTGCCTGCCCTCCATCGAACGCACCGAGGCCTTTGGCATGGTTCTGCTTGAGGCCATGTATTTTGGCAAGGCAACCGTCATCAGCGATGTAGAGGGCTCCGGTATGGGCTGGGTCGTAGATGACAATGTAACCGGCATCAAGGTAAAACCTGCAGATGCAGATGCATTGGCCGGAGCTTTAAAACGACTGGCGGCAGACCGTGAAGAGCTGGCCCGCATGGGTCGACGCGGCAGGGAAAAGTTTGATCAGCAATTTGAAATCAACCACGCAGTTGAAGGTCTGGTGAAGATCTATCAACAACTCAAAGCAACAGACCCCGGGACCCGACACCCCCGGCGAGACAAGTCATCCCGTACCTGACCCGGGATTCAAATTAGAATAGAAAGTGACCCATAAGTTAGTTTGGACAAAGCAATGACACCTGAATCCAATAACAAGATAGCAAATAGTCAATTGGAAAGCCCGGACAATAACCCGGGCCTGTCCCTGCCCCGCTGCATCGTCATTATCCCGGCTCATAACGAGTCCAAGGACATCGCTTTTGTCATCAGAGATATCCAGAAGCATAGCGATTTCCCGGTGGTAGTGGTTGATGATGCCAGCAGCGACGACACCATTATCAAAGCCCGTCAGGCCGGTGCAGTGGTTGTGCCACTGGCGGTTCAACTGGGTGCCTGGGGCGCTACCCAGACGGGTCTGCGTTACGCGCTTAAGAATGACTACTCCTACGCCATCACCATGGATGCGGACGGCCAGCACCTGGCAGAATCTCTGCCGGCACTGATAAAGCCGATCATCAACAAAGAGGCAGATGTCACCATCGGAGCCTGCACACGGCGCGGGTCGGCAATGCGGAAAATTGCCTGGACACTGATGAAACGGGTCTCCGGCCTCAGGCTGGAAGACCTGACCTCGGGTTTCCGCGTATACGATCACCGCGCTATCCGCAGGTTGGCCGCCTGGCAGGCAACCCTGCTGGAATACCAGGATGTAGGTGTACTGGCCATGCTGAAGGCATCCGGCATACGCATCAAGGATGTAGAGGTAAGCATGCTGCAGCGGAGAAGTGGTATGTCACGGGTGTTTTATTCGTGGACATCCGTCATTTATTACATGTCATACACCCTGCTTTTAAGTTTCACCAAACGCGGCACGACACATCACCAATCACACTAGTGTCATGTCAAGCCTATAGTGTGGGGTTCAGAGCTACCCAGATGGTCCAAGACAAGACGCAGAACGCAGGAAATGGCATGTCCTTTTCAAGGGCTGCAACGCCGTATTGGGGCATCTGGGTAGCTCCCTTCGGGCGAGCCGTGAAGTGGTCGTTCGCGGTGTCGCCTGAGGGCGCCTACTCTTGGTACGCCTCTGGGCAAGGACCAGGCCATTGCCGGCGAGACGTGCCTTGCGCCCAACCACTTCACGACTCGCTGAACCCTACACTATAGGCTTGACATGGCACGAGCGCCATCCCGCCAAATAAGGTCACCCGCCCCGCGACAAGCGAAGCGGCACTGCTTTATAATAGGCCTCCCCCGAGAATAAAATAGTCAGATGGTCGCAATAATAACAAGCATTATCGGCTTCATCACAGCGATCATTATCCTGATCCTGATTCGCAAAGATCACCTGCATGTGCGCTTTGGCCTGTTGTGGGTGGCTGCCGCTATTGCATTTGCCCTGCTCGGCCTGTTCCCTTCATTGTTTGACAGCTTTGCAAAATTCATGGGTATCGCCAGGCCACCCATACTGGCACTTACCATCGCTGTCGTTGTGCTCGTATTAAAAATACTGGTTATGGATTTAGAACGTTCCCGCAATGTCATCCGGATGCAACGCCTTGTGCAGCGGATTGGATTGCTCGAATCCGACCTGCGCGAAATGCAGGGCAAACCACGCGAGGCTGATCAAGATTCAGATCATGGCGAGCTCGATGAAAAGCGGTATTAGTCAACACAAATGCGACACGCTCTGAACAACTTCTGATCCCGTGGGCCTGCTGACACTTTACCTCGGTTTATTACTACCCTGGCTGGGTGGCACGCTTTGGCTGGTCTTTGCCGATAAGCAATTCAACAGCAACAACCAGGTCAACCGATTTCGGCAGGCAGGTTACGGGTTTTTCCTGGGTTATGCGGTCCTGTTCATCGCCATTATGGTCAGCAACAAGTTTTCCGGGGTGGTTTCATGGCCTGGCTTGATGGGCTTTTTGCTGATATTCACCGCAAGCGGTGGCTTTGCTGCCTGGCGGAGTCGTCAGTCCTCCACAGCCCTGCCCTCGCAA
>Ga0316191_10000061_pt1 | contig 51187 bp, 55 predicted proteins | sample Eddworburr2cm_MG_FD_204928 | JGI IMG/M metagenome (GOLD analysis project Ga0316191, IMG submission 204928) | Coastal sediment microbial communities from Maine, United States - Eddy worm burrow 2 cm | ecosystem: Environmental > Aquatic > Marine > Coastal > Sediment | place: USA: Maine...
TTGTACTCGACGTGTTGGCGACTGATGATCGCGAGGACTTCGGTGGGGTCAGGCTGGCAGGCTACGTGCTTGCCAACCTGACGTCGAGATTCCGCGTTGGAGAACATTGGCAAATCAAGGCGAACGTGGAGAACATTCTGGACACGGACTATCAGCTCGCTGAGGGCTATCGCTCCGCCGGTCGTGGTCTGTACGCTTCCCTGGCCTATAGTTATTGAACAGCCCCGGGAGATCTGATGGGCAACCGGCTGAGCAAAATCTACACGCGCACGGGGGATGACGGCACGACCGGACTCGGCGATGGCGCGCGGGTACCCAAGGACCACCCGCGGGTCGAGGCCTATGGCTCGGTCGACGAGGTCAACAGCGCGATCGGTGTCGTGCTCGCTACCCCGGAGCTGCCGGATGAGCTGATCGCGTGTCTGACCGACATCCAGCACGACCTGTTCGATCTGGGTGGTGAGTTGTGTATCCCGGGGCACATCATGATGACATCCGGACACGTAGCCCGACTGGAATCAGCCCTCGACCGGTTTAATCAGCAACTCCCGCCGCTCAAGGACTTCATCCTCCCCGCCGGTGGGGGCGGAGCCGCCAGTACCCACATGGCCAGGGCCATCTGCCGGCGGGCAGAGCGTCGCATCTGGAGTCTTGCGACGGGTGAAGACATCAACCCGGAAGTGCCACGCTATCTGAATCGACTCTCCGACCTGCTGTTCGTGGTGGCACGGGTGCTCGCGCGGGCAGCCGACGGCACCGAGACCCTCTGGCGACACGACCGCTAAGCTTCGGGCGGCCGCACTCTGTCGATCAGCTCGCAGACCTGCCGTGCCCCTTCAATCAGGCGCAGACTCTGGCGAGCAACCTGGTCTCCGTCCACGACGAACATGTGATCGTTCCGTACTGCGGCCATCCGGCGGAATCGGCGCCAGCGGGCCAGGGGGTCATCGCCAGCCCGAGCTGGCGTGAGGATGACCTGCGGGTCGGCCGCGACTACCGACTCCTCGCTGACGACGGCGGCCAGCTGTTGCAACTCAGCAAAGACATTGAGTCCACCGCACGTTTCTATGACCTTGCCGATCAGCTGGTCGGCGCCGACAGTGAACAGCGGTCGCTCCGATACCTGGAAAAACACCCGCACCGGAGTTCGCCCGGAATACTCGCGCTGCAGATCGGCAAAACCATTTCTGAAGCTTGCGGCGCGCCGGCCAGCGATGTTTGCGGTCCCGGCAAGTTGCCCCACCCGCTCCAGCGCGTCGGCGACCCCGGCAGGGTCGAGGATCTCAATCGCCTCCACCCGGTAGCCGGTCTGCTGCAACTGCGTGATGACCGAGTCCGGAGTTCCCCCCTTCCAGGCGAGAACCAGGTCCGGTTCGAGCTTTGCCAAACGCTCTCGATCCAGCCGAAATGCATCACCCACACGTGGTATCGCCCGGGCCTCCGACGGGTAATCACTATATTCCACGGCGCCGACAAGCAGACTCCCGGCGCCTGCGTCGAAGACCAGTTCGGTGAGATGCGGAGCGAGAGAAACGATTCGCTTGGCAGGTACTGGTCCGGCCCGGGCCGAGACCGTAAGGAACAGGCAGAATACGGCGACCAGTCGCCCGCCGGGTCGGCTCATGCAGCGCCGCCGACGATGGTCAATACAGATATTACGGTCACCCAGACAAGCAGGGTCCGGTTGACAAGCCGCATGGCGGCCCGGATCGGCTGCAGCGCAGCTTCACTACTGAACTGCTCGCGGATGGCGCCGCGACCGGCACAGGCCAGAACATCATCGCTAACGTGGAAGAACTTGTCGGAGCAGTCTTCGTAGTACGCCCTCCAGTCCGACACGGCATCCTCGAAGCTGCCTGCCATGGCATAACCCACTGCCAGCAGTCGTGCGGGTATCCAGGCCAGCAGGCCGAACAGGGACTGCACCACGATCAGATATCGCGGCTCGGGGTCTCCGCGCTCGCGCGCTCTTCCCGCCTCGAACACGGCGCGCCGGCGCATCAGATCGGTGACCCTGAATAGCCAGGCTCCGGTGGCTCCCAACACCATGAACCAGAAGATCACCCCGAATATCCGGTTGTTGGCCCGCACCAGCACTGCCTCTTCGACGGCCAGGACACGGCGTCCTTCTTCGCCTGGCGCATCACTCTCTATCAACTCCTTCGTCAACCGTTTGACGGCCTCCTGATCGCCGTTTTCCACCGCTTCAGCGTACTCGTCAACCTCTCTGCCCAAGTCGCGGGGACCCAGACTGAAGACCAGCACAAGGGCCGCAAATGCGATATAAATCAAGCCATTGAGAATGTCACCGAAGGCAATTGCCAGACCCAGGATGGGGAGAGCAGGCAGACCGATAGCCACAACCGCAACCAGGTATGCGACCGGCCGCGAAAGTCTGGCCACCCGGACCAGTGCAGCGTCGAAATACGGGTCAAGCCATCGCAACTCGCGAAGGTGCAGGGCCCGGGTCGCTGTCCGCTCGATGAGCAGTCCCAGGAAAAGTGCGATGAGTTTCATCCGGTGCCTTGGATCCCGATGCGATTGCTACTCGATTATACCCTTCGGGCGGGCCCCATCATCGCGTCCAGCATCGCCCAATCGAAGCCCGGTCCGGGATCGGTCTTGCGCCCCGGGGCGATGTCGCTATGGCCGGCTATTCTCAAGGGGGCCAGCGAAGGATAGGCGTGACCAAGGGCATCGACGACGTCCACCAGGACCCGATACTGAGCATCAGTAAAGCTGCCCTCGTCCGTGCCTTCCAGTTCGATGCCGATGGAGAAGTCATTGCAGCACTCGCGACCGTCGAAACAGGATTCTCCAGCATGCCAGGCGCGACGATGAAATGGCACGAACTGGATCGTCCTGCCGTCACGGCGGATCAGCAGGTGAGCGGACACCTCAAGATCGGCGATGTTGCTGAAATAGGGATGGTCTGACGGCTCAAGGCAGTTGGTGAACAGCCGTTCTATGTGGGGGCCGCCAAACTCCCCGGGCGGCAGGCTGATGCTGTGAACCACGATAAGTTCCGGAGGACAGCCCCCGGGGCGCTCATCCTGGTTGGGAGACGGCACCTGCGTCGCTGCATCAAGCAAGCCGGTTGCGACATCGACGAGCATGTTCACCCCGTTCTTAAGGACCCTGGATGCATCATGCCGTGGTGGACATCCGGGCGCAAAACTTGCGTCCCGTCGCCTGGATTCCCATCATCGTCACCATGACCATGCAACTGCCACCGCTTGAAACGATGATCGCCCAGCTGATCGCGTCGCCTTCGATCAGCTCCGTCCAACCCGACCTCGACCAGAGCAACCGCCGGGTCTGCGAACTATTGGCGGACTGGGCCGAGAGTCTCGGCTTCGAAGCCACTCTGATGCCGGTGCCGGGCAACACCGGCAAGTACAACCTCATCGCCAGACTGGGCAGTGGCCCTGGCGGGATGGTGCTGTCCGGGCATACTGATACCGTGCCGTGGGACGACGGCAAGTGGTCTCTTGATCCTTTCAAGGCTGAAACAAGCGGCGGCCGGATCTACGGGCTGGGAACTGCGGACATGAAGTCGTTTCTCGCCATCGCCCTGCAAGCCGCGGCCTCAGTTGACCGCGGGTCGCTGCGCTCGCCGGTGACGATCCTGGCCACGGCGGACGAGGAGAGCACCATGAGCGGTGCGCGCGCGCTGGTCGAATCGGAGACGCACCTCGGCCGGATAGCGATCATCGGCGAGCCTACGGATCTGCGCCCCATCAATCTCCACAAGGGGATCCTGATGGAGGGAATCCGGCTCATCGGCGCCAGCGGACACTCGAGCAATCCGGCCCTCGGCCGCAATGCACTGGACGGGATGATGGAGGTTGTCGAAGCCCTCAAGGAGTTGCGCCGGGAGTTCGCGGAGCGCTTCCGCGACCCGGGGTTCGAGGTGCCCGAACCGACGCTGAATCTTGGCTACATCCGCGGTGGCGACAATGCCAACCGGATCTGTGGTGAGTGTGAGATGCACATCGACGTACGCCTGAACCCGGGCATGACGGTCGCAAGCTGCCGTTCGGCCATACGCGAACGCATCCGCGAACGGCTGGCCGGGGGTGGGCTTGAGGTGAGGTTCGACGCGCTGTTCGAGGGCGTCGATCCGATGACCTGTGATCATCGCCAACGGCTTGTCGAGACTTGTGAGGCGGAGACCGGTCATGATCGCGGCGCCGTTTGTTTCGGCACCGAGGGGCCGTTCCTCCAGGCACTCGGCCTCGAGACGGTCATCCTGGGACCCGGCAGCATAGACCAGGCTCACCAGCCCGACGAGTTCCTGGATCTCGCCAGCGCCGAGCAGGCCGTTGACCTCATGGGCCGACTGATCGACAAGTATTGCGTGCAGGAAGCCGAGGCGATGCCGGAGTGATCGCAAACCAGGAACTCGTCGACCGCGATCGCCGGGTTGTGTGGCATCCCTGCAGCCAGATGAAGGACCACGAGTGGCTGCCAATGATCCCGATCCGCAGGGGAAAGGGTGTCTGGCTTGAAGACTTCGATGGCCGCAGATATCTGGACGCTGTCAGCTCCTGGTGGGTGAACATCTTCGGTCACGCCAATGCGCGGATTGCCGATGGGATTCGCCAACAACTGGCAGAACTCGAGCACGTCATCCTGGCCGGGTTCACCCACGAACCGGTGGTCCGACTCTCCGAGATGCTGGTGGCGGCCACGCCCCCAGGGCTGACTCGATGCTTCTTCGCCGACAATGGTTCCGCGGCCGTTGAGGTCGCACTGAAGATGAGCTTTCACTACTGGCTCAACCAGGGCAAAACTGACAAGACCCGCTTCGTCACGTTGTCGAACAGCTATCACGGTGAGACTTTGGGCGCCCTGGCGGTGGGCGACGTAGCACTTTACAAGGACACATACGGTCCACTGTTGTTACAGCCGATTACGGTGCAATCCCCGGACTGCTTCCTGCGCGAGGCCGGCAGCGACTGGAAAGAGCACAGCACGCGGGCGTTCGAGGAAATGGAGAAGTGTCTGGCCGAGCATGCCGACGAGACATGTGCGGTCATTGTCGAACCTTTGGTGCAGTGTGCGGGCGGCATGCGTATGTACCACCCGGAGTATCTCCGCCTGCTGCGCGCCGCCTGCGATCGTTTTGGCGTCCACCTGATCGCTGACGAGATTGCCGTCGGCTTCGGCAGGACGGGGACGATGTTCGCCTGCGAACAGGCCGGAATTTCGCCGGACTTCATGTGCCTTTCGAAAGGCCTGACCGGTGGCTTTCTGCCGCTATCCGTCGTGCTGACCCGGGATCATGTCTACGATGCTTTCTACGACGATTACACAACGCTGAAGGCATTCCTGCACTCTCACAGCTATACCGGCAATCCTCTGGGCTGCGCCGCCGCCATCGCGACCATGGAGATCTTCGGGGATGGCAATGTCCTGGAGCGGAACCGGGTACTTGCGGAGTGCATGGCGGGTGCTGTGGAAGAGTTAATCGATCATCCCCACGTGGGGGAGATTCGGCAACACGGGATGATCCTCGCCATCGAGATGGTGAAGCGCCGGGCGGGAATGGAAGAGTTTCCATGGCAGGAACGCAGAGGTCTCACCGTCTACCGACACGGATTGAACAACGGGGTGCTGTTGCGACCGCTTGGCAACGTGGTCTATTTCATGCCCCCTTACGTGATCGAGGAGGACGAGATTGCGACGATGGCGCGGGTGGCACGAGAAGGCATCAGCCTCGCCACGGCGGGTTGATTCCGGCGAATCGGGGCGCACGGATCGGTGTCCAGGATACCCAGAATCTTGGTAGACGCAGAGCTGATCGAGGGCGCGTGCGTCATCGCCAGCGACTCGACGACCCGGCATCTGACGCGGGTACTGCGGCTCAAGGCCGGCGCAGCGATCAGCGTCTTCGATGGTCGTGGTTGCGAGCACTCGGCCCGGATCGAGTCCTGCGACAGCAAACGTGCCGAAATCAGGTTGGGTCCCGCGACCGCCGCGGTCCCGGAATCACCGGCGCGGATAACGCTGCTACAGGGCATCAGTCGCGGCGAGCGAATGGATCTTGTGGTTCAGAAAACAACCGAACTGGGCGTCACCTGCATACGCCCGGTCTTCACCGAGCGAAGCGTCGTCAAGCTCAACGAGAAGCGCTCACAGCGCAAGCTTGACCATTGGCGGTCGGTCGCCCTCTCCGCATGCGAGCAGTGCGGCCGGGCCACCCTGCCGGATATCCTGGCACCGGCGCCGCTGCGCGGTGCTCTCGAGTCTATCGAGCCCGGTGGCATGCGTGTCCTTCTCGACCCACTGGGAGAGGCGAATTTTCCGGCCGGCCCTGAGCAGGAATGCAGCATCATATTGCTGATCGGCCCGGAAGGCGGCCTGTCGGAACAAGAACGGCAATTGGCGGATGCAAAGGGATTCAGATCCCTGGCGCTTGGCCCGAGGATCTTGCGGACAGAAACGGCCGCGATTGCGGCCGTGACCGTGCTTCAGAGTCACTGGGGCGACCTCAGCGCCAGTGGTGCTCCGCCTCGGTAATCATCGCCTCCAAGCGCTCGAGGTCGGGTACCAGTGGATACTCGTTGACCATGCGGATACGGCAAATGATCGGCGCATCTTCGGACCAGTGCTTCTCGTCATCTGGACCGATGACATCGCGACTGATGCGCACAAGCTGCGGCAGGCCCTGGCTCAGCAAAGCGAAATAAGAGCCACGCAGAGAATAGGCGCCGTTGAATATCACTGCACGAGTGCGGCTGACAATCTCGGGTACGTCCTGGCCGCAGGCGGCTTCCAGAGACACCAACGGCACTTCGCGGCCCTTCCATCCAACGCGACCGATCAGCCAACCCGGTCCGCTTTCAAGAAGGTGCAGCTGCCCCAGGCCGGCGACCTCCGAGACGCAGACTCGAGGCACGATCAGCCGGGTCTCCGCAATCGGCACCAGAAGGCTGTAGAGTTCCTCGGTGACGTCAGTCATTGCTCCCCCGAGGAGAGATGTCGCCCGTCAGGGCCTCAATCGCGTTCAGTAGTTCATTCTCCTGGTAAGGCTTACCAAGATAGTCGTCCACGCCGGTCTCGATAGCGCGGGATCGGTGCTTGTCCCCCACCCGGGACGTGATCATGACGATAGGGATGTTCTTCAGGCGCGGGTCATTGCGGACGTGAGTGGCGACTTCGTACCCATCCATGCGCGGCATCTCGATATCCAGCAGCATAATGTCCGGCCGATACTCCTGCAGCAAAGCGACCGCGTCTACGCCATCCTTTGCGGTGATCACTCTCATTCCGTTGCGTTCCAGCAGGCGCTCGGTGACACGCCGGACGGTGATGGAATCATCGACCACCATGACGAACTTGCGGTGGTCCCGGAACTCCGCTTCCTCGGCAGTGGGGACCACGGTCTCTTGCTCGGGACGCGACCTGATGAGGGCGGCGGTGTCGAGAATCACCACAATGCTGCCATCGCCTAGAATGGTCGCACCGCTTATACCGGCAATACCTTTCAGCTGAGGGCCGAGGGTCTTAACGACGATCTCGCGGGATCCCAGCATGTCGTCGGTCAGCAGCGCAGTCGATCTGTCGCCGGCGCGCACCAGAATAACCGGCACATTGGCATCGCCTTCGGGCAGAGCCCCGGCCTGCCCGTCCACCAGTGTTGCCAGGTGACGGAAATGGTAGTCCCGGTCGCCATACCGGAATGGCGTCGGACCCTCGGCAAGATGTTTGGAGATCTCGTTGGCGGGCAGGCGAACCACCCCCTCCACCGTCGGCAGTGGCAAGGCAAACAGCTCATCTCCGCTCTGGACGATCAGCGCCTGGGTGATCGCCCGGGTATACGGAATGCGGATCAGAAAACGAGTCCCGGCGTCCTCCCGTGTCTCTATCTGCAATGAGCCTCCGACCTCGCGCATTGCGGTCGCCACCACATCCATGCCGACGCCGCGCCCCGCGGACTGCGTCAATTCGGCGGCAGTACTGAATCCGGGTTTGAGGATGAGCTCCGCGGCCGCATCGGCGGAGACCTGCTCGCCGGGAGCGATGAGATTCTGCAGTTCTGCACGGCGGCGGATCGCCGCCAGATCGAGTCCACCGCCGTCATCGCCAACGTCGATGATCATCTCGGCGCCCTCGCGGCGCAGGTTGATGTCGATTCGTCCTACCGGATTCTTGCCACGAGACTCACGCAGATCGCGATTCTCGATACCGTGGATCACTGCGTTCCTCAAGAGATGTTCGAAGGCCGGAACCACCCGCTCCATTACCTGCCGATCGAGTTCGCTCGTTCCTCCCAGGATGTGCAGCTCTGCGTCTTTGCCGGATTCGCGGGCCGCTTGCCGAACGATGCGGTTCAGCCGCTGGGCGTGACGGCTGAAAGGCACCATGCGGGTCCGCATGAGCCCGTCCTGCAACTCGGATATCACGCGCGACTGTTGCGTCAGCAAGGTCTCCGCATCGCGCGCTTGCTCACGCAGCAGACTCTGCAGACTGCCGACATCGCTCGCCGTCTCCGCCAGAGCGCGGGACAGTTGTTGGATCATCGAGTACCGATCCATCTCTAATGGATCGAAGTCCTCGCGACGCGGCAGCCGCTCGTGGTGGCGGTGGAGGATCTGGGCTTCCGTCTCCATCTCGAACTTGCGTAGCTGATCACGTAGTCTGACCACTGTCTGGTTGAGCTCTTCCAGATTGAACTCGATCGAGCCCACCTGCTGCTCGAGTCGCGACCTGAAGATACTGACCTCGCCCGCGCTGTTGAGCAGAGATTCGAGTAGATCTGCATCCACGCGCGCAACTTCCGGACGCGAAAACGCCGGATGCGACATCGTCAGCGCCGTGGCCTGCTCGTCCGCTGACGCCGGCGGCATCTGAGCTTCCGGTACCCGTTCCTCGGCCGGGCCGGGTTCGGCCGGCGCGGCCGCGATTTCGATCCCTTCCGGCGCAGGCAGCTCGGCCGGCAGCGGCCAGGGGACGGCTCTCTGTTGGGGGGCTGATGCGGCGGGAGGCAGGGCCTCTGCGGGTAGATGTTCCGCAGCCGGCGCCAACTCTTCCTCGGCCTGAACGCTCGGCGTGGCCCAGTGTATGGCTCGAAGCTCCGCCGCGGCCGCCGGCGGCGGCATGAATTCCGCCGGCATGAGTGGCGCGGGTCGCTCTATCTGGACTTCTGCAGCCGGTACTTCCTCGGCAGCCTCCTCGGCCAGCTCCGCGATGGCGGCTTCCTCCTGCTCTGCCTCCGCGGCCGGGATTTCCTCGACAGCCTCCTCGGCCAACTCCGCGGCGGCAGCTTCCGCCTCCTCCTCAAGAGCAGGTTCGGCAGATTCCAGGGGTTCGATGGTGACTTCGGGTTCGGGCTCCTCCAGCGGTTCTCCGGAGATGGCACTGTCTATGCGCGCAAGCAGAGCGTCAGGTGGCAACGGCGACTGCCCACGCTGCACAAGTTCTCTCATCTGGTGGAGTTCATCCAGTGCTTGGTGCATCAGGCCGCCGACGGCTTCCGATATCTCCAGCCTGCCTTCGGCCAGCGCCTCCACGACGCTCTCGAGTCGATGACTCAAGTCGCCCATCACCATGATGCCGGCCAGCCTGGCGCCGCCCTTAAGCGTGTGCAGGTGCCTTTGCAACTCCGCCAGCCGCTCGCCGGCCGCGGGCTGCTGACGCCAAACGGAAAGCGCCGCATCGGCCTCCTCCAGCAATTCCGAGGCCTCCTCGTAGAAGATGGCAGCGATCTCCGGGTCGATGTCGAGTGGCTCGTGAGCGACCGGCATCATGGCCGGCAGCGGCTCGCCTGCCGCTTCCTCCGGTTCTTCCGGCCCCTCCTGCTCCAGCGGTATCAGTTCGATCTCCGCACCAGGTTCCTCGGTCGCAAACTCGGGCTCCCCGGCTTCCGCTGGCTCCGTGACCTCCGCCTCTTCCGCGGCCTCCGCACGCAGAACGTGCTCGGAGTACTCCAACTCCAGCCCCTCGACCAGATCGGTGACGTCCGCGGACGGAGACCGGCCCTCGCGGATATCCTGGATGATCTCCGCAATCGAGTCGGCAGCTGACTGGCACAGGTCCAGCGCCGCATCGCTAAGTCCTGCGCTGTCACCATGAAGGCGACGGATCAACTGATTCAACGGCGCGGCGACGGCAACCGCCGGCACCACGCCAGCCATATTCGCGCTGCCACTCAGGGTGTGGCACGCCCGGTGGAGCTCCTCGGTCACCTCGTGTGGCGGGGACTGGTCCTCACGCGACCTCAGATACTGCTGCAGCGTCTCGAGGTGGCCGGAGGCCTCCTTGGTAAAGATATCCCGCAGGATAGGGTCCATCTCCCCGTCAGCTTCCTCAACAACGATCTCCCCGCCGGCCAGCGTCTTGCCGAGCATCTCTTCGGCCTCCGGCCGGGCTTCAGCGAATGCATTAGCCTGCTCCACGTATGCAGCGACATCGATCCCGGGCGCACGTCCGGATTCGAGCTGCTCGACCAGGGACGGCACGGCCTCGATCGCCCGAGCTACGAAGCTTACGATCGCCTCTGTGCGTTCCAGTGTCCCGGAGAGAATCCGGTTCAGGAGATTCTCGATCGACCAGCCGAATTCGCCGATGAGTTCGGCGCCGACCATGCGCCCACTGCCCTTCAGCGTATGGAACTGCCGGCGCACCTCGGTCAGCGCCTCCTCGTCGCCATCGGCCTGCCAAGACGGGAAGCGAGCCGCCATCGTCTCCGCCAGTTCGCCGGCTTCTTCGATAAACAGTTCCACAAGCTCCGGATCGATACGACCAGCCTCCGGCCCGATACGTGGTGGTGGCGGTGAAGGCGCGGCCGCTTCCTCGGTCGGCGTCACGGATATCGGCGTCTCAGGCAGGCCCTCATCCAGTCGCGGCATAATCCGGGTACGATCGTCTTCCGCCGAGGGCAGGCCTTCGGACTCGCGCAGCATGGCCGCCAGGTTGACGGTCTCCGCGCCCTCACCGACGGCGGTCGAAGGCGGAACGATCGGCTCACGCGGGATCGCATCGAGTGCCGCCAGGCATCCCTCGGCGTTGTCCAGCATGTACATCGGATCGCTGCGCCCGCTCTGGATCGTCTCCATGTAGAACTCAATGCTGACGATCGCGTCCGCAAGACGGTCCAGGGCCGGCTGCGACGGCACGGCATCGCCGATGGCAAGCCAGCGACGGATGTTGCTTCCTACTCTCTCGATCGCCGCCACGGCGCGGCCGCGATCCAGCATCAACAAGCCTGCGGTCACGCCGCGCAACAGGAAGGGCACCTCGTCGAGTATGTGTGGCTCCAGAGGCGCCTCCAGCGCCTGAACGATCGCGTCCTTGACCCGGTCCAGGTTGATGATGCACTCGCGTAGTACCGCCGAGGTCACCTCCTCGAAGTCTCGCAGCGACTCGATCTCGGAAAGGTCCTCGGCATCTTCGGCCGCTTCCCCCTGCTCGACGATCAGGCCAATGAGCTGGCTGTCGAGATTGTCTTCTACCTCGATCAGGGTTGTGGCAATCGCCAGCAGTGTGTCCTCGTCGGGCGAACCGTCCCCTTCGACGATATCGCGCAGGTGGGTTGTCTGCGCCTGCACGGCATCCTTCAGACCACCCAGCCCCAATACCCCGAGCGTATCGCCGATCTTCTTCAACAGGTCGAGCTGGGAAGCCAGCTCGTCCAGCCGTGTCATGCCGGTGCGGACGAAAATATCCAGCACGTCTTTGACGCGCGTCAGGTCTTCTCGAATCGCCGCGCCGACTGTCTGCATCAGCTTGACGCTCGGTGCGGACAGGCTGTCCCGGGCGTCTTCCAGGTCGTCCTGGACCGGGATCAGATCGGCAAGGCTGAATGACTTGCGGATATCCGCGACCCGCTTGCCTTCATTGGTTGCGCGGGCGGCATAGAACAGCAGGCTGTTGATGAGCTCGAATGGCGGATCTGCTTCCAGCGCGCGTTCGCCCTCATCGACGAGCCGGCGCATCTGGAGGTCCACCTGGCCGAGCAGACGCTTGACGGAAGCATTGCTCTCCAGTCCGCCCTGTCGCAATGCCTCGATGACACCCGCCGTGATCCACCACAGCTGGAAACAGCGATCCTCGGAAGAGGCATCCTCCAGCGCGCCTACAACATCTGCCATGGCGGCGAGGCTGCTGTCAGGATTGACACCGCGGATCCAGCCAATCAATGCGGACTGGTACTGTGCCCGTAGTCGCCGCGCCCGACTGCGAAGGCTCTGCCCTGGCGGCAGTGAAATTGCGCGCCGGGCGGCAGCAAAATTCCTGTCGGCCGGCAGATTCAGAAGGACCAGCGTGTTTTCCGACAGCAGGGGCTGACCGCGAGCCGCGCGCAGGTCGTTCAGCAGCGGCAGCAGGACCAGCGGGATGTCGGCTCCACCGCTTATGACCCTTTCCATGTAAGCGGGAAGCTGGACCATCGCCCGGGTCAGCGCGTCGAGCCCTTCGGCCCGGCGCTGAGCGTTGGTCGGATCTTCGATCAGACAGTTGGCGACCTGCTCCATCTCGTCGGCGAGCAGCGCGCCCCCTTCGACCTCGGACAGCTTCAGCGCGCCATGGGCCTGGTGCAGTCGTTCCCCGCATCGGGACAAAGAGGAACTGTTCTCGGGCCGCTCAATGTAGTCTTCCAGGAACTGCCTGGCTTCCTGCAGCGTGGTGGCCAGTTCATCGTTGACCCAGACGATCGTCTGTGAAACTGCGTCACTCATGCTTCAATGTCGCCGCGCCTACTGGCCCGTCGGCCTCAGGCGCTGGCGGAACGAGCGTCGTCCGCCTCCTGAAATGACTTTGGAAACTCTGGCTGACGCTTACGCCCGGTGGACTCCGGCAGCCTGAAACCGGCCACGGAGTTGCGCAGCTGAGCCGCGAGATCGGCGAGCTTGCCGATCGATTCAGAGGTCGCCCCGGTCGCCTCAGCAGTCTGTGAGCTGACTTCTCTAAGTACCCCCATGTTGCGGGTGATGTCCGCCGCGGCCGTCGCCTGTTCCCGCGCCGTGCCGCTGATGTTCTGCACCAGATTCGCGATCTGATTGGAGACGCTCTCTATCTCGTCGAGAGCGGCACCCGCGTTCTCGGCCAGCAGGGCGCCACCGACGACGTCGGTCGTGCTGCGCTCCATCGACACCACGGCCTCGTTGGTATCGGACTGAATAGTCTTGACGAGTACCTCGATCTGCCGGGTCGCATTGGCCGAGCGCTCCGCGAGACGCTGGACCTCGTCCGCGACAACGGCGAAACCGCGGCCCGCCTCCCCTGCCATCGAAGCCTGGATGGAGGCGTTCAGGGCGAGGATGTTGGTCTGCTCGGCAATGTCGTTGATGAGCTCGACAATATTGCCGATCTCCTGGGAGCTCTCGCCAAGTCGTTTTATCCGCTTCGAGGTGTCCTGGATCGTCTCGCGAATCGTGTTCATTCCCTCGATAGTGCGGCGGACTGCTTCCCCACCCTTGTGGGCGACGTCGACGGAATGACGTGCCACGTCGGCCGAGCGTTCGGAGTCACCCGAGACCGCTTCCACGGATGCGGCCATGCGCGCCACCGATTCGGTGGCATCGGCCACCTGTTTCGACTGCGTCTCGCTGGCCTGCGCCAGATGGCCCGACGTAGCCTGGGTCTGGCGAGCCGTACCGTCGATATTTATCGCCGTGTCGTTGATGGTGGTAACGAGTTCCCGCAACGCCTCGATCGCATAGTTGATCGAATCCGCGATGGCCCCCGTGATGTCTTCCGTCACGGTGGCCTGCACAGTCAGATCGCCGTCCGCCAGGCTACCGAGTTCATCCAGCAACCTGAGGATCGCTGCCTGGTTTCTCTCGTTCTGACGGGCCTGTCGCTCAGCCGCCCGGCGCGTATCCTCGCCAGAGAAGCTCAGCCCGGCGACCACCAGTCCAACCAGTAGAGCCATACCCAGGAGCACGAAACCGACCCGGTAGTCCCGCAGTTTCAATGGACCGATAGACATGCCGCCAGCGTTGTCGCCGGCTGAGCCGGAAACCTCGTCAATGACCTCAGCGGCCAGTCCCGGTACTGCCTGAGCGATCTGCGCCGACCCGGACACGCGAGTCGCACCGGCGACAGCCGCAACCACCGCATCGCTGAGCCGTCGATATTGTGTCGTCATGGCGGTCACGCTGTCATCGCCCACCTGGGCCGCGACCGAAGGGATGCCAAGCGTTTCATCTTCCCCGGCCAGGCCAAGCACAATCCGGCCGAGTCGCAATTCGTCGTCCCCTGCCAGGCGTGACCTCACCTCCGGATCACCGACGCCGGCCGCGATAGCCGCTACCTGCTCGACGACACGCTGCGTCAGCGCGGCGCCTTCCTGGGCTGCAGTCGCACTGCGACCCTCGGTGTTCTCTGCGACCGCGGCCAGACTGGCAACCAGTGACATGCCTGACTGCGACGCATCGGTGCTGGCGCTGCCTGCTGCGAGCACGTACTGCCGGCTGGCGGCCAGCTTCTCGGCCGCCTCCATCAAGGGAGTGAAAGCTGCCGGGCGGCTGTCCCCGGGCAAGGCGGAATTAGCAGCTCGCGCGGCGGAGACCGCATTTTCGAGATCGGTGAATCCAGCGCTGCCGGTATCGATCAGACTGCTGGCCGCAGCTGCAACGCCGCCGGCGGCTGCCTTCAAGTCAGATTGGAGCTGTGCGACCCTCTGCGCACCCTGGTTGGCCTGGAATGCGTAGAACAGACTCGCCCCAGCCAATACCAGGAGCACAACCAGCAGGATGCCCCCCAAAGGAAGCCACTTCGCGCCGGATCTATTTTCGTCCATTGTTTCCTACCCGAATCCAATTGCTTGCCGACGTCTATGTCGACAGTTGCCCCGCCTTCAAAAACTGCGGACTCTCAACGAGCGCCGCAAGGTCAAATACCGGCCAGCTGTCTGTGTCCTGTCGAAACGCCCCGCGCAGGTATCGTTCACATCGCAGGGCCGTGTCCGGTGCATCCTTATTCCGATCGTCACCGGGGAATCTGCGGAATCCGAGGACTTCGTCTACCACCAGCCCTGCCGGGACATCGCGATGATTGACCACGATCAACCGGGTTTCTCGACCTGGACGCGTGACCGCACCGCCGAGGAACGCCTGAAGGTCGATCACCGGCAGCAGCTGTCCCCGGACATTGGCCAGTCCGCTCAGCCAGGACTTCGCGCCTGGAATGCGGCTGACGGCGTCCGGATAAACCAGGATCTCCCGCACCTCATCGCGAGAGGACACGAACACCTGCTCGCCAAGTCGGAACGCCATACCGATCCACTCGTGCTCCTCTTGGCCGATGCTGTGTTCGGCTGCCTGCATGCCAAAGCGCTCCAGGGCCAGCAACAGATCGAACGGCTGCTCCCTGAGTTCGGCCAACGCGGGAGCATCAGCCACGACTACACCCCGGCAGAATGAACTGCATCAACGGCGGAGCGGCACGCCCGCTTGCGGCATCGGGTTCAGTCTTCAAGCACCGACCTCACTTTGTCGACGAGCTGGCTCTCGGTGACGGGTTTGACGATGTAGTCGGCTGCCCCCTGCCGCATCCCCCAGATTCGGTCGGTTTCGTCTCCCTTGGTCGTCACCATCAATACCGGGATGCGCGCCGTATCCGGGTCCCGGGCCAGCTCCCGGGTCGCCTGAAACCCGTTCATCCCTGGCATGACGATGTCCATCAGGACGAGGTCCGGCTTCAGTGCTCTTGCCTTGTTGAGGCCCTCGGAGCCGTCTTCTGCCGCCTCGGTCTCGTAACCGTTGTTCTCCAGGTATTGGCGCAACACATGCACCTCTGTTGGAGAGTCATCGACGATGAGCACGAGAGCCATTATCCAGATCCTCCTTCAGGGCCGCATCGCGGCCCGTTCATGCCCCCAACTGGCTGTGGATGGCATTCAATAATTCATCCCGGGTGAATGGTTTCGTCAGGTATTGCTCCGAGCCAACGATCCGCCCGCGGGCCCGGTCGAACAACCCGTCTTTGCTCGACAGCATGATCACAGGAGTCGCACGGAATACTTTGTTGTGTTTTATCAGTGCACACGTCTGATAGCCGTCGAGTCTGGGCATCATGATGTCCACGAAGATGATGTTGGGATGATGGTCGGCAATCTTCGAAAGCGCATCGAAGCCGTCGACGGCCGTGAATACCTCACATCCCTCCCGGGAGAGTAATGTCTCCGCAGTCCTTCTGATGGTCTTGCTGTCATCGATGACAAGCACCTTCAGACCGCGCAGATCCTTGGGATTGACCCTCTCCACTACGTTCTCCTAGACATCCGGTCCGTTGGACTCTTTGAGGCACTCTTGCAGCCGATCGCCCGCGACCGCGCGAAGGCCCACGACCGCCTTCCTTGGAGTCGCCTTTTAACATATTGAAGCGACGGTCGCCACGCGCCCCTCGCCCCGACAGGATCCAGCCGGGGCGATGCATGCTGCTATATTACGCGTGCTCGGCCAAACTGGGCGCGGCGACAGATTATCAGCAGGGGGCAACACTCGCATGAGCCAGCAAAAACGACGCCTCGGCGTCGTCATGGATCAGATCGAAAGCATAAAGCCTGCGAAGGATAGCACCCTGGCCATGTTGCTCGAGGCAGCATCGCGGGGCTGGCAACTCAGCTACATGGAACAGGCCGACCTGTGGGTGCGCGACGGCCACCTCCAGGCCAGGACCCGGTCGCTACAGGTGCGGGACGATCCGCAAGACTGGTTCGACCTCGAGGACCCGGTTGCCGGATCCCTTGCAGACCTCGACGTGATCCTTATGCGCAAGGATCCGCCGTTTGACATGGAGTACATCTACACAAGCTATTTGCTCGGACGAGCCGAGCAGGCGGGGGTCCTGGTAGTCAATCGGACCAGCAGCCTCAGGGACGTTAACGAGAAGGCCTACACCATGTGGTTCGCCGACTGTTGTCCGCCGACGCTGATCACCCGGTCCATGACTGAAATGAGTGCTTTTCTCGCAGAACAGGGTTCGATCGTGGTCAAACCGCTGGACGGTATGGGAGGGCGGTCGATTTTTGTGGTCCATGCCGGCGACGCCAATGGCAACGTGATATTTGAAACCATCACGTCCGCAGGGACACGTTTCGCGATGGCGCAACGGTACATCCCGGAGATCGTCGAGGGCGGCGACAAACGGATCCTGCTTATCGACGGACAGCCCTACCCGAACTCGCTGGCTCGAATTCCCGCGCCCGGCGAGAACCGCGGCAATCTCGCAGTCGGCGCGCGCGCGGAAGGCCGCGAGTTGACCGAGCGGGATCGGTGGATATGCGAACGCGTCGGTCCGGTCCTCAAGGAGAAAGGCATCCTTTTCGCGGGCCTGGACGTCATTGGTGACTATCTCACCGAGATCAACGTCACCAGCCCCACCGGCATCCGTGAGCTGGAACGAATCTTCGGCGACAATATCGCGGGTCTGATGTTCGACGCCATCGAGTCGCGTCTGTGACCGGGTACGGGCTCGTCACCGCGCGGCTTCAGCTCCGATGGGCCCTGTTTGCCGTGCTGCTGATGGTGGCAGCCTGCGGCCGGGATCCGGTCGAGACCCGCTATCGATTCACGGCCATGGGCACTTTGGTTGAGGTCACCATCTTCGACCATCCGCCGCTCGAGGCGGAGGCTGCAGCACAGGATGTGGAGGCCCTGTTTCTCGATCTCCAGCACCGCTGGGATCCATGGAACGAGGGACCGCTCGGCCGCCTCAACCAGGCATTGGCTGCCGGCGAATCGGTACAGCTTGACCCCGGATTGGCCGCCATCATCGACCGATCGAATGACATTGCCCGCGCCAGCGGGGGCGCATTCGATCCGGCAGTGGGCTCGCTCGTGAAGCTGTGGGGATTCGACGACGCGGCAAACATCCCCGATAGACCGCCGTCGTCGATGACGATCCGGACCGCCCTGGAGGCCGTGCGGCCCTTGCCCGGCATCTGGGACCCGTCAACAGCCACGGTCGCAACAGCCCCGGGGGTCGCCATTGACCTGGGCGGGTTCGCAAAAGGCGAAGCAGTCGATCAGGCGATTTCACTCCTGCGGCAACGCGGCGTAGGCAACGCGATTGTCAATGCCGGAGGGGATCTGCGCGCAATCGGCCGGCGCGGCGATCGACCCTGGAGAATCGGCGTGCGGGAGCCGCGCCTGGAAGGCGTCCTTGCAGCGATAGAAGTGTCCGGCGACCAAAGCGTGTTTACGTCCGGTGATTACGAGAGATTCTTCGAATTCGAGGGCCGGCGATATCACCACATACTGGACCCGAGAACGGGTTACCCCTCCCAGGGCCTGGTCTCGGTGACGGTGCTCGCGGACAATGCCGCAACCGCGGACGCGGCCTGCACAGCGCTGATGGTGTCGGGCCCGGAGAAATGGCCGGGGGTCGCCGCCGGCCTCGGGCTGGATAAGGTCATGGTGGTTGAAGATTCCGGCGTCATCCAGGTAACTCCCGCGATGCACGAGCGTGTGCGTCTGCTGCGCGAAGATAAACCCAATCTCGAGATCAGAGAGATACCGTGAGAATTCTGCGCGCAGGCGATGTCCTGATCCTGCTCGCCGGTACGGCCCTGGTGGGGGCATCCTATGCCGCCTTCTGGTCGCCGCGCGCCGCGGGCGACCGGGCGATCGTCAGCGTCGGTCACGACACTGTCGCGCACGTTTCGTTGCTCGAGGACCGCAAAATCCCGGTTGACGGGCTGCTCGGCCGCAGCCTGCTACAGATCGAGGACGGCCGGATCAGGTTCACCGAGTCTCCCTGCCCGGGTCGATATTGCATCCACACCGGCTGGATTTCCCGTACCGGCCAGGTCGCGGCATGCCTGCCAAACGGGGTCGTAGTGGAGGTCGAGGGTGGCGCCCGTGAGTTCGATGCGATAAACCTGTAGCCCCATGGCGGTCTCCCAAAGAGAATCGGAGGCGGTTTTCCCTGGGGACAGGGAAGATCAGCTGGTGGCAGGGCTGGCGGCGCTGGCGATAGCGATCCACATCCTGGAGGCCGCATTCCCCAGCCCTCTGCCCGGCGTCAAACCGGGCCTCGCAAACGTGGTCACGGTGGTCGTTTATCTCCGCTATGGATTGCGCGTAGCCGCCTGGGTTGCGCTGCTCAGGGTGCTGGTCGGGAGCCTTCTGATCGGTACGTTCCTGAGTCCCACGTTTCTGCTCAGCGCGACAGGCGCCGTGGCCGCCATCGTCATTCTGGGCGTGATCGGCGGTATCGGCCGCGGTGCGGTGGGTGCGGTGGGACTCAGCGTGGCGGCAGCGTTGGCGCATATGTCGGGACAGATCTGGGTCGCCTACTCGCTCTTCATACCGCATCCGGCGCTGCTTAGCCTGGCGCCAATCTTGCTGACGGCCGCCCTGGTGTTCGGTAGCGTGAGCGGATTGATCGCCGCGAGCGTCGACAGTCTGCTCCGCGGCAGCGAGGATCCGGCGCATGGATGACCACCCCTTCAGTCCTCCTCAACGACTCTGGTACGCCATCGGAGCGGCCGCTCTGGTCCACGCCGGGATCATTGCGGGACTTGAGTTTCGGCCGCCTGACAACAATTCCTCTCCGGCCATGCCAGCGCTGGAGATCGTCCTTTCCACCACCGGTATCGAGATCCCTCCGGACGAAGATGCGGAGTACTTCGGCGTCGAGAATCAGCGTGGCGGTGGCAACACGGCTGATAATGTTCGGCCCGTCTTGCCGGAACCCGATCAGATGCCTTCGCCAGGCCAGGACCTGGCCGGCGACGATCATGAGCCGCCTTCCCCGCTGTCCGGCTCCGAGAACAAGGACCTGGTGGCGACCCGGGACAATCCGGAACAGAAGGTTTTCCAGGACCTGCGGCCTGAGCAGCCGAGGTCGATGGCCGCGGCCCGGCGTGCACTGACCCTCGCCCCATTGGCCCGTTCGCGTCAGCCGAGAGAGCGCTTTCTGAGCGTCAACACACGCCAGACACTGTTTGCAGGTTATCTCGCCGACTGGAAAACCAAGGTCGAGCGGGTCGGCACACTGAATTTCCCTGACGAAGCACGCCGATTGAGTATGGAAGGAAGTCCCGTGCTCGAAGTCGCGCTGCGATCAGATGGCTCGCTGGCGGAAATACAGATACGCCGGTCTTCCGGCGAGCGGGCGCTGGACCAGGCCGCCATCCGAATCCTGCGGCTGGCCTCGCCCTTCGACCCGTTCCCCAGGGACCTGACGGATCGGTATCAAATCCTGAGATTCGCATACGAATGGCGATTCGTTGACGCCAGCCTCACCGGGCAGGCCTCATCCGGTCGATAGGAAAACGGCTCCCGCTCTTATAATAGTGAGCATGCAGACGCGCTACCTTACCAACCAGTTCCTGATTGCCATGCCGACGATGGGCGACCCGAACTTTGACCATACGGTCACGTTCATATGCGAACACAATGACGGCGGCGCCCTGGGACTGGTCATCAATCGACCGTCCGGCATGCGCCTGGGCGACATATTCGGGCAGATGTCCCTCGACCCGCAGGAGCCGGGCCTTGGCGAGTCACCGGTCCTGCTCGGCGGACCCGTGCAGCCGGAACGTGGCTTCGTCATCCACGACCGCGGAGGTGAGTGGGGATCTACTCTGCTCGTGTCCGACACGATACAGGTGACGACCTCGCGGGACGTTCTGGAATCGATGGCAGCCGGCAAGGGACCGGACAACGCGCTGGTCGCGCTTGGCTATGCCGGGTGGGGATCAGGGCAACTGGAAGGGGAGATGACGGCCAATGCGTGGCTGACGGTACCCGCGGATCGCGACATCATCTTCAGCATACCCTTCGAGGAGCGGTGGCGGGCGGCCGCCGCTCTGATCGGAATCGATATCGACCAGATCAGCAGTGATGTCGGACACGCCTGACCCGAAGGATGCTGCCCGGACGGGCAAACTGCTGGCGTTAGGGTTCGATTTCGGAGCACGCCGCATCGGCGTTGCGGTCGGATCTGACGCCACCGGAGCGGCGCGACCGCTGACCAGCATCCAGGCCCGCGACGGCAGACCACAATGGAGCGAGATCGACAAAATCGCAGCGCAGTGGAAACCGTCCATCCTGATCGTGGGGCTGCCCTATAATAGCGACGGCTCCGAGAGCGAAATGACACGGCGGGCGCGCCGCTTCGGCCATCGAATCGGCGATCGCCTCAAGCTGCCCGTGGAATTCGCCGACGAGCGACTCTCATCGCGGGAGGCCGAGGCCCGGCTGCGGCAGCAACGCCAGACCGGAGACCGGCGCCGCAGAGTGCGCAAGGAAGACGTGGACGAGATGGCCGCGGCCATTATCCTGCAAGGCTGGATGGACAGGGAACAGCAACAAGGAAAAGAAGTCGATGATCAACCAGTTCGATGACCAGGGCCGACTGCGGCACCTGATTACACTGAACGGACTGACCGGAAACCAGATCACAGCCATCCTGGATCATGCAGAGACCTTCCTCCGCCCGCCCGGAGATCTGCCAGCGTGGAGCGAGGCGCTTAAGGGGCTGAGCGTCGCCAATCTGTTCTTCGAACCGAGCACTCGCACCCGCGCCTCGTTTGAACTGGCTGGCAAGCGACTTGGCGCCGATGTGCTCAATCTCGATATCAGAACGTCATCGCGGGCCAAAGGCGAAAGCCTGATCGACACCATCTACACTCTTGAAGCCATGCAGTGCGACGTCTTCGTCGTCCGCGATGCACAGGCGGGGGTGCCGGAGTACATAGCAGAGAATGTCGAGGATCATGTACGGGTCCTGAACGCCGGCGAGTCGCACGTCAATCACCCTACCCAGGGCCTTCTGGACACGATGACCATCAGGCACCACAAGCCGGATTTCGACAGCCTGATAATCACCGTACTCGGTGACGTGCGCCACTCCCGTGTTGCTCGCTCGCTGGCCCACGCCCTCGATGCTCTTGGCGTCGCAGAACTCCGGCTGGTCGCGCCGGACAACCTTCTCCCGGATGAGAGTGACTTCCCCGGCGCCCTGATTACCCCAGATGCGGACCTCGGAGTTACAGACGCCGACGTCGTGATGGCGCTGCGGATCCAGAAAGAGCGCATGACCGAGAGCGACATCCCTGATCCGCAGGAGTATCACCGCCGATTCGGGTTGGACGGCGAGCGCCTGCGCCTGGCCAAACCGGATGCCATCGTGATGCATCCGGGTCCGATGAACCGGGGTGTCGAAATCTCTTCAAAGGTCGCCGACGGGCCGCAATCCGTTATCAGGGAACAGGTCACTAACGGCGTCGCCGTGCGGATGGCGGTGATGGAGGCTGTTGCCGGACTGCCGACCGAGTCTCCTGACGAGTATGCCGAGTGACGATGGCTGAAACGACCAGCAGATCACACCGGGGGACGATATTCGTCGAGGATGCGGAGGTCCTCGGGCAGTGCACCTACCCCGCGGACCAGTTCGTCCTGCGTGTACGGGCGCCACGCATCGCGGAGGTCGCGATGCCGGGTAGTTTCGCTCACATTACCTGTGCACCAGGGCTGCCCATGAGGCGTCCGTTGTCGATCATGAGAGCGGACCGCGATAAAGGCACGCTCGATTTCCTTTACAAGATTGTCGGCGAGGGACTGGGCCGGCTGTCACAACGGCGAACGGGCGATTCCGTCAGCGTGCTGGGGCCGATCGGACAACCGTTCCGCCCGGACCCGGAGCGACCCCGTGCCTTGCTCATCGGTGGTGGTGTGGGGATTCCACCGATGGTGTTCCTGGCCGAACACATTGCAGCCGGCCCGAAGAGTGGATGGCAGCCGCTGGTCCTGATGGGATCGGAGGTGCCGTTCCCGTTCCGACTTACCCGCGTCGGCGCGCACCACGGGCTGCCGCGAGCTGCGTCCGCGGCCATCGAAGACCTCCAGGAAAAGGACATCGTCAGTCGCCTGGCGAGCATGGCGGACCTGGATGGATGCTATCGGGGCTACGTCACCGATCTGGCTGCCGCGTGGCTGAGTGGGCTGACAGACAAGGACATTGATGAGGTGACAATGTTCGCCTGCGGCCCGACGCCGATGCTTGAAGCCGCAGCCGCAGTCGCCAGGCGATTCGGCGTACCGTGCCAGGTCTCTCTGGAGGAATACATGGCGTGCGCGGTTGGTGGTTGCGCCGGCTGCGCCGTCGCTGTCCGGACAGACGACGGTGTTGCCATGAAGCGGGTGTGTGTCGACGGCCCGGTATTCGACGCAGAGGCCGTGTTCCCGCCGGCGGCCTGAGACCGGTCAGCCGAAGTTTATTTTGGCCTCGAGATCGGCGGAGGAGTTGGCGTTCTCGAGAGCGGTATCCAGGTCGATCTTGCCGTCCTTGTAGAGCTGATAAAGAGATACGTCGAAACTCTGCATACCCTCTTCCAGGCTCTCCATCAGCGCTTCCTTCACACCTGTGACATCGCCCTTCATGGTCAGATCGGAGACGTGCGGGGTATTGATCAACACTTCTACGGCAGGCAGCCGCTTCTTGTCCTTGCCGATCACCAGTCGCTGCGCCACGATCGCATTCAGGTAATGCGACAGATCCATGAACAGCTGCTGGTGCTGATTCTGCGGGAACATGTTGATGATACGGTCGAGAGTCTCGGATGCGTTGTTGGCGTGCAGGGTGGCAATGCACAGGTGACCCGTGCCAGCCAGGGTGATCGCCGCCTGCATGGTCTCCCGATCCCGGATCTCACCGATCACGACAACGTCCGGCGCCTCACGCATCGCGCTCTTGAGCGCGCGGGCATAGGACTTGGTATCCAGGCCCAGCTCACGCTGGTTGACGATGGACTGTTTGTTGGGATGCAGGAACTCGATCGGCTCCTCGATCGTGATGATGTGATTGGCGGTGTGCTCGTTACGATGGTTGATCATCGCCGCGATGGTCGTGGACTTTCCTGAGCCGGTCGCCCCGACCATCAGCACCATACCGCGCTTGCGCATGGTCAGCTTCTCGAGGATAGGCGGGACCCGGATGTCGTCGAGCTGCGGTACGTCCAGGGTCACGAAGCGCAACACCATGGCCAGGTTACCGCGTTGCCGGAATACGTTGGCGCGGAACCGGCCCAGCCCCTGCAGCGAGATGGCGAAGTCGATCTCGAGCTCGCGCTCCAGTACGTCTTTCTGGTGTTCGTTCATGATGCCGTGAGCGGCATCGCGGACCTGGTCAACCGTCAGCAGGTCCTTGCCCAGGGACATGATCTGCCCCTCTATCTTGATCTTGATCGCCGCCATGGGAGTGAAAAACAGGTCCGAGGCGTTCTTCTCCGCCATCAGCTTGAGGAGCGGTGTGATGTCCATCGATATCCCTGCTAACTATTTTGCGTTGGGGAAACTCATTTCCCGGTCTTTGCCTTTCTCGGACTTGTAGTAGGCGTCCTCGCTCTCGTCGTCGACCAACTCGAACTTGTCGGAGTCGATGTCCTTGGCGCCGCGCTTGCTTTCGAGCTTGATCCTCAGGCGCACCTCGTTCATCGAATCGGCGTTGCGCAAGGCCTCCTCATAGGAAATTACGCCCTCTTCATAGAGATCGAACAGAGACTGATCGAAAGTCCGCATCCCGAGGCGGGTGGACTTGGCCATCACTTCCTTGATCTGGGCGACCTCGCCCTTGAATACCAGGTCGGCGATCAGCGGCGAATTGAGCATGACTTCCAGCGCCGCGATGCGGCCGGATCCACTTTCCCGCGGCAGGAGCCGCTGGGAAACGAATGCTTTCATGTTCAGAGACAGATCCATGAGCAGCTGATCACGCTTCTCTTCGGGGAAGAAATTGATGATCCGGTCGAGCGCCTGATTGGCGCTGTTGGCGTGCAAGGTTGCCAGGCAAAGATGTCCGGTCTCGGCAAACTGTATGCCGTACTCCATCGTGTCCCGGTCCCTGATCTCACCGATCAGTATCACGTCAGGCGCCTGACGCAACGTGTTCTTCAGCGCCACGTGCCAGTCGTCGCAATCGACGCCGATTTCACGCTGGGTGATGACGCAGCCTTGATGCTCGTGCACGTACTCGATCGGGTCCTCGATCGTAATGATATGACCATGTGAATTCGCGTTGCGGTGACCGACCATGGCAGCCAGCGTGGTCGACTTACCGGTACCGGTACCGCCAACGAGGATCACCAGACCCCGCTTGGTCATGACGATGTCCTTGAGGATGGGTGGCAGATCCAGCTCCTCGAGAGTCGGGATCTCGGTGTTGATGGTCCGACAGACACAGCCGACATGGCCCTGCTGGACGAACGCGCTGACACGGAATCGGCCGATGTTCGCCGGCGAGATCGCGAAGTTGCACTCCTTGGTCGCGTCGAAGGCCTTGGTCTGCCGATCGTTCATGATCGCCCGCACCAGCGAATTGCTCTGCTGGGGGTCGAGGGCCTGCTCGCTCACCGGCTTGATCTGACCGTCCACCTTGATCGCTGGTGGAAACCCGGCGGTGATGAACAGGTCGGAACCGTCCACCTTTTTCATGCGGCGGAGCAGATCCTGCATCAGCCTGATAGATTGGTCTCTGTCCATTTCGTTTCTGTCCCGTGGTTGGTCACTCGGTCACCTGGCGAAGCCGCGCCTGAGGGCACGCGGGCCTCGACCCTGAGGCATTGCGGGCCGTCCTAGAACGCCTCCTTGTTCTGGGCCTTGTAGCGGGCCTCCTCGCGGCTGACGAGGCCCTTGGTCAGGAGATCCTGGAGGCACTGATCAAGCGTCTGCATGCCGACGTTCTGTCCAGTCTGAATCGCGGAGTACATCTGGGCGATCTTGCCTTCGCGGATGAGATTCCTGATCGCCGCGGTACCGATCATGATCTCGTGCGCCGCGATCCGTCCGCCGCCGTTCTTCTTCAGGAGAGTCTGGGAGATCACGGCGCGCAACGACTCCGACAACATGGATCGCACCATGTCTTTCTCGCCGGCCGGGAACACATCGACAATACGGTCGATGGTCTTGGCGGCGGAACTCGTGTGCAGGGTGGCGAACACCAGGTGACCGGTCTCGGCGGCAGTCAGGGCCAGACGGATGGTCTCCAGGTCTCGCATCTCACCCACCAGGACCACATCAGGGTCTTCGCGAAGTGCGGAACGCAAGGCCTCGTTGAACCCCAGCGTGTCGCGATGAACCTCGCGCTGATTGATCAGGCAGCGCTTGCTCTGATGGACGAATTCGATCGGATCCTCGATCGTCAGGATGTGATCGGGACGATTGTCGTTGACGTAGTCGATCATCGCCGCAAGTGTCGTGGACTTGCCCGAACCGGTGGGGCCGGTCACCAGGCAGATACCGCGCGGATACATGGCGATATCCTTGAAAATCTTCGGCGCTGCCAGGTCTTCCAGGGTCAGGATCTCGGCCGGGATGGTCCGGAAGACCGCACCCGCGCCACGCGCCTGATTGAAGGCGTTTACCCGGAAGCGGGCCAGATCGGGGATCTCGAACGAGAAATCAGTCTCGAAGAACTCCTCGTAGGCTTTGCGCTGCTTGTCGTTCATGATGTCGTAGACCATGCTGTGAACTTCCTTGTGGGTAAGCTCCGGCATGTTGACGCGCTTGATGTCACCGTCCACACGGATCATCGGCGGCACGCCGGCCGACATGTGGAGGTCCGACGCATTGTTCTTTACGGCGAACGCGAGCAGCTGGTCAATCTCGACGGCCATGAGGGCTCCTTAGGTATATGCTTTCCTTCACCGCGTACCGACACGTTATGTCAATACGCTGGGCAGAGTATAGCGAAGCCGATCGACCCAAAACATGACGCATTTCTCACTCAGGCTTGCTGATCTGAAATCGAGGATTTCCACGGCATGTCAGGAATTTGGCCGAAATCCTGAAGAAATTACTTTGCTTGCGGTGAGCAAACGCCATCCTGCGGAGGCGATCCGCGAGGCGGCCGCGGCCGGTCTGCATTATGTCGGAGAAAACTTCGTGCAGGAGGCGATCGACAAGATGGACCAGACTGAAGACCTGGACCTGGTCTGGCATTTCATCGGCCATCTGCAGAGCAACAAGACGCGATTGGTGGCGGAGCGGTTTCAGTGGGTACAGTCGCTGGACCGGGCCAGGATCGCCCGCCGACTGAACGCGCAGCGGCCATTCCACGCCCCACCGCTAGATGTCTGCATACAGGTATGCCTGGAGTCGGAGCCCGGCAAGGGTGGCGTCATGCCCTCCGAACTGGCTGGTCTGGCGACCGAGATCGCGGCGCTGGATCAGTTGCGCCTGCGCGGACTGATGGCCATTCCGCCACCATCAGATGACTTCGAAGTCCAGCGCGGCTACTTCCGTCATCTGCGGGAACTCAGAGACGATCTGGTGGCCGCAGGCCTGCAGCTGGACACGCTTAGCATGGGGATGTCCGCCGACCTGGAGGCGGCGATTGCTGAAGGAGCCACGCTGTTGCGTGTCGGCACAGCATTGTTCGGACCGCGCCCGGGTACTGGAGCCGGATGACGCCGGACTATATTCTTCCAACAATGAGCAGCCCCGTGATCGAGGGCGGCGTGACGAATATATGAAAGAAGACCTGGTTTTCGCATTCATTGGCGGCGGCAACATGGCCGGCAGCCTGATCGGCGGCCTGATCTCCGGCGGCTGCCGTCCGGAGCAGTTCCGTGTATCCGACCCGGACCCGCAGCAGAGAGAGCGGCTGTGGCAGAGATTCGGGATCCAGGCGACCGACAGTAATCAACAGGCCGTGAGCGGCGCCGATGTCGTCGTTCTGGCGGTCAAACCGCAGGCCGCACCCGAGGCGCTTGCAGGGCTCGGCTCGTCTGCGCCTGACGCGCTCTTTATCTCTGTGATCGCAGGCATTCGTGAAGAGCAACTCAAGCGATGGCTGTCAACGGGGGCTGTCGTCATCCGCGCCATGCCCAATACGCCGGCGCTGCTGGGTTGCGGAGTTTCGGGACTGCATGCTGCCCCGTCGATCTCGGCGCAGCAGCGCGAGATCGCCGAGAACGTCATGCGGTCGTCCGGCGCCGTCGTCTGGGTCGAGCAAGAAGTCCTGTTGGATCCGGTGACCGCCGTATCGGGCAGTGGGCCTGCATACTTTTTCCTGCTGATGGAGGCTATGACCCGGGCTGGCGTAGAACTGGGCCTGGCGCCGGAAGCCGCGCGTCTGCTGACCCAGGAGACCGCGCTGGGAGCGGCGCGTATGGCCCTCGAATCCGACGATGATGTGGCTGACCTTCGCCGACGGGTGACATCCCCCGGTGGCACAACGGCCGCGGCGCTCGCCGTGCTGCAGGCCAGGGACGTGCCTGGGGCGATCGGGGAGGCTGTCCGCGCGGCCTGTGAGCGCGCCGCGAAGCTCGCCGACGAATTCGGTCAGGCCTAAGCAGGGAGATGGCATGAGCGCACCGTTTATTTTTATCGCCGAGACACTGTTCGAGCTGTACATCCTCTGCTTCATCCTCCGCTTCATGCTGCAGATCGGTCGGGCGGACTTCCACAATCCCCTGTCGCAGTTCATTGTCCGGGTGACCAATCCCCTGGTGGCACCGCTGCGGCGCGTAGTACCGGGCCTGCGCGGTCTCGATATGGCCACGGTTGTGCTGGTGCTGCTCCTGGAGGTACTGGCCACGGCCGTGCTGATCCCCCTCAAGACCGGGGTTAACCCGAGCGTCGCCATGTTGCTCTATTTCTCGCTGTTGCGGACAGTGATGAGCGTGCTGCGCCTGTACGTATTCGCAATCCTGATCTACGCGATATTGAGCTTCGTCAATCCCGGCAGCTACAACCCGCTGAGCAGCGTGCTGACGAGCATCTGCGACCCGGTTCTCAGGCCATTCAGGCGCATCATCCCACCGATCGGCGGACTCGATCTGTCTCCCCTGTTCCTGATCATCATCCTGCAGGCGCTGATCATGGCCATACCGCTGCCTGGTGTGCTTCGCTGACGGTGTCCAGGCCGTGCAATTGGCGCCAACACTGTCTGGTTTGCTCCCTGCGGGTTCAGCCTCGTTCCAGTCGCGACGAATTTGCAGGCATCGTGGCTGACCGGATGAAGGTCCGCGTCCGTTCCTCACCCGTTGACGGAGCAGCCAACGAGGCCCTGATCAAATTTCTGGCGTCCCGATTCGGAGTGACGCGTTCGAGCGTACGGCTTGTCTCCGGCCAACGCAGCCGCAACAAGGTAGTCGAAATCGATTCACCGGGAAGAATCCCCGAGGAAGTACAGGCCTACATAGACTAAAACGCTCGCGAATAGGCTATAGTTACCGTGTTGTGCCGCAGACGCACAGACCGTTACGGAGCTTCCCGCATATGACATCGAATGGATGGCGATCTCTGCTCATCACTCTGATCGCGACAGCGGCCACCGGTTGCGGTCCGGGACCGGCTGACGGCGACGACGCCGAAGTCGCGCAAGAGATCACCCGTCAGAGCTTCAGCGAGTTCGGCGACTACGTCGTGCATTACAATGCCCTGGCTACGGAAATGCTGCCGCCCGAGGTCGCGCGCGCCTACGGCATCCAGCGCAGCGAGAACAGAGCCATGCTGAACATCAGCGTATTGCGCAAGGAAGCAGGCACGATCGGCCAGCCGGTCGCCGCAAAGGTCCAGGTCGACGCGAGCAACCTGACCGGGCAATTGAAGTCCGTGGACATCCGGCAGATCGAGGAAGGACGCGCGATCTACTATATTGGTGAGGTGGGTGTCGCAAACCGGGAGACTTTGATCTTCGATATCAGCGTGCAACCTGAGGGTGAATCGGAAGCCTTCCGCGTCCGTTTCCGCCAGCAGTTCTATAGCAGTTGAGGGAGAAACTATTCGTCCATACATGAGCCGCCGCTCGATCGGCTCGACATCCGCGAGGATGAAACCAGTATTTTTGGTACTTTTCGAGCATCATCAACAACCAACCTAAACCGGACTACCAGGGGGAAAAAATGGCTGCCAAGAAAAAGGCATCGACCCAGACCGCGCAGAAGCCGCCTACCAAGAGCCAGATCATCGGGCAGATCGCCGATAAGACGGGACTGACTCGCAAGGACGTCGGCGCCGTCTTTGACAATCTGCACGCAATCATCAAAAGAAACATCGGACGCCGGGGCCCGGGCGAGTTCACGATGCCTGGCCTGTTAAAGGTCCGCGTCGTCAAGAAGCCCGCCACGAAGTCTCGCAAGGGTATTAATCCGTTCACGGGCGAAGAGATGGTCTTCAAGGCCAAGCCGGCCCGCAAGGCGGTCAAGGTAACGCCTCTGAAGGGCCTGAAAGACATGCTCTGAGAGCGGCCCTGTCCGGTCTGACAACGCCCGGCACACTGTCGGGCGTTTTTTTAGCGGTGACTACCGAGGATCCTGTCGCGCAAACCAACGTAGTCTGCGTGCGGGATGTATATGAGGTCAGCGATCTTGCCGAGAAGATGTCGCTCATGCTTGTCGAATCGGCCATCGGCCAAAGCGACCTTAATCAACATCTCCAGGAACCTAAGCTTCTGCGCAAGCGTCAAAACGGCGTGAATCTCAGCAGTGAATTCCTGTAGGGATACTGCCCGGTCGGCCTGCCGGTCAGCCAGGCCCAGCAATTCTTCGGCCTCATGCTTCTCGAGGGAGAAATGATCGCGCAGTAGACCAAGAAGCGCGCGTCGTTCTTCTTCATCCTCGACGAAATCGGCTCTCGCCATCTCGACCAGAAGGGCCGCCATGGCGACACGGACGCCATGCTCATCCGAAGAGGCCTCTTCCGGAGCGGCGTTGCCGAGTGCCGAGCGGAGAAATTCCTGTAGCCGTTCGATCATATTCACGCATCCTCACAAGCCGGGGCTCTGGAACTCAGAAACGATGTTAGCGTCTGGCTCAGAAGTCGCAGCCTGCCGTGGAAGAAATGATCGGTGCCGGCCATGACTCTGAGCTCCGGGCGGGGCTGGAGTCGACGGGTCCACGCTTCTACGGCACCACTGTCGACCAGCTCGTCATCTTCGCCCTGGATCACCAGCCAGGGACAAGCCGGAACGCTTTGCTCCGCGACCGGGAAACGGTGAACCGGTGGCGCAACTGTGACAAGGCAGGCCGGCGCCAGATTTTCAGATGCGCGCAAAGCAACATAGGCGCCGAAAGAGAATCCGGCGAGCCAGAGCTCCGCAGCCGGCCAGTACTCCCTCGCCCACTCCGCGACCGCGATCGCGTCCTCGGTCTCTCCGATGCTCTCGCCATAACTCGATTCGCTTTCTCCCACACCGCGGAAGTTGAACCTTAGCGCGGGTCGACCCAGCCGATTGACCGTCCTGGAGATGGTGTGGACGACCTTGTTGTCCATGCTGCCATGGTAAAGCGGGTGCGGATGGCAGACGACCGCGACGGCGTCCGAGAACGCCCCTTGGGGAATCTCCAGACTGGCCTGCAATCGACCTTCCGGCCCTGCGATGAACAGTGACTCGACGATCGGCCGCTTCATCCTGGCAGACTTTCAGGGGCCGACTTACCGCTCGGCCTGGAATCCGGATCTGCAGGCCGCGGCGGGCCATAACAGACCAGCACATCGCCGGCCTCCGGCTCTATGTCCGCCTGCGGAGACAGGAACCGGACCCGCGCGTCAGGCTTCATCCGCAGGATCTGTAGGGCGCGGGAATCCATGTCACCGAGGAAGTCGCTGAACGTATAGGATTCGGTCAAACGGGTCTTGGTGAATGACCACCCGTCGAGATGCAGCCGCCAGAGATTCTCGTACTCGGCACTCTCACCGAACGCCATCTTGCCCCTCAATCCGCTGGCGACTCCTCTTGGATCGTCGTCCTCGCCTGGGCCCATGGGGAGCTGGAATACCCGGTCTCGACCAATGTCAGGGGCGAGCGCTGTACAGACCAGGGCGTTGTAAGCGTCATTATCCGTGGCGGCCAGCACCGTCATCACATGGCTGACTTCTACCGACTCATCGGCAAAGTCCGACAAGATCTGCCCATAGAATACCTTCAGGCCCGCCAGCCGGGCCACCCGCAGCCGGTGCCAGGAGCTGTCAGCGATCAGCACCTTGACGTCGAGTTCCTGCAACAGAGTGCCGAGTTCCACGCTCCAGGGAGAAGCACCCACGATCAGGACGCTATCCCGCGCCGGGCTCGACAGACCGAGCCTGCGGGCCAACCAGCCTAGAGTGAGCCCATGTGCAACCACGGTAGCGAAGATCACCCCGAATACCAGCGGCAGCAGCGATTCGGCCCCGGCGAAGTCATGCTCCGCGAGAGCCGGACCCATGACACCCGCCGTGGCCGCCGCTACGATTCCGCGGGGCGCGATCCATGCAAGTAAAGCCCGTTCCCTGAGCTCCATACCGGCGCCGATAGTGGCCAACATGACGGCGGCCGGCCGGACCAGGAACATGATGGCTGCAATCAGGGCAATATTTGCCATGTTCACCGCGCCGATCACTGCCGGGTCCATGGTGGCCGTCAGCAGCACGAACACCACCGAGACCAGCATGACGGTGACGTACTCCTTGAAACGCTTCATGTCCTGCAAGCCGGGCAGATTCATGTTGCCGACTACGATCCCCATAACCGTGACGGTCAGCAGCCCTGCCTCTTCCTGGACGAGATTCGACAGCACATAGACCACCAGCACCAGCGTCAAAAGGATCGGCGACTTGAGGTATTCGGGTACCAGACCGTGCAGGAAAGCCTTGCCGGAGAACCAGCCAACCAGCCCGCCGAGTCCTACCGCGACGGCAATCGCGGACGCAAATCCCTGTATCACTCCCTGCCAGACCTGGCCGGCTTCCGCGAAGACGAAGAACTGGAAGGTAAGGACGGCCAGCAGGGCGCCGATCGGGTCATTGACGATGCCTTCCCACTTCAGATACGAGGCCATCCTGCGGTTGAGTCCCGCCTGCCGCAGCAGGGGCAGGATCACGGTCGGGCCGGTGACCACCATGATGGCACCAAAAACGAGTGCGACGGGCCAGCCTAGCCCGGCAATATAGTGGGCGGCCAGACTGCCGAACAACCACGCCAGCGGACCGCCGATGTAGACCAGTCGGCGCACGCCGGTGGCCGCTATCCGCAGTTCGCTGCGCTGCAGACTCAGGCCGCCTTCGAACAGGATGACCGCAACGCACAGCGCCACGACAGGCTCGACCACGTGACCGATGCCGGGACCATAGGGCACCCAGCCGGCTACCGGCCCTACCAGCAACCCGCCAGCGGCAAGCAGAATAATGGCAGGGAACTGGACACGCCAGGCAAGCCACTGGGCGCCAACGCCGACCGCGATGATCAGCACAACCAGGAGTATCGGACCTTCCAACTCTTGACTCCCCCTCGGACAAGCCTGTTACCGTAACGACAGCCATCGAGACCCGCAACTGCAACGTGAAAGCAGCGCGTGGCTTGCCATAAAATGCAGCTTGTCTGGAAGTACCACTGCCCGCGAGCCATAGTCATCCCGGAGGATGACGTGAAGAACCCTACAATCGAACTCGAGTACAAGTACTGCGCCAGCAACTACCACCCGCTCCCGGTGGTGCTGGTCAAAGGCGAGGGTGCGCACGTCTGGGATGACCAGGGCCGTAAGTATTTGGACATGATGAGCGCCTATTCGGCGGTCAGCCATGGGCATGCCCATCCGAGACTGGTAAAGACTCTGGTGGAACAGGCCGCCATGCTGAACATCGTCTCCAGGGCATTCCACACCGACCGTCTCGCGCCATTTCTCCAGGCCGCTTGTGAGCTTTCAGGGATGGAATCCGCACTGCCCATGAACACCGGCGCCGAGGCTGTCGAGACGGCCTTGAAGGCGGCCCGCAAGTGGGCGTATACAGTCAAGGGCGTACAGGATGAGAAGGCGGAAATTCTCGCTTGCGAGGGCAACTTCCACGGCCGCACCATTGCGATAGTCGGCATGTCCTCGGAGGCGCAGTATCGGGCCGGATTCGGACCCTTCCCGGCGGGCATGAAAGTCATCCCCTATGCAGACGCGGACGCGCTCAAGGCCGCCATCACCCCGAATACCGCTGCATTGATCATCGAGCCAATCCAGGGCGAGGGCGGTATCGTCATCCCCCCGGATGGATACCTTGCACAGTGCGCGAGGATCTGCCGCGAGCACAACGTCCTGCTGATCTGCGATGAGGTCCAGACAGGCCTCGGCAGGACAGGCAGACTGTTTGCGTATCAACACGATGGCATCCAACCGGACGGGCTGATCCTCGGCAAGGCCCTCGGCGGAGGGATATTGCCGGTGTCTATGTTCCTGGCCCGCAAAGAGGTTATGGACGTCTTCAGGCCCGGTGACCATGGCAGCACCTTCGGGGGCAACCCCCTCGCAGCCAGTATCGGACTCGAGGCACTGAACATCCTGGTGGAAGAGGACCTTGTGGCGCAGAGCGCTGACAAGGGCGCGTGGTTCCTGCACAGACTGTTAGAAATCGACAGTCCGCTGATCAAGGAAGTGCGCGGTCGTGGCCTGTTCATAGGAGTAGAGATCGATCCCGAAAAGGCCACTGCCAGGGAGGTTTGCAAACGCCTTATGGAGAGAGGTTTGCTGAGCAAGGAGACTCATGAGACGGTGGTTCGACTGGCGCCACCGCTGGCGATCGATCGGAAATTGCTCGGCTGGGCCGCCGAACAGATCGAGGATGTTTTGCAAGAGATGGATGCGCTTAGAAAAGCGTCTTGACCAGGAATCGTAGCGGAGGAAACGGCATGCGACTGACGATCCATGGAATCGATGATGGAGGCAGAATTCCGCCCCGCTTCGCCTTAGGCGTGCAGGACCCGGAAGATCACGTCCGACTGGGTGAGAACCAGAACCCGGGGATCAGTTGGGAAGACGTACCCGAAAACGCCAGATCTCTGGTGCTGCTATGCGTCGACACCGACGTGCCCTCGAAGCCCGACGACGTCAACCAGGACGGCCGCATCGTGCCGGCCGATCTGCCCAGGACGGAGTTCTATCACTGGGTGATGGTCGACATTCCGACCGGCTGTACCGGTGTATCGGAAGGCGAGTGCAGCCGCGGCGTCACGGCAGGAGGCAAGCAGGATCCCTTGGGACCGGCCGGTTCCAGGCAGGGGACAAATGACTACACTGCCTGGTTTGCCGGCGACGCGGGCATGAGCGGCACGTACCTGGGCTATGACGGCCCCTGTCCTCCATGGAATGACTCGATACCGCATCACTACCACTTCGTGATCTACGCCACCGATCTTGATCGCTGCCCGGTGGAAGGTAGCTTCGGCGGACAGGAAGTGCGCTCTGCCATCGAAGGCCACGTTCTTGCCGAGGCCCGGTTAACCGGAGTGTACTGGCTAAATCCGGACCTGGACTGACGGGAGGGACCCTAGTGGTCCTCGCCACGGACCGAGAAGTCGACAATCTCTGTCCGGCGAGCACCACTGTCCGGCTGATACCGCCGGGAGCGTACGATCTCCAGGGCCTGATTATCGAATACCCCGGCCGGCATGGCCCGCACCACCTCCGCATCCGTCACCCGGCCCGAGGCATCGACCGAGAATTCCACCTGGACGAAACCGCTCTCGTCGCGGCGGGGAATCTCCAGCGGGGCGATGTCCTCGAGCGGCGGCAGACTCGGCCGGCCGGGTTCCTCGTTCTCACCCAGGAGTTCGGCCAGGTCCAGGCGGTCGCGGACCGACAGCATAGTGATGTCGACCGCGTGATGTCCTTCGCGATTGTCGAACACACCGAACGACCACAGGCTGGCGACGAGCAGCGCTGCAACGACGATGCAAGCCAGCGCCGTGGAAGTGGTGAATCGCAGTAATTTTGACATCTCAGTCTTAGTTACCGTCGGGCCATGAGAAGACGGCGGCTTTCCTGATCATGCAATGCGCCGACTGCTGCCCGGTGCTTGGCCGCCCGATCGGGTTCATCGCGCGCTACTCGATACCCAGCAACTCGACGTCAAATACCAGCGTCGCCCCGGGCGGTATCACCCCTCCCGCGCCACGCTCTCCGTAGGCCATCTGTGACGGGATGACGAGTCTCCTTTTGCCGCCCACCTGCATGCCTGCGACACCCTCGTCCCAACCCTTGATTACCCTGCCGGCACCCAGCGGAAAGCTGAATGGCTTGCCGCGGTCAACCGAGCTGTCGAATTTCCTGCCTTTGCCGTCCTCGGCGGCAGGGTCATACAGCCACCCGGTGTAATGCACGACTGCCACACTTCCCGCGGCGATCGCCGGGCCCTCGCCTACGGCCAGTTCGGTCACCTGAAGTGATCCCGCCTCCTGCGCCAGGGCGACCAAGGGCAACCACATGCTCAATGCGAGAATACGTAGTATCGGATGCACAGCGTTATTCCTCCATTCAGGGCCAGCCGGGCCGGCAAGTTTTCGGGAGTGTCCCGGTAGATAGGGGTGCGGCTCAGTCAGCCGGGGCCCTATCTGCGGATTCATCGGGGTCGAGAACCAGCGCAGCTGAGTTGATGCAATACCGCAACCCGGTCGGTCGCGGCCCGTCCGGGAACAGATGACCGAGATGAGCGTCGCAGGATGCGCAACGTACTTCCTCGCGGATCATGCCGAGGCTCCGGTCCTGGCGAACGCTGACCCGATCGCCTGCAAGCGGTAGCCAGAAACTGGGCCAGCCCGAGCCGGAGTCGTACTTGTGCCGGGAATTGAATAACTCGTTCCCACAACACACGCACCGGTAGGTGCCGTCATCCTTGCAGTCCACATATTGGCCCGTGAACGCCCGCTCGGTCCCGCCCTCCTGAGTGATGCGGTACTCGTCTTCGCTGAGCTTCTCGCGCAGTTCCGATTCGGTCAGATCGATCTTTCTGGTCATTGCTGTCACTCCCCGGGGGGCGCAAATCGTAAACCGGTGAGCGCGGACCGTCCAGCCAATGGCTAGTGGCAGTGTGGAACAGATCCCGGAAAACGGCGTCAGGGCTCAGGTGTCCAGGCTGGCCATCGGCATCCCGGCTGGCACCGCGGGCGTTGCCGAATCAGGGTCCGGCCGGATCAACACATGAATGCCCGCGTCGATGCCGGCAGCAGGGCCGTATCCAGGGAATATATAGCGCGGCAGGCGGGAAACACGCCCGGTCAGAAATCGCTGGAGCGGCCCGATCTGATGACTTCAACGACATAGGGATCGTAGCAGCTGACCCCGTCGCCGCGGCGTTCGCTACCGTCCCAGGAGACTGATCCGGAAGAGCCCGGACAGGTATTCTCCAGACCGCCGCTGCGCCTCTGAAGAACGAGATCGCCGAGATAGGGATCGCTGGATCCGGTTGGAGGGGATTCGCCGTCGGGAGAAGTGTGCGGTTTTCTGTCCATTGCCCTGTGCCTCAGCTCGTACCGTCAGGCTAGGTCCTGCCGGTCGAAAAGGATGTGTCCGGGTTCACAGTTTCGCGAGCGGCGTGGGGTTTCCGGCCGGATCGGCCATTGCGATCCCGGCGGGACTGGCCCGGCTATCCTGGCTGACCGCTGCCGACCGGCGGCCGGTCTCAGATGGGCATCAGCAGCGCCGCCGTTACGGCCAATACCAGAGTGACGCTTGTGGCTATGCGCCGGACATGAAGGCCGAGGCCCTGACCGAGCAGAATCGCCACATCGTCGAGCTCGTCCAATAACTGTATGACTCGTTCCACGCGCCAACTCATCGAAACATCGGAGCGCAAGCTTATTCCCGGGGTGTTACGAAGACTGTGACGGATGTCTCATTCGGGCCTGCGCGTACATCACGTGGTGGGCGGCGCCAGACGGCGATCGCGCGCGGTGGCGGTCAGAACAGGGATTACTCTAGAGGAACCTGGCGCTCTCGATCTGGATCCTCAGGTACTCTTCGGCCGCATCCGTCCCATAGCCCCACACAGCAGCGATGCGGGAGGGGATCGTGTAATCATCGAACCTCCTCTCGGCCTCTACCTTCACCCCGTAGGGCATGAGTCCGAAGCTGCGACCCTCGCCACCGAGATGGCGCATCATCGTAACGTCAACAAGGGCGCCGCTCTCAGCGATCGTCATGTTGAGGCTGGAACTCTCCGCCTGCCCGGGCAGGCGCACCGTGACCCGATGCTGATCGCCCGGCGTCCACTCCGCCCCGCGGGCAGCCACCAGGCAAGTGGGCAACCAGATCGACTCGATGATGAGACGACCGGCCGCCGATCGGGAGAACTCGCCGCCCTTGACGTGGCTCAATGGCCATGGCCCGGCCAGGAAAAAATCCGAGCCGGCGAAACCATCGCAATAGTAGTCGGCCCCTTCGGCAAACAGCCGGCCGACAGCCTCTATCCGCGCCTGCCAGAGGAAACCGCGCTCGGGGCAGATCCGCTCGGCGGCCTCGAAGTTGAACCAGTCACCATCCTTGCTCGCCCGCATCTCTCCGATCATGTGCAGATCCACTGTCCTGGCGAGGGGCGCCCCCGGCTCGATGGCATGTCGGAGATAGCGTGACGCCGGTGGTGGAAGCAGCACCGTTTGTTTGGGCTCGAAGACGTCGCCTGAGACATCGGGGAGAGCCAGTCGATTGAAGATCTGGCGATGGAGGCTCAGCCTGCGATCACGCCTGACTCGCAGGATGATTACAAGCCCAGCCAGACCGGCTGCGATTACCAGTGCCCACCCGTAGAACTGCATCTCGTGAAGTCTCGCCCCGAGTGCCGCGAGAATCGCGGCTCAGTGACAGATTATACGGCGCGGACGCCAGCAGACCGAAAGACGAGCCTGGCTTCAGGATACGGGCTTCTCAAGCTGATGGGGCAGAGCCAGATAGAATCCGGATCTGGAGCCGGCGCGATGATGTTCCCTGCTGGACGCAGCGGCTGATCTGGCCTTGCTGACCCAGGTCCAGCGGTCGCGCGCGTGGGTCGAGTTGATACAGCCGGCGGATGAAGCCATCTGCTGTGATTTGTTCATCGAAAAGTACTCCCCGTCTCCCCTGATGAAATCGGAATTTGCTGCTCTCTCAGGTGTCCTGGTCCCAGTCGGCCCGGATCCTGGCGGTCCATGCCTTGTAGCCTTTCCACGTGTAGATCGACTCAGGTCCCTGACGTCTGGCGCCGGGCCTGTCGAGTTTGTTGAGCCAGCCGCGGTACGCTTCCAGGCCGACCGCAGAATCGGGAGGCCGATGCTCAAATCGATCCCTGTCCGCCCGTGAATTGCTTCCGGCCTCATTTGATCGCTTGTTCTTTGAGCGACGATCTGCGGGCACAAGAGTCTCCACTGGCGACTATGGGCTATGCAGCTTAGGTAGCCTCGCCGTGTGTGACCGTGAAGCACTTCACATAGTGGCATCCGGCGGGAGTGACGGCCTGCAAAGTGTGATCTGGTTAACGTTCCGGCGGCATCGGGGAGATCAGGACTAGGCGACGACACGGTAACAGGGCATGTATTCGACGCCAGGCAATCGCATCCTTCGCTGAGAAACGAACGCTCTGAGAAGCTCGTCGAGAGGCCTCATCACTTCCTTGTCGCCACGGATCTCGAACGGCCCGTGCGCCTCGATGGCGCGAACCCCCGCGTCCTTGACGTTGCCTGCGACGATCCCGGAAAACGCGCGTCGCAGGTTGGCGGCGAGCATGTGGACCGGCAGATCTTTCTGCAGATTCAGCGACGCCATCTCCTCATGGCTGCCCGAAAACCGCACCTGGAACAACGGATCGACTCCGAGTCTCCAGTTGAAATAGAACGCGTCCGCAGTCTCGCGCCGGTAGCGACGGACCCGAGCCAGGTCTTCCACCATCTCGACCGCCACCCGTTGCGGATCGTCGATGACGATTCGGTATCGGCTAGCGACCGCGTCGCCGAGGCTGCCGCGGATAAAGGCATCCAGCTGAGCGAAGTAAGCGCGGCTGGACTCCGGCCCTGTCAGCACCAGTGGGAAAGGGATGTCGTCGTTTTCAGGATTCAGCAGCACGCCAAGGATGTACAGCAATTCTTCCGCGGTGCCGACGCCACCCGGGAAAATGACGAATCCGTGACCCAGGCGGATGAAGGCCTCCAGACGTTTCTCGATGTCGGGCATGATGACGAGTTCGTTGACGATCGGATTGGGAGCCTCTGCAGCGATGATCCCTGGTTCGCTGATTCCGACATAGCGGCCATCACCGATGCGCTGCTTCGCATGCCCGACTGCTGCACCCTTCATCGGCCCCTTCATCGCACCCGGGCCGCATCCGGTGCAGACATCAAGCCCGCGCAGCCCGAATTCATAGCCGACGACCTTGGAATAGTCATATTCGGCGCGTCCGATGGCGTGACCGCCCCAGCAAACAACGAGGTTCGGCCCGACCCGCGGCCGCATGACCCGGGCGTTGCGCAGGATGTGGAAAACAGCTTCGGTAATGCCGCCGGGAGTATCCGGCCCAACCCGGCCGTCGATCTCCGTACTCACGTAGACGACATCCCGCAAAACGGAGAACAGGTGGTCGCGGATGCCGACTATCAGCTTGCCATCCACGAATGCGCTTGCAGGTGCGTTCCTCAGTCGCAGCCGAATGCCCCTCTCCTGCTGCAGCAGATCAACTTCAAAGTCCTGGAAGGCCTGATATATCGCTCTGGCATCATCCATCTCGCCGCCGCAATTGAGAACTGCCAGCGCGCAACTTCTGAAAGTCTCGTGCATCCCGCCGAGGCCCGCATCTTTCAGCTTTCCGACCTCAGCGCGGGACAGCATGTCGAGGCTGCCGACCGGCGACACAAGAACTTCCTCTCTAAGGACGCTCACTTCACTCACTCCCTGACGGCGGTAGCCCAATCGACGCTTCCATCCGCTCCGCGACGTCCAGCAGCATCGCTTCCGATCCCGGCCTGGCCACCAGCATCACCCCGGGTGGCAGGCCGGTAGCCGTATCTGGCATGCGCCACGCGGGGACGGTCACCGCGGGCAGGTTGAGATAATTACACAGGGTCAGCGGCGTAAGCAGCTTGTTCACACCCGGCCTGAATGACAGCCTGTTCATCTCTCCATGGCGGGGCGCCAGGGTGCCGAGGGTCGGCAATAACAGCACCCCATCCTCCCCCAGCAGCTGGTACACGTTCCTGCGGGCCAACTCGAATCGCTCGACAACTTTCATCGCCGCGGCGCGGCGGCGGAATCGGCTCAATCGCCCAACCGCTATCAGGCTGAGCAGGCCTGGATAGATCTCGCCGCGACCGCGCCAGCGCCGCAGCAGCTCGCGGCGCAACGACAGGCGCCGGCCATCGGTCTCGGTGAGCTGGCCCTCGAGCAATGGCAGGAGCTCCCAACCCAGGAAGCGGACCATGTCGTGATACCAGCGGCGGACGTTGCCAAGCGGCAGCGGTTGAATTCGCATCCCGGCGGAGGCCAGAGCCTCCTTCGCCGCATCGACCGCGGCAGGGATAGTCTGGCTGCGAAAACTCAGGGGGAAACCTGCTGGTTGGATAAGACGCAGGCGTCCCGGGTCGTGGCCGGTGGCGATCTGCTCGCCGCTGAGCACCTGATACATGAGTCGGGCATCACGGACCGATCGCGTTATCGGACCGGCACACAGCCAGCTGTCCGTGTAGCAGCCGGCAAGCTGGGGCCAGCTGCCGGCTTTGCTGACCGACTGTGAGGCCGGTTTGAACCCGACCAGGCCGCAGAAACTCGCCGGGATCCGGATTGAGCCGAGGATGTCGGATCCCAGACCCGCCGCGCTCCCGCCGCTGGCGACGATGGCGGCCTCTCCACCCGAGGAGCCACCGCAGGTGCGCTCCGGATCAAGCGGGTTCCGGGTACGACCATACCTGAGGTTGTCCGTTTCGCCGGCCATGGCGAATTCCGGAACGTTGGTGCGCGCCACGACGATGGCGCCCGCGGCTTTCAGGCGCGTTACGGCCACGGCGTCCTGCTCGAACCGCAGCGGTTCCATGCGGATGGATCCAGCCGTGACGTACTGCCCGCGAAGGCCGAAAGTCTCCTTGATCGAGACCGGCAGCCCGGACAACGGCCCGGGCCGGGGGTTGCGAGCCTCCTGTGTCGCCTCGTCCCGGAATACGCACACTGCCGCATTGAGCAGATCGTCGGCGAGCTGCAGTCGGTCCAGGTGGGTTGATACGACCTCTAACGCGGTGACCTTGCCCTGGCGCATCGAGTGCAGCAGCCCCGTGGCGTCGGTGCGCCCGCCGTGGTTGTCAGGCATCCTGGATCGGCACGGCATGCGGCCGCCGCCCCGCTCGGTTTATCCAGCAGTTGAAGGCCACAACGATCCTCGGCCGCGCCCCCAGATAGGGGTAGATCTCGTGCCTGAGATAGGACGGGAACAGGACAATCTGACCACGTCGATGACGCCAGTCGCAGGTACCCATGGTCCAGGGCGGCCGTAATTCGCGATTGCCCGAATCAGAATACATGTCTATATGCGTACGCGGATCGTGAAAACGGACCAGTCCACTGTCCGAACGCCCCTCGACGATCTCTCCCGGATGCACGCAGAAGATGCCGGACCAGGAAGCATTGGGGTGATTGTGCTGTCCCTGGTAGCCGTGTTTCCTCGTGATGTGAAACCAGGCGTGATAATCAAACTGCAGCGACGCCATCGTGGCGTCATCGTAGCCGTTGAGATCCTGCACCACCCCGGCCAGCTGAGAATGACACCAGCCCGTCAGCTGCCGGACGGGCGGATCTGGCCAACGGAACAGGTCGAACCGGCTCTCGAACAACTCGCCATGCATCGTGTCGATGTACTTCTGGTGTCGAACGGCATCGCCCTGAGCTTCCTTCTCCAGGAACAGGCGCTCCAGTTCATCGCACAGGCGCTCATGTTGCTCCATTTGCGCGTGAGCGATAGGGACAGCGAAGAAGCTCTCCAGTGTGGGCCCGGACTCGCTCATTGATGTCTCGGCACAAGCGGATTCACGGCAGGATCGTGATAGGCGTGTTGTCGTCCACTGACAACCAGATGTCGATCATGGCCTGATTGCTGACCGCGATGCAGCCGTCGGTCCAGTCCTCATTCAGATAGTCGGTCGTTGTGGGCGGACTGTCATTCGGCAGACCGTGGATCATGATCATCCCGCCCGGGTCGCGTCCGGCAGCCCTGGCCCGCTGAATGTCATCAGCATTTGGATAAGAGACATGGATCGACATATAGAAGTCGCTGGTCGGGTTGCGCCAGTCGAGATAATAGTCGCCCTCCGGCGTTCGCAAGTCGCCCTCCTGCGATTTGTGACCCGCAGGACGTCCGCCGAGGGAAACAGAATAACTGCGCAGGATCTGGTCGTCCCGCATCAGATGCAGCAAGCGCTCGCTCTTGACCACCAGTACCCGGTCCGCGCGCCAGACGTCGTCTTCGACCGCGGCGTAGTCCGCGATCGCGGATGTGGTCGTCGCCAGCACACAGAGCGGCATCACCGCCCGTCGCAACATCGCTGCAGCTTGAGTACGCAGATAGCGAGCTGGTCGTTGCACATTCATTCGGCGCCAGCGCTGCCCGGCGATCCGCGGCCAATCAGCGACGTTGCGTTTCAAGGCGTTATCAAAAATTCTCATGCCAACAACATTCCTGATCAGGGTGTAGGGCTGTCCTCGGTCCTGGTCAGACAGAAAGCCACGGTGACGCGCAAGTCCTGGGTGTTCCGGGTCGGCGGCCGACCCCAATGATGATGGCGCGCATCGAAGAAAACTATCCGGCCTGGTTTCGGTACCACGGCATAAACAACCTCAGTTCTCGCCTTGTTGTAGAAGACAGTCTCTCCGCCCCAGTCTACGTGCCATTTCGGGTTGAGATAGATCAACACCGTATACCAGCCCTCTTTTTCATGCGGACAGTCGGTGTGGATGGCGTTCTCCACCCCGTAGGTCTGACCGTTGACGAATATGTCCCGGATCGTGAACTTGAATGGCTGCAATCCCTGCTGCAATCGTGACCAGACACGCTGGATCAGCTCGGGGGTGTCTTCGATACGGTTGGGATCATCCGACTCGTGGCGCTCCTCGAGCATCACCGAAGCGCCCCAGAACGGGTTGGCGCTGTACTTCGCGTCAGCCACATCGCCGTAACGCCAACCAAGCTTTGTTGAGGCCACGGCGTACTGAAACAACTCCTCGATCATCGCGCTGTCGAAGGCCCCATCCACGACGTGAATCGCTTTGTTCTCGATCTTTAGCATCGGAAATAGTGTCCCATGACCGGTAAGGTATTTTATTACACATCCCGCCGGGATTCGGCCAGTCGGTCACTCCACATGAGACTCGCGCCGATAACAGCGGACGGCATGGCCACAAGATTCAAGCCGGGGATTACGGTCATTGTGAGAACCCCCGCGCCGAACCCGAGGCTGAGCCAGCGGTTGGCCCTCAGGATGCGACGTTCCTCTGTGAGACGCAGTCCGCAGTTGGCGAGCGGATAGTCACAGTACTCGACGGCCAGCAACCATGCGCCATAAACCGCCCAGGCCAGCGGCGCCAGGATGTTCAGGCCAGGAATAGCCGCCACCAGAATGACCGGAATCGCAAGCAGGGCAAAATAGATCAACTTGCGCACTTCGGCGACTGGCGCCCGCACCACTTCCTGCCATAGGGGCAGTTGCGGCAATTCATCCTGGGGCCGCTGCCAGCGCTGGACTTTTTCGGCCAGCAGTCCGTTGAACGGTGAACCAAGGAGATTTGCGATCAGGGTGAAACTGGTCCAGACGACGACCAGGACCGCTATCATCGCCAGCGGCCATATCAGCCATGCCAGCCAGTCGAGCCAAGCGGGCAGCCATTGGGTGACGGCATCTTGCGCCCGGCCGAGAAACCCGATCAGCCACCATGAGCCGATCGCAAACACCACAGCGTTCAGAAGGATCGGCAACAGCACGAAGGCGCGCAGTCCGGGTCTTGTTAACAGACGCAGTCCGCTGAGGCCGTACTTATAGCCATCGACAAATGAACCTGTCACCAGTCAGCCCCTCCCGTCCGCACCGAGTCGGATGGTAAATCTCAGACAGTCGCTCTCGAATTTCGAATCCAGCGCTGTCAATGTGGCCTCACGAGCGGCTCGCCAGGCATGTCTGCCAAGTTCCAGCGCGTCAGGACCGGGGCGCGGCAAATCGCCGATTACCAGTGAGACCATGTTGACTCGATCAGGCACGCGAAGGGCGGAGCTGCCACGACGTCTCCAGGGAGAGCGGCTGGCTATGTGATGATAGAAGACCCTCTGGCCCGGATCGACACCGGCTAGACCGTGCCGGTCCGATACGCCGCCATCCACCAGCAGGCCGCCGTCGAAACGGATCGGATGAAACATGAAAGGGACGGCGCAACTCGCATAGAGAGCATCGGCCAGGTCCCCTGAATCAAGAACGCGGGTCCGCAGGGTGCGCAGGTCGAATGCCGAGACACGCAGCGGCCGTCCACAGTCCTCTATTCGACTTACCGGGCTGGCCGAGCGGACCAGGGATCGGAAGCGGCGACCACGAAGCAGGCCCAACCCGGGTGCCGGATCCCAGAAGTCTTTCTTGCGCAGGGAGAAATAGAGATCACGGACCGCGCCCGCCCCCAGACCAGCCGCCCACAGGCCCGCTGTCAGGGCGCCCGCACTTGAGCCTGCCAGCCTCGCCGGTGGCAGCCCGTCCTCCTCGAGCGCCGTCAACATTCCGCAGTGAGCAAAGAAGCTGAAGAACCCGGAGGACATCACCAGTGTGAAGGGCTCGGTGGCAAGCCATTGGCGAAGTGTATTGGGCGCGCTCACTTCAGCCCCAGGACGTCCGCGCCCTGCTCAAAGACGAGACCGACAGGTACCCGGGCTTGTTTCAGGCGCTGCAGATCCATCTGAAGTGCCGGGGTCACGTATCCCAGGTCGCGAATCAGGCTGTCGACCCCCGGATAATCGCCATTGCCCTGCAGGACAAGCAACTGAGAAGAGAGCGCCGTGATCGCGGAGCGCATTCGCTGCGGGTGTATCCGGTAGCGGCCGCTTGCCTGGTCGCGGGAGATGGCGTCGAGGCCAACGAGGAAATTGAATCTTATGATGTCTGAGATCGCCTGCGGACTGGTCTCACCGGAGCGGATCGCTCGCAAGGTCGTCGCGACAGAGGTCACCAGATAGTCCATCAGCGATGGCCCGGACAGCTGCTGCTGCCGATCCAGCCAATCGAGGATGTACAAGCCAAGGATCTCCGCCTTGCCCTCCTCAATGAGCCCGTGATGTTCACGCAACGCCTGGCGCAGCGTTCCCCGATCGTTCACCGTCGTTCGCGGACCCAACTGATGAGCCATCTCGCGCATCATGGTATGGCCGAAATAAGCTTCGAAGTTCACATTCTCCTGCTGGTCGGGGACGATCATCTCGGCCGCGATGGGCCGCACGATGTGCTCGAATTCCGCGCTCATCACGTTTCTGAAGTGCAGTCGGCGTGTGCCGAACTGTGACGACACCCGGACATCGGCCGGCAGGTTGACTGCGACGGCCTTGACACCCGCATTGGCGGCACCGGTATACAGGACCGCGTCGTAGGCATCAGGGGGGGCGTCGACGACGGGCATCTCTGATCGATAGAGCGACGCGACGGGCAGATCGTCCTGCAGCCGCGGGAGCAGTTCGACCATCAGGTTCAGCCGATGCGCCCATGTCTTGTCCCTGATCAGGACCCAGCCCGCGTACGCGGTCTTGTATCCCAGCAGGGCATCTTCGTGATAATCGACCGGGCCGATAACGACGTCCAGAGTATTGTCCCTGAGCCCCATCCAGGCGATGTCGCTGGACAGGTAGTCATCCGTGATAAGGGATCGGGCTCTAAGCGTCAGGTATCGCCTGAAAGCCGGCTCCGGCGAAGCAGTCGCGGCCTGGCCCAGCAAGCGCGCAGCACGCACCAAATCGCGTCTGTACGCCTGATGGTAGGGAATCGTCTCCAGCTTGCCCCACGGATCCCTGCGGAGCACGGTGTAGGGGTCACGCTTATCACGTAAAGCTGCAGATTCGAACTCGGCAAACGACATGTCTGCAGGATAGAAGCCGGCGCCGAGGGGTTTGGCGTCGACCCAGCTCAGAAAAGAGCGATTTCCATCATGGCGGTCCCAGGCGCCGTAATTGATTTGCGCCAGCCGCAGTTCCGACGGATCGCTGAGCATGGGCAACAGATCCGCGCGGTTTCCATAGGCCTGCTTCCAGAAGAGATCGTCCATGACCTCGGCCGCCTGAATGAGAAGACCGAGAGTCTGCTTCTGACGGGCGGTCAGCAGCGCCAGATTACTCTCGAGCCTGACGACAGCAAAATCTGATAGCCGCTTGCGGGCGTCGCTCTCGGGGTGGACCGCGACAGGCTCCGGCCAGTAGGCTACGGGCGTGTCGTCAGGCGGGCCGGCACAGGCTGCGACGATGAGGAGACCGGCGACCGCCCACGGGCCACGCTTTTTCAAATTATTCCCCATCAGCCCCGCGCCACCGCTGTCGTGCAGCTCAGCCTTCGGTGCCCGCCGCCAGCAACGCAAGCAACTCGGCCTGCCGCTTTGGCGACATACCAGAACGCAGTTCCGGGTCACCCCTCCTGTCGGTGCGGAACCAGCCCAGGGTATCCGCCACAGTCTTGGCCAGCGGTCGCACCTTCAGCCCGGCTGCCTCGGCCCGCTCTACGTTGACGTCACTTGCCGCCGCGTATTCGCCATCTCGAGGTACCCAGAGCGGCAGATCGGACCATGGCTGCACCTCGTGACGGTCGAGAAACTCCTGACTTGCCCAGACGATATCGGTTTCGACATTGGCAACCTCACGACAGGTCTCCAGCAAGATTCTCATGTTGGCGAATCCTTGTGGGGAATTGGCATTGAAGGTGCCGCCGAAGCCAGCTTCCAGACAGTAGACCAGCCATAGGCCCAGGTCTCGTGCGTCGATGAACTGGACCGGATCGAGGCCGTCTCCCGGAGCCAGGACCCTGCCGCCCGCGGCCACCCTCAGGGGCCAATAGGTGAACCGGTCGGTCGGGTCTCCCGGGCCGACGAGCAATCCCGGGCGAATGACAGTGGACCGTTCGCTGAAGACCTCGCTGACGACGTTTTCGCACAGGGCCTTGAGCGGCCCGTAGGTCTCGGCATCAACCTGCTCCACCGTCGGATCCGGCAGCGTCCCGAGCTCTGCTGTCTCGTCTATCCCGGCTCTGGCGAGCGAAGCGTAGACCGAGATTGTGGATACGAACAGATACCTTTCGACGGAATCACGCAATAGCTCGGCCGACTGGCGGACGATCCGCGGGACGTAGGCGGACGTGTCGATGACAGCATCCCAGCTGCGACCGGCGAGGGCCCCCAAGTGGCCATCACGATCGCCACGGAGCTTCTCCAGTTCCGGGAAAAGCTCCGGCCTCGTCTTGCCGCGATTGAAGAGCGTGACCGAGTGACCACGCTCCAAGGCCGCCCTGACCGTGTGTGGCCCCAGGAACCCGGTCCCCCCGAGCACGAGGATACGCAGAGACCTGGCGGCCCGCCCTAGAATCAGGCGAGGACTCATGGCACCCGCGATCGTAGCGAGGCCGGCGGCGATGAATCGGCGGCGCATCATCCGGAGTCACCACGCTGCTCATCGGCGTCCGGATTCTCTTCCTGGAGCAACTCCGGCCGCATCAGCTGACCGCTCACCGAGTAGAACCAGTCAAACTCACCGAGCGCCGCAAAGTCTTCAGCGGCATCGGTGGCAGGGATAACGAACAGCGGTGTGGCGCCCTCGAGGTAGAACAGGAACTGCCGGCCGGTCGCCAGCGGCAAATCGCAGGAGATCCAGTGCCCGGGCACCACCAACCGCGGTGGCAGCACGGTTCTCCATCCCTCCCGCAACTGGAAGACGTAATCCGGCCGAGCCTCGCCCTGATCCTCGATCAGGGTATCGACCCGGGCGACGAGGCGGCCCACCGAAACCGATGTCGCGGATCTCAGCAGGTATGCCCGAGCGACATCATCGTAGTCGTGCCCTTCAAAGATCGGTGGCAAGGGCGGCTCGGGATTGCATGCAGCCGCCTCTTCAGCGAGTGCCATAGCCGCCACTACCAATCCGACAACAAGCAGCCCGGATGGCATGATCCGTCAGCGATCCGAGGTCGACCCGTCGTTACCGGATTCCGGCTCTTGTTTTTCATCAGGATCGAGTCGCACGACCCGACCGTCATCGTTCTCGCTGGACGGCTCGCCATCAATAATCTCCCTGAGGAGATCCTCATCGAGGACTTCGGTATTGGTGTGCTTTTCGCCATTCATCGCTGATCTCCCATTTGGACTCACCGCCTTTCGTATGTCCGGACCTACAGCCCGGACTGCGACCACACGGCACTACGCCCGTTGAAATTCAGAATCCTTCTATTGGTCAGCGCGAATGCGGAGAAATCCTCCGCTTCGAGCCGATCCACGACCTCGCCAGCCCGCAGCGATATCGTCACCCAGCTGGCGGTGTAGACGCTGTAGGCAATCAATCGGCGATTGGTTTCCAGGACATACACCGCGTTGTCAGAGATCTCACGGACCCTGCTCTCCTGTGCCATCAGGCTGAACCCGTCGGAACGCCCGAACAGCACGTTTGAGGCCACGACCTCGTCTTCGTTCCATGCGATCCACAGGAGCCGGGCCGGCGGCTCGTCAGCTGCCCAGGCAGGCAGACAAGTGGCGGCCAGTATCAGTGTGACCACCAGGGCGCGTCCCCGGGCAGGATTTCGCCAACGCTTTCGATCAAGAGCCTGGTCCATGACCGGAATAGTAACTGACCCTCGATCTGCACAAAAAAAGCCGCCGGCTTTCGCCGGCGGGACCAGAGGAGGGTCTACCAGTAAATCAGATCAACCGCACTTGGAGTCGCCACAGTTCAGACAGGTCATGCAGCCATCGAGCAACACCACGGCAGTGTGATTGCATTTTGCGCACAGCTGAGCGCCCTCAGGGAAACTACTTTCAGCAAACGCATCCTGCTGCATGGTCTCCGCTTCGAACTGGGCGCGCTTCTCCTCGATGAGTTTCTTACGGTGATCATCGAGACCGGGTTTCTTCATCATCCCAATCTCGATGAGATGTTTCTCCACCACATCACCGATCTCGGCGACCAGCGAGGGCATGAACATACCGCCAGGCTTCCAATAGCCGCCACGCGGGTCGAACACCGCCTTGAGTTCCTCCACCAGGAAAGTTACGTCGCCACCCTTGCGGAAGACGGCAGACATTAACCGGGTAAGCGCCACGATCCACTGATGATGGTCGAGATTCTTGCAGTTGATGAATATCTCGAACGGACGGCGGCCTTCGTGCGGCGTGTCGATATTAAGGATGATGTCGTTGATAGTGACGTACATCGCGTGCTCCTCGATGGGAGGCTTGACCTTGTACGTCGTACCGCGGAGAAGCTCCGGTCGCTCCAGCTTCTCATGCATCCGCACGACATTGCTTTCGGCCGACGATTCAACCTTCAGGTCGACCTTGTTGTCCTTCTCTTCCGGCTTGGCAACCGAATAGCCGACGATTTTCTTGGCAATCTTCACAGACGACATTTTCCTAATTCTCCGCTCACGGACGCCATCAGCGCCCGGCTATCGTAATTGCTGTCAGGGCCTCAGAACTTGCCGTAGTACCCTTCTTTCAATGCGTCATACAGGTTGGCGGCGGTGTGCATCTCGCCTTCGTACTCGATCTCTTCGTCACCGCGCACCTCGACCTCGCTACCGTCCTCCAGGGCGAACACGTAAGTCGTATTCTTCAGGTCCTTCTCTTTGACCAGCACGCCCTGGAATGCCTCGGGATTGAACCGGAACGTGGTGCAACCCTTCAGATCCTTGTCGTAGGCGTACATATAGATGTCTTTGAAGTCCTCGTAGGGGTAGTCCGTCGGAACATTCGCTGTCTTGGATATGGATGAGTCGACCCATGTCTGCGCAGCCGCCTGGATGTCCACATGCTGCCGTGGCCCGATATCGTCGGCGGTGATGAAGTACTCCGGCAACTTCTGATCATCCTGCTCTGCCTCGGGCAGGGCTTCTTTGTTGATCAGGCTGCGGTAAGCCAGCAATTCGAAGGAGAAGACATCCACTTTCTCTTTCGTCTTGCGACCCTCGCGGATCACATTGCGGAAATAGTGGTGAGCGAAGCTTGGCTCGATGCCGTTGCTGGCGTTGTTGGCCAGCGATAAGGAGATCGTTCCGGTCGGCGCGATGGAGCTGTGATGGGTAAAGCGGCAACCGGTGTCCGCCAACTGGTCGACGAGTTCTGGAGCGACCTCCGCCACGCGCTGCATATATCGGCTGTAACGCGCGTGCAGTATCCGTCCGGGTATCTTGGCTCCGACCCGCCAGCCGTCACGACGCATCTCCGGACGCTTGTGCAACATCTCCTCTGTCACAGTGAACTCTTCCACCATGATGGGCGCCGGCCCTTTCTCTTTCGCCAGTTCCAGGCCGGTTTCCCAGCCGGCGAGTGCCAGTTCCA
>Ga0316191_10000062_pt1 | contig 51073 bp, 47 predicted proteins | sample Eddworburr2cm_MG_FD_204928 | JGI IMG/M metagenome (GOLD analysis project Ga0316191, IMG submission 204928) | Coastal sediment microbial communities from Maine, United States - Eddy worm burrow 2 cm | ecosystem: Environmental > Aquatic > Marine > Coastal > Sediment | place: USA: Maine...
GCTCGAGGATCGAGTGCCGGAGCCCGAATGCGCCCAGCAGGCGGAAGGCCACGACGCTCAGGACCGCCACGGGAATGGAGGTGCTGATCGTCAGCCCGGCCTTGAGGCCCAGGTAGGTGTTGGCGAAGCCGAACACCACCCCGAGGATCGCCCCGGTCACGACCGACTTGACCGTGAACTCCGCCAGGGTCTGACCGTGGGTGTAGGGGACGTAGGTCTCCCCTTCCTCGATGACGTAGGCGTTGGTCGGGAGTCGCCGATTCTCCACTTCCGGTCCGTCCTTCCCCCTGCCAGCCGGGCGTGCGAGCGGCCGGCAAGGTTAGCACGAACCCCACGAATCGAGCGGAGGGGCTACTCCCCCACGATGCGGTCGAGGGTCGCCAGGAGGCCCCGGATCTCCCACTCCTGGGTGTCGCCCATGTGCGCGATGCGGAAGGTCTGCTCCTTGAGCTTGCCGTAGCCGTTGGAGATCATGGCCCACTGACGGCCGAGCTCGCGGTTGAGATCGGCCACGGAGATCCCGCGGGTGTTGCGAACGCAGGTCACGGTGGCCGACTCGTAGCCCTCCGGCGCGAAGATCGCGAAGCGCTCTCGGGCCCAGCGCTGCACGATGCCGGCGAGCATGGCGTGACGGGCGAAGCGCTCTTCGAGCCCCTCGGAGAACATGTCGTCGAGCTGGGCGTCCAGGGCCTGGATCTGGGGGATGGCGGGGGTCGAGGGCGTCTGGCCGCGCTCGTCGTACTTCAGGATCTCCAGGAAGTCGAAGTAATAGCCACGGTGCTCGATCGTCTTCGCCTTCTCCAGCGCCTTTTTCGAGACCGAGGCCACCGCGAGGCCCGCCGGCAGCGAGAAGGCCTTCTGGAGCCCGGCCAGGCACAGATCGATGCCGTACTCGTCCACCGGAATCCGCACACCGGCCATGGACGACACCGCATCGACCATGAAGATCACCTCGGGGTGCTGTCTCATGACCTGGGCGATCTCGTCGAGACGGTTCATCACGCCGGTGGAGGTCTCGTTGTGGACGACGGCGACCGCGTCGTAGCCGCCCTCGGACAGCTCCCGGTCGATCATCTCGGCGGTGATCGCCTGCCCCCAGTCGACCTGCAGCCGCCCGGCGGTCTTGCCGTTCGCCTCGGCGACCTTGTGCCAGCGGTCGGAGAACGCCCCCTGCATGCAGCACAGCACGCGGTCCCGGACGCAGTTACGGATCCCGGCCTCCCACACGCCGGTGGACGACGACGTGAACAGGAAGACGTGGCCGTCGGTCTCGAGCAGGCGGCGCAGCTTCGGGATGACGCTCGCGTACAGCGCCTTGAACTCCTCGGAGCGATGGCCGACCTGCGGTCGAGACAGCGCAGCCAGGTTCTCGGAGCGGACCTCGGTCGGACCGGGGATGAACAGTCGCTTGTGGGGCATGGGAACCTCGATGCGTCGGACGGCCTCGGGATGGCTAAAGTGCGAGTCCGGTATCGTCGGGATCTTCGGCGACGATCTCCGCGGCGAGGGTCTCGTCCAGCCACGAGAGAAGCTGGCGGGCGTCCTGGTAGCCGCTCTTCCGCGAGATGATCCGCCCCTCGCCGTCGAGGATCATCAGGGTCGGGTAGCCCATGACGCTGTAGCGCTCGGCCAGATCGTAGCCGGAGACCCCGTCTCTCGGCTCCGTCTCCTCGGAGTCGATGCGGATGGCCACCATGTCTTCCTTGAGACGCTCGACGACGTCGGGGTTCCGGAAGGTCCGGCGATCCATCGCCTTGCACGGACCGCACCAGTCGGCGTAGAAGTCGACCAGAATCGGCTTGCCCTCGCTTTGCGCCTTCTCGAGGCCCGGGCTGTAGTCGAACCACTCCAGGCGGGGCCGGTTGGCGAACGATGCGACGGCCGCGCTTTCCCGGGCGACCCAGGTCGACACCTCGAACCCGAAGAACGCCACCAGCGCCACCAGCGCGGTCACCCCCAGTGCCTTCCCTCGGGGTCTCGGCGCGGTCGCGGGATCGAGGCCTCGGTGGACGTTGCCCGTGGCCGGCATGGCCAACAGCACCAGGGCCATCAAAGCGCCGAAGAAAACGACGTGGTCGATGACCCGCCCGCTCTGCATGACTCTGGCGAGGCCGACGAGGGTCAGGAGGGCGGAGGCGGCCACGCCGGTCCAGCGGGCCAGGCTCTGGCGCTTCACGAGACCCAGGCTCAGAGAGATCCCCAGCACGATCAGGATCACACCACCGACGCGGGCGGCCAGGTTTTGACCGAAGATGGCGGCTCGCACCCCGGCCCACAGGCCGACAACGGCGAACACTACGGCGCCGAAGACAAGACCGAAAGGCATGGCGACTCGATCCTCCGTAGCCCGAAACGACGGCCCCGGGGCTGCCCGGCTTATCGATATACCGCAACGAGCGCATTCCCGCAAACCGCCGCGGGGGGCTGTCTAATCCCGGTCGCGACCTGTTTCTCCCCCGGATCGAACCCCCGGGTGTGATCCGGGTTAAGATGGAAAAACCATGGAGAAACGAGATTCGTTCCGGTTCGGGGTGTGGCTCGCGGTTGTCGGTGTCGCGATCCTGGTCTCGGTCGCGTGCTCGGGCACGAGGGCTGAGACCGTCGATCTCGGCGTGGAGCTGAGGGCCAGGGCCCTGGTTCCGGGCGAGCCGGTCCGGATCGTCGTGACCTCACCGGAGACGCTGGCGTCCGTCGAGGGCACGTTCCTGGGAGAGAAGATCGTCATGGTCCGGACGGGTGCCGCCGGACCGGACGGTGAGCACTGGTCGGGCTGGGCGATGGTGGCCCTCGATCAGGTTGCAGGGCCGACCGCCGTCGAGGTGACCGGAGCGATCGCCGACGGTCGCGTGGCGGCAGGCCGGCTCGACGTCACGGTGGAGCCCAAGGAGTTCCCGAGAGAGGAGCTCTCGGTCGCTTCCAAGTACGTCTCGCCGCCGAAGGAGGTGCAGGAGCGCCTCAAGCGGGAGCGCGCCAAGGTGGCCGAGGTCTACCGCACGCGCTCGGCGATGCCCCCGCCGGCCGAGCCGTTCGGCAAGCCGGTCCCCGGCGAGCCAACGTCGATCTTCGGCACTCGGCGCATCTTCAACGGCGAGCCCCGCTCCCCTCACCCCGGTCTCGATCTGCGCGGGGGCGTCGGGGAGCCGGTCGCCGCGGCCGGGGCCGGCACCGTGGTGATCGCCGAGGAGTTTTACTACTCCGGCAACCTCGTGATCTTGGATCACGGCGGTGGGCTTTTCACCCTGTACGCCCACCTGTCGGAGATCCGCGTCGAGGAGGGCGAGTCGGTAGAGCAGGGCCAGATCGTCGGGCTGGTCGGCGCCACCGGCCGCGTCACCGGACCCCACCTCCACTGGGGCGCCAAGATCGGAAACCGCCCCTTCGACCCCATGGCCCTGGTGGACGCCGAGCTCTTTCGCTAGAAAACTGGGGACAGCACACTCATTTCGGGGTTCTCTGGATTTGTGGAGATGCGTCGGATCACGGAACGCATCGATGCGAGCGCCGAGTCGTGTCGCGCCGAGCGCAGGCACACCCCCTCCCGGTGCCCTTTGAAACCGACGGTCCGGTGCGTCAAAGCCCACGGGTCTGCCGGCAGTCTGGCGCCTAGCGAGGACGCCTGTGACTCTTGCCGGCGGTTTCAGCGGGCACAGGGAGGGGTGTGCCTGCGCTCGGCGCGACACTATGAAGGGAGCGCACTATGCCGCTTCGTCCCCCCCGCCTCGAGGATAGATTTCGCGCAGAAGCTCCCCGTAGGAGCGGCAGACGTCGCTGAAGGTGAAGATGCCGGCGAGGCGGTCGTCCTTGACGACCACGGCGCAGTCGAGATGCTCCTTCGCCATGTGGAGCAGGACAACGTCCAGCGGCTCCGTCAGCTCCACCACGTAGGCATCTCTGAGAGCGACGTCGCCCACGCGCTTCGCGCCCTTGGAGAGGTCGATGGCGCGGCGCCCGATGACGCTGGTGAGGCGCTCGCCGTCCATCACCGGCAGGTGGCGGATCTTGTGCTGGGTCATCATCGCGCGCGCCTCGTCGAGACCGGCCCCCTTCCCGATCGAGTGCGGGAAGGGGGTCATCACGGCCTTGATCGACGGGATGCGCTTCATGGACTTCCGTCAGCCGTCGTGACTTTCCGCGGCCTCCACTGCCTTCCTCAGCGCTCCCAGACGCTTGTCGCGGTCCTGTGCGAAGCGCTGGATGCCCTTCAGGATGCTGGCCGGGTCGAGGCCGGCCTCTTCGATGACGTCGTCCAGCGAGCCGCCGGTGCGCCACCGAGCGTCCTGGTCCGAGGTCAGGGAGTATTCGGCGACGATCGGGTGGGTGATCCAGTCGCGGGTCACCCGTAGCGAGCGGTTCGAGATTGCCATCGAGTCCCAGCGGTCGGCCTCGGAGGCCACCGAGTCGCGGTACGACTCGTCCTGAAGCGCGAAGAGCTGCGGGCTGATGGCGGCCACGACCTTGACGTTCAGTCCCTGCTTGTCGAGGTCGGGGAGGATCTTGAGGAGGTTGGCCGTGGTCGAGGTGCCCTGCACGAAGACCGTACCCATCGGGGGCAGGCCCTTCTTGAACGGCCGGATGACGTACGCTCCGCGGGCGGCCTCGAAGTGGGACGCCATGCCCAGAGCCTCGCGGTCCGGGATCTCGATCGGCGGTCGGGTGAGGTGCAGTGCCACGATAGGGGCGGCCTGTTTCAACGCGGCTCCGAGCACGACGGGGACCTCGTTGTACTCCCACGGGTGGAGATCGATGACGTGCCCCTCGGGAAAGAGCTGGGTGACCCCCGGCGCGAAGACACCGAAGTGGGTCCGGGAGTCTTCGGCCGTCTCGGGGCCCGAGTGGCCCGCGACCCACAGCACCTTGCCGACCTTCAGGTCGGTGTCCTGGGCCAGCTGGCTGAACAGCCGCATCAGGCCGTACTTCAGGTAGCTGAACGACCCGTAAGTCGAGCACGCGGTCCAGAACCCGTTGTAGGCCTTGAAGGGATCGTCAGCCAGGTTCACCGTCGCCGCGCCGACGCAGATGCCGGCGTTGGCGAACTCGGTGATCTCCTGGGGCAGCAGCACCCCCTCGGGATTGGTGTCGCGGTTGAACCATCCCCAGCCGTCGACGCCGTCGTAGCTCTTGGCGAAGCCCGCGATGTTGGTCGACTCGGCGAGATCGGCGGAGCACGCCAGGAACAGCGGCCGACCGTACTCCTGGCGGGCGAAGGTGTTGACCCACGCGCCCCACTGGGCCAGGGCGGCACGGTTGGGCTTCTTCTCTCCCGGCGCGGCCCACATCGACTTCGGGTAGCTCCGGAAGTCGTAGAGGCGCTCGTCTTCGACGATCGCGGCGCCCTTGCCGCCGATGGCGAAGCTCGCAACGCGCTCCGGAACCTCGGCTGCGACCTGGCGCACGCGATCGGAGAGGTACTCCACGAGGGCGTCGTCGCCGTGCATGACGCTCATGGCGATCTCGAAGTTCTTCGACGCCTGCCGCTTCCTCTCTTCCGGATCCTCGGGTGCAGCCTGGCCCACGCCCTCGTACTCGATGCCGTACTTTTCCATGAACCGCTTGCGCACGCCCCAGAACTCCGGGCTGTTCATCTTGTGCGGCGCGCCGTGGGAGACGTTGTCGAACTTGTCGTAGCCCCGGCCCTTGCGGGTCTTGAACCACGCCATCGAGGGCGCCTTGCCGGGGTTCTCACCTCGCGCGGCCTCCAGCACGGCCCGCGTGACGGGTGCCCACTCGCTGCCCTGCTCGGTGCCGGTGACCCGCCAGCCGTACGGCTCGAACCAGGTCACGGGGGTACCGTGGACCACCGAGGAGATCGGCTGGTCGTCGATGCCGAAATCGTTCCAGTCGATCAGGAAGACGAGGTTCGACAGGCCCAGACCCCACGCCGAGTTCTTCGTCTCGTGGCTGCCGCCCGGGGTGAGACCGCCCTCGCCCTCGACGGCGAAGACCTTGACCTCTTCCAGGCCGGCGCGCTTCAGCGCGAACGCCTCGCCTGCCGCCGCGGGCATGCCGTGGCCCGAGGGGCCGGTGTTGAACTTGAGGAAGAGGGTCTTGCCTTCCATCTCGGCGTGACCGGCGAGACCGTGACGGCGACGAAGGGTCAGGAGGTTCTCCCAGGTGAGCGCCCATTTCCCCTCGTCGGGGAAGGCAAAGGCAGCGTCGCCGGTCTTGCGATGGCGCTGTCGGATCGACTCGTTCAGCACCGCCAGAACCGCGTACACCAGGGGAATAGTGTGACCGGCCGACAGGACGAAACGGTCCTGGAGCGTTTTCCAAGGTCGGAGCAGATCCCACCGCATGGCGCCTGACAACAGGGTCGCCAGCATGAGGTGAACCTTCGATCGCGAGCCCCCGGGGTGACCGCTCTGCCGGTAGTTCAGCATCAGGTCGATCATCTCGTCGACGAGATCTTTCGTGACCTCCCAGTGCCGGAAGGCCTTTTCGGATTCGCCGTACATCGTCTCGACCTCTTGCACCTTCACCTTGTCCACGCCGCTTCCTCCTGGTCGCGTCAGCCGTTCTTCTTCATGAATCTCGCGATCCGGCTGAGTCCATCGTCGATGGCCTCGAACGACGAGGCGTACGAGAACCGGATGTGCTCGCCGTCGCCCTCGACACGCGAGCCGAAGTGATTGTCCGCCAGCACGGCCACGCCGACCTCGTACAGCAGTCGCTTGCGGAGCTCGTCACTGTCCTTGGCCCCGATTCGCTCGCAGGCTCCGGAGACGTTCGGCCAGACGTAGAACGCCCCGCCGGGAGTCTGGCAGTCGAAGCCCGGAATCTCGTTCAGCCCTGCCACGATCCGGTCCCGTCGTTGCAGGAAGACGTCGCGCATCTTGGTCACCGACTCCTGGGAAGCCGTCAGGGCCTCCAGCACGGCGTACTGGTTGGGGTGGGCCGGGCACGAGTCGGTGTTGGTCACCCAGCGGGTAAACGCCGGGGCGAGCGTCTCGTTGGCGGCGTATCCGATGCGCCAGCCGGTCATGGCGTAGGTCTTGGAGGCCGAGTCGGCGACGATCGTCCGCGCTTTCATCCCGGGCCTCGCCGAGATGCTGCGGAACTCGCCGTCGTAGACCAGGCCGCAGTAGACCTCGTCGGAGTAGATCCACAGGTTGTCGTAGGGCGCGACGATCTCGGCCAGCTCGTCGAGCTCTTCGGGGCTGATGTTCGACCCGGTGGGGTTGTGAGGGCTGTTGAGAATGAGCAGGCGTGTGTTGTCGTTGACCTTCTTGCGGAGCTCGTCGAGATCGAAGTTGAAGCCCTTGGATTCTCTGAGGTCGATGGGTTTGGGCACGGCCCCGCAGGCCTTGACCTGGGATTCGTAGATCGGGAAGCCGGGATTCGGATAGATGACCTCGTGACCCGCGCCGTAGTCGGTCACCGAGAGAATCGTATACGAGATGAACGGCTTGCCGCCGCACCCCACGACGACGTCGTCGGGCGCGACCTCGATGCCCCGGGTGCGACTGAAGTAGTCGGCCACGGCCTTTCGGAGCGCGGGGATTCCGGGGGACGGCGTGTAGCCGGTGTGGCCCTCGTCGATCGCCCGTTTCCCGGCGGCACGGATGTGCTCCGGCGTGGGAAAATCGGGCTGACCGATGCAGAACGAAACGATGTCTTTACCTTCGGCCTGGAGCTTTCCGACCTCGCCGAGGACCACGAAAGCGTTCTCGGTGCCAAGCTCACGCGCGCGCCTTGAAAGAGACAGCATGGTGTTGACCTCCGGACAGCAGTTCGACGCGGGTCGTCGACTGCGATGCGCCTGTCGCCACGGTGGGTTGAATCAGCAGTGGATTGTAGACGCGATCCTGCAGCGCCATCAAGGGTAACAAATTGACCCTGCAGGTAGTTTGTGATAGCAGCCAGGGGATGGGCCGCTACCGCTACGAGCTGATCCTGGCCGGATTGGTCGCCCTGACCTGGGCGGTTTTCGGGCAGGTCCTGGGATTCGCGTTCGTCGGGATCGACGATCCCGGATACGTCACGAACAACGAGCGTGTCCTGGCCGGCTGGACCGTCGGCAACTTCGGGTGGGCCTTCACCACCCTGGCACAGTCGAACTGGCACCCCCTGACCTGGATCTCCCTGATGCTCGATGCCTGGGCAGGCGGAGGCCAGCCGGCCGTTTTTCACCTGACCAGCCTCCTTCTGCACATCGCCAACACGCTTCTCCTTTTCCACGTCCTGAGGCGAATGACCGGCGCCGAGTGGCGGAGCGCCATCGTGGCCGCGCTGTTCGCGGTCCACCCGCTGCACGTGGAATCGGTGGTCTGGGTGGCCGAGCGGAAGGACGTGCTCAGCACGCTGTTCTGGCTTCTCGCCGTATGGGCGTGGATCGGCTACGTCGAGCGTCCCGGCCCGAGGAGATACGCCCGGGTGGTCCTCGCCATGGTCGGAGGACTGCTTGCCAAGCCCATGCTGGTCACCCTGCCGGTGGTCTTGCTGCTTCTGGACTTCTGGCCCCTGGGGCGATTCGCTCTTCGACGTGGGGACTGGCGTGCGGCGCTGCGCCCCCCGTGGGGAGCCGTGGTCGACAAGATCCCGCTGGCGGCGCTGGCGGCCGCGTCGGCCGCGATCACGCTGCACGCGCAGTCAGCCGGCGGGGCCGTGGGATCCCTCGAGCTGTTTCCCCTCGGCGCGCGAGTGGGCAACGCGCTGCTGTCCTACGTCCGGTACATCGCCCTGATGATCCGGCCGACGGGGCTGGCGATCCCCTACCCCTACGACCTCGAGGCGCTGACACCTCTCCGGGTCGGTGGGGCCGCGATTCTCCTGGCAGCGATCTCGTGGCTGGTGATTCGCAGCGCCCGGTCCCGGCCCTACCTGATCGTCGGCTGGGCGTGGTATGGGGTCACGCTGCTACCGGTGATCGGCATCGTTCAGGTCGGCGGGCAGTCGATGGCCGATCGCTACACCTACGTCCCGCTCACGGGGCTGTTCGTCATGGTCGTGTGGGGCGTCTCGGAATGGGTGGCCACGCGATCGGCCAAGGTCCACGTCGCGGCCGGCGTCACGGCCTCCGGAATCGTGCTCGCGCTGGCGTTGGCCGCCCACGGGCAGGTCGGTCATTGGCGCGACACCACCACGCTGTTCACCCGGGCGCTGTCGGTCACCAGAAACAACGCCGTCGCGCACAACGCCCTCGGCCTCGAGCTCTACAAGCAAGATCGCCTGGAGGAGGCGATAGAACACTACCGCGAGGCGATCGAGATATCGCCGATCTACATGGATGCCCGGGTGAACATCGCCGCGGCGCTGATGCAAGACGGACGAACCGAGGAGGCGATGCAGCACTACCGTGCCGCCATGCGCCTGTCCCCCGGCGAAACACTGATCCCCATGAACCTCGCGGTCGCTTTGATGGGCGAAGGACGTCTCGAGGAGGCCGCCGATCTCTTCCGGCAGGTCCTCGAGGGTCAACCCGACGACCCGTCGGCCCACGGCGCCCTCGGCGTAGTCCTGGCGCGACAGGGCAAGCCCGACGAGGCGATCCCCCACTTCAGAAGATCGGTGGACGCGAGCCCCTCGGACGCCGAGATGCGCGTCAACCTGGGCACTGCCCTGCTGAAGCAGGAATCCTGGCAGGAAGCGCAAACCCAGCTCACCGAGGCGGTACGACTGGACCCCACCAACCTCTCGTCCCGCAAGAACCTGGGCGTCCTGCTGGCCCGCCAGGGCCGCCTCCTCGAAGCGAAAACCCACCTGGAAGCGGCCGCAAGACTGGCCCCCGACGACGAGGGTGCCCGCAAGAACCTGGAGCGCGTCAATGCCCTCATCCAAGAGGGCGCCCCACCCACCCCCTGACTCCATGATCCGAGCCGGGGCGGAGGGCACATCCCCTCCCAGCGACTTTTGAAACCAAGGGCCGACACGGAGCCCAGGTCACCCATGCCCTGCGAACGACCACGGCGCGCGCATCTCCGGAGCCCGAGGTTTCAGCGGGAGTCGGGAGGGGATGTGCCCTCCGCCCCGGCTCGGATCATCCCCGCGAACAGAAAGAGGCCGGCGAAAGATCCGCCGGCCCCTGTTTTCCGCGATGATTTCCCGCAGCTATCAGACGGAGTTCCGCCCGTCCCGAGCAGCCGACCGCGAGTCTCGCCGCACCTCTTCACGCGCCCGACGAACCTCGTCCGTGACCGCCCGCTGCTCCTCGCGAGCCTCACGCACAGCCTCCCGGTAGGCTTCGCGAGCCTCCTCGATCGCCTGCCGGATCTCCTGATGAACCTCGCGAGACGCATCCCGATAGGCTCGCTGCGCCTCTCGGAGCACATCTGTGTGATAGGCCGAAGCGCGCGGACCGGAGACTTCATCGTCCTCTTCCGCCTCGGGAATCGAGATGTGGATCGTCTTGATGGCGCGGTCCCGGACGACGTCGATCGTGATGGTCTCGCCGTCCTTGTTCATGAGCGCCTGGATGAGATCGCTGGAGCTCTCGATATCGTCACCGTCCACGGCGATGATCAGATCCCCGACCTCGATGCCCGCCGTCTCGGCCGGCATGTCTTCGAGGACCTTGCCGACCAGAACGCCGGCGTCCTCGGTGGCACCGAGGTGGACCCGCAGCTCGGGAGTCGTGTCCACGAGCTGCACGCCCAGCACGGGGCGCGAGTGAGAAAAGAACCGCAGCTGGTTGCTGCGGAGATCGAGATTGGGAATCTCGAGATTCAGACCCTTGAGACGCTCCTGGAGCTCCTGCATCCGCTCGCCCAGCTCCTCCTCGTCGAACTCGAACTGGAAGTCGGGGGCCTCGCCGCTCCAGGAAAAGCTGAAGCTCCCCGGGCGCTCGCCCAGCTCGGCGTTCAGCGTCTGGCGGCTGCCGTCGCGCAGGACCTCCAGCTGCACGCTCTCGCCGGGCTCGGCATCGTGGATCTTCTCGGTCAGCGAGCGCGGGCCTCGCACCGGCTGGCCGTTGAATCCGACGACGACGTCGCCACTCTGCAGGCCCGCCTGCTCGGCAGGAGAGTCTTCCATGACGCGCTTGATACGGGCTCCACCCTCCGGGCTCTCCGTCTCTTCCTGGACGGAGACCCCGAGGTAGGCGTTCTCGCCGTCGCCGATCTTCTGAACGAAGACTTTGTCCGGCGTGTCGTCGTCGCCCGCCAGGGCCGGCCATCCGGCAAGCGCCATCAACGAGACCAGCGCAATGGCGCCCGCGAACATCGTGATTCCGGGAATTCGCTTCATGACCTTGCTCCTCTCGGGCCCTGCTACGCCGCGGGCTCCACCGGATACTACGCCCGGCCCTGGAGAAAAGTCGAAGTGTCGTAGGATGTCCACTCATGGAGGAGAGAGTGGGGAACAGCGCGGCCCGGGACCTTTCCGGGCGGGTCGCCATCGTCACAGGTGGAGGAACCGGCCTGGGGCTCGAGATCGCCCTGGTCCTGGCCCGTCGGGGCGCCGCCGTCGCCATCGCCAGCCGGTCGCCCGAGCACCTCGAGGCCGGGCGGGTGGCGCTGGAGGCCGAGGGAGCCCGAGTGCTCAGCGTGCCGTGCGACGTTCGCGACCCGCACGCGGTTCGCCGCCTCGTGCGCGAGGTCGAGGAGGAGCTCGGGGCGGTCGACATCCTGGTCAACAACGCCGCCGGGAACTTCGTCCGCCCGGCCGAGGCGCTTCCGGAGAAGGCGTTCGCCAACGTCGTGGACATCGTCCTCAATGGCACCTTCAACTGCTCGCGCGCCACGGGGCGGGCCATGATCGCCGGAGGCCGCGGCGGCGTGATCCTCAACGTCGTCGCCACCTACGCCTGGACCGGAGGTCCCGGAACGATCCACTCGGCCTGTGCCAAGGCCGGCGTGCTGGCGCTCACCCGGACCCTGGCGGTGGAGTGGGCCCGACACGGGATCCGGGTGGTGGCGATCGCTCCCGGACCGTTCGAGTCCGAGGGCGCCTCCGATCGCCTGTGGCCCTCGCAAGAGCTGGAAGAGAGAGTCCGGCGGAGCATCCCTCTCGGCCGCTTCGCCACGCGCAAGGAGGTCGCAGCCGCGGCCGCATGGTTGCTTTCGGACGACGCCGCCTACGTCACCGGGGAGTGTCTCACCCTTGACGGCGGCGGATGGCTCGGGCGCGGCGTGCTCGGTGCCGACGAGCCGATTCCGAAGGTCCGGAGAAGGCGAAGATGACACGGGAGGTCGAACGATGCGACGGTGGTGGAGGATCGCGGTGATCGGGTTGGTGCTGGTGCCCCCGTCGGCGGACTTCGGAGCGGATCGGACCGGGGGGGAGATGTTCGCCACCCGCTCGGTGGTCTACGCCCGTAACGGCATGGTGGCCGCCGCGCACCCGCAGGCCGTTCGGATCGGCGTCGAGATCCTGAAGCAGGGAGGCTCGGCCGTGGACGCCGCCATCGCCGTCAACGCGGCCCTCGGCTTTCTCGAGCCGACCGCGAACGGCATTGGCGGCGACCTGTTCGCGATCGTGTGGGACGCCGAGACCGGCCGGCTGTACGGCCTGAACGCCTCGGGGAGGGCGCCGGCCTCACTCACGGCCGATAAGGTCCCGGCCGAAGAGGACGGCACCATCCCCCTGTACTCGCCCTATGCCTGGACGATCCCCGGCACCGTGGACGGGTGGTTCACCCTTCACGAGAAGTTCGGGGCACTGCCGATGAAAGAGCTCCTCGCGCCCGCGATCCGCGCGGCCCGCGACGGGGAGCCGGTACCCGAGGTGATTGCCGCGGCCTGGGAGCGCTCGGCACGGGTCTTCCGCGACAAACCCGGATTCGCATCGACATTCCTGCCCGATGGGCGGGCCCCACGGGTGGGCGAGACCTTCCGGAACCCCGACCTGGCCAAGAGCCTCGAGCTGATCGCCGAGCACGGCGCCGACGCCTTCTATCGTGGAGCCATCGCACAGGCGATCGTCGCCTTCTCGGAGAAGCACGGTGGGTTCATCGCCAAGGAAGACCTGGCCGACCACCACTCCGACTGGGTCGAGCCCGTGTCGACGACCTACCGCGGGGTCGAGCTGTGGGAACTCCCCCCGAACGGCCAGGGCATCGCCGCTCTCCAGATGCTGAACATCCTCGAGTCGTTCGATCTCAGCGGGATGGGCCGCGACTCGGTGGATTTCTGGCACGTGATGGTGGAGGCCAAGAAGCTCGCCTTCGAGGATCGCGCGAGGTTCTACGCCGACCCCGAGTTCGCCGAGGTCCCGGTCGAGTGGCTGATCTCGAAAGAATACGGTCGCGAGCGCGCGACCCTGATCGACATGAAGCGCGCGGCCCGCACGGTCGAGGCGGGCCACCCGCCGCTGTCCGAGGGCGACACCACCTTCCTGTGCACCGCGGACGCCAAGGGGAACATGGTCTCGCTGATCCAGAGCAACTACACCGGCTTCGGTTCGGGCTATGTGGTCGAGGGGTGGGGCTTCGGGATCCAGGATCGCGGCGGGCTATTCAACCTCGACCCCGATAGCGCCAACTACCTCGAGCCCGGCAAGCGGCCGTTCCACACGATCATTCCCGCCTTCGCCACCCGCGACGGAAAACCGTGGATGGCCTTCGGGGTCATGGGGGGCGACATGCAGCCGCAGGGACACGTTCAGGTCCTGGTCAACCTTCTCGACTTCGAAATGAACCTGCAGGAGGCAGGCGACGCCGCGCGGTACTACCACGGCGGGTCGTCGGAACCGACCGGGACGCTCATGACCACCGGCGGGGTGCTGTCCCTGGAGACAGGCGTGTCGGCGCAGATCCGGCGCGACCTGGCGAAGCGCGGCCACCGCATCGCCGAGACGGTCGGCCGTTACGGGGGCTACCAGGCCATTGTGCGGGATCCGGAGACCGGCGTCTACGCCGGGGCCACCGAATCCCGCAAGGACGGCTGCGCGCTGGGGTACTAGGGGCTCGTGATCACGCCGCAGGCGATCCGGCCGCCGGCCGCGCCGGTCGGCTGCGTGGTGAAGTCGTCTTCCGCTGCGTGGACGACGATCGACTTGCCGACCACGTCGTCGAGTGCGCCGCTGCCGATCGTCCACATGCTCGTGGTCAGCGTCAGCGGGCCGTTTCCGACCTCGTCGGCCTCGACGTTGCCGAGATCGCCGAGGTGAAACGGCGCCTCGTTCCACTTTCCGTGGTCCATATCCAAAGGGTTCCAGTGGCCGCCGGCGGACGATCCGTCCTCCGCGGAGCAATCGCCGAACTCGTGAATGTGCGCCGCGTGCACGCCCGGCGGCAGGTTCTGGAGACTGAGATAAAGCGTGACCTTATCCCCTTCCAGAACGAACGTCGCGTTGCCGGTCACCTCGCTGCCGCTCTTCGGCTCCATCTGGGCCGACGCCTCTGTCCCGGCGGACTTGGCACCCAGTTCCAGTGCCTCGGTCTCCTCGGTGGCCTTCTCACCGCCGCAGCCCACCAGTGCCAGGACCAGAACGGCTAACCCTACCCAACCCACTCGCGTCTTGAACATCTTCGGTCTCCTCCTTCAGTCGTCATGTGTTCCGGCCCTTGCCAGTGCGTCCCGCACCACCGCGTCGTCCGCGCGATGCGGCAACGTGACCTCCAGCCGTGCTTCCGCCCCCATGGCGCGGCGCGCGGCGAACCCCGCCTCCGGGTTGCCCGCCCACGCCCGTCGAGCGATGCCGTTGTTGACGTCCCAGGCGATCATGCTCCGGATTCTGCGGTCGGCGTCGTCGCTGCCGTCGAGCACCATCCCGAAACCGCCGTTGATCACCTCTCCCCACCCGACGCCACCGCCGTTGTGCAGGCTCACCCACGTGGCGCCTCGGAACGCATCCCCGATGACATTGTGCACCGCCATGTCGGCGCACAGATCGCTACCGTCACGAATGTTGGCCGTCTCGCGATAGGGCGAGTCGGTACCCGAGACGTCGTGGTGGTCTCGCCCCAGAACCACCGGCGCCGACACCCGACCCTGGCGGATCGCGTCGTTGAACGCCAGCGCGATTCGCTTCCGGCCTTCCTCATCGGAGTACAGGATGCGCGCCTGCGAGCCGACCACCAGGCGGTGCTCTTCGGCCTGTCGGATCCACCGGAGGTTGTCGAGAAGCTGGAGCCGGATCTCGGGCGGCGCCTCGGAGGCCATCTCCTCGAGGACGTCGCCGGCGATCCGGTCGGTGGCGCGGAGATCCTCGGCGTTGCAGGACGTGCACACCCAGCGGAACGGACCGAATCCGTAGTCGAAGCACATCGGGCCCATGATGTCCTCGACGTAAGACGGGTACCGGAACCTCCCGTCGGGCAACGTCACGGGCGCTCCGGCGCGGCTCGCCTCGAGAAGAAATGCGTTGCCGTAATCCCAGAAGCGCATGCCGCGTTCGGCCACGCCGTCGATGGCAGCGACCTGCCGCCGCAGCGAATCGTGGACCCGCTCCCTGAAGCCGGCAGGATCCACCCGCATCATCTCGTTGGCGGCCTCGAGGCCGAGATCCACCGGGTAGTATCCACCGCCGTAGGGGTTGTGAAGCGAGGTCTGGTCGGAGCCGAGCTCGATCTCAACCCCGGCCGTGACCAGCCGCTCCCAGAGGTCGACCACGTTGCCCAGGTAACCCAGGGAGAGGGGCTCTCCCGCCTTCTTCGCTGCCTCGACCCGCGCGAGCACTCGGTCGAGGTCGGTCTCGTATTCCTGCAGCCACCCCTGCTCGTGGCGCTTCTTGAGGGCGTTCGAGTTGATCTCCGCGATCACACCCACCGCGCCAGCAATGACCGCCGCCTTGGCCTGGGCGCCGCTCATGCCTCCGAGGCCCGAGGTGACGTAGACCTTGCCGGCGAGTCCTTCTTCGTCGGGGACGCCGAGGTACCGACGGGCGGCGTTGAGGAGCGTGATCGTCGTGCCGTGAACGATGCCCTGGGGGCCGATGTACATGAAGCTCCCCGCGGTCATCTGTCCATAGGAGGTCACCCCGAGGGCCGCCAGGCGATCGTAGTCGTCCAGGCTGCTGTGGTTGGGGATCACCATCCCGCACGTCACCACCAGGCGCGGTGCGTCGGGACTCGACGGGAACAGCCCCAGGGGATGGCCGGAGTAGAGCACCAGGGTCTGCTCGTCGGTCATCTCCGAGAGGTACTTCATCGTGAGGCGGTACTGCGCCCAGTTCTGGAAGACGGTGCCGTTGCCGCCATAGGTGATCAGCTCATCGGGGTGCTGAGCCACCTCGGGGTCGAGGTTATTCTGGATCATGAGCATGATCGCGGCGGCCTGACGGCAGCGCGCCGGGTAGGCGTCGATCGGCCGTGCCCCCATCGCGTACTCGAGCGGACGGAACCGGCGCATGTAGATGCGCCCGTCGGTCTCCAGCTCCCGGGCGAACTCCCCCGCCAGCTCCCGGTGCCACTCGGGAGGGAAGTAGCGCAGAGCGTTCTTGAGGGCCACCTCTTTCTCGGCCGGGGATAGCACCGGCCTGCGACGGGGTGCCGGGTTGTCGCCGGCATCGTGCGCGCGCTTCGGCGGGAGCTCCGAAGGGATCCCCTCGGCGACCCGTGCCCTGAATTCCTCTTCGGTCGTTCGTATTTTCATGGGTCGATCCAGCTCCGCTCCCCGGAGCCGGATGATATCAAAGGGCCCCGCCCTGTCGCCCGAACTCGAAGCGGAGCGCAGCTTCGAGATGGGGGTGGCGGAACGAAAAGCCGGACTCCTCCAGTTTCCGCGGTCGGACCCGCACGCTCGACAACAGCGCTTCGTCGGCCATCTGGCCTACGGCGAGCCGCAGGGCGAACGCGGGCACCGGCAGCAGCGTGGGACGCCTCAGCACCCGACCCAGGGTACGGGTGAACACCTCGTTGGTCACCGCCTCCGGGGCGGTCGCATTGACGGGTCCGCTCAGGGTCGGCGTGTCGATCGCGAACCGGATCGCTGAGATCAGATCGTTCAGCGCGATCCAGCTCATGAATTGCCGCCCGCTTCCGAGCCTTCCCCCGAGACCGAGATTGAAAGGCAGGAGCATGCGGGGAAGCGCTCCCCCGCTCCGACTCAGGACGACGCCGATCCGAAGCGTGACGACTCGGATCCCCGCCTCCTCGGCGCCGGAAACCGCCGCCTCCCACGCCTGCACGACCTCGGGTAAGAAGCCCTGCCCCGGTGGGCTGGTCTCGTCGAGAAGCTCGTCCCCGCGGTTGCCGTAGTAGCCGATGGCGGACGCGCTGACGATCACGCCTGGAGGAGCCTTGAGCCGGGCGAGCGCGTCGCACAGTAGCCGCGTGGCGCCGACGCGGCTGGCGCGGATCCTCTCCTTACGCGACGCCGACCAGCGGCCCGAGGCGATGCTCTCGCCGGCCAGGTGCACCACCGCATCCAGCCCCTCGAGCCTCTCGGCCTCCACCTCGCCCGACTCCGGAGCCCACGACACCTCCGTCTCATCCACCGCCGGCCGGCGCACGAGGCGCCGGATCTCGTGACCTTCGTTGGCCATGAGGCCCGCGAGGGCTGAACCGATCAGTCCGCTCGCGCCGCTGATCGCGATCCGGAGCGACTCGCGGGACCCCGATTGCCGATCTTGATCGTCCATATCCGTATTCTCCCACGTGCGTCGATCCTCACTCGACTATCATGAGCCACCGCCATGAATTCAGGACTCCAGGGAAGCCGGGACCGCTTCGACCGCTCGCGGCAAACCGCCGGGATGTTCCTGGGTCCGGCGGCGTTCCTGGCGGTTCTCGTCAGCCCGACGGGCCTCGAGCCCTCGACCCACCGCCTGGCGGCGATCTTCGCGCTGGTCGTCGTCTTCTGGATCACCGAGGCGATCCCCCTTCCCGCCACCGCGCTTCTCGGCCCCGCCCTCGCGGTGGTCGTGGGGGTCGCGGGAGCTCGCGAGGCCTTCGCGTCGTTCGGTCACCCAATCATATTCCTGTTTCTCGGGTCGTTCCTGATCGCCCGCGCGATGATGAAGCACGGGCTCGACCGCAGGATCGCGTTGTTCGTTCTCTCCAGACCGTGGGTGGGAGAGCACCCCGGCCGGATTCTGCTGGCGTTCGGAGCCATCGCCGCCTTCCTGTCGATGTGGATGTCCAACACCGCGACGACCGCCATGATGCTGCCCATCGGCCTGGGCGTGCTCCGGACCCTTCCGCTGGGCGGGCGCGACGACGCCGGCGAACCGTCCTCGACCTACGCGACCGGATTGATGCTGATGATCGCGTACTCGTGCAACGTCGGCGGAATCGCGACCCCGGTCGGAACGCCCCCGAACCTGATCGCCATCGGCATGCTCGAGAAGGTCCTGAACCGCGACATCTCGTTCGTGGAGTGGATGTCGTTCGGCTTGCCCGTTGCCGTGGTGTGCTTTGTCTTTCTCTACGCTTTTGTGCGCCGGAGGTTCTGTCCGAATGCAGGCGCCATCGACGGTGCGGCTGCCGTCATTCGCGGCGAGCGTACCAAGCTGGGAAAGTGGCGCGCGGGAGAGAAGGCGGCCCTGACGGCCTTCCTCGTGGCGATAACGCTCTGGATGCTGCCGGGCGTGGTCGGTCTGGTCGTGGGTTCGGAGTCTCTGGCGACGAAGACCTTGTCGGGTGCGCTGCCGGAGGGTGCCAGTGCCATCCTGGCGGCCACGCTCCTCTTTCTGATCCCGGTCGACTGGAAGTCACGCGAATTCGCCCTCGACTGGAATGAGGCGGCGCGGATCGACTGGGGCACCATCCTGCTTTTCGGCGGCGGACTCTCCCTGGGCGGGCTCGCATTCTCGACCGGTCTCGCCGAGGCGATCGGTGGGGCGGCGCTGGGAGAAGCCGGCGCCCTGGGGATCGCGGCGATGGTGCTGATCGCGGTCTTCGTCGCCAACATCATGACCGAGTTCATGTCGAACACGGCGATGGCGAACCTGCTGATCCCGATGTTCCTGGCGCTCGCCGCAGCCGGCGCCGGTGGCTCGATGCTCCCCGCGCTCGGGGCGACGCTCGGGTGCAGCCTGGCGTTCTGTCTTCCGGTGGCCACTCCGCCCAACGCCATCGTCTACGGCAGCGGCCGCGTGCCCCTCACCGCGATGATCCGCACCGGGGTCGTGCTCGATCTCGGCTGCGGCCTGCTCACCTGGGCAGGCTTGCTTGTCTTCGCCCGCTGAGGCGGGTGGGGACGGACCTCCACCCGGGCGGCGCGCCGCGCCGCCTACCGGGTGGACGAGCTGGGTGGGGGTGGAGGTCCTGAAGGGACTAGCTGACGGGAACGATGCAGTCGACCGGGCAAGCCACGATGCACTGGCTTTCGCCCTCTTCCTCGCACTCGGTGCACTTCTCGGCTTCGATGATGTAGATATCGTCGCCTTCAGTGATGGCGTCGCGAGGGCAGACCGGCTCGCATGCCGCACAGTTGATGCATTCTTCAGTGATCGTCAGAGCCATGTTCTTTACCTCCTTGGTGAGTCCGGCGGGCCCTTACTCATTGCGGTCCCTCCGGGGAAAATCAACATAGCCCTATCGCCCGAAACGGGCCGTGAGAACTGGCGACCCAAGTCAAGGAAACGCCTTGGTATTAGGATGTTTTCTGTCCACTTTGAGACGAGCTCCGCGCGCCCGGAAGCGTCGTCGCCGTTGCGGGAGCACACGGGTCGACAGGCGTCCAGATCCTTCTCGGACCGCGGAAGTCTCGTTTGTCCGCTTCGCCCGTTGGCGCTCCGGCGCCCGGACGTCTACCCCTGTCATTCCACGCTGACGACCGCCGATTGGGGCGTTCCGGCAGACACACACCAGGGCCGTTGGCGGCGATGTGACAAATAGAGATTATTCAGTAGAATCCTCCTCTCTTTGCCTGGGGTTTTTGGGGATCCGGGCCCTGAAACCTCGGGATTCTCGATTCCCGGCCGAGGCGAACCAGCCATGATCGTTGGTGTTCCCAAGGAGACATTCCCGGGGGAGCGGCGCGTTGCGCTCGTTCCGACGGCTCTGCGCCCGCTGATCAAAGCGGGTCTGGAGGTGATCGTCGAGTCCGGCGCCGGCGCCGACGCCGGATACCCCGACTCGGCATACGCCGACAAGGGCGCCAAGATCGCGAGCTCGCGCGACGAGGTCTTCGGGGCCGATATCGTCGTCCAGGTTCGGGGTTACGGCGCGAACCCGGAGGAGGGCAAAGCCGACGTCGAGCGGCTGCGACGCGGGCAGATCGTCATCGGAACGTTCGAGCCGCTGACCTCGATTCCGGCCGCGAAGGAGGTCGCCGCCAAGGGCGCGACACTCTTCGCCATGGAGCTCATCCCCCGCATCACACGGGCGCAGTCGATGGACGTCCTGTCGTCGATGGCCACCATCGCGGGGTACAAGGCGGTGCTTCTAGGCGCCAATCACCTTCCGAAGATGTTCCCGATGATGATGACCGCGGCGGGAACGATCTCCCCGGCCAAGGTCTTCGTGGTCGGCGCCGGCGTGGCCGGGCTGCAGGCCATCGCGTCGGCGAAGCGTCAGGGAGCCATCGTCGAGGCCTACGACGTGCGACCCGCGGTGAAGGAGCAGATCGAGAGCCTCGGAGGGAAATTCCTCGAGCTCGAGCTCGAGGCGGGCGACGCCGAGGACAAGGGTGGCTACGCCAAGGCCATGGGCGAGGAGTTCTATCGCAAGCAGCGGGAGATGATGACCAAGGTCGTCGCGGAAAACGACGTCGTCATCACCACCGCAGCCGTTCCGGGCAAGAAGGCCCCGATCCTGATCACCGCCGAGATGGTTCGCGGCATGATGCCCGGCTCGGTGATCGTGGACCTCGCCGCGGAGCGCGGCGGGAACTGCGAGCTGACGCGTGCCGGGGAGACGGTGGTGGAAAACGGCGTGACGATCATCGGGCCGCTGAACATCCCGACCACGCTCCCGTTCCACGCCAGTCAGATGTACGCCAAGAACGTTGCGACCTTCCTGGCCCACCTCGTCAAGGACGGGAAGGTCGAGCTGAACATGGAAGACGAGATCACTAGGGACACGATGGTCTGTCGCGACGGCGAGCTCGTGAACCCCGCCATGCGCGAGGGTGCGAACGTCACAACGACAACCGCGGGGTCCGGTGGGGAAGAATGATGGAATCCTTCGTCATAGCTCTCACGATCTTCGTGCTCGCGATCTTCGTGGGCTTCGAGATCATCACCAAGGTCCCGCCGACCCTGCATACCCCGCTGATGTCGGGATCCAATGCCATCTCGGGCATCACCCTGGTGGGTGCTCTGCTCTCGGCGGGCTCGGAGCACAGCACGCTGACCACCGTCCTCGGGTTGATCGCGGTGATCTTCGCCACCATCAACGTTTTCGGCGGCTTCCTGGTCACCCACCGCATGCTCGACATGTTCAGGAAGAAGAGCTAACGCCATGAGAATCACGATCATCAATCTGGCCTACCTGCTCGCCTCGGCGTTGTTCATCTTCGGCCTCAAGGGGCTGACGCACCCGCGTACCGCCGTGCGCGGGAACATGCTGGGCGCCTCGGGGATGCTGCTCGCCATCGTGGTGACGCTCTTCGACCGCAAGATCATCGACTTCAAGCTGATCATCCTCGGGCTGCTCATCGGCGCCGTCATCGGCCTGGTGCTTGCGCTCAAGATCCAGATGACCGCCATGCCGCAGCTCGTCGCGCTGTTCAACGGCTTCGGAGGCGGGGCCTCGGTGCTGGTCGCCGGCGCTGCCCTGATCGAGGTCACGACTCCCGGCTCCGGCATCGGCGTCATTCGCGAGGCGCTGGCGGGGGCACAGCCGTCGCTGCAGTTGACCGTCGCGACGGTGGCCTCGGGCCTGATCGGCGCCGTGACCTTCTGGGGCAGCCTGATCGCCTTCGGAAAGCTCCAGGAGGTCCTCACGACCAACCCGGTTCTCTTTCCGGGGCAGAAGGCGCTCAACGCCGTGCTGTCGCTGGCGGCCATCGGCCTGGGGGGCTGGATCGTCATGAACCCCGAGGCGACTTTCGCGTACTGGGCCCTCGTGGCCGTGGGATCGCTGCTCGGCGTCCTCTTGACCATCCCGATCGGTGGCGCGGACATGCCGGTGGTCATCTCGCTGCTGAACTCGTATTCGGGTCTGGCGGCCGCCTCGACCGGTTTCGTGCTGTCCAACAACATGCTGATCATCGCCGGCTCCCTGGTGGGGGCGTCTGGCATCATCCTGACGATGATCATGTGCAAGGCGATGAACCGCTCGCTGACCAACGTCCTGTTCGGCGGCGTAGGAGCCGAGGTCACCACCGGTCCCGGGGCGGACGAGGTTTACGCCGGAAAGGTCAAATCGACCTCGGGCGACGAGGTCGCGATGCTGCTCGAGGGTGCGCGTCGCGTCGTCTTCGTGCCCGGCTACGGCATGGCGGTGGCCCAGGCACAGCACGCGGTGAAGGCGCTGGCGAACATCCTGGAAACCAACGGCTGCGAGGTCGCCTACGCCGTCCATCCGGTGGCAGGGAGGATGCCCGGTCACATGAACGTCCTGCTGGCCGAGGCCGACGTTCCCTACGATCAACTCAAGGACATGGACGAGGTCAATCCGACCTTCGCCCAGACCGACGTCGCCATCATCATCGGCGCCAACGACGTCGTCAATCCGGTGGCCCGCACCGATCCCACGAGTCCCATCGCCGGCATGCCGATCCTCGACGTTGACTATGCCCGGACGGTGGTCGTCATCAAGCGGAGCCTGAGTCCGGGCTTCGCCGGGATCCCGAACCCGCTGTTCGCCGCCGACAACACGCTGATGTTCTTTGGCGACGGCAAGCAGGCCATACAGGACATTACGGCAGCGCTGAAGGAGGCGTTGACGGGCTAGCAGGCAGCCGCGGGTAGGGACCCGAGCACCGTCGCCCTCGAAGACTCACGATACCCCGCCCTGAAATGCTTTCAGGGCGGGGTTCCTCAACAACCGGGCCGAGCCACCGTCGCTCACTCGGTATCGATCAACCGGTGACGAGCACCGCCACCCCGGCGATCGCCATAAGGGTCCCGACCAGCCCGCGGGCGGTCACCGGCCGCTTGTCAACGACGCGCTCGATCAACAGGCTGAACAGCGGCGACGTCGACAGGAGCACGGCGGCAACCGACGCCGGGGCCAGAGCCACGCCGGCCATCATCGCGAACAGCGCCAGGTAGGTACCGAAGAAGGTCGCGGGCACCACCCGGACGAGGTCGGGACGGCTCCGAGCGACACGGCCGAGCCTGCGGAGCTGCCCGCCCGCCGCCCCCAGCAACGCCAGGCCGATCGCCGCCGCGGCCAGACGGAAGAAGCTCGCCGCGATCACCGGAACCTCGGCCATCCCGACCTTGGCGAGCACGAGACCGCTCCCCTGCCCGAACGCGGCCAGGATCGCCAGGAGAACGCCGGCGGCCGCCCAGGACCGGGTGCCGAACACCTTGCCGGACCCCGGCTCGGCGCTCTCACCACGCTTCGTTCTTGATGGAGCGACGACGACCCCCACGCCCACGAGCACGATGACCGCCCCGACGGCCTGGATCGGGGTAGGCCGCTCGCCCTGCCACAGGGCCGCGATGACCGCGGCGAAGACCGGCGACAGCGTCTGCAGGAGCAGCGTGCGATGCAGCCCGAGCCGTGTCACGGCCGCGAACAAAGCGGTGTCGCCCACCGTCAGGCCGATCACCCCCGACGCGGCCAGAAGCGTCAGATCGCGCGTGGACGCGGTCCACAGCGTTCCGGCCTGACCGAGCGCAAGAACGGTAGCGCCCTGGAGCACCGTGGCGAGCGCGCACTTGGCCAGGTTGATGGTCCGCGCACCGTGGGTCGCGATCGACGCGCGGAATACGGCCAGCGAAAGGGCCCACAGGAGAGCCGCTGTCAGACAGGCCGCTTCGCCGGCAAGCGTGGTGGGCACGGGGTCGGGCCGCTCCTCAGCCCACCGGACGCAACACGATCCGCTGCCGCGCCGTCCGGATCTTCTCGACCTGACCGCCGTCGCCGATGAAGTAGCGGAAGACGATCACGCCCGTTTCGCCGGGCGCACGAACGACGGAGGCGCCCTCGAGGTCGGGTTCGGAATCTTGCGGCCCGATCAGCACGACGTCGAATTCCGGACCGGAAAGGCTCCGATCGTTCGTCGCGTAGAAATTGTCCGTATTGCTTCCGTACATCGAGAGCGAGACGTAGCTCCCCGGGACCGGAGCGGTGATCCGCAGCGGACCGCCCTCGAGATCGAACACCGCCAGGGAGTAGAGCAGATCCGGGCTGGGCCTCACGATCCGGAGTTTCCCGGCGGTGACCTTCGGGACGTGGAACACACGGTTCGAGGTGTACTGCGTCTTGAAGGCAAGCATGATCGCGGAGGGATAGACGCGGATCGCTCCGACGTGGACGATCGCCGCCAGGACGAGCGTCATGACGATCCAGAGGGTGACGTTCCGACGGCGTTTATCGATCGGGACAGCCCTCCCTGATGATCCGTGGAAGCTCGACCGCATCGAGATCGCCGGAGAGAGTCGGCCCGGGGCTGTAGATCCTGAGCGCCAGATCGAAAGCGCCTTCTCCGCCGGTGGGGATCCAGTTTCCGTCTCTCGGGGAGCCCGACAGGTGGATGGCGTAGCCGCCGTCCGGTTCCCTGTCAACGTTGGCGTCGTTGTAGGAGTAACGATTCAGCGCGTTGGGGATCAGGTGCAGGTCCTCGGCGTAGGCGGTGATGCTCCACCAGCGCGCGTCCAGATCCCGGCCTTCGAGCCGGTACGTGCAGACACGCCTCAGCTCGTCGCCCTGTTCGTCCCGGTCGGCGATGAAGTAGATCGCCTCCGACCGGTTGAGTGCCAGCAGACCGCCCCGGGCGATCCTTGCTCGAAGGAGGTCGCTTGCCGCGCTGCTGCCGACCAGCGGATAAAACTTCCAGGCGCCGTACCGTACCGCTTCGGATCCTGAACCGGCCACGACCCACCATGCCGAGCCCGCCCCGAGAACCAGGGCGACGACGATCGCGGAACCGAGGTACAGCAGGTGCTTCATCGCTTCGCGGGGCCTCCGCGGCGGAAGGATACTCCGCTCGTAGGCCTATCTTCCGGAAACGACCGACTCGAGACCCAGGAGCTCTCGGATCGTCGGTTCGAGACGCGTCATGCCGTTCGCCAGGCCGAGCCTCAGCGCCGCTTCCGCATCGGCGCCGTGAAGCCACGCGGCGCGCAACGCGAGGATCGCGCCGATGCGATTGCCACTGGCGCAGTGCAGAAGCACGGGTCCCGTGGCCGCCGCCTCGGCCAGCGCCCCGTCCAGCCGCTCGACCGTCTCACGGGTGAGCCCCTTTGCCCCCGCCACCGGGATGGAGACGTACTTCATCTCCAGGCTCTCGACGGCCTCGGCCTCCCACTCGAACCCCTTCTCGGCGTCGATCCGGAGGTTGATCACGGTGCGGAAGCCGGCGTCCGCGGCGGCCTCGATCTGCTCTGGTGTGGGCTGACCGCCGCTGAGCACACCGGTCATCGGGATCCGGGCTCCGGGGATCGAGAGCAGCTCGGTCGCCTGGGCGGCCAGGGCTCCTGACCCGCAATCGTGGGCGAACGCTGCCGTCGAAAAAGCGGCGACGGCGACGAGAACGACGAACTGGGAAACAGATGCACGCATCGGGATCGGTCCTCCGTTAGATCGGTGATCGGGGCGGCGGGGTCGGACGGATTGTAACCCAGGATCCGGGGCAGCGCCCGGGATGCTGGTCATGGGGTTCTCGTCGATCTCGATGTAGCCCCTGTTGTTGACCTTCAGGCCAGGCGTGGTTTGCGTCAACATCACTTCTTTGCAGTATCCTCAGAGCTCGGTTTTGCATCCCTGTAACCGGACGGGCGCGGGACAGGCGCCGGGCGACGGATTGCAGCCGAGGGAGCCGATGCCGATCTACGAGTTCCAGTGCAAGAAGTGCGGTGAGACCTTCGAGGCGCTACGACGCGTGGGCGACACGGGGCGCGATCTGGCCTGCCCCTCGTGTGGGACGAAGGCCCCCGAGAGGATCTTCTCGGTGTTCGCAGCCGGGGCCGGCGGCGGCTCGACTCCTACCGGCTTCGGCTGAGCCTCCTGACCTCGCGCCCCGGTGGGGCATACCGAACCCCTTGAAAGCAACGGCCTGCCTGGCGTTCGCTCTCGGTACTGCGGTACTGACGATGATCTGGGTCACCCGGATCCTGGACGCCAACGTCGAAGCTCGACGGCTCGCCGCGGAACAGCCGCGTCATAGCCAGACAACCCGACTCGACGCCAGCCGGTTCGGTCAGGCCCCGAGCGCGCCGGTCGCCTGATCGATCTGGTCGGGACTGACGTACAGGATGTAGCCATAGGCCCCGCGACCATCCGTGACGCCGGTGGAAGCATAGACGTTGATGTCGGCTTCGGTGAGGCGAGCGTGAACGTCGGCGAGCGCACCGAGTCGGTCGTCACCTCGGACGAGAATGGCGCATTGGGGACCTTCCAGGACCAGGCCGGCGCGTTCGGCGACCCTGGCAAGCTGGGACACATCCTCGGGAAACAGCGTCAGCTGAGCATGGTTCTCGCCCGTGGGCATGGCGCCGAAGGCAAGGAGGTTGACCTCGCTGGCCGCCAGTTGGGAGAGCAGGGCGTAGGCCTCGCCGGGACGGTCCTGAACGTGTACGTAGTAGTACTCGACGCGACGGATCGAGAAGGACATGGGTTCCTCCCTTCTGAGGGGTTGCCTCATTGTGCCGCAACGACGAGCCCGAAACCGGACCACCTCGATCCTGTTTCCGGATTCGGTCGTGGAGACCCGCTTCGGGTCTCCGAGGCGTCACAGGCGGGCGCCGCAGAACTTGCAGTGCACGGCGTCATTCTCGTGCCCCTCGTGCAGACACTCGGGGCAACTCTGGGTGGTCAGACGACCGCGGGAAGCCTGCACGAGCTCCATCGAGAAGATGCCGGTGGGGATGATGATCAGGCTGTAGCCGAGCACCATCGCCAGGGAGGCGACGATCTGTCCCAGAACCGTCTGGGGCGCGATGTCCCCGTACCCGACGGTCGTCACGGTGACGATCGCCCAGTACATCCCGCGGGGAATGCTGTCGAACCCGCTCTCCTCGCCCTCGATGACGTACATCGCCGCGCCCATGATCAAGACAATCGTCAGGACGGCAAGCAGGAAGACGATGATCTTGGCGCGGGAGGCTCGAATGGCGGTGACCAGCGCCGTCATCTCGCCGACGTAACGGGTAACCTTGAAAATACGAAAGATACGCAGCAGGCGCAGGGCCCGAATGACGAGCAGCGATTGTGTTCCGGCGACGACGAGGCTGAGGTAGCCCGGCAGGATTGCCAGCAGGTCGATGACGCCGAGAAAGCTGGCCGCGTATCTCCACGGCCGGCCGACGGAGATGAGGCGCAAGACGTACTCGACGGTAAACATCGCCGTGAAGATCCACTCGGCAGCACGAAGCGCGAGACCGTAGCGCGCGCGAAACTCGGCGACGCTCTCCAGGACCACGGCGACAACGCTGAGGATGATCGCCACGAGCAGCCCGACGTCGAAACCCTTCCCGGCGGGTGTATCCGCCTCGAAGATGATCTCGTGGAGGCGCTCGCGCCACGCGGCGAGCTCTCTGTTGTTTCCTGCGCCGTTCATCGTGCCGCCATTATGCCCGTCCCCCGTCGGCGCCGGAAGAGGCGTGTCGCACGTCGAAACCCACTGAGGACCTCGCGTACGTTGAAGCTCCTCACGGTCTGAGCTAACCTCCAACCCCTAGTTGACGGAGGATACCGTGCGTTTTCTGTCGATCGTTTCCTGGATAGCCGTCGTGGCCGTTACATCCGCTTGCGGCATTGAGATTTCCGAGGGACCGGGCCACGCGGAGCCGGCCCATGGCGACGACCCGATCGCGTGGTTCGAAGGCGACTTCGAAGACGCCTTCGAGTTGGCGCTTCAAGAGAACAAGCCCCTGTTTCTCTACTGGGGAGCGGAGTGGTGTCCGCCGTGCCATCACCTCAAGGCCACGGTCTTCCGGACTCCCGAGTTCGTCGCCAAGAGCCGCGAGTTCATCCCCGTCTACCTGGACGGCGACGACGAACGCGCGCAGATCCTGGGAGAAGAGCTGGGCGCGGTCAGCTACCCGACCGTGTTGATCTTCAGCCCCGGCGGCGACGAGATCATGCGCATGCCGACCAGCATCGACGCCGCCCAGTACGTCGCGCTGCTGGACAGCGCGTTGACGCGGATGCGCCCGATCGGCGAGGTTCTGGCAGCCGTCATCGAGACGGGGGCCGCCCAAGCGGCACCCGAGGATCTCACTCTCCTGGCGTTCTACTCGTGGGGACAGGATACGGAGGCCGACCTCGGAGACGACGAAGGCTACGGGACCTTCGCGGCGCTGTGGGAAGAAACGCCGGAAGAGCTCGCGATCGAAAAGGCCAGGTTCCTGTCCCTGACCATGGAAGCGGCCGCGGCTCGTGCGCGCGGCGAAGGCGAGGATGCGCCGGGTCCCGCGCTGTCAACGGTCGAACGACAGAGGTATCACGAGGCGGTAATGGATCTCCTCGGCAACCACGAGCTGTGCGCCAACAACCTGACCTTCGTGTTGTACGGCTGCGGAGAGACGATCCCGCTTCTTCACCCGCAGACGGATCCGGACCGGGAAGCGCTGATCGCCCGATGGGACGAGGCCGCCAAGCGGGTCGAGCAGGATGAGTCGCTGTCCGTCGACGATCGACTCTCCGCCGCCGTACCGCGAATCTGGCTGGTCACGCTGGACGTGCCGGAGGGCGAGGAACCCGAGCTCCCCACCGAGCTCGTGGAGCACGTCCGGGAGCGCGTGGGGTGGGCGGCGGAGACGGTCAGCGACGACAGCGAGCTCCAGACCGTGATGAGCACCATGTCGTGGCTGCTGGACCAGGTCGGCCTCACGGAAGAAGCCGAAGCGCTGTTGACCGAGAGAATGGACGAGACCCACGCGCCCTACTACTTCATGTCCGTCGTGGCCGGTATGAAGAAGGACGCCGACCGGCCGGAAGAGGCGGTGGTCTGGTATCGGAAGGCCTACGACAGCGCCCGGGGGCGGTACAGCCGCTTCCGATGGGGCTCGATCTACCTCCGTCAGGTGATGGCCCTGACGCCCGAGGACACCGAGACGATCGAGTCCGACTCGGTGGAGATCCTCGATGAGCTGCTGACCCTCGACGACGCCTTCGCCGGCGGCAACTACTCGCGCCTGGACCAGCTGGATTCGGCCTACCGCAGCTGGAACGAAAACGGCGAGCACGACGACCTGGTCGGCCGCATCCGAGAGATCGTGCAAAAGCGCTGCAACGACTACCCGGAGTCGGGCGAGGATTCCCAGAAGTCCCGCTGCGAGTCGTTCCTGACCGAGACGGAACCGGGCCGCGAAACCTAGCAGTACCGGCGCGGGGCTACGGTCTAACCTCGTGGCGCTCGATCCGGGCGCAGCCCGTCGCTGACAGGTCCACCTTCCACAGGCCGTCGTATCCCGAGATCCGGAGCCCGTCCGGTGTGTCCTCGATGCCGATCCGCTCGAAGCACTCCGGCACCGCCCCGAGGCGGAGGAGCAGCTCCGGGATGGTATTCGAGTGGCCGACGACGAGAACAGCAGCGTCTCCTTCGTGGCGCTCGCCCAGATCGGCAATGAAATCCTTCATCTTGCTCGCATCGGCGGTGCCCGTCTCCACGGAAAGCGCGGCACCCGATCGATCGGATAGTGGAACGCCGGTCTGGAGGCTTCGCGTCGTACGGCTCGCGTAAATCTCGGCAATCCCGGCGTCTGCCAGCTCCGCGGCAAGCTTATCGGCACGTACAACGCCCGCGGCGCTCAGGGGACGAAACGAGTCCAGATAGGCGCCGTCCGGCCAGGACGCGACCTTCTCGGCGTGGCGCACGATGTAGAGCGTCTCGAGAGCGCCGGCCGGGGTCGTCAGGACGGCCAGCGACAGTATCGCAACGGGCAGGGCTCGGAATCTCATCGGTTTGCCTTTCACTTCCCCGAGACCCACCGGGCAACGCGGCCGACGGTGAGCCCCTGCACGAGAATCGAGAAGATCGCCACGACGTAGGTGATGACCACGATCAGGTCTCGCTCGACCGACGCGGGAAGCGACAGCGCCAGCGCGATGGAGATGCCGCCACGCAGCCCACCCCACGTCATCATGGTAACGGTCCGGGGCGGATAGCTCCTGAAGCGTTCCAGCGTCTTGATGGGAAGGCCGACGCTGAGCAGACGCGCGCCGAGCACCACCGGGATCGCCAGCAGGCCGGCGACCAGGTAGGCCGGATCGAGATCCAGCACCAGGATCTCCAGGCCGATCAAGACGAACAGGACGGCGTTGAGGATCTCGTCGAGCAGATTCCAGAAGTTGTCGAGATGCTCCCGGGTGTGATCGGACATCGCGAAGAGGCGGCCGCGATTCCCGATAAACAGACCGGCGACAACCATCGCCAGAGGCCCCGAGGTGTGGAGCGTACCGGCCATGCTGTAGCCACCGGCCACCACGGCCAGCGTGACCAGGATCTCCACCATGAAGTTGTTCACACCCTTCAGGAGGAGGAACCCGGCGTAGCCGAGCGCGAGGCCCAGGAGGATCCCTCCCGCGACCTCCACGGCAAACAGCTTCGCCACCCCGCCGATGGAGACGTCGTGGCCTCCGGTAACCCACCCCAGGAGCAAGAGGAAGATCACGACGCCGACGCCGTCGTTGAACAGCGACTCACCGGTGATGATCGCCTCGAGGCTCTTCGGGGTCCCCGCCCGCTTGAGGAGGCCGAGGACCGCGATGGGATCCGTCGGAGAGATCAACGCGCCGAACAGCAGCGCGTGGAGATACGGAATCTCGAGACCGACGAGTCGCAGCATCAGCCAGGTCGCGGTTCCGACGAGGGCGGTGGAGATCGCGATCCCCACCGTGGCCAGCGACAGGATGCCCCACCGTCGCGCCACCAGGTCCTCGAGGTTGACGTGTAGCGCGCCCGCGAACAGCAGGAAGCTGAGCATTCCCTTCATGAGCAGGTCGTCGAAGTCGACCCGCTCTAGAAGAAGCCGCGCCCACTCGACGCCGCCGATTCCCGCGCGGGCGGCCGCGATCAGAAGGAGAGACGACACCATGGCGGCCACCATGACGCCGATGGTCCCGGGAAGCCGGAGGTAGCGTTCGTTCAGGTAGGAGAACAGCGCCGTTGCCGTGATCAGGATGGCAAATACGGTGAACAGGCTCATTCGCGTACGAGGATCAACGACTGACGACGAACTGCAGGACGGCGTAGGACACGTAGATCACCAGCAGCGGGACCCCGAACCACCTCCGGAAATGCCCCCGGGAGGTCGCCGATGCGATGAAGATGCGAAAGAGCACCAACACCACGATCAGGGTAGGCAGGTGCACCCGCAGCATGATGTCGGGAACCCGCGCGCCCGCCTCGACGATGGGTAGCGGGGCCGCGACCGCCGACGCACCCACGACGAACAGGACGTTGAGGATGTCGGCGCCGATGATGTTCCCGACCAGGATCTCCGTGTGGCCCTTCAGGATGCTGGTCATCCCGATGACGAGCTCCGGCAGAGAGGTTCCGAAGGCAACCAGCGTCGCGGCGATGACCACCTTCGGCACGTGCCAGTGAGCCTCCGCGAGCTCGCTGACCGACGAGATCATGATGTGACTCGCCAGCAGGACCACCGCCAGGCCCCCGGTGCTTCCCGCGATCAGGAAGAGGGTCGTGGCCCCGGCTTTTCTTTCGGCGTCGGATGCGTCGTCCATCTGAAAAGGCTCACCGGCGGGGTGCTCGCGGCTCCACTTCACCGAGACCACCATGTAGGTCGCGAGCAGGATCAGCAGCACCGCTCCGACGCCACGGCCGAGGGTGGCGGCATCCCCGTGAAGGAACCAGGCGCCGTAACACATCGCCGCCAGGAGCATCCCGGCGCCGAACTGCACCCAACCCTGTCGGGAAAGTACGTAGCGGTCGGCCGGGAGCGTCACGATCAGGCAGCCCAGCCCGAAGATCAGACCCGAGTCCACGATGATCGAGCCGACCGCGTTGCCGAGCGCGAGACCGGGCTCCCCCGACCACGCCGCCAGCACCGAGACCGCGGCCTCGGGGCTGGTCGTTCCCAGGGAGACGATCGTCGCCCCGACGATCACCTTCGAGATCCCCAGGCGGTAGGCAATCCCCGACGCGCCCTCCACGAGCCAGTCGGCACCCTTGATGAGACCGGCGGTGGCGATCGCCGTCAGCAGCAGGAGCAGCCACTGCGGTTGACCGACGAACCATTCCTGAGGGATCAGGTATTCCAAGGACGAGCTCTCAACGCTTCTTGTCTAGTCCCAGCGATAGAATCCGGCGCCGCTCTTCTTGCCGAGCTTCCCCTCGGCAACCATGCGCTCCAGCAACTCGGGGGGTCGGAAGGCCTCGGATCCCAGCTCGCCGTGCAAGTAGCGGGCGATGGCCAGGCGCACGTCGAGACCCACGAGATCGGTCAGCCGCAACGGACCCATGGGGTGGCGGTAGCCGAGTGTCATCGCCTTGTCGATATCCTCGGCCGAGGCGACATCCTGCTCGAGCATGCGAATCGCCTCGAGCCCCAGGACCAGTCCCAAACGGCTGGTGGCGAAGCCCGGCGAGTCGCGAACGACGATCGTTTCCTTGCCGAGCCGGCTGCCGACCTCGCGGGCCGTTCGGACGGCGGTCTCGGCGGTCGCCTCCGAGCGCACGACCTCGAGCAGGGGCATCAGCTGCACGGGGTTGAAGAAGTGCATGCCGACCACCTGCTCGGGGCGTCCCGTCACCTCGGCGATCCGCGCGACGGACAGGGACGACGTGTTGGTGGCAAGCACGGCCCCGGCGGGCGCCGCCTCGTCCACGTCGCGCAGCACGCCGCGCTTGAGATCGAGGGACTCGGGCACCGCCTCCACGACCAGGTCCGCGTCTTTGACGGCCTCCCGTAGATCGGTCGAGGTTCGGATCCCGGATAGGGTCGCGTCGCGCTGCTCCGGCGAGACCTTGCCCTTCGCGATTCCCTTGGCAAGGCTGGCGCGAATCGCCTCGAGGCCCTTCTCGACCCGCTCCGCGGAGACGTCGTGGAGCACGACGTCGTAGCCGACCGCCGAGGACACATGGGCGATACCGTGCCCCATGGTCCCGGCACCGATCACGGTGATTCGCTTGACGTCGGACATCGGTTCCTCCCCGAGGGGCGCAAGCATAGGGGCAACCGCCGATCACCGTCAAACGGTAGAATCCACCGCTATGGCTTTGCTGGTCCTCGCCGTGCAGCTCGCCTTGGGCGGGTTGCTGCTGAGCTTCGTGTCTCCGCGGACCGCGGAGGAGGGCGGCCTCCCGCGAGCAGCACTCGTTGCCGCGGCCCTCGCCGTGGCCCTCGAGGTGACGGGCCGGTGGATCGACGGCACGAGTCCGGTCGGAGCGATCCTTGCCGACGCGACGAGCGCGGGCCGATGGCTCTTCCCCGTAGGGGGTCTGCTCTCGACTCCGGGGGCCTTTCTCGTTCTTGCGGCGGGACGCGCCGAGCACGCGGGCGATCTCGAGAGGGCACGCCGCGTGGCCCGGCGGGGTGGGTTTCTCATGATCGGCGGCGCCGTGGTCGCGATCGCGGCCGGTGGCTGGACTCTGTTGGGTGCGGGACTTCAGCAGGTGAACGCCACCTTGCTGTGGGCCGGCCCTGTCATGGCGGCAGCGGCGGGATTCGCCGGGCTTCTCGCGGGGCTCGCCGGCAAGCCGCGGCCGACCGGTTACCTGGCCGCCGCGCTTCTCGCGACCAGCATGGTGATCTGGCTGGCGACGCTGTGAATTCGCGGTTGATCCAAGATAGACTGTGGCCTTCCGGCGGCACCGAACGGGGAGACTGATGAGCACACCCATGAACCGTCCCTTCCGCAAACTAGGCGTCGTCGGGGCCGGCAACATGGGTAGCGGCATTGCCCAGAAGATGGCCACCGAAGGTTTCGATGTCGTCATGCTGGAGCTCGACCTCGAGCAGGTCGACCGCGGCCTCCGGATCGTCCGCGAGACGCTCGAGCAGGGCGTCGAGCGCGGCGTCTTCCGCCCCGAGCAGGCCGAGGCCATTCGGGGTCGGATCGAGGGAACCACCGACTGGGGCCGGCTCGCGGACGCCGATCTCGTGGTGGAGGCGGTCTTCGAGGACCGCGCGGTCAAGAAAGACGTCTTCTCTCGTCTCGACGATGTCTGCGCTCCCGAAACCCTGCTGGCGACCAATACGTCGTCGCTGTCCGTGACCGATCTCGGCTCGACCACACGACACCCGGAGCGGGTTCTCGGCCTGCACTACTTCTACCACCCCGCGAAAAACCGGCTGGTGGAGGTCGTACCGGGAGAGGCGACGTCGTCGGAGAACGTCCGTCGTGCGTGGGGACTCCAGGAGCAGATCGGCAAGACGCCCATCGCCTCCCTGGACCGCCCGGGCTTCGTGGTCAACCGCTACTTCGTTCCGTGGGTCAACGAGGCCGTGCGGCTACTGGAAGAGGGCGTGGCCGACCTTGCTACCCTCGAGCAAGCGGCCAAGGAGGCCTTCGGCGTCGGCATGGGGCCGTTCGAGCTGATGAACGTCACCGGGGTGCCGATCGCCCTTCACGCGGCGACCACGCTCGGGGAAACCCTCGGGCCGTTCTACGCACCGTCCGCGCGGCTGCGAAAGCAAGTCGAATCCGGCGAGAGCTGGAGCCTGAACGGCCAGCCCGATCCTTCCGGATTCGAAACCGTCGCCGAACGCATGCGGGCGGTGACCTTCCTCGTTGCCGCGTCTCTCGTCGCCGAGGGCGTCGGCACGGTCGAGGACACCGATATCGGTGCCCGCGTCGGCTTGCGCTGGCCCCAAGGCCCCTTCGAAATGATGAATGCGTTCGGCGTCGAGTGCGTGCCCGAGCTCGTGGAGAGCCTCGCCGAGAGATGGAACCTCCCGGTTCCGGAGATCCTGGAGAAGCACGCTCGCTCGGTGAAGCCGTTCTACTTCCGCCTCGTGCGTTCCGAGACACGGGACGGCATCGTCACGCTCACCATCAACCGCCCCGACGCCATGAACGCCCTCAACGAGTCGGTGGTCGCGCAGCTCCACGACCGCTTCCTGCAGGCCCTTTCCGATCCCGAGGTCCGGGGCATCGTCATTGCGGGCGCGGGCAAGGCGTTCGTCGCCGGCGCCGACATCCGGTTCTTCGTGGAGTGCATCGACCGGAAGCATCTCGAGGGGATCGTCGAGTTCACCCGCGCCGGGCAGGCGCTGCTCGACGACATCGGCCGCTCTCCCAAGCCGGTGGTGGCCCGTCTCGACGGGCTGGCGCTGGGAGGAGGTCTCGAGCTGGCACTGGCCTGCGACACGGTGGTGGCCACCCCGGGCTCCGCGATGGCCTTCCCCGAGACCGGCCTGGGGATCTACCCGGGACTCGGCGGGACCCAGCGGACCCGGCGGAAGATCGGCATCGGGTTGACCAAGTGGCTGGTATTCACCGGCGAGCTGCTTTCGGCCGGTGACGCCGCGGCCATCGGTCTCGTCGACCGTGTTGTCGCTCACCACGAAATCGACGACGCCATCGAGGAAGCCGTCGAGGCCGGAACCGAAACGCCTCCGGACCGTCCGGCCCTGCCCGAACGGTTCGTGATCCTCGAGGAGTTCTTCCGGGACCACACCGCGGACGACCTCCGCGAGGGCCGCGCCGACACTCGCGACGACGAGTCTCTGGTCCGGGCCATGAAGCGCGTCGGCACGAAGGCTCCTATCGCCCTGCAGGTGGCCGAGACCCTCATCACCGACGGCGCCGATCGACCTCTCGAGGAAGGTCTGCAGATGGAGCTCGACCACGTCGTGAAGATCTTCAAGACACGGGACGCCTACGAGGGGCTCTCCTCGCTCGGCAAGAAGAAGCCGTTCTTCGAGGGACGCTGACCTTGAGTGACAATGAGGGCGGCGGACTCCTCGACCAGCTCGTGAGCCTGCTGGCGCGGGCCATGGATGCGATGGGCCTGAACGGTAGGCGTCTGCGCTGGAAGTGGACTCAGCGAAAAAAGCAGATGGCCGAGCAGAAAGAGGAAGCCTCGGTCATGCTTCGCTCGGCCCGCGGCGCCCACAAGATGTGCCCGTCGTGCCGCGCCCTCGTGCCGCGTTCGTCCAGGACGTGCAGCGAGTGCGGGGCGAGCCTCTCGGGCGTGACCTCCCCCGGCTTCGGACGGGTGCTCGCACAGATCTTCCCGGGCGCCACCGCCGCGACCTCGCTGATCCTGCTCGTCAACGGGTTCTGGTTCGCGATGATGCTCATGGCCCAGATGAAGACCGGCGAGGGCGGGGGCCTAGGGCTGCTCCGCGCCTTCGACGGTCGGATGCTCTACCGTTTCGGGTCGGGCTACGGCATTGCCATCCTCTACGGCGAGTGGTGGCGTCTCATCACCCCGATCTTCCTTCACGGGGGCATCCTCCACTTCGGGTTCAACTCGTACGTCCTTCTGCAGCTGGGACCTCTCGTGGAGGCCGAGTACGGCCGCGACCGCTTCTGGATCGTCTACCTGACGTGCGGGATCGCCGGAAACGTGCTCGCCGCGCTGTTCGTGCCGGGAATCCCGGTGGTGGGCGCCTCCGGAGCGATCTTCGGTCTCGTCGGGATCCTGATCGTCCACTCGGGGCGGCGTGGCGGCTTTGGCGGCCAGCAGCTCCGCAGCCGCCTGATGCGGTGGGCGTTCCTGATGTTCGTCATCAGCCTGATGCCGGGGATCAGCCTCTCGGCGCATGCCGGTGGGTTCCTCGGGGGGCTGGCCCTCGGTTTGGTGGTGCCGGCCGGCGAGATCCGCAATCGCGCCGCGGCCCGGGCCTGGGAGATTCTCGCCGTAGCCTGCGTCCTGCTGGTTCTGTTCTCGTTCTACAAGATCGCCGCCCACGGCAGTCCGTGAGCGACCTTCGCATCGGGCTAGCAGGAGTCGGCCTCCACGGGTGGCGCTACGCGGATTCCCTGCTGAAGGGGACGATTCCCGGAGCGACACTCGCCGCGATCTCCAGACGGGACGAGAAACGGGGCCGCGAGCTTTCGGAGCAATACGGCGTGACTTACGTCGGCGATCCTCGGGAGCTCGCGACCCTTTCCGGCCTCGATGCCGTGATCGCGGTGCTGCCGCCGGACCTTCACCCGCCGATTGCGTTGGCGTGCCTCGACGCCGGCAGAGCGATTCTGGTGGAAAAGCCGCTCGCGCCGGACAGGCGTACGGCCGCCGCGGTGGTCCGGAAAGTGAACGAGACGGGCACGCCTCTGATGGTCGCGCACACGCTGAGGTACGACGCCGTGGTGGAAAAGGTCCGCCGGGAGATCCCGACCCTCGGCGCCCTTCGCGTGATCGCCCTCAACCAGAGGTTCGAGCCCACCGCGCGGGACTGGATCGATACGCCGGGACGCGGCGGAGCGATGCTGAACACCGGGGTCCACGGTTTCGACCTCATGCGCTACCTCACCGGCGCCGAAGCGATATCGGTCATGGCGGAGTCGGGGAACGCGGTCACGCGGCGAACCGAGGACGAGTTCGCATGCATCGTGCGACTCGAGCCGGGAGGGATCCTGGCGACGCTCGACAACGCCCGCGCCACGGAGGGGCGCACGGGACGCATCGAGGTCGCAGGCGAGCGGGGTCAGATCCGCGCAGATCACGTCCTCCGCACCTTCGCGACCATCGAGGGCCGGACCGAGACCCTCTCGGAGCCGGTGCCGCAGCGTCACACCGTCGACGAGGCCCTGCGGGCGTTCCTGGCCTGCGTTCGTGAGGCGACGCCGCCTCCCATCACCGTCGAGGACGGCCTCGCCGCCGTCGAGCTGGTCGAGGCCTGTTCGATTTCGGCGAGGCTCGGCCGGCGCGTCCTCCTCGACGAGCTCCGCTGATCCCGAAATGGGCTAGAATGGCGCGTCCATTCAGGCGGGGACCGAGCTGTGAATTCAGAGCCGAATAAATCCGCGGCGGGGCCGCGCCCGCCCGGCGACCTCAACCCGCGAACCGACACGCCGCTCGATTTCCCCGATCGGGATCTCGGTGAGCTGACACCCGACGACTATCGAACCCTGGGCTTCATGTCGGGTCTCGAGGTCCACCAGCAGATCCACACCCGGGGCAAGCTGTTCTGTCGCTGCCCTGCCGCGCGGGACGGACGACGGTACGACGCCGAGGTCCTCCGTCACATGCGGCCGACCCTGAGCGAGCTGGGCGAGTACGACGGCACCGCGCTGATGGAGTTCAAGACGCACAAGGAAATCGTCTACCGACTGGAGCGCGGCTCGGTCTGCACCTACGAGATCGACGACACCCCTCCCTTCGAGATCGACGACGAGGCCGTGAGGATCGCGATCGAGATCGCCCTGCTCCTCGAGATCAACCTGGTCTCGGAGCTGCACGTCATGCGCAAGCAGTACCTCGACGGCTCGATCCCCACCGGCTTTCAGCGGACCGCGATGCTGGGCCTCGACGGGGTCATCCCCTTCCGCGCGCCGGAGATCGGCGTGAACCGCGAGCTGCGGATCCGCCAGCTCTCCCTGGAAGAAGACTCCTGTCGCGAGGTCTCGGACATCGGCCACCGCATCACGTTTCGCACCGACCGACTGGGAATGCCCCTGATCGAGACGGTCACCGAACCGGATCTGGTGACACCCTTCGAGGTCCAGGCTGCCGGGAAGTTGGTTGCCCGCGTCGCCCACGCGAGCGGCAAGGTCCGGCGCGGACCCGGCGCCGCCCGCCAGGACGTCAACGTCTCGGTGGCCGGAGGCCGGCGTATCGAGCTCAAGGGCGTCGACAATCACCGCTTCTTGCCTCTGCTGGTGCATACCGAGGCCTACCGCCAGCTCAACCTGCTGCGCATCCGCCACGAGCTTCATCGCCGGGGCGTCGAGCCGGAGCTTGTCTCGATCCCCGACAAGGGGCACCCGTGGGAGCTTTCCCCGGGGGTGATCGAGTGCAGCTCGATCCTCCGGGAATGCGACTTCGAGCCGCTCCGGAACGCGGTCGAGCGCGATGAGACGGTTTGCGCGCTGCGTCTTCCGGGCTTCGGTGGACTTCTGGGGCACGCCACCCAGCCGGGCGTGACCTTTGCGAGAGAGATCGCCGACCGGGTACGGGTGATCGCGTGCCTCGAGGATCGCCCCTTCCTGATCCACTCGGACTTCACGGACTTCGGCCTCTCCGCCGGCCAGTGGCGCCGGCTACGCCGACGGCTGTGGGCGGAGCGTGGCGACACCGTCATCGTGCTGTGGGGTCCTGCCCGGGACGCGGCAACGGCGGTGCGCGAGGTTTACATCCGAGCCCGGGAAGCGCTCGTGGGCGTGCCGCCGGAGACGCGCCAGGCGTATCCGGACGGCACCAACGGCTTCGAGCGGATCCTACCGGGCCCCGACCGCATGTATCCCGACACCGACACCCCCCCCATCCCCATCGCGGACCGAACGGTGGCCTCGATCCGCTCGGCCCTTCCCGAGTCGCCGTGGGACCGCGAAGATCGCTACGGGAAGATGGGTCTCGACTCCCCTACCGCCGCACGACTCGCCGACGCTCCCTGGGCGCGACTCTTCGATCTCCTCGAGCCGGCCGCGGGGGTGACGGCGATACGACTGGCCCACGCTCTCGAGAAGCGCCTGCCCCACCACCGGCGCTCGCGAGCTCTCGGCTCGATCCCGGAGCACGAGCGGCTCGCGCCGCTGGTCAAGGCCGTCGCATCCGGCCGCATCCGGGCCGAGGCGATGGAGCCGGCTCTCGACGCTCTGGTGGTGGAAGCCGAACGTGGCACGGAAGAGGTACTGGCCGGCTTCTCTCGCGGTGAGAACGACCCGGAGGATCTCGAAGCCGCGATAAGAGAAACCGTCGAGGCCGGCTCGGCGTTGGCGGGCCGGCCTCCGGAGGTCGTGATGCGGTGGGCCATGGGAAGGGTCATGCCGCGCGTGCTCGGCCGGATCGACCCGGCCGTGGTGCGCACCCGGCTCTTGAAGGCGCTGCAGCCGGGGACAGCGTCGTGAGCGCCGCCGCACGCGACGACCGCTACAAGGGCTACCGAGGCTCGACACTCGAGCTGATGAAGCGGTTGGGGATCACCGTGTGGTGCGAGGTCCGGGCCGACACGACGCGGGGCGAGTTTCGCGGACTCGTGCTGCCGCGCTCGGAGACCAGCGATTCCGACCACCTGGTGCTGAAGCTGGGCAGCGGCTACAACGTCGGCCTTCGTCACGACACGATCCGAGGTCTCGAGAAAACCGGCTACCGCGAGGCGCACTACAAGATCCCCGAACAGGAGTTCCCCACCGACCTCGACAAACCCAGGGTGAAGCTGTTCGGGACCGGCGGCACCATCGCCTCCCGACTCGACTACCGCACCGGCGCCGTCATTCCCGCTTTCAGCCCCGGCGAGCTGTACGGCTCGGTTCCGGAGCTCGCCGATGTCTGCAACCTCGACACCGAGAAACTATTCGGGGTGTTCTCCGAGAACATGGGGCCGGAACAGTATCTCGTGCTCGCCGAGAAGACCGGCGAGGCGATCCGCGAAGGTTACGACGGCGTCGTGATCGGTCACGGGACCGACACCATGCACCACACCGCCGCCGCGCTCAGCTTCATGGTGCAGAGGCCTCCGGTGCCCGTGGTGATGGTCGGGAGCCAACGCTCATCGGACCGGCCCTCCTCCGACGCGGCGCAGAACCTGATCCACGCCACCGCCGCCGCCGCATCCGGGCCGATCGCGGAGGTCATGGTCTGCATGTTCGGGCCGACCTCGGATCGGTACAACCTGCTCCACCGCGGCACTCGTGTGCGCAAGATGCACAGCTCGTACCGCAGCACGTTCCGAACGATCGGCGACATCCCCCTGGCGATGGTGGACCACGATCGGATCACGCCCCTGAAAGACGACTACAGCGTCCGCCGGGACGACCGGGAGGTCGAGATCCGAGCGGCGTTCGACGACCGCATCACGCTGGTCTACTACTACCCGAACATGCACCCGGACATTGTGGACGCCCTGGTGGACCGGGGGTACAAGGGCATCGTGATCGCCGGCACTGGACTCGGTCACGTCAACAGGGCAATCTATCCGGCGCTGGAGCGCGCCCGGGACGCGGGGGTGCAGGTCTACATGACGCTCCAGACCCTGTGGGGCTTTGTCCAGATGCAGGTCTACGAGACCGGCCGGGAGATCCTGGGGCTGGGCGTGGTGCCGCTGGCCAACATGCTTCCGGAGGTCGCCCACGTGAAGCTCGGGTGGGCCTTCGGCCTCCATCCCGACGATCCCGACGCGGTTCGCGAGCTCATGACCACGCCCATTGCCGGAGAGACCACCGAGCGCGAGCCCCACGACGGCTACCTGGTCTTCCAGGGTGGGGTTCCGGAGATCCGGGAGCTTCTGGAGAAGATCTGGAAGTAGAAGAACGGAGCGTTTTCCCGTCCTGGACAGAGCCGAGGGAAGCGGCTAGGCTCGCCGAGCCATGCCAAGGGTGAAGTGCGTTTTCCTGCTCCTGACCGTTCTGACGCTCTCGTCGCCGGCGCTCCCGGCCGAGGATCGCGCCGGTTCGATCGGCCGCCTGCAGTGGCTTGCAGGTTGCTGGGAGCAGCGGGGTCCCGACCGCCTGACACAGGAGCACTGGATGGCTCCGCTCGGGAGGTCGATGATCGGCATGAGCCGCACGGTGACGAGCGGCGCAACGGTGGCCTGGGAGCTACTGCGGATCGAGGAATCGGACGGAACGCTAATCCTCATCGCCGCGCCCTCGGGACAACGAGAGGCGCGTTTCGCACAGATCGAGCTGACCGAATCCGGTGTGGCATTCGAGAACCCGGATCACGATTTCCCCCAGCGCATCGAGTACCGGCATGGGCCGGACGGCTCGCTCGTGGGCCGGATCTCGGGTGTCGTCGACGGGAAGACCCGCTCCGTGGACTTTCCCATGACACGGGTTCGGTGTCCCGGGCCCGGCGCCGCGCTCCTCGACTGAGAGAGTGGCTCGCTGGACCCGATCCTAACGACGGTCTCTTCCTCGCGGAGAGCCGGCGCGACGAGCGAACAACCCGCGAGGTAGCAGTGTAGGATCTATCCCGCGAGCGCGGAACCGTTCGAAGCCGCGGGTAAGGAAACGGCACATGAAGGTCAAGTACAAGTTCTTTCGAGGATCGTTCACGTCGTGGGACGAGTTATTCTCGGAGGCCGCGGAGTTCGCCAGCGAAATCGGACCGACGCTGGTCATCAACATTTCCCACGCCGTTGCGGGAACCGACGGGACGGTGGCGGTATGGTACTGGTCTGACGAGGAGTGAAGTGGCTCGACCGGCACGCGAGAGCGCACCGTGGATCTTGTGGCCGTTCGCGGCCGTGTGGGACTTCCTGGCCTTCGTCCTGCGGCTCACCGGACGGATCGTCGGCGCCATCCTCGCACTGGTGCTGATGGCCGCCGGGATTGCGGTGGCCCTGACCGTGATCGGGATCCCGGTCGGAGTGCCCCTGGCGATCCTGGGCTTCCTGCTGTTGTTGCGAAGCCTGTTTTAGAGCCTCAGTCGGCCTCAGCCCCGGACCGCGGTATCAGGATCACCCCGCGGTTGTTCTTGCCGTCCATCTTCACGATCGCCGGCTGCTCGAAGCGCAGACGTCGGACGCATCCCGACTCGGTGACCGCGGGCTGCGCCGCCAGCCAATCCCAGTTGACGAAACCTTCGCCGGCTTCGGGGTTCACGGTGAAGTAGCCGACATTGCACGACGTCAGGTTCTGGAAGAAGTGGGTGCCCTGGGACGGGGTGACCTTGAAGTCCTTGAAGCCGGCCTCGACAATCACTCGCACGCCTGCGATCTGGTCCCAGGTCACCGGGATACCCAGGTACGGGTCGGCGGAGCCCCAGCGCCCAACGCCGATCAGCAGGTAGGGTTTCCCCTCGGACGACAGCATGGCGTTGAGCCGTGTGACTTCCTGCGCGACCTCTTGGCTCTTTGCGCGGTCGAAGCGATGGTAATCGACCATCACCACATCGTGAATGTCGTCGACCTTGCCGTGCCCCAGCACCGCAGCGCTGTGGCAGATCAACTCTGACGGGTCGCCGACCTTGATTTCAAACTCGTCCAGCTCGCCTGTCAGCGGCAACGGCCGCAGCTGGAGAAAACCGAACTGGCGGGGTTCACCCTCCGGAGCCGAAAGGTTGACGGCAAACTCGAGCTCCACCGGGGAACGAGTGCCCTGAACGCCGATGTCGAGCAGGACGTCCAGGATCTCCGCCAGCGGGAAGAGCTCGTGCTTCAGCACGGGCGCAAAGCTCACCAGCCGAACACCCGCCCGGGAGATCCCGTCGTAGACCGCATCGTTCTCAGGCGAGTACGTCGACGCCACCGGCGCCAGGGTGCCGTCGGCCTCCGCCGCGTCGAGCTCGAACGACCGCGACTCGATCACCTCACCGTTGGCGAGGGCGACCTCTCCCTCGTCGAGCTGGATGGCGTAGAACTGGCGCTGCGAGTTCTGCAAAACGTCGTCCACCGACGAGAATTGCACGAGATGGCGTGGGTAGGCCGGGCAGAATCTCACGCACGCCCCGCCGTCGGATACGGTCCGGCCGAGTCCGAGGGCGACCGCCGCGATCCCGTCCTCGGAGGTCATGGGGGCGGTGGGGTAGAAATTGTGCGAGCGCGCGACGCCGGCGAAGTCGGGGTAGAAACGCTCCCCGTGCACCGCACCCTGCACCTTCTGGAGGATGACCGCCATCTTCTCTTCCTCCAGGCGATACGGTGTGCCTTTGAGATAGGCCTTGGCATGGCGCGAAAACGTCGAGGCGTAGATCCTCTTGATGGCCGCCAGGACCTGCTTCAACCGCATCGACGGATCGCGGTGGTTGTTGGGAAGCATGTAGGTCTGGTAGATGCCGGCGAACGGCTGGTACTTGGAATCCTCCAGAAGGCTCGACGAGCGCGCCGCCAACGGATGGTGGGTCAACTCGAGGAAAGCGGCCAGGTCCCGACAGATACCCTCGGGGAATGGCGCCGCCAGGAACCGGCGGTGAATCTCGTCGTCGTCCTCGGAGCGGATGGCGAAGTCTCGCAACTCGTTGTCGTCGAGGAACCGGTCGAAGACATCGGTTCCGAGCACCACGGCGGGTGGTACCGCGATGCGGACCCCGGGAAACATCTCGTCGACGCGGTAGTTGGACAGGAGGCTGTTGGCGAACGCGAGCCCGCGAGCCTTGCCTCCGAGCGAGCCTCCCCCGATCCTCGAGAAGCTGTCGCCAACGTCGAAGTTGTCGCGGTCGAAATCCGCGACCGTTCCGCGATTGCGCTCGCGCCGATAGCTGGCAATCGACGCGATGACCTCGCGCCGCAGGTCTTCCAGGGTCGCGAAGTCGGAGACCTTGCGGGGTCGGAGGCGTTGGGCGAGGGCGAACTCGGTCCGCGCCTTGAGCCACGTCGAGAAGTGGTTCTGTTCACCGTGGAAGCCGAGGCTCTCCGCCGGGACGGTGTGGAGTAGCTCCATCAAGGTGCGGAGATCGGGCGCGCGGCCGACTTCCGTGCCGTCGGGCATCTTGAAGATGAAGGGTCCGAATCCAAAATTGTCCTCCATGAAATCGCGGAGCTGATGGAGCAGCACCGGCGAGCCCTTCAGCAGGAACGACGCTCCGATCTCGCGGGCTAGTTTTTCGTTCTCGGGGAAGCTCGACTGCAACATGATCGAGACCTCCGGTCGCGTGCGTCGCACCTCTCTGGCAAACTCGAGACCCGCCTGACGGTTCAGCTTCCCGTCCTTGGGGAACTCGATGTCCGAGATGATGCCGAGGATATCGTCCGGGAATGAGTTGAAGTGCTCCCATGCCTCCTCGTAGTGGTCGCACAGCAGAATCTTGGGGCGGGCGCGGATGCGCATCAGCTTGTGGGCAAGGTTGATGCCTTCCGGCAGGAGATTGTGGGAGTGCCTCATCAGCTCGGTGTAGATCACCGGCAGAAAGGACGAGTAGAACCGGACGTTGTCCTCGATGACGATGATCGTCTGGACGCCGAGCACGCCGCTGTCGTAGTCGGCATTCTTTTTGTCCTCGATGTACTTGACGATGGCCAGCAGAAGCTGGACGTCACCCTGCCACAGGAAGATCCGCTCGATGTCCGAGACGTCGTGCTTGCTGACGAAGTCGGTGAGCTCGCGGTTGTCGTAGGCCAGCAAGACGACTGGAGTGTCCACGCCCGCCTCCCTCACCCGGCGGGCCAGTTGCAGGATGCTCATATCCCCGACGTGGAACGAGGCGATGATCAGATTGTAGCGATGGACGTCCTTGGCCAGGACCAGAGCCTCGGCGCCGCTCGACACCTGCGTCAGGCCCGGGGCGTGGCGCAGATTGAGCTCCAGGAACTCTCCCAGGATCAACTCCTGGAGCTTGCCGTCCTCGGAGAGGATGAAAGAGTCGTAGTGGCTCGTGACCAGGAGGATGTCCTGGACACGGAAGCGCATGAGGTCCTGAAAGCCCTGGAACGGGCCGGCCAGGATCCGGGATTCCCGGGACGGCGAGCTTGGATTGGGCAAGGCGGTCTCTCCCTGAAATGCGAGGCGGGGCGGCCGGGGCCGCCCCGCCTCCCACGATTCTACAGGGAGTTCGCCTCGATCGGGCGAGCGCCCGAATCCGGCGCTAGACCACGCCCTGATCGATCATCGAATCGGCGACCTTGAGGAACCCCGCGATGTTGGCTCCGTCGACGTAGTTGCCCTTGCGGTCGAACCGCTCGGAGGCGTCGATGCAAGCCTGGTGGATGTTCTTCATGATCAATTGTAGACGGTTGTCGACCTCTTCACGGGTCCAGCTGTACCGCATGCTGTTCTGCGCCATCTCGAGACCGGAAACGGCGACGCCGCCGGCGTTGGCAGCCTTGCCGGGACCGTACAGGATCTTGTTCTCGAGGAAGGCGTGGACCGCCTCGGGCGTACTCGGCATGTTGGCGCCTTCCGAGACGACGTAGACGCCGTTGTCGAGCAGGTACTTGGCGTCGACGTGGTTGATCTCGTTCTGGGTCGCGCTGGGGAAGGCGCACTCGGCCTTGTAGCTCCACAGCGGATTGTGGTCGAGGCTCGCGTCGGTGGCGGTGTACTCGACGCCCTTGTGCTTGTCGGCGTACTCTTTGATGCGGCCGCGACGGACGTTCTTGAGGTCCATCACGAAGGCGAGCTTCTCGCGATCGATTCCGTCCTTGTCGTAGATGACGCCGCCCGAGTCGGACAGGGTGACCGGCTTGGCTCCCAGGTCGAGCAGCTTCTCGCAGGTGTACTGCGCGACGTTGCCGGAACCCGACACGAGGCAGGTCTTGCCCTTGAGGGTCTCGCCACGGGTCTCGAGCATCTCGGCGGCAAAGTAGACCGCGCCGTAGCCGGTGGCTTCGGGCCGGATCAACGAGCCGCCCCAGTTGAGCCCCTTGCCGGTCAGGACGCCGGTGAACTCGTTGCGAATCTTCTTGTACTGGCCAAACATGAAGCCGATCTCGCGACCGCCGACGCCGATGTCGCCGGCCGGGATGTCGGTGTTGTTGCCGATGTGACGGCTGAGCTCCGTCATGAAGCTCTGGCAGAAGCGCATGACCTCGTTGTCGCTCTTGCCCTTGGGGTCGAAGTCGGAGCCGCCCTTGCCGCCGCCCATGGGCAGGGTGGTCAGGGCGTTCTTGAAGACCTGCTCGAAGGCCAGGAACTTGAGGATCCCGAGGTTGACCGAGGGGTGGAACCGCAGGCCGCCCTTGTACGGGCCGATGGCGCTGTTCATCTCGATCCGGAAACCCTTGTTGATCTGGACGGTGCCCTGATCGTCGACCCACGGGACCCGGAACATGATGACGCGCTCGGGCTCGATGATCCTCTCGAGGACCTTCGCGGCGCGGTACTCGGTGTGGCGTTCCAGGACGAGGGCCAACGAATCGGCCACTTCCTGCACCGCCTGGTGAAACTCGGGCTCGGCGGGATTCTTCGCCTGCACCCATGCCATCAACTGGGACACATACTCACTCATTGGATTACCTCCGGGGATGCCGCTTTCGGCGCGGCAAGGGGAACCAATATAGCAACCGTGAAAGCGGCCAGAAAGGGGTCAGAAGCCTATTTGGAGCCAATAGGTCCGAACCTCCCCGGAGGAGGTCGGGTGCGCTATATTTGGCGCCCCATCGCACCGGGAGGAACCGATGAACGTGCCCCCGTTCAACAGCTATCTCGGGGTCGAGGTCGTGCGCCTGGAGAACGGCGAAGCGGCGGCGACCCTGCGCCTGGCCGCTCACCATCTCAACGCCCGCGGCGTGGCCCACGGCGGCGTGATCTCCTCGCTCCTGGACACCGTCCTCGGCGGCGCGGTCATCTCGGCGATCCCCCGCGAGTGGTGGTGCGCGACGACCTCGCTCTCGATCCAGTATCTGGATGGGGCCGGTGAGGGCCTGCTCACCGCGACCGGCCGGGTCATCCGAAAGGGGCGCCGGATCGCCGTCGCCGAAGGGGAGGTCCACGACGAGTCCGGCCGCACCCTGGCAGCTGCCCAGGGCTCGTGGCACCTGTGGCCCCACCACCCGGGCCGACCGGGACGAGCCGCCTCGGCGGCCTATGTGGTCCGAGCGGGGACCGGCGAGCGGCTTCGCGTCGGGAAGATCCTCGCCGTGGGCCGCAACTACGCCGATCACATCGTCGAGATGGGGAACCGACCCGAAGTGCCCCCGGTTCTGTTCACGAAGCCTGCGACGGCGATCATCCACGACGGCGGGGAGATTCGGATCCCGGCGGAGGCCGGTGAGGTTCATCACGAGGTCGAGCTGGTGGTGTTGATCGGCAAGACCGGGCGGGCGATCCACGAGGACGAGGCGATGAACCACGTGCTGGGGTACGCGGTGGGCCTCGACATGACGCTCCGTGAGGTCCAGGCCGAAGCCAAGCGCAAGGGCGAGCCCTGGGCCCTTGCCAAGGGATTCGACTCCTCGGCGCCGGTTTCGACCGTGGCCCCCAGAGAAGACGTTGGGGACGGCTCCGGCCTGGAGCTGACCCTGGAGGTCAACGGCGAGCGCCGCCAAGCCGCGAACACCTCCCAGATGCTCCACCCGGTGCCGGCCCTGATCGCCGTCGCCTCGCGCTGGGTCACCCTGGAGCGTGGCGATCTCCTGTTCACCGGGACCCCCGCCGGCGTTGGCCCCGTGAAGGCCGGAGACGTCCTGGTGGCGGCACTGGAGAAGGTCGGGACCCTCAGGGTCACCGTCGCGGCAGACTGATCCGTCGTTGCCCTGACATCGGCCGGTCCTCGACGGACACTTCCTCGAGCCGGCGCAGGGCACCTGGAGCCTGACGACCCGCGACCTGGGATCGGGTCCCGTGAGCCCGGGCCGGCTCCTGTCCGGGAGTCTCGACCTGCAGGCCGTGAGCGCGATCAGCTGCACGCCCTGACGTGCGATTCGCTCGGGGTCGCTTTTCAGGGGGTCAGGACTTGTTTCCTGCCAGGCCGAGGTAGTGGAAGGCCGTGATGACCAGGGCGTGAGTGATCTTCCCGCCGGCGATCAGGCCCGGAATCTCCGAAAGGGGCACCTCGACGACCTCGATCGCCTCGTCGGCGTCGGGGTCCGGGGCTCCGACTCGGCGGACTCCGGGGGCCAGGAAACTGTGGCAACGGTTGTTCTGGATTGCCGGGTTCGGGTGGACCGAGCCCAACAGCTCGAGCTCGCCGGCGTCGTATCCGGTCTCTTCGCGTAGCTCACGCCGGGCGGCGTCGGCCGGCGGCTCGCCCTCGTCACACATCCCGCCGGGGATCTCGAGGGTCGAGCCCTCGATCCCGAAGCGGTACTGTCGAACGAGGATCACGCGGTCGTCGTCGGTCACGGGAATGACGTTGATCCAGTCGGGTGCAGTGACGACATAGAAGTCGCGCACCCCCGCTCCCCCGGGACGGAGGAACGACACCCGTTGCAGATCGAAGACCCGGCATTTCTCCAGGCACCGGGAATCGACTCGCCGCCAGGAGCTCACGACTTCGACTACGCTTCTTTCTTTTCTTCTGCGGCCGCCTCGGCGGCGGCGGGCTGCTTCCGGCTGATCAGGAGGCGGCGGCGCTTTCTCTGTAGCCGGCGCACGCGCTTGCCGAGCTTGCGTCGCTCCGCGGCGTCCATGGACTCGCCCTTCTCCTTGAGCTGTTGCTTGAGGGCCTGAGCCTGTTCGTGAAGCTTCTCCGGATTCGCGGTCGGCATCGGTTCTTCTCTCCCGTTTCCCGGACGGTCCGGGCGGTTCCGGTCGCTAGAAACGACGTATCCTAGCACAGAGACCGCCACGATCTCCGTGTATAATCGGCCCATGCCGCCCTACGAGCGCCACTTCTTCGTCTGCGTCAATGAGCGCCCGGCGAAACACCGCCGGGGGTGCTGCGCGTCCAAGAATGGCGAGGAGATCCGAGCGCGGCTCAAGCTGATGCTCCAGAAATCCGGGTTGGCCTGGAAAGTCCGTATCAACTCTGCCGGTTGCCTCGACGAGTGCGAGCGCGGGGTCGCGATCGTGGTCTATCCGGAGGGGGTGTGGTACGGGGGGGTGACGCTCGACGACGTCGAGGAGCTGTTCGAAAACCACGTGGTGAACGGCCGTCCGGTCGAGCGTCTCCGCATCTCGAACGACGAGACGCGCGAGTCCTGACGCCCCAAGATGTCCCGGCGTGCGGAAGGAATCCGTCGGCTCCGTGGGCCGCTGTTGCGGTGGTACCGCAGGCACCGCCGCGACCTCCCGTGGCGCGAGACGCGCGACCCCTATTCCATCTGGGTCTCCGAGATCATGCTCCAGCAGACCCAGGTTGCCACGGTCGTTCCCTACTATCGGCGGTTCCTCGAGCGCTTTCCGAATGTCCACGACCTCGCGGCCGCTTCTGAGGAAGCCGTGCTCAGCGTCTGGAGCGGTCTCGGTTACTACCGCCGCGCGCGTGCCCTGCACGCGGCATCGCGGCTGATCGTGGATCGGTACGACGGGCGTGTGCCCGAAGATGCGACGGAGCTGCGCTCGTTGCCGGGCATTGGACGGTACACCGCCGGGGCCATCGCCAGCATGGCCTACGGCCGTGAGGAGCCGGTCCTGGACGGGAACGTCAGGCGGGTCCTGTGTCGTATCCGCGGTCTCTCGGGACGCAACGAAGCCGAGCTGTGGGAGATCGCGCTCACGCTGGTCCGGGGCGACAGCCCCGGCGACCTCAACCAGGGATTGATGGAACTGGGGGCACGGATCTGCACGCCCCGGTCCCCCGGATGTGCGCACTGTCCCGTTCGATCCGGGTGCACGGCGGCTGCCTCGGGCAATCCCGAGGCTCACCCCGCTCCCAGACCGGCCAGGTCAGCCGAGAAGGTGCGCGTGGCCGTCGCGCTGACCCGCCGGGGCGGCCGGATCCTCCTCGAGCGGCCGGGTGGGAATAGCCCTCTGCGCGGCACCTGGGACCTCCCGGCCGTGGAGGTCGCCTCCACGGTCGACCCGCGGGCACGCATCGAGAAGGAACTCGGTCGGCGGCACGGATTGACCATCGAGGCCGGCCACAGGACGGCCACGGCCAGCCACGGCATCCTCCACCGTCGACTGACGCTCGAGCTGTTCGAGTGTCGGCTGGTGCGCGGCCGGCCGTCGGAGTGTGAGGATCTCCGTTGGATCCGGCCCACGGACGTGACCGAGACGGCCGTCTCGGGCGCGACCCGCAAGCTCCTGCTGTCGCGCTAGACCCGGTCAGGGTTCGCGAAGAATGGTTCGACCCTTAGCGGCGGATGAGCTGCGAGAAGAGACCCGGACGTTTCTTACCGAGCCACACCACCCATTCCTCTTCGCTCAGCAGCGTTTCAGGCTTGGCCGTCTCGTAGACGTACCCGCACTTCTTGCACACTTGCTTGAGGTGGACCGTGCGACTGCCCTGAACCGATCCGACGGTGTCACCGCTGATCGGCTTCATGAGCCCGCGACCGCATTTCGGACATCCCATCGGCATGGGCTCATCTCCTCGCGCCCCCGCGTGGTTCCGTATCGGCAATATCGGTTCCGCAGCGCCTGAAGTCTACGCATGCAACGACGTCCAACGATCGTCAGGGAACCCTCAGAGGTGGTCGGGGTTTTCCACCATCACCCACCACGATTACAAAACTGACGAGTGACTCCGACCCGACCCGGCAACGAGCGTGGCCGTCGCAGGCACATCCCCTCCCAGCGGTCCTTTGAAACCGACGGTCCGAATCACCACACTTCAAGCGTTCGCAAGCCCGGGGCTCGAACTCCGCGTGGCCCGTACCGCCCGGCGGTTTCAGCGGTCGCAGGGAGGGGATGTGCCTG